>Ga0210059_1005885_pt1 | contig 19706 bp, 13 predicted proteins | sample Ectturendosymbi2_FD_188042 | JGI IMG/M metagenome (GOLD analysis project Ga0210059, IMG submission 188042) | Ecteinascidia turbinata endosymbiont from Florida, USA - Sample 2 (SPAdes) (version 2) | ecosystem: Host-associated > Tunicates > Ascidians > Unclassified | place: Key West, Florida... | reverse complement strand
ACACTTTACAGTTTTAACACGGGCCCCTACAACAGCGATTTGACCCCCTGGCCCAATGTGCTAGTTTCTCCACTGACCAGGGCTCTCAAACATATTTGCCAGAGGGCCATATAAGCTGTTGCACAACATTCGAAGGGCCTGACATCTTGCGTAATGTGATTTTTTCGGGATATGTTACATTCTACCAAATTAACACATTTTTCGCAAATATATGATTTTTCATTTCTGGCAAAATGTATTACGGCAGGATGACATGGCTTCACAGGTCGGATATAGCTCGCGAGTCGTGTTGTGGAGAGCCCTGATAGAGACGGGGAGGGGTAACAGCCCACACCATTGTCGGAGTCCAACACCAAAGCTGAACGGTTGTGATTTACCTCAGTCGACACGGACACAATCGTCTGAGCAGGAATACAATTACTTGACTGCCAGCAATGGGCACCCGCCAACACCGTACTCCCACAATACCCCCCAAGGCCTTTCACAAGAAATCTGGCCATAAACATAACTGAGGTCGACAAAACATGTGTATATGTCATTGGCATGTTGCCAGGATTTCTTGAAAATTTACTGGAGTGTGAAAATGTGTTCTTCTTACTGCGGCGACGAAAACCGCACTGGGTATCATGCAGCTTTGATTCAATTATTTTCGCAGCATCTTGGCAAACACTCATCCTTCGACAGTAAACAGAGGGATGCTGCAGTAGTTGGTGCATTCACTCTTGTCTCCCTTTTGGTGTAGGGTTATGATCAATTTGCAACTCTTTCGGTGCTCTTTCAAAACGCCATGCCATTTGGCACACATGAGTCAGATAAATCATCCCGCGTTCTAAGTTCCTCTGATTCATTATCAAACTTTTTGCAATTAGTTTGAAGCTCGGATTTAGCAGCGGCACCCAAGAGCTTATTGATGCACAGTTCTACAGAACCTTTCATCTGTGCAAAGTTAAAACATCCTGCCTGAAAAACTTTATTCTGTTTTGTCAGGTGAGTTGCCAATGTTGACGAAAGGAAAGTAGCGTGTTGAAAATTTTCTGTTTTCATAAGTTGCAGTAAAACATCGCACATTGCATCATTTTCATTTTCTGACAGCTGCTTCAGTGCGGCCCGTGTAACAAAAATCTCACGTTCAGAAAAAACTGCTTTCCTCAAGTCGTTTTGCTTCAATACATACCAAAACCTTAGCTTGGCTTTCAGAATTTAGTGTGTCATTTTGACACCTAAAGACGGCTTAAAAAACACAGGCCTTGCCTTTCTTTCACTTTCCTCTAACATTGTCTAACAAGCATTAGCAGTATCTCTGTAAAGGTCATGCATTTTAAAACCGAATCTACATAGCAACCAACTGTAAACGAACAAGAAAGTAGTAGTTTATTGGTTTCTGTAACGACATTCGGTTTCACACAATCAATAGATTTACAGGATTACATAGAGCATAATGCAGACGTTATAGCCCAAAAACCCGTTAACGACCCCACCGCCCTATAGATATGTCGGCACATTTTTCGTCAATAACTTGCCAGCCGCTAGAGAGGTGTTCAAACCATCTAAGAATTCGACACGTCTTCTTCTTGCTATTGAAACAAAAACTTCTGTTTTGGGTTTGGGGTTCTAATGGGGAGTCACAAGTGTTTTTTGCGTTTTTATGGCCTATTTTCCGCGGCCCTGGGCGCCGATCCAATGAACCAATTATTTGGCTCAAGTTTGTTTTGGAAACTAGACTATCATCCGAGACTTTAGAGCACTTGATTAGCTTTCTAGAATATCTGGAGTCAGAATTACGGCACAAAGACCAAAAAGTGGTCAAAATTTCTATCCCACAAAAATAAACCTGCGTTGAACAACACCCATTTTGTATATATCCGTAACTTGCCGCCAAAATATGTTAGAAAGCTGTTAAAGGCCTCTGAAGACTCGCCAATACTTGTACTTTACACTGAAAAAACAATTTAAGCTTGAGATCTTGTTTTCTTATTGAAGTTTACATGATGAGAGGATGTTTAGGCGTATTTGTTTACATTTCGACGATGTCATCATACCCTGGGAAACGACCGAACTAGCCGATTTTGCGGCTCAAAGTTTTGTTGGATCCTAGGCTGTAATACGAGTCTTTAGAGCCATTAATCGATTTTCTAGCGTTTCTTGTTCCAAAGTTATAGTCAAAAGTCTAGGAAATTAATTAAGGAAAAAACCCAACTATCTCTCTGAAGTCCTTCCTGTATTTGCGTTTTTTGCATAACTTTAGGCATAGAAAGTCAATCAAAAACTCTAAAGACTCATATTCTAGCCTGAAATCCAACCAAATTTTGAGCGACAATTTCGTATAATTGTCAGGGCGATGACGTCATAAAAAAACAAAAAAACGTAAAACATACCCCAACCTTGACGACATCCACCAAAAACCACAAACCGAAATCTCCAAAGTTTTTGTTTCAGTGAAAACTGCAAAACTTTACGAGTCTTTCGAGAGTTTGGATAGCTGCCCTTTATCATTAGTTGCTGCCCTTTATCATTAGTTGCTGGCCAATTATTCCCGGTCGAGAAAGCCGGCAGTGGGAAACTTATGGTTTTCGTGCAATTTTTGGGTTTTTGTGCAAAAAGTATTGTCTGAGCCATACGTCTGGTTCCAGACATGCCAGAAAATCAATCAAGGACTCTAAAGATGCTAAAGATGACGTTTTTCCCGAAACAATTTTGAGCCAAAAAATTTGGCTCATTGGATTGGCGCCCAGGGCCAGGAAAAGTTGGTCAAATGTTCAAAAACATGCCCTCTTTTTGACGTAAACAAGAAAAAACCCCAAACCCAAATCTAATATTCTTTTAAATCGAAATTAGCAGACTTACCGAATCAGGAGAGGGTTTGAACAGCTCTCTGGCTAGTGCGGCTGGAGGGTTAGGACCAAAATTGTGGCTGCCTATATATAGGCCGTCGCAGTCGTTAAAGGGTTCTTCGCGAGCAACAAATTCCTGTTTTGTCACAAAGGAATGGTGGCAGACCATGAGGACATTTTGTCTAATCTACCAAAGCTGCAATATAACATGCAATACTATCATTAATCATGTGATAAGAAAAGACAAGGTGATAAAGGCAAACATACAAAAGACATTCATTGCTGAATGCATGCCTATGCACACACCGTTATCAAGATGATATACTGTGTTTAATTTCACACGTGTGTAGAGAAAAAAACACTGACATTAATGTACTGCGCATTTGTTTGAAGATGCAAGTGATAATAACAGACAAAAAACAAGTTGAAAAGCTTTTCAAATGACAGACAGATGAAGAAGAATAACCCACATTAGAAAGGGAACGTTTAAAGTGCCTTCAGTTTAGTATAAATTACATAGAAAAATATCATTGAAAAATCACATGGAACGAAAGCATAAAGAATGAACGTGCAACACGCAGTGCGAAGGGCCTAATAGCTTAATAACGATACGGCGTCTCTTGGGACTTTTGTTTTCAACTGAACAAAAGATAATGAAAAAAATTACCATATTTGTCCTACCTGCAGTTGGTTCGTGATTTTTGCGTAAGTTGTTCGATTACAATTTTTGGTGATAATGGAGCGCAATTTTTGGTTGCAAGGAAAAGCGTCGTGCAGTGCATGCCTGAAGAGTGTGTATAAGTTTTAGATGTTTCCAGTGATAGTGTATCCGCCTGTTATTCATAACGCTGGATGTTTGACCCACGATCTCTAAATAAAACGTTGTTACATTTTTGGACAAATGTTTTTAGCTCACTTGTCCTGGAAAGAACACATAAAATCTCTAATTAGTTTTTTTAGTCGTGGTATAGATAAAAGAAAGGTAAAGACACGTAGCGCTTAAGCAAGGATTTCAAATAGAAATACCGACTGACACAGCGCGTCTGCAGCTTGTGTAAGTGGACGGAAACGACCCGGTGTGGCGATAAAAGACAAAAATAGTAGACACGTGGTGGAACCAGAAGGTGAAAGGCGCCATTCTAGCAACGAATGCAGCCCACAAGGCACGGCTTCGGAACAAAGCCTGCTCTTCTTTGCACTCGTGGTGCGTTGGGGCGCGAAATCCTGCAGGCCTCCCAGTGATAAAGTCCAAATTACAAGACAAACCGGTCGAATCGTGTGTGTCAAGTGGTCAGGTGCTCTTGAAGGTCACTGACAGACTGGCAAACTGAGGTGATAATCCCCATACACGACAAGGGAGACGAACGAGAATGCACTAGCTACAAGGAAAGTCCTCTCCGTAGTCACCCCCGAAAATTGCACGTCAAGGGCTTTCAAAAACGTTGCCATAAAATAATTCAACCAAAGCTGGATGATACGCAGCATGGATATGTCCGGGCCATAAACCTACAGACCAACGTTTCACCGTCCAGAACATTTTTGAGAAAACGTCAACACATGTTTTGTCATTCTCGAAAAGGCTTCAGCATGCCTTTTATTGGCTTTCATCTGCCTAGGGCGAAGCGGGAATGAAATTAGTCATCTATAATATCGGGTTACTTAACCAGCGTAACGCACTTTTGACAGGTCTAATTTAATTGGTATTACTATTGGCACTACTTAGTGCGTCTCGTGGTTTCGAGCCTACCTCCCCTTGCGGAGAACAGTGTGCAGAGCATGACTTGCAACAAACCTATTGCAAGACATTTGTTGTTGCACACATCTTGCTATGCACCTCTTGATACACATATTTTTATACATCACTTGCACAGACAATAAACATCGACAAATTAAACTCACTGAGGCTGCTTAAAGTATCAAAATTTAACAGTTTTTTTTGTTCTTTGGATATGCTGTTCCGGCATTTCAGCATGCATGTTTACACCGTAATACAGTTTGTTTTGTCTTGATTAAAAAGCACGTTTGTACAATGTACAATGTACAATCGGTAGTTTTAAAACGAACACAATGCTAGTGATTTTTTATACTGAACGTTTCATACTAATCATTTGCATATTGTGTGGAATACGTGGAAGCACTTAGGTGATACCATTCTTGTGTATTATGGATCATCCTGTTTTTTTCGATTGTTATGAAAATAACGTTGGCTGTGCAGTGAATCTTACAATTACGTGGCTTCAAAATCTTTCAATATCAAGAAGTGCAAAGCTGATTAAATGCACCTTTTATTGAAATGTGCAACCATTTTCGGGTTGAATGAAAAAAAGAAACTCTGTCATAAATGCAAGCTGTTTCATCACGTTTTCGGCAACGACAACGCAATATGATTTACCTGCTACATTTTCAAAAAATATCATTCACCCTGGAATTATGTTAAAATATTGGTCACAACTTGATACTCAAATGTAGTGTCCATGAACGAAGTGCTATATTGCTACAATTGTCTCTGGAAGCTTTACTTGAAGAGCACGTTTTATCTACAAAACAAGTTCGTGCTAGACCACTGAGACTCCAGAAAACGTTTGTAAAAATTTTTTCATTTATTAACTCAAGTACTGATACATCCTTTCTTACTGGGTTTTGCAGGACAGCAGGTATAACGATGATAGCAGTTGGGGTTGGGTCAAGGGCGGATTATGCAGAGCTGGAAATCATTGCAGGAGATCCCTCAAGGGTTTTCATCGTGTTGAATTACGACAATCTCAACACAGTTGTCGGTAATTTGACACAAACCATTGGCAACACATCGTCTTTGGTAATGGTTGGTGAGTCAATTATTTCTAAATAAATAATACGTTGCAGCCGTTACGTGGCATTTAGATTATGACTTACTTTATAAATCTAAATAACGTGCAACAAAGAATATTTCAGGTTGATCTAAGTCCGGATAATATAGAGCGGAATCCGAGAGTTAATTAATGTTAGATCCAATTCTATCATTTGAGTCATACATTGGAATTCCGCTATTGCCAGTTTATTGCCGATGATCTATGCTGGACAGCAGATATATATGTTGATGTAAGTTAGCGTGAATCTTGTCTGATATTTCCGGGGCAGATCGGATACCGTTTATGTCAAGTTATCTTTGAATTTAGTTGTTAGTTGACGTAGATTTCAAATTGTTATAACATCGGTATGTCTTATCAGAATGCAGAATTGTTCACACCGCAAAACCACAGAAAGAAAAATATGTTGGTCGGACATTAATTTTAACATGCTTTGGTCAAATAATCGAAGAAACCTATTCTAAGTGTCAATAACAGTACCGTCGAAATTGGAAACTGATACTTTTACCAATCATAAAGTTCTTCTTGTGTTTTTTACTTAAGCTGAAACGTATTTGAATGCAAAAAAACAGGGAAATATAATACTGATTTGCTTCTAATGTTTTTCTCTAATATAAACGTTTGCCAAAGTGCAATAACGCAAACTTTCAGGAGGGAGCTCAATCTCATGGGTGTTAAAATAACTTTCAAGGTTCTGGCCAGCTATCCAGTCTGCCATTATTCCCACCCGTTGATACATGTTAAATTAGGTAAAGAGTTCATCATGAAACATCAACAAGTTTGATTAGCACATCCAACTCTTACAAAACGAACAGCCCTGACATAACATGCAGCATCTTTGTTAGCGGTTTTATTGAAACTTATTTTTATAACCTGATATGCGGATTCAGGCCATTAAGGCAATCCGCTTGGGGTCAACACGTTCCACATCTTCAATCGCGATTTTACACAATGAATGCAAAACAGAGCAGGCGCTGTTTAAAATATCCCTTTGCAGAATTAACAATAATTGCGATAGTAGTTTAATTGTGTTTAAAAAATAATTTTTCAATCCTTCTGTTTGGTCTTTGGTGAGGCAACCACTTCGTGTGTATTTAGCACAGACTTTGCCCTGAGAAACTCTTGCAAGACAATACATTTTTAAATTTCTCGGAACAAGAGCTGTTTAAAAATACACTTTGCACATACCGAAATCAGCCAACCTTTTTATGAGCGAAGTTTGAGTAATATACTATAAAATAAATTTACCAACAACGATATGTGAATGACATGAAATCCACAAGCAGTTATTTTGTGTTTTCCCTGCGAAAAAATCTGCTTTTGTTTGGTATTGCCTACTTATATTCCGATCTCACTTTCTCACCCTGTAGTTAATTAATCTTTCTGAAGCATTTTGGAAATTGACAGGTGTTTATCGGATTTGTAATCTTTGATATGGCAAAAAAGCCAAAAAGATACAAAAAATCCTGCCTGCCATTAGAAATAACAGACGATTTAATGAATATATCTGACACGAAAGCAAACATCGAACAAAACACAAACGTATAATCAAAAAGTTGGTTGTCCTGACCGTGTTACCGTTGTATACCAAAGAAAAGGTATGGAGATGCAATTAAATTGAAAATTTGTTTCCAAATTTGCATTTGATTTTGATAAAGAGCAAAAATTTGCATTTGATTTTGATAAAGAGCAACAGACCTGTTAATTACTCAAAAAACAGGAGAATAAATTCTAAAGATAATTTACGGAGAATGAAAACGCTTATAAATATGAAAAGGTATGTTTCATAAAAAATATTCTTGAAAACACCGCATTGAATTCAAAATACAAATTAATGAAAAAGGCACAACAAAAGAACAAAAACTATAATTTCTAGCATATATCACATTATAGGAAATGTTAATGAAAGAGAATAAATTATTTCAAAGATTCCAAATAAATTTGGCAAAAATTTTTGTTAATTTTTCTTCTTAAAATCTTTTAAACGTTTGAAAGAGAGCATTTGATTAGTGCCTGATTTCCAAAAATAATGAAACACCTCCTGTGGAAATAGACAAATGCTGTTAGATTTTTTGATACAAAATGCATTTTTTTAGGTCGAGAAAATTTTCTTTGTCTTCTCATTTATGCAAACAAATTGCCATTATTTCTTTTCGGGCACGAGCTTCATTAGCGAACAATACTTGCTATTGATAGTCTGTTTCGACAGCCTACAACCCCACAAGGTAAAGCGGTATAACCTATTAAGTTTATGCATAAAAATACACAATAACATGAGTTAAAACCATCTTAAAGTTACAAAATTCACTAGAAATTACATCTGTTGGAACACTTGAAATTTCAAACATCAACAGGCTCAAAGAGACATAAAAAAGACATTCAGATTTTTCACAAATCATGCCGACGATTTTGAGTTTCCAATGGCCCATCAAAAAAACACAATTTGTACTGTCATTGCAAGAAGAACTCTCTACGAAGGTGACGCAGTCCAAACTATTAGCTAATTTTTGTAATAGCAAATCGACCCAAAATTATTACTCGTCCTCGGTCCTGAAATCTGCAAGTAATTTGCTTACGAGTAAAATACTGAAAACTAAAGAAAGGGCTGAAAGGGCGAGCAAATTTCAAAACCAAACTGAATAAGTCTAACATAACTGAAAATTGGAAAATTCGCCGTCAAGAAAAAATTACAGAGCAATGAAAACAAAGTTCCGAAATCACATCAACGATTAAAACGGCGGTGACTCAACACAAAGTAGGCAGAAGGCGCGTATGCAGAAAAACGGTCTTTAGGTCCCAAAGTTAACAAATTTACTTTAGGGAAGGACTTAGTTTAGGAAGCGTCAAGCATGGTCAAGGTTTCACCACGTGCGGCGGAATATTTTTCAAAGTGGAAGGAACAAGCGCACGACAAAAAATCTATAGAAAATTATTGTGGTTTATATTGGCAACTGTGAAGTCACAAACATTGAAATATGACCTGAGGCGCAACGAGAGCAGATGGTGGCCGGAGCACAAAGCAAGTTTGGCAAATTTACTACTGGTGAAGAAAGCACATGTGACATTGTTGGGTCTTTTTGGCGCCCCCCGCAATCATTCAACGCCCCCATAGTGACTCGGCGGCAGGGGAAATGTTCTCCTCTTGCCCCCTCGTTACGCCCCTGAATATGACATCATTGCTTATACGCCATATGCAGGTCTAAATTACCCTCTTTTAGACAAAATTAAACCACTAAGAAATCGTATAGGTGAACCACCTGAAATTTAAACAGACTGTTACAGGGGCGACCCAGGTCAACAGCGCCACTCGAGATTATCATACGGTTTATTCTGACTCAACAAAACCGTTCGACGCTTGCTTCACTGAAATTTCAATTTGTTTTCATTCTGGCTAGCTTTGTTGTTGCTCTGTGACGTTCGCTACGTTTAACAATAAATGCCAAGTTCTCATGACAACCTCTCCATTGATGAGGAATGTACGTCACAGAGCAATACTAACGTCAGCAAGTCCTCTGCGTACCAAGGCTATGGAGCTTGTACTCAAATTTCAGGTTCCAGCTCCAGGTATCTAAATTTTTTGGCTCCGACTCCAAAGTAATTTGGTCCAAAAAATCAGAAAAAACATTGCATTAATCGTATAAATCGCTCGTACCAAAAACTGTCTCTGTGGATCCAGGCACGAATTTCAAGAGCTCCGGCTACACTATCTAAAAGATTTGGCTCCAACTCCAGTCTTCCAAAATTGCTTCTACTTTGGGATCCGGATCCACAGCCCTGCTGCGTACTAGGCTCATTCATATTAGTCGAAGTTGCTGGACAATTTATCGTTGGTTTGAAATTATTCTCGAATAGGAAATGTCGATTGGATTTGACTTCAAAGCCAATGTTGTATACAAAACCATTGTTTCAAAAACATTCAGTCGGATATGAATTATGTTTCAAAAATTACTTAATTGCATAGTGCAGCTGAGTCTCTTCAACGGATGAGCTCGAGTAAAGCGCGAGCGAAGGAAGGCGAGAGAACGCCTACTAAGAACAATATAATTTTATTCTGCTCACCTGCAACATGAATGCGAAAGGCCAGACATGGAATGAAAATATAAATTCACAGTGACAAGGCCCAAAGAAAGTATCTGAGTTAGCAACTTATTGAAGTAGGACCGTGGGTGGTGACACAAATACACAAAGCAAGCTTGCGTTCTCCGATATAAATCGTAATCGAAGACCGGCGCTAAGCCCAAGGAGCCCGCGTGCTGGAGTCTTTGGTGAGCTGATGAAAATACCAAAAACACAACTTAAAAACAGGCAAAAATGCCGCAGCTTTGGTTTCTGTCTTAAACACATTTAAAGTCACAACTTTTCCACATATTGAACACAGAAATAACATGACTGAATACTCATTCTGCAACCGCCTTAGAAACAGGAAAACAAAGAACAAGACAAAGCATAGCAATTAGCAATTCGTCTGTGAGAATACCAATTTTGTTGTCAATGCAGAAACAAATACATCTGTTCAGGTTGCCAACCCAAAAACAAAAACACAGTTGTAATTGATTTGTCAAACATTTCATTTTGCGTATGCGATTGAGCAAAATTTAGCTATTTAGAATGGTGGTAAAACGCTTGAAATTTCATCAATTTTTGATAGTGTGGCACGAACTTTTCCTACACAAGCATGGGTGTCGGAAGTGGGCAGGGATTTGAAAATTTCAGCAAAAAAAGCTGTTTTCTTAGTTTTGAGTGGGAAAAAACAAATTTCACCACATTCGGCCTCGCCTAGAAAAACTTTGCCCACCTTAGATAAATTCCTGCACTAGTGCTGTATCTGGACAAAATCCTTCCAACGGCCATGTACACAAGCATGCAAAATTGCACCATTTTTGTAACAATTGCGTTGTGTTGCACTATCTGGCAACACTGTTCAACCACACAAATGCAGTAAGGAAGCCAAGTCTGCGCATACTGTGCAGGGTTTAGTCTACCAAACAGTTACAAAATCCTGCCAAATTCACTGGCAAATCACAAATAATATTGACAAGATACTGCCAAAATTCTGAAACATTTTTTTTCATCAAACGATTCACTTTAACAATCGACCCAATACAAATTGTGTTACTTAAACAAATTTAGACATACTGTAATTCGAAATTTAAAAGTGGGGGAAGGCACCCCCAGTACAAATGCACAGAGGAGTTAACATGAGCTGCTATTTCTTACGTTTATGAAATGTAATATTGGTCCACAAGACGCTCGTAGGGGTGTTCCTAGAGTAAACAGTGTTCAGGATTTGCAGCACACTCCACTACACAATCCTAAGTCCTGATGCCACCTCTGCATATAAAAATAGGGCTTGATGAAATATTTTGCGAAAGCAATAGACAAATGCAATTCCAGTGGCGTTACCTGCTTGTGTGACAAGTTTCCTAATCTCAGCAAAGCCACATTGAGAAAGGAATTTTGTGTCCTACAGATTCTAGAACAGAGGTTCTTAAACTTTTTCAGTCTCGCCCCCACTGGTGCTAGTTATTGATACCCGCTTCCCCAACCACAAAATCAAACACAAAAAAGAACAATTTATTTGACATTCCGGTTTTCAACCGCATGTCGCTGCCCTTGCGAACCTTTCACGACCCCAGTTTAAGAGCCCAGATTCTAAAGGTTTCACAGATCTGCACCTCAAGTTAAGAATGTCTGGACTGGAGTTATAATCTCGGAAAGCATTCAGGTGAATATGCTTGAACTATATGTAAAATATTATGGATCTTTCATTTCAATCAGGAGTCGCAGAATTGCTTTCAGCTTATGAGACGTCTCGCTTTATGTCTCTGAAGATACATTTTCTTCACTAGCATCAGGGATTTTTTTGGACAATCGTGGTGCCATGAATTAAAAATAGGGTAAAAGATTTTGAAATAAAATATTCATGCTATGGCAACGAGATATCAGGGGGTTTGGAATAAATCAACGATGTCTAATGCTGGATCTTGTTTCGTGATTTTCCAGCCACACCTCATAAAAGAAAGTCTTAGTCAAAACACATCTAGTAGTTGAACAGTATGAGTTTACTATCAAGGCAGAAGTCCTCTGGGTATTTGTCTAACAGTTTTTTCAACAATTTGTAATAAATTAACAAACATAAACCGACTGAATTATCACGTTAGTTTTCACTTCGAAACAACAAAAGCTAACATATTAGCATTTAACTGTTTACATACCTGGAAAAGCCTTTTTACCATGATTCGAAAATAAGATGTGCCTGAAAAAAATAAATACCAAGTGTGGAATCAGAAAACAAATGTTGTCCAAGAAAGTTATGTCATATTCTCGATTAAAACAAACAAAAATTTTGGTGACCTGTGATATCTTATCAATCGAGAGATCTCGTTAAACCACGTAACCAGAATCCACAGAAAAAATTGTCAATACGACTTCTGTCTGCACACACGAGAAAGCGGCCAGGTGGTAACATAACATCTCGGACCTAGCTCTGTCTGTCTTTACATAAATCTGGCAAAACTATGTAAAGCTGGAGAAAACCATGAGGTATTTCGGGTCATTCAGGTGATGCTGGTCCTTGCCACAATCCTAGGGAAAAAGATTTGCGGGAAAATAAAGGAATACATATGCACAATAATAACACTTTCCCTTTCCAAGTAATAAAAAAATGGACCCAAGAAAAGTTTCTTACGACATAATCCCGTATTTCTCAACCAAATATTGTCATGCCATCCAGGCGCCAATCAAAATGAGAATACGTTTTAGCAAAATCCTTCCAATCTAAAAATCAAATAGATGCGTGTATGCCCAATCACGAGATCAACGAGAAAAATTGGACCGTTGATTGGAACATTGACGACTCCACTACCACTTCATTGCAAAATGAAGCAACTTACAATTGCAGGCCGTCTGGTTACACTTCCTCCTATGTATTCGGATCTGCAGGGAAAACGTCCATGGCAAAAAAATGAATGCATCATTTCCAAGATTTTCTATTCTCACTGCAACGCTCTATATAAATTGCGATCAAACAGTCAACGATGCTAATCAAACGTTAGAATCGATAAACCCGAGGACTACCAAACAGGTAAATTAACGCTTTTGCGAATTTCCTTTCACATTTTACAAAAAAAGTTTGCAGCTACAAATTCCAAACGGTTTGAATGTTATTATTTTTCTGTCTTGCAATAACCACCGCAATCATGCCATGTGAAAAAGGATCAACTTGCATTGACTTGTTGGCTTGTTACAATTGCTCATGTTCATGTTCATTAGGATACACAGGAAAATCTTGCAATGTGGATAATACCCTTCATTCATCTCTCACAGTTCCATTTCTCGTTTCCCCATCGACGAAATGTCCTCTACTGCATGTGGAAAAACGAACTTTTCAAATTCGATTTATTTGTGTTTAGCACAAGCAATGCATCTCACAAACAGTGGACTGTTTCACGAGTGATATCTGGAAACAATAGATGGAATCAATCGAAATTGAAGTGCAAACCTTGCTAATTTTCTGAGATATTCTGAATCCGGAATGAATTGCAGATTCGATGAAATAATCAATCAGTCACTTAAATCATTTGATTTTGTTATGAGCCTTTCTAACTTTTACTGAACAAAGTCGTCAGAGCAAACATTTTGGGTGAAAAATGAAGGTCTGTTTCGTTACAGACATTGATGACTGCGCCAGCAATCCATGCCAGAACGGATCAACTTGCAACGACATGTTGGATGACTACAATTGCTCATGTTTGTTAGGATACACAGGGAAGAACTGCAGTGTGGGTAAGAAAATTTCATCTGTCACTTTCAAAATCGTGTTGATCGTCATCTAAACAAAGTTTAGTCAAGTGAATTTTCGTGTTAGGTTCAATCAAAATATTTTTATACCTTGCCAACTCTGTTTGACATCCATGCAAGAAGAAAGCAAATTCCACCGACATGTTAATTGATTACATTATATTTTCTTCTGTGATTTGTTTTAAATAATTTAAACATTTACACCAAAATATGACTTTTGGAAATGATATCTCAAAATTGTGTTTGCAAAAAATGAGGTTCCTCATGTTTGGTTCTCTACAGATATAGGAAAATTCATAACTTGAACTAACCTGGTTTCGAACAGACACAGGCGACTACATTATCATCCCATATCAAAATGGTGCAACTTGCATTGACTTGTTGGCTGGTTACAAATGCTTGATTTCATTACGATACACAGGAAAAAATTCCAGTGTGGTTGAGAAATTTCAATCCTCACAATTCCATTTGTGGTTTCTACATGGGGGGAATTCCTTCCACTCTATGATGGAATATCCAAAATTTGTTGAAATTGTTAATTTGTGTTTTTTGTAAAAACAATCCATTCCATAAGGGGAAGAAGGTTTCACGGTAGATTAAAGCATCAAATCAATAAAAGCCACGAAAATTGTTCCACGAATAAAACTCATTTTGTGGGTATTATTATAATGGTTTGCGGATGAGATAAAAGTTTAACTCACTTTCTTTAATCAAGTGATTTTGGGATGAAGCTTTCTGCTTTTCATCAGAACTATCGTCAGAACGTTATCAAAAGAGGCGAATTTCTATTTGTGAAGGGTTGCATGACATTCTCAAATTTCACAAAAACACCACTCTTTGATAGTGCTTGATATTGCAATTTTGAGGGTCTTGGAGCTTTGTTTTGGGGCATAAGCCTGATATAACCCACGCTTACGGCGACAGAACTACTTTCAATTGGACAATGACAACACTACAACTTTTTGGGTGTAAAATCCAAGGTTTCGTTCTTCGCAGACATTGATGACTGCGCCAGCAATCCATGTCAAAATGGAGCAACTTGCAACGACATGTTGGCTGACTGCAATTGCTCATGTTTTATAGGATTTACAGGGAAGAACTGCAGTGTGGGTTAGACAGGTCAACACCATCAAGCTTTCCTTTGTCACTTTCAAAATTGTGCTTGCTATCTTCAAACGCACAAAAATTTTCTTCTCAATTTGTGAACATATTATCTATTACAACTTGATACCTGCGTTTGAAGTCCACGTCAGAGCGTAACAAATTCCACTGACATATTGAATTAAATTTTCGTCATATTTTATATCTGACACTTGTTCAAATATTGAAATACAATTATTGAAACGAACCTCAAAATTTTGTGTGAAAATGTCATGTTCCTTATGTTTGGTGCTGAAAGGATATGGAAAAACTTATACCTTCGATAAACCATGTTTATGAACAGACATAGACGCTTGCATCATCATCCCATGTGAAAAAGGAGCAACTTGCATTGACTTGTTGGCTTGTTACAATTGCTCATGTTCATTAGGATACACAGAGAAAAATTGCAGTTTGGACAATAATCTTCATCTCTCACAAGTGCACTTGCGTTTCTCCATCAAGTGAATACTCTCTACTGTATATGGAAAAGCAAGCTTCATAAAGTCGTTTTATTTGTGTTTAGAAAAAGCAATGCATTTCACAAACAGTGGACTGTTTCACGAGTGATATATTGAAACAATAGATGGAATCAATCGAAATTGAAGTGCAAAGCTTGCTAATTTTCTGAGATATTCCGAATCCGGAATGAATTGCAGATTCGATGAAATAATCAATCAGTCACTTAAATCATTTGAGCCTTTCTAACTTTTACTGAGCAAAGTTGTCGGTGCAAACATTTTGTGGGTAAAAATGAAGGTTTGTTTCGTTACAGACATTGATGACTGCGCCAGCAATCCATGTCAAAACGGAGCAACTTGCAACGACATGTTGGCTGATTACAATTGCACATGTTTGTTAGGATATACCGGGAAGAACTGTAACGAGGGTAAGAAATTTGAGGCTGTCCATGATTTTTAATTTTTATTTTTGACAGGTGCATGCGCCATCATCCATGGCAATCATTGTGAAGCCCATTTTCCTATGAACATCTGATCACATCTTGTTTTATTTGACAACTGCATTGATAACTTGTGTGAAGTCATAACAACCTCCTCTGAAATTGTGTTCTATTTGCAACTGGTTGTTTTCTCTTGACATTTTGAAAGTGAAAGATTTCAAAACATTAACTGCTGAAGGATTTGCACTTGCTCTGTAACGTTTCACACTTTCAAATGCACTAATGACAAGGTTGAACATTTATCTTCCTTGAAGTGAATTTCAAGGAGACTTTGACGACTACGCCTGCAACCCATGTGAAAATGGTGTGGTTGGCATTGAGTTATTGCTTAGTAACTATTGCCAGCATTCCATTGGATGCACTGGAGAAACTGCCGTATTGTTGCGAAACCTTATCAGCAAATTGATAGCCTTCCAATGTAAATAACGAGCAAAGAGAACGATTGTATCCTTCATTTTGCAGACCTTTCTTCTGCCTTACAATAAGAACTTGTAGCAATATCACTGCAGTTCATTTGCAAATTCACTGATGAGGGTAGCAGGAGTTACTGAAACGTCTTCAAAGATGTCGGTTACATGGTTTTCTTTGACCGTTATTTTCACTATAAATATTAATTTTACTTTTGAAGGTTTCACGAATGCCTTGTGAAGGGCTCTTGCGCAACGAAATTATCTAAATTTACAAAATTAGATTTTGAACCAGTGGAAATGGTTTTCATAGGAATTTTTGCTTTCGGTAAATGTTTGAGATTGATGGGATATGGTTGTTGATGTAGCAAATATATTGTTCGGAACATATCACACAAACAAATTATTGTTATTAGATTTTCCATAAGAAATGTCTGAGTGCATCCCGTAATGTTGATATTCATAAAATAATGATTTTTTAATCAGTATCGAAATTCAAAAACTTATATTGCTTGTGCATTTTTTTCAGAGAAGTACATGTAAGAACTGCATTGTGGTATGGAAAATGTAGCATTCTCCATGATTTCTTCTGTGACGTTTTGAATTGCGTTGTGACATTTGACGAAGCACACTCTCTGGAAACAGATTTTACCATTAATTTATGCAATAGACCTAGACAGTTACATCGCATGCTATCTTAATTTGGAAACACAGTCCACTTACATGTAAATTTGTACGGATATGTTTTTGCTTTCTGACACGTATATGAAATGAAAGCTTTTATGATAACATATTTCCCGCAATAGTTGTATGTTAAATAGCACGTTCCATGTTTTTATGTTTGCAAACTGCATAGAAAATAGTTTACGTTTTGTCATCTCACTGTTCGACGGACATTGATGACTACCACATGAAAACCATGTCAAAATGGAGACAATTTCATTGTCTTACGATATATAGAGAAGTAGTGCAATCTCGGAGAGAGAAAAATCAAAATAGTGTATAACTTGATTTGTGCTATTTAAATGTCTAATTTTCTTTGAACCATATTTCTCAAAACTGTTCTCTTGGTTTTGTATTTTGTAATAATTATCCTTGTGCACTGCATGTGCCGGCATTCAATTCTTTGCTGTCGTCTCGACATGCATTTCCTTCTTCAGTTAACTGTCTACATTTTCATAATCCTTGATTTTATGTTCATGCGTATATGGATGTTTTGGAGCTAATTAAAAGATTCATTTTGATTTCGAACATCAGTGCATTCTCACGATATTTGCCCAGTAGTTTAGAAATAGCTTCATGCTGTTTTTTCAGTAAGTCGTATGAATTACAACTCCTTAACTGTTCATCAATCAACTCTTCGCCGTACGATATATCAAAATTCAGACAATCATTCTGTTTTTTGAGAATTCTTTCTTCATAATCAGGTCATAATGCAAAAAAAAATTTTTGATTTTTCCTGAATGATTGCGTTTCAATGAGCGCCCGTCAAGGAAAAACGACTTTTCAAGTCGACATATTGTTAAAAAAATTTTAAACCAAAAAACAAGTAAAATTGTTTCAAAACTTTACTGAGATTGGACAGGGACAATTGGAATGTTGAATACGCTTTTCTAAACTATATCTGTAAAATAAATGTGTAGAACTATTAACAATCTGAGAAACATTCTAACTAATAGTTGTTATTAATGAAGTAAGATTTCGTGGTGACATTTTTTCTCGTGTTCAAAACGTTTTAATGTTCATACTCGAACAATAATTTTCTAACTGTTTTTAGGTGCTTGTGGTGACATTTTGTCTCGTGTTCAAAACGTTTTAGTGTTCATACTCGAACAATAATTTTCTAACTGTTTTTAGGTGTTTGTGGAAACACATGTTTCAGAAAAGATATGGAGCAATGGAAAGAAGAGCATCAAAAATGGAAAGAAATGTTTGATGAATGGAAACGAAATTACGCTTGTCCATGATATTGGCAATGCACGGAACCGGGTGCAAATATCAACTTTTCTCGATTACCTTTGATATAAACAATGCGCAAAAGACTGTCTGATCTTTGGCCATGATTCAACTTTGTTATGGCACTGTTTTCAGCTTTAACCTCTTCAGTGGCGCACAACGTCTGCTGTGACCACTGGTGTACCTTATAATTCTTTAAACACAATAGTTATTTCAACATTTCAAACTTAGCCGGTTTCTGCAAATTATAATATTTTTAGGAACGCATTTGCTTGCATTTGAATTTTGGAATGTACTTGTGCAGAGGTTAATTATTATGAAACGCATTAACTATAGCGTGAGCTTAGTGGCCATTGTTTAATTTTTCATATAATTTCAATTATAATAGCCCACATTACTATAACCATACTTTTGGAAAGAATGTGAAATATAACGTTATTTGTGTGCGTCATACTCCATTAAACTGGTAATATTTTACTGGTAACCAGTGACAAAGTGATGGAGGATATTTCAATTGCCAAGCTGGACTATTGCGAACAATGTTGGAATGTGTTTGACTTTGTTACGTCAATGTTCTTGAAAATATTGATAAATTGTTTTTTCAATAATCTTTTCAATGACTCATAGGTTGTTCACGCCTCCTGTGCTCCAAGTTTCAAAGTTGTTTGTCATAGACTTTTATGCAGTGAATTTGGACGCAGCGATGACAAAAACTTCGCAGTGTAATGCAAAATGCATCCATTGACCTAAAATTTTGCATATGGTGATTCAAACAATTGTTATCCCCTCAGTTACCTTAATATCATTGCTTTTGATCGCGATCTGCACGATACGTTACATTTGTTACCGATGCAATACTCAGAATGGAATGTTAATGAAAAATTTGATTTTATTGTAAGGTCCATAAAAAGTCATGCGTATACACACATGCCTGTTCGGAAATACACAAGGAGGGAATATAAATTTAACTAATGCCATGGATAACACAAGGGATTATTTCTTCTATCAAATATAGAGACTACTTCTTTCGGGTTTACAAAAGATTAAAACTACTCACAGATTTCGAAATTTACTATACAAACAATTACGAAACCCCGTTACTCATGTGAAGGAATTAGGTAAACGCAAATACTACGAAGAGCAATTTGCCCAAAACAGCAGAAACTCAAAAAGAACTTGGAAGTTAAATAATGATGTTTTTAGCACAACCAAACCATTTAGTTTTCCTCAAAGATTAAAGTTTCATGGACGAGTTTACTCATCCACAATATTAATTGCAGATGCATTAAATCATAGCATTGCTACTTGGGCTCAGACAAATTTGATTCCTAATAGCCCATCTAAAACCACTGACAGAAATATAAAAAAAAATAGTAATGGATTGGCTAAACGCAAACAAACTCTCACTGAATATTTCCAAAACAAAATATATGTTGATCACAAACAAACATGTGAGCACTGAATCCTTTGTTATAAATGTAAACAGAAATCGTATTGAAAGAACTTTGACATACAAGTACCTTGGTGTAACTGTAGATGAAAAACTGACTTGGAAAGAGCATTGTAAACAGTTGTGTAATACTATTTACAAATACGTTAGTGTAATCTTTCTGCTTCGGAGACGCCAGGACTTCGATAAACAAATTTAATCAGGCTCTACTGGCGCTAAAAACATAAAAACACGTTAAAAACTTGCCAACGTTTCGACGGTTGATACAACTGTCTTCATCAGGGCTAAAAAACGAAATGCCGCAACATGTGAGCA
>Ga0210059_1005884_pt1 | contig 19708 bp, 13 predicted proteins | sample Ectturendosymbi2_FD_188042 | JGI IMG/M metagenome (GOLD analysis project Ga0210059, IMG submission 188042) | Ecteinascidia turbinata endosymbiont from Florida, USA - Sample 2 (SPAdes) (version 2) | ecosystem: Host-associated > Tunicates > Ascidians > Unclassified | place: Key West, Florida... | reverse complement strand
ACTAGTGATTTTCGACCGGTGTTCGATGGAACACTAGTCAAACTTATCAAATTTCCTGCGGAACACCTGACGATCTTTCACGGAACACTAGTTTTCCGCGGAACACCGGTTGAAAATCACTGGTCTACTGTATAATACCTCTATAGTCCAAGTGCAATCGTGGTGAGCAGGATACGAGTTAGGGTAACCTTCGCTTCGAATTGTACCAATTCCACTCAAAATTGAATCACAAGCTTGTCCATACGCGAAGTCTAAAAAAATCAAAATTGTCTTTGTTATGCAAACCTGGGAAAATATTCAAATATTCCGCAGGTATTAAAATTAGCTTAGGACATTACAACCCCAAATCGTCCAATGATACGAAACATTGTATTGTACAGTTTTAAGAAGTTACCTTTTTATAATCATTTTTTATAAACATTTCAAGCCCTTCTAGAAAGCTTCCAACCCATTTTTTAAAAATTGCCTGACTGTACGATATGTTTTCATTTCCTATTTATGATCTTGTGTCATTGTTTCAGCACCTGAAACTGGGATATTTGTATTAATCCTGATTTTATTTTAGGTCGTTTAGCTTTTCCCGAGATTATTTTTGAAAAGCAAACTGCACTCAGTATTTCAGAAAGTTTTCCCAACGTTCAACGAAAACAAAGGTTAGTCAAAAGTGTGGTAAAAACCCGTCAGGTAAATATAACTGGTTTAACATTTGGGCCATACAAAAAGGTTGCAAAAAGCAGGAAAAATCTAACACTTAGGATATTTTTGTGTTGCTTGCAACTTAAAAATTATCTTGAAACTTTTGAAGATTTTGAACAAATTTTTCGTTCACCTTGACATGGTAACATTCACCCAGGCCTTTTCCGTATTTTTACCCCAATACTCAAACTGGATCAGCCAAACAAATCACTTTGCTTTGAAAGGCTATATTTGAAAATTGGGAACAGCTTGAAAATTGTTTTATTTTCATTTTTATCTTATCTTAAGTAAGTGTGTTATGTTTTTTGTTGTCTTAGGATTTTTGAGGTGAATGATGGGTAAGATGCTGTTTTCTTTTCTGAAACAGATTCTATTTCTTAAAAAAACATACGAGATTCAAATGGAATTACTTTCTAACTTTCTTTCCTCTGATTTCAATCCTAAACTCTTCCTTGGATCACGTGCAGGACTTTACTCAAAATCTTACTTCGGGTTTTCTTACCGTTGCGTATTTCATTCGTGAAAAAAATTCTGTTGATTGATTTCACAGGTCTACAATTTTTAAATGAATTTCATGGGGATTCGGGTTTGAGAGCGTTTTCAGGATAATTTTGGGGCGCTGATTGCAAAACTGTTGTCAGATTCTCCCTGTGTGGTCAAGTTTTTGAGCTATTTAATATTTTTAATTCATGCAGTTGTAGCGTTTTAAGCATACTGTTGCATAAGAGGGTTGCACATTTCGTGATTTGTTAAACTGGCTAACAAGTTATTTAAGCACTAGTGACTTCTTGTAATAACCGTGATTTGTAAACTAGCTTATGAAGAGCAATGTGCAGCATAGAAAACATACAGAGGTTAAACAAACAAAAAACTTCAGTTAGTGTATACTGTAGCCTATACTTGCAACTGTGTCTTACAAGACACAGAGGAGAAATTACACAAATATTATGACCTTGCAATGCAAACATTGTGGTGACAAAACAACGTTAAAATGCAACGAGTAGCCCAAAGATGATAGCATACTCTTTTTTCATGACAGAAAAGATTGCACGGTTGCTAATCCAGAAATTGTCTTTTCTGTTTTTCGGGAGTAGCTACTGCCAGCAACCTGTTTCTAAGCACCAGCAATAGTCTGCCAACATGTTGGTATTCTAGCATCCCTGGTATCTTTTCTATTGTTTTTATATCTTGGTGGTAGGACTCTCCTTGCTCTTCAATCATTGCTTCTAAGTTTTCAGGAAAATAGTTCACATGACTATGAAGAAAATGAACCTTCACACTCATATTGCATCCTAATTTTTCGTAAGAATTTAACAGCTGTTTTGAAAGGTCGAAATAGTTAGGAGCTTAAAAATATCCAAAGAAGTATTCGACAACTGCTGTAAGTGATCGCCAAGCATTTTTGTGAGGGTTGTCAAGGTAAGTGGAAAATATTTGTCCTGCATTTAAACGTCATATCTGAGAACCATAAAAAAATCCAGCCCTCAACTTTTCAATGCTCAACGCAGGGAACTTTTCAAACAAATATGCAAAGAAGTAACTTTTACCTATTTAAAGCTTTTGCAAACTGTTTTCATACTTTGATGTGGAAAGGAGGAAGTAACACCTCGTTTGGATTAATCAAAGGAAAGTGTATAATATTTCTTTTACCAATCTCAAGTCTTTGTCTCTTTGGCCGACTTTCCCTAGTCCAATGCTCTTGGCAAGTCCTGCTGTCCCACAGACAAAAGAAACACGGAAAGTTTGTGTATCCACTTAGTTGCCCAACCAATATACACAAATTCTTCTAATTTACTGCAAATCATCCAGTCATGCTCACCAACTATGGGACCAGGCACAGACTATTCTGACATAGGATTTTATTGTAGTGACCGCTTATAACAGGCTACCACTAACTCACTCCCTGTGGGCCTACGCAGTTCAACAACAGCTGATAAAGCATTTCAGCATTTAAAAGCACAACTAGTGATTACAAAATCTGTTTTCAAGTTGAAAATGGTGGGAGATAACGTTTGAAACTTTCGTGACTCTCGTGAGGTTTTTCAATATTTTGCGAAAAACTGTAAAACGTATGCTATGTAGCGGCTAATCCTGACCTGATGGACAAATATGGATACGAATTTTGGACGCAGCGCCCCCCAAAACCCCCAAACCCGTTACAAACTCCAAATTCTCAAAAATCCTTTATAGGCTACCGGTGTTTTCTGTCTTATTCATCTTCCGACTTACTGCAACCAAACTTTGTACATTTGGACGCAGTTCGATTATACTGTTACTCGCAGATGGTCATGTCACGCCCAGACGAATATACGCTCGTAGTTCCTAGAATCGCAGTGAGGCATAGACTAGAAAAAGCTGCTATGCAGCAGCAACTTCGCGAATTCACCGTGGCGATTTCCGTAAAAAGAATGGCTTTGGTCACCAAAATGAAAACAAATATTGATGTTTTTTTATGACAAATAAAAAAAATATTGATGTATTGCGACATTATTCCGTAAATCGCTAGTGCAATGATTGATTTGACAACGAGGAAAGATCATGGTGTCAAAATCTCCTGTACTAGCTTAATTCTCAGTAGTAACTACGCAAAACTGTATAAAGTGCCATGACAACGTATTTGACAAATGAGCAGTTGAGTAAACGTTAAATTTGTATTTTATATAATCTGTTTGTTTGCTTCAAGCAAAACTAATAAATTTTGCTTTGCCTATGGACTACCTGTTTTCACTGCAGGTCCTGTGGATAAGAGGTGCGCTTTCAATTAAATATAAACGGATGAAAATATTGAACAGGGTTCTTTCTTCAAAAGTATTCAACATTACTTTAAATTGCCTTAACCATTAGATCTACATAAAATCGTTTTATGGGAATGAGTTCCGTCAGCAGTTTGACTGGAAGCCACAGATGGAAAATTGAAACGTTCGGTTCAAAATTTCAATTGAATTAAAGGTGTTATAATTCGTTACACAAGTGCAGTTTTCCGCACTAAGGATCGTTTCCCCAACGTCTCGAAATGACTACGATGAAGCTTTACGTTATTCTTACTTGTTTACCATCAGTAATCCGTATAAAATGTAAGTGTAACGTTTTATCGCAATCTTCGACAACAAACCTTGTATATTACTGCAAAATACAATGCACAATGGAAGATGTACTTACCTATGTGATGGTAAATTACTAAAAAAAATAAAATGCAGCTGATCTTAACTTGCATGACTTTTGACCATTGTGATCCTTTGAAATTCAGCAATGCAGAATACGGTACAGTTTTCACTGCACCAAGCGATTTAGACTCCAGCAAGTTGAAATTCAGTCCAACTTTGTACAGAACAGGAGACACACTATTAATTTCAACTAAATTTGCAGTGATCTGAACGCAACAAGCTTTACAGACGCGCAAATGAAACCTGTAAAGTGTTGTAAAAAGTTCATTCGAAACTCAGCGGAAATGCAGTGAAGCAGGGCAAGAAAACTAATAAATGTGTTCTTGATATGAGAGTCTAGTAACCAGGATGCAAACTGAAAAAACAGACGTCGCAAAGGCGGTCAAAAGTCGGCGTTGAAATTGTTTTAAAAATCTGAAGAAGAAAGCCTAATGAGTTAAAACAATCCAACGATTCTTTGATGTGCAACAAAGACACGTTCAGCAAACAATAAAGCGTTGCATTGCCTAGTGAAAGAAAACGTCGATGAACGTATTACGAAACCTGAAAAATGGCGCTTCTGGTGAACACTAACAAAAAATGGTGAAAGCTTACAAATCCTACAGTACGTTGGACAGCTTGAAAATTTATCTGATTTTTTTTTGGTTGGCGAAAAGTAGTATGAAAACACACAAAATTTTTACCAAGTAATTGAGAGTTGTTTACCAAAGGTCGTATAAGTTTTGGAACCTTCTTCATTTTTCGTTTTTAAAGGCAGCTAGCTGTGATCCTGAGCGGCAGCTACTGGAAGCATTCTATGCCAGAACGACAGAGCCACCTTTGATAGATTTTGCGACAATCGACTTCCGAAGGCCTAAACATCTGTCAATTGCCACCACAACTGAAGGCCCAGCAACGGGAATGTTGAACGAGCCTTTCTGTCTGCTCCTCTCTCTTGAAAGTAGAAGGTAACAAAATGCTGAATTGCCACGAACATACCGCAACAAAATGCAGTGAATTTTAAATAAAGACATAACCGAAGTGCATGCTTAATTGTGATGTGCACATTGTCATTTACATTGAAAAAAATGCAAAAATGTTACATTGAAAAAAATGCAAGAATGAATGAATGAATGAATATGGACATTGAAACTTTCTCTTTGTAAAATTGTCTTTCTTTTTTTGCCAAAAGTGAATGTCGTGTTCTAACAATTAAGTGTATTGAAACTTGCATTTTTATGAAAATCAGTTAAAAGTATCAGACATAGAAGGGAAAATCGTGTTGACACCTAAAGCTCCACCACGACACCCTTAAAAAAACACTGAACTAGACGATATTTTCGATGGCGGCAACACCATCCCGCATGAAAACGTTTATATATATCCGAAAAATAAACCTACAAAAAATGCTAGAAATCACGGAAAGTTAACGAAGCTATAAATTCCAAGAAAAAATTGCATTGCCATTTGTTGCTGAGAAGAATGTAGGAAACGCTTTAATTTATGTTGAAGATCTAAGCTAAGGCAATCGTAGAACCAAAGTCGACACCACAAAAGATAAAACTTTGAGGGGGCATTTCAAGTAAGAGGGACATGCTTTCACGCTTTTATAACAAGCGATTAAATGGGTCGCACCTTGCGTGGGGCCCCAAAAACTAAGATGGCCTAGGGCCCCGCGCTCCCTAAATCCGTCCCTGATGATAACACAAGAGTTTCTTTTGTTTGGAGGGGTGTGGGCATCGCCATGTGTCCCCCAGCTGCGTCCATGTTTATGACTAATATTATGCTGCTCTGGTGGACATCAGACCGCACCCAACGTAATCAAGCCGAAAGTTGTAAAGGAAACTCTGCAATGGAGACCCGAGCGGCTAGCGCAAGTGCAAAGTTACGTCAATCAAACCGAACTACAAGTGAATTGAACTTACAATGCAATTAGTTCACTCTTGTTTAACGGCAAGAGTAGGCGCACGATCAACTATCCGCTTTATGACGCAATACACGAAAACAACAGACTTCACATAAGAGCAATCCATGCATCCGCCCAAAATTCCCCAAGGCTCAATTTTATAATTATTCATGATATATGCACTTGGAATGTAGACCGTTCTTTTTTAATTAGAAATGTACAGTAACGTACAAAAATTTTACAACTACCACGTCACAGATATGCAAACATTTATCAAACGCAATATACGATGCGCATGCTTGATTGTTGTAAAAAAGGACATAGCCCCGCAATATATCGACGAACAGAAACGAGTGTGCTGGATAAAAGTCACAATTTTTGCCTTGCCTAGTTAAGCTGCTGGCTTTAAGTGTCCTTTACGTTCATGAACCTGGACTTTGAAGCAGTGGTTTTTCTACCTCTTCACGTCTGCAAATTGGCAAAACTCTATAAAAGTTTAGTGGGGCATCAAATGATAAAAGTGCTTGCACGATCGACAAATAACGCGGAATCATTTTGTGAACAAACAAGGAAGGCAAATTTAAGAGCAGAAACTTTATTTTGACAAAACATTAAAATATCTAGTCTATGTTAAAATCTTCCATGAAGCAAAACTGCAGGCCTTTGTCACAATGCAGATGACCCTCAACCAACCAAAAACCCTTCCAAAACATAATGGTCTTTCGAGAACTGAATAGCGTTACGCTGGAAGAAATGCCGTGAAAGTTAATACAACAGGCATTCACCTTGACCTGTTCATTGCGAGTTGAATCATAACACACCTTGTTTGCAATAGGTGTAGGTCTACTGCAGCCTTAACGGACACCAGTAACAACCAAGTTCCATCCGTAAAGAGTAGAACATGCTGGAGCGTAGATATACCGCCCTAGCATGAGAATTGAGCACAACTGATAAATTTCCTCAGATGAAATTCATCGTTCTTTCAAACGAGATAGCTATTTTCTAACAATAAGATTCAAAAGCCGTTTCTGTAATTCTCGAGCGCAAGGAGTATCTGGCGAAAACGAAAAACCTGCCCAACCACCATGGCGCGGGGCTCCCAGAGGCGCGGGGCCCAATGCAGCTGCATCGGTTGCATCGGCTTTAGGCCGGCCTTGCCAAAGAGTACAGAGCATGAACGTGTATGTGAAAGAGACGCTACCAGTATCATAAACAAATTCGCTATGACTAAAGCAGAAAAGCAGTAGGTTTGCTGCTTTTGACAATCGACCTCAACACTTTCTGAGACTACACTGTCGAGATAAAGCAATGATCTATTTTGTTGATGAGTCTGTAAGCATTAATTACTGACAATTTGCTGATGATAAGACAATTTGTTGATGAGTCTGTAATCATAAATTACTGCCTCTGAACTGTACTTGTGAGGTGTACGGTAATGTATTCCTTCTTGGTAAAAACATACGTATACGTTTTTGGTAAAAAAGATGTTTAGTCGATAATGTCCACCACTTGCTATTTAGGACCAGGTTTCTTGTACTTAGGAAATTCAGTATGCACTATGTTAGTCAAATGGATGCCCACATAATTTGGATTTAACAGTTCTTCACTTATTAAAATGTATTGTTAACTTAGGGCCCCGCGCTGTTTATATGCTGCGGGCAAGGCCGGATTAACCATTGGGCAAACCGGGCAAATCCCCGCGGCCTCGCGCTTTTGGGGGCCTCGCGCTTGAATATCAAAATACTTCTTTACTGGTTTTTCACGTTTTTAGGCTTTTCACCACGCGTCAGAATTGTAGAGCTTTTTGATTACTGCGTCTAGCATATAGGTTAAGGAAATTGACAACATTGGCAATTATCGTTTGTGAGTGACTTAAAAGAATTGAACCAAACAGCACCACGCTTTATGACCCAAGAATTACATCGAAATCAATGCATTCATGGGGGTCCACAGAAATTTTTCCAGAAGGGAGCAACGTCGAAATTTTGCTTATCCTTTACAGATTGCTGACAATGCAATGCAAATGGACGTTCATAAAACGCTTTACCCTTTCAACCGCATCAGTCTGTGCTGGTTGAACCTCAATCTCAATCTTTTGTCTGAAATGTTTTGTAGAAATGGTTTTTCTTTTCATAAACTGCCTGATATCCATTTATTCGAGCACTTTCTACAAATAATCATAATTTAAGAATAATCTATGGTCAGAACAACGTGAGCGGAGAAAAAACAAGAAAGTTAGACACTCTCGCAAGACTGTTTCAAGCAATGAGAAGAAGAACTGTGTGTTGACAAGACTATCGGACAACTAACTAAAGTTAGAACACCACGCAGACTAAAAAAAAACTGAGCAGATGAATTACAAAAACTCGCCACAGTAAATATAGCTTTGCACTAAGTGCTCACTAAGAAGTCAGAAACTTTAACGATAAAGACGTATTCCTACAAGTCTGCATAGACGTATTCTAGCAAGCTACGTATTTTACACTGTGTGAAAAGAAGACTCCAAAAGAGTCGTTTGATTAAGCTATTCACTCGGGCACGTTGCTCACAGTCTAACACCAACAATGGATTTTTCAAACTTGTGCACTACTACAGATTTACTCATGCTTCTTTTCACACAGTATAAAACTATGCGTGGCTTACCGCTATCAGCAGTGTCGCTGTCTCGTTGCATTACCTGCCAAGATGTTTGTGTTCAACAGCCACATGCAGGGCTCCCATTCAGTGATTTCAAATAAACCCAGATTGCACACCAAAAATGATATTCGTACAATAAAAACCCTGAAAGCTTGCGTTACGAACAAAAATATATTAGTGTGCTTATTTGAATTGAAACGATAATCGAATACTGATTTAATTATACAGTAGTTCCTCTTCCAAATTTCTTCTGCACCGCAACCACAAACATTAACATTTGGACAACCTTTTTGTTGCTCAAGACGTTTTTCATAACGCTGGTAACATACTATCCATTGATGATATCTCTCACCAATTGTAGTAGTACATTTGTTATTAAACTAGGAAATTTTGTGCCATCTTGAACTGCAACGGGATCTAAAATTCCACAAAAATATAATTCCAATGCCTTCTTCCTGTAATTCAGTGGTTCTTAATCTTTTTTACATATCTTACCCCCTTTTATCAAACAAGATTATCAGATTTATACCCAATACACTCAGTGGCTCTCTTTTTAAAAAAATATGAAATCACCTACTCTTACAGTTTAGAATGAATTATAAAAATTTGCATTTGCAGTAATTTATGGTTTAGTAAATTTACCCCTTGGAAGATGAAATTTACCCCAGGTTAAGAAGCACTGCTCTAATTGAAATTTGATTTTTAATTTGTATGCGTAGGTTAAACATCGAAATAGAATCAGTTCTAACCCTTGTTTCACCAGTTTCTTCAATCAATTGGCATTAGAGACAATACAGTAACATTATATTTATATAACCCCGACAATGATCTTATATGAAGACATGAAACCTATTGAACACTTTCTGCTTCATCCGATATGAGTACTTTCTCACATGATGTGTGCATGCAAACACTACAATATAAAGTTGACTTTATATTACTGAAACATTGAAGTTGCTGATGAACTTATCGCTTCAAAAAAAACAGCTTCAACGCGATTTTTCATAATGAAACCTAGACACCCATGTCGACCAAAAAGCGCATTTCTTCAAAAAAACGCATTGTTTCAATACAATCGTGTGGTGTCATTTAGCGTGCTTGAAATTGCTTACCTCGTGGTCACTTCAGGACTAAAACATGCCAAAAGGCCAGGAGTTGCTTTAATCACTGTTCAGTAAATGTAGCTGCATGGTTTTCCAGACAGCTTGGCTTAGTTTAGTTAGACAGACAATAGGTGACAATATGTATGTTTGTTCACGAATTTACTTGTCAGTTTTTGTCAAAAACTTCTTGAAAGGTCTTTATCTGATCTGCATGTGAAACGCCACGCAGTTGTGCCAAGCGTTTAGGGGGCCTCGCGGTCACGACTTTTCCCGGGGCCTCGCGTTCATTTAATCCGACCCTGGCTACGGGCCCTACGCCACCTTAATCCGGCACCGACTGCTGCCACAGACAACTTGAATGAAATGGAAGGACTCTCGTGCCGCAAGGTCAGTGGTGCATCAGCAATTTTTTTCGATGCAGTACACCGACTTAGGCTTACCCGATTTCCAAACACACAAGTTAAACCGGGAGAGTTTATTGAATGTTGAAGTCAAAGACAAACCAGTTGGCTTGTTACAATCTGCTGGAAACATCAGCACCTCAAGCATTACCGCATTTTTAAGAGTTTAAATTGAAACCTATTGACGCAAACTTTTGCAAAAACGGCCCAGAAATAACCGTCAATATATTGGAGATATGCTCAACTGGGTGAACAACCAAACTAAAAACCTATGAGCTGAAAAGCAAAAACCCCTATTTTACATTGTGGCGGCAGATGTGAAGACTTCATCCAAGCTTGTGCAGAGACTTTGCGACTGAAGCACTTGAACGTGCCCTGGAGAGGCATTCCATCTTCAATAACAACCCGTTCAAACCCATTGTTGAACTGAACAAAATTTGCCTGAAGAGTGTTGTCACCCAATATGGCAACCAATGTATACCCAAAATACGAAATTATAACCGATAATAATCGCTCTGTTTCAATGGCAAATATTGCTAATTGCTTTGCATTACATCCTACAGCCGATTGCTGGCGCGCTTGGTAAAGCAGAACTTTTCCATAGATTAATCGATTACATAATTTGGATAACCGCATCAGGAAAGGTAGCAGACGCATCCGACAGGCACTAACTTCAGCATTTGCCCACAGTGGCCTGGAAGTAACGGTTCGCCAAGCCTGCACAGCTTAACCAGTGAAGATGATTTTGGATTTGTCACTAAAGTAAAATCAACAGCTGAAGGAAAGCACTTCCTTAACGGTAAATCACACCAGCCATCTGTGATATTCCAGTCAATCTTATTTGGAGAAGCAGTAAGGTTGAGGTGGAACGAACAAAGGCCATGGGTGGCGGAAAGTTTTTCAAAGTGGTGGCACAAGTGCAAGTCAAAAAACTATAGAAAATTTTTGTGGTTTGAATTGGCAACTGTGACATCACAAGGATTGACATATGACGTCATTAGCTTTTGTCAGCATGCAATTTTCTACAATTTTTATAAACCCTCAACGACCCCTACCTATACTACAGCCTATCTACCTACGCTACACTGACTTGAGCACATAAATGGAACTAGTTGTTCTTACTAATTGTGTTATTTAAACTTGTTTAGGAAAAATTCGAAACTTAAATGTAGGGAGACCAGGCCCCCCAGAAAAACGTCGGGGGCCTAGCCCATGTGCCCCCCCGTGGTTCCGCCAGATATCCCAAAGGATATAAGATTATCTCAACAGCCTAAACTGACTCAAACAAAAAGCGAATCGCTCAAACTTTCCTTTGGACATGACTAAGGATATGATAGCATTGGCATCAAATTGGGAAGAAAGATTGTGACCCCAAAATGTGACAAGAATAGTGACCCAAAAGTTTGGACTACATTTTTCCCAACCTGGTAGCACTATCAAAGAAAGAAAACAGCTTAAATACGAAGACAAAGTTTACCTACAAAATACCCACCACAAGTGGACAAAAACTAACAAACTACAAGCACCTTGCTTCAAATAAGACGAAAAATCAAACCGAAGGTTCGTCAGGGCTTTGCAAGCACTGTGCACTTTGTGTGGTTGTCATGGTGAACGGAATAATATGTGGTCCCGTCTGTTTCACAAATCCTGGCAAATATAAAAACTTTCTCGCTGAACCAAAGCGTAGCATGTGCAAACAATGGTATTTATGTGGCGACTGCTTGTTTTGTATGCCATCAACAATTTGTTGGCCAAGCAGTAAAGAAATTTTCCACGAAATGATCAGCGCAGCGAAGTACAATACTTGGAATAAACAAGATAATGCAGATGGCAGCGACCAAATGGCCTTGTCACGGCACTATCCGTGGCATCGTAAACAGACGACCTATATGCGAACCTTACGCTGTTTCTTTGGTAAAAAAAATAGTTTTGACTCTCTGGACCTGTGAAGATAAATGACTCCTCATATTTGCGCATAAATAATGTTCAAAGCATGATCCTGCCTGGTGTGAAATAATTCTTGAACGCTATTGCGATGTTCTTTGTTTCTTCCATTGTTTTGTCCATTTGTTTGACCTCCGTTTGACCACGCATGTAGCCTATTTTTTTATTCACCAATTTTGCAACCTGCGGTCACGACAATTAGCATTTAATTTTAAAGGTTCTTCGTAGGACCTAGAACAGAGATCGGCAACCTACGGCCTGCGGGCCGGATCCGTCCCTCCAAGCAAAATCATCCGGCCGGTATCCCCTTTAAAAATTGTAGTAACTGCGTGGTCCCCCTACTGGTATTACATTTTATGAATTTTCCCTCCTTGCAACTTCTTGTATTGCATACTTGTTACGAACTACTTATGGGAAACCGCATTGAACCATAAATGTATTAAATGTCATTTTTTGGGCATTCGTTGTGAACTGTGAAAAACAGGAGTAATCTGATTAAAATACCATAAATTCCCAAGAAAGCCCATAATCAACATCATGAACAGCAAAATGAAAGGAATTGTTGGTGGAAAATTAGTACGACCCGTCGTATGTTGCAGAGTTTTTTTGGCCCGTGACTAGGGAAAGGTTGCCGACCCTTGACCTACAACGTCTGTGAAAGTTACGCCGCAATTCTTCTTACACATTCTATACCGCTTCGTGTTCAGTCATGCGCGGCGTGATTCCGTAGCTGTGATTGTACTGCTCATGATTGAGATCTGACAGTTTTTCAGTTTTAGTGAAAACAATGGTTTGAGAAAGGCGTATTTTGCTGTATTCACTTGTCGCAATATTTTGATTTAATCATTTTGTTTTCAGTTTGTTTGCTTTCTCCGCTCTTGCTTTAGAGCAGGGGTGGGGAAACTGCGACCCGCGTGAACATTTGATATGGCCCGCGTCAGCATTTTCGTTACCCGAGTTAGAGTACGACATCGCCACAAAACGAAGTTCCATGATAAGCAGGTACGTAGTAAGTCCAGAGAAGTCACTCTTCTTCATAGTTAGAAAAAGGTAGAAATTTAGGATAAAATTTATTAGTTTTGCGGCCCGCAAGCGATAATGCACAATTCATGCGGCACATGATAGTAAATAGGTTCCCCATCCCTGCAGCCTCACAACCAGGCCCGTAACCAGTTTGGGATACCAGGATGACGAAAAGTTTTCTGAGAGGGACCCAATTACGTCCAATAGTTTTATACTATATCCAACAAATTTCTCCATAGGGGTCGAAAAATTTTCTAGTGGGGGCTTCAAGCCATAGGCGTAGCCAGGGGTCGCCAACGGAGCCATGCCCCCCCAATTTTTAGAATATGTAGTCATTTTGCAATTTGAAAGGCAGTATCTCATAAAAAATACTGCTCCTAGCGTAAAATCAAGAATTTTTCTCCCCAAAAAAATTTTGGGCTGGCTACGCTACTGGCTCAAGCCCCCCATAGTTACGGACCTGCTCACAACATTACACCCGTAGGCATTGCTTGTAGGTTGCAGGACTGAGAATGCGTGGTGTTACGTCAAAATGATTTTTCATTGTTAAAAATTTCCTGGTTGATTCGACTTCGTCGTCTTTGTGAAGACGAGTTACATGAAAATATATACGAGTACTTTCAAATAGTACGATAAGCGATATACATTTCTGTATGTTTAATATTTTCAGGGACGGTAAACTAGATGACCTCATGGTCTTTCAGCAATCCTTGGTGACGAAGGAACCAATACATGTTGTTGCTTCTTTAGAGCTTTGCTCTTATGTATGCTATAGCTCAAGCCAATAAGTAGGGGAGGCGCAGGAGGGACTTCGCCCCCTTACAGAATTTTTGCTCCCCCCCTAGAAAAATGTTTTGGACATAGTTTAAATAATTTGGGCATCTCTCACGAAACTTCGCCACCCCGAGTGTCCCAAGCGAGCAACGGGCCTGCTATTGCATCTGTGTAAGCTTCAAATGGTTTAATATACGAATCTAGGTAAAAATTCAAGTGTAGTCATAGCGGAATCACCTCTTTGCATGTTGCCACAGCTCGCTTTTTACTGAATAAGACATGCTTACCTTCGGCTTTCTTTTAGCATAGCCTACTTCATTGTTCAGCAGAAAAACGCCTTACTAAACCCTTGCAACTCTAAAATTCAATTCATGTGAGCGGCAATTTCCGCCAACTGATGTGGAAGACTTGCAATAAACACGATGCTAAGTATTTGCAATAGACTTCATTCAAAAGGTTCGCAAAATTACTGGAATATTGAAACAAGCTTAACAATTTACTTTACTACAATGTCATCGTTACTGGTGTTTCAATACTTGACAAGAAAACGTCATACGTCATTTCGAAGCTCGTCCGATCTGACGTTAATGATGAACGCAAACAGTTGAGTTTGCTCATCCTTCCTTACTAAAATCTAATTGTTAGGATTTGTTCAACATGCTAAAGTTTCACTCTGCTGATAGAGTAGAACATCGGCAAAACATTTTACCAACTCGTCTGCATTCCACGATTGACAAATATTAACTGATCCCGAGAAAGCTTGCTATCGAAAGGAAGCTTTCCCAGCAAAGAATCAGACACTAAGGCCTTTCCGAGTATATATTTCGCCTACTACGTAGGAATCACCGGTTCTTATTCGAATAGTTTCTGAATCCTGAGAAAGCTCCACTAGCTTGTACTTGGTGTGCATGCTGTCCACATCGTTGCGCCTTTTCCATAAGAGACTGCACAAGATAAAAGCGCCACTTCTGACAAAACTCTATCGAGAAAATTTCGGAATATTTTTTGAAGGGAAGCTACAACGTGTTTGGAACTAGTTTGACGAAGCAGTAAAGGAATGCGTAAACCATGTCGAATATTCAAAATTATCGATCTCATGGTAAGTGCCCTGTTGTGACAACCATAGTCGTAACTGAATGGCCTTCGAGGGGCACTTAATCGCAGGCCAGTGGAATGGATGGCATAAAACATGAGCTGAACAACTGCGACCCAAACGTTTTCTGCAGGTGGTTCGTGTTATCGCTTAAATAAAATAAAATCATTCACACAAAGCCACATGATCGATCGAGGTCTATCGGATAAGCTAAACTTGGTTTATGACCTCAACAGGCATCGCGTTTGTCAAATGGGTTGCGTGGAGCAGATGATGATTTTTATTAGAGGATCAAGCAACCAATGGCGCACCCAAAAAAGACTTGTTTCGTCCATCATAACACAAAATAACTTCACGTTACGAGTACTTGAAACTGTGATTGCAAAATAGCAGTGAAAATGCAAACAGCGAAAATCGTGCTTAAGAGTTTTGCGGCAACTGTCACTGAGAGATCAAAACTCATCCATGGGATGCGACGTCAAAGAAACAGCAAATACGTTTCAGAGTAATACGCAATATTTGGCTCATTGCAAACATTATTGATTTCCAATTACAGATCGTACTACAGAAGCGATGGCACCAAACACGCAGTGTCACCGTACATGAAAACAGCACAACACGAAAGCGGCACTTCTTTCAGACTTTCGCGCAGGATTGGCTGGTTGCAGCAACTGCAGTGTGAATGCATTGGCAGAGCGTAAGGTTTGGCACAACAGACAGTTGGACGCTTGCGACATTTCCACAAATACGACGAAAGAAACACGCAACACACGTTGGTCAACAAATGGATACACAACGAAAAAATACCGTGCAGTTTGAACAATTGTAGTAGCAGCAGAATGTGCGTAAACGTTTACATTCATCTTGTCCAGGCAGCTCAAAACCACATTGTCCGGAGTCAAACATAAACTTACATTCAAAACGCAAAAAAACGCCTTCAGGCCGTGCGGCCAGGTTAAAGAAAAAGTGAATTGGAAAGTAATGGAGCAGAAAAAAAACGGCAAAACGAAAATAACATTTTACGAACAGTTGGCCTTTGAATGTTCAGCTCCAATACCATGCTTTAATTTCACGCTCTGGTGCTTGGAAAAAAACAGGTCGTGCGTTACCCACCCCCCAACCCCAGTGAAGATGTTAACAGTTCGTGAATTGTGAGCAGCTGGTGACGTGGTGCTGATTAACCCGTGATTAATGGTGCGGTACGTGGAGTAGGTTTCCTCAAGTCCAGGATTGCTGAGATGGGAGGCGTGGCCATCTTTGTTTCAGCATCTATTAATCTGCGCGAATGCAAACTCAAAGCGACAGCATTTTGTTCGGTTCGCGCTGGTATTCCCTTCACTAGGATACAAAGCTGCCGAGTTCAACAGTGATTAACGTGTTTTCCAGTTTCCATAAATTGTTCGATTTCCATCCCCTACTGGTGTTCGCGACTGACGTAGAAATCGTGCAGAACATAAAAAAACAGGTGGCTTGAACCCAGTGTTAACAGTTTTAAGTCGTTTTACTGTTTCGTGGATGGGTTGCACTAAATTTAATGGTGTTGATATCGTTTCAATAATTATTGTAAAAGAACTTCCAATACAGAAATCTGTCCGGTTCGCGTCAGTATGCCCTTACACCAGGATTGCCACACGTGGTGGCTGCCCTTTGAGTGCAAGATTGCAGGTGTTACGTGCAACCTGCGTTTGGAGACGACCCGCAATGCCACGGGTTACAAGAGTGGTCGAATTGCCCTTGGCATAACTTCCCAGGGAGCCAATTATATAAGTGTGAAAACTGACCCGCTTGCCAGAGGCGCGGGCCAAGTTTTCACACAGCTCCCTGTACTTGTTTACTTTGCGGGTCGCCGCCAACTCAAGAGCATCCGCGCCGTTGTCGAATGGGCACGCAAAGTCGACGACCGAGATACCTCCAACTTGTTCCAGTATAACATCGGGCCGGAGGTTCTCGCCCGTCTGTTGTGCGTGCGCCAGACAGACTTCGTCGACAGAAATCCTGGTGAAACGCTGCTGAGGGACGTGGCTAATAACTTCCCCCACGATCCGATCATGGCGTTCAAGAATTTGATCCATGACCGGTTTACAGTGGTTTGGTTCATGGGGGAGGGTGCCTTCAGTGTGCCCACATATGCAGCACTACAGGTTAGGTTGAGGGTATTTATTAAATCGGGACCGATTCGCGATTAGCTCACAACCAGTCAGTGTCGGAAAATTCGAGCTGCAACAGAACGTCGGGTTTAGTCAGCCTTTCGGTTAACGGGAAGCATGCGCTCTGCGATGTTAAGAGCGCCGGTTTTCGTCACCCAGTTGTTCGAGTAAGCATGTAGGGTGTGGGTTTTACGATTTCAACTTGGTCAGGATTTGAAGCCCACACCCCTCTCCACCGAGCATTTTGTTGCTGGTGGAGTGTACGGCTGAGTCTAATTTCGTGTCTGGACCAAATCGACAAAAATCTGGTGAACTTTTTGAGAAACGAAGTGGCTCTGCCATGACGCGGTGCGCCCCACGCAACCTTTTTCAGTTCGACCTGGTGGTAGGCGTCGTAAGCGAAGAAGGTACGTGAGACGTGGCATTACGAACCCCCTCAAGGCTATCAGCTTCTGGTCCGGAACTCGATCTAAAGAATTATTCGAGTCGCTCGACTGCCTGGCCTAAAGCCAGGTTTGACTTGCGTCACCTTCGCGCACACCCAGGTATCGGTAGAACTCGCCCAGCGCGATCACCTCAACCAAGTCATCACTAGGATGAAATGGTTGAGGATCCCGAACCAGGCGCCCCCCATCCAATATCCTGGACATAACGCGGCATTTATTGTTGTTAAATTTGATACCAGCCCAGTCGGCGAATCGCTCACAGACCCGAAGCTGAAAAAGCTGTTCGAAACAAGGAGGCAACGGCCATCAGCGTACATCAGCACCAGATCCCCTCGATTAGCATGAATCCCTTCTGTTCTGGTGAAATGACGTTGCGCCCACGCCTGGAGACGACGAGCCAATACTGCCGCATATATATTGTACAAAGTACGGCAGACCGAGATCGGTCTCCAGTTCGACACCTCACCAAGGTCACCGTCAGGATTTTTATAAATCAGGATGACCCTTGAGGTCCGCCACTGGTCAGGAATGCGACGGGAGGTCCTACAGATCTCGAAAAGCCCCGCGAGGATTTCTCCCCGCGGATCAAGGGCCTTCCAAAATCCATAGGACAACCCGTCGCCACGAGCGGCGGATGCGGCGTTCAAAGTCCGGAGCACGACCTCGACCTCCCGCGGCAGAATTGGCAAGTCCTCAGCAGACGCATTACACCTATCAGGGCTCATGCAATCAGGCAAAGTCTCAAGGACTTTATATTTGCCTGAGGTTTTAAAGGTTAGAGCGAAATCTCTCCTCTAGTATTTCAGGGAAGATTCGACATTCGCCATCCGTGATCCTGCGGACAGTGTCACGCTAATTACACCAGAAAGCACCTTGCAGGGCGTCGTTACGGGTCGCTTTAACCGGAAGCGTTTTCCGGCTGCAAAATTTTCGCATAATAAACCGAAATAATTCGATCGAAACAAACTCCCATAGAGTCGTTGTGGATATCATCATTTTTATTGCCAATTCATGCAGTCCTTGGAAAGGTTCACAAGGGTCGGGATTGGTCCGGAATTGTTGGCAAAGTCAGTGAACATGCAACCAGCTCAGCTCTATGAGGGTTGATCGGGGAGTTATAGAAGAGTGTGGATGAGCTCGTCAAAATTTGTTGCTAGCAAAAACCGCCATAATTCTATCGGGACAAGTTCTAGTTACGATTCATAACCAATTTGGTAAACATTAACATTATCGCCAATTAGCTCACGATCTTCGGAAGAACTAGGATCACGGATCCCATCTGTCATAGAGGTCGGGTTTGCAGAGGGATCCTAATTGGGTGCTAGGCAGATTTGATGGAGGCTTAATCCACTCTTTGAGACAGTTTGGGAGTTAGAGGTACGACGTTGTGGGAAGCCACAGTGGTTTTTTCGTGTCTGTCTTTGGCGCTCTTTAACGTCAGGATCGGGCTTGGTGGCGAGTTCAGCGAAATCCACCCTTGGGGGTTACTGGAACCATCACCGGGTTGGGCATATCTTTCGTTTGTGGGGTGCTGCAAGGCTGCCCTGCCAATACGGTCGTATAGGGAAAACAGAACACAATCTTGGCGCTATTTCGGGTGTAGAGCTAGTCAGTCGACAGGGGATGGGGAGGGATTTTTGGTAACAGGAATTGATGGTTCCTGTACCGGGGAGTTTTTGGGTTGGCGGTACAAATCAGCGTTTTCCGCGGGCATTGCTGCATACGGGGATGAAAAAAATGCCAAGTTCGGCAGCAGAGGGCTATTAGGTTTAAATATTACGGCATCGGTGTACGCTCTTATGGAGGAATTAGGAGAGGAAGAAGTAGAGCGTGAGTTTAAAGAAAGTAATGAACTCAGGGGAGAGGAAGATTTGCTCAGATTGAGTGGTTGGGGTATCGTTGGAAGACAAAGACGAATCCACGGAAGCAGCCGGTTTGGGGGGAGGTGTGCGAACGGGTAAATTTGTTTGCGGCGAAACAGCACGGGGCGCTACAGCCTTACAATACCCGTAGTGCGTCGCTGATGAAGAGATGGATTCTACTTTTTGGGCGACGACGCACTTTTATTTGCCACACCTGACGTCGAAAGTAAAATCGAAAGTAAAAATGTTCAATAAAATGGATATTCGTCAGGTGGGCTTTTAGATTTTTAAGTTGGCTGTAGCCATTATTATCCCTTTCGCACCCCGACACAAGGCAGAGATAGGGGCCGGCAGAGCCAGTGTCGGTAAGTTCAAAGTGAAAATCGTTTATCTTCCTACACTGGCGTTTTGGTGTTGGGGTGCCGGCCCCGAAGTCTCTATCGTTAAGGGTCGGGGCGCAGTGGTGCGTTTGATAATAATGTGACCTTGCAGCAGTAATTGAGGGCCACCTAACTTGGCAAATAGGACACACA
>Ga0210059_1005882_pt1 | contig 19709 bp, 17 predicted proteins | sample Ectturendosymbi2_FD_188042 | JGI IMG/M metagenome (GOLD analysis project Ga0210059, IMG submission 188042) | Ecteinascidia turbinata endosymbiont from Florida, USA - Sample 2 (SPAdes) (version 2) | ecosystem: Host-associated > Tunicates > Ascidians > Unclassified | place: Key West, Florida... | reverse complement strand
ATGTTTTTCAGCATTGTGCTCAGGAAACCTGTGTGAAATTTGTATGACTGTATCTTTGTACATGTGACATCAACGCATGCTGTAAACGTCAGTGCACGTCTGCTATGGATGGATTTTACAGGGTGCAGCATAATCCATAATTCACAGCACCAACTTCATGAGAGGCATGAACAGCAATTGCCAAATTCGTGAAATCTGTATATCAGTGTAGATGCTTTCCAACTCCATGCCACCCTTTGTTCACTAGCCTGCGCAGTGGATGTTTACCGACGCGTCTGCCACACGTGAATGACTTCAGACATGTAAACCGAACGGTACAATGACGTCAGAACGGGCTGTCTTGTTTTGGCGGACCGTCGCTTGACATGTAAACGTAGTAATTGAGATTCATGGAAACTCGTTGGAAGACTCTGGCGTTATCACCACGCAAGTTGAATAAAACTGACTTTCGTGAGTATTAATACATATATTTTTGACGAAGTTTAACCTAAATGACCATTTACCCGCCATTGACCATATACCGGCCACGTACCACAGTTTGTTGGAGGCCCCCTTGGATCTTGAGGCCCTAGGCTTAAGCCTATATGTTTAAGCCTTCTGACGCTCAAAAACAGACTACATGACGTTTTGGATCAATCTTTTTAGTTTAAGTTTTCCAGGTTTCTTGCAGTTGTTTTGAATAAACAAAGATTGCATCTTTGAAAAATCTCCGACAGAAACCGCTGGTGTTCCTAGCAGGGGTATAGTGCCAAAAAAGAGGTGTGGACAGTGGCGTGCAGAGGGGGTCCAACGGGGCGCCGGGCCCGGGCATCCAAGATAGGGGGGCATCCAAAGAGTGAAATTATAAAAATTTAAATGCTGTAGCTAGATGATTTTTCTTATTGTAAGTCTACTAATAAATGCTGAATGAATTTAAATTTTCGAAACTTGTTTTGTTGTCAAACAATAATTTTTACCTATTCAAATGCCAGTAATTCTCAGCTTCTTTATTACCAAGAACTTTTACTCTAGGTGTGCGGTGCACACCCAAATAAACTGATAGCGATGTAACTTGTTCCAGATCGTGCGATCAAGTGAAAATCACAAAAAAGTATTGAAAGATAATCAGGGTTGAGAAAAACCCGTTATTTTTTAAGAAAACAACCCTCCTGTTTTTTTGAAAAGATAGAAGTTTTTGTTCTTTTTTTAAAAAAACATAAAAGACCCATTCTGAATTGTTTTTATTTCATGTAAGCTCTGTACTGTAGTGTAATCCCATTCCCTCTCTTAATCTGCTAATTGGACACGCCAAATAGCCCCGAAACCATCACAACCATCATCCATGCATGGGACTGAGCTGTTACATATGTCATGTGACTACTTCAATGAATTATGTTCAGCTAAAGGCAACATAGCTCCAGCAGTTATTCTGCCTCACAAGGCAAAATAGCCTCAAGGCAAAATAGACACAGCACAAAATGAGTATGTTGAATACGTTTATCAGAAACTGTCACCATCCGATACTTAGAAAAAAGGCAAACAGCCCCCAGGTTTGAAATCACTACCTTAAACCAAAGCCTTAAACTTTTTGAAAAATTAGCCAACATAAAAAGCATTCCCATCAAAGGTGTAATTTCTACAAGCTAAGTCAAAGGAAATAGTGAGAACAGAACCAACGAACACTCGCTCAGCACGCATAGACACTAATCACTCAACTATGCTCACGTTGCTACTAGAACTCAACGTTATATGTGGAGAAAGGTGGAGTGGACACAGTTCGAATTACAAAATAGTCTCAGCAGAGCTTTCGCCATTGATGGCAAAACATAGACTGCCATTTAGCAAATCTGTAAAATCGGATCACAACTAAAATTTTCTCAGTCCGATCCAGTCCTGATCCGCCAATTTTCAAAATAATTACAGTCCGATCCAGTCCTGATCCGGCCAAAATTGGCTTCAGTCCTGATCCAGTCCGATCCAGTCCTGATCCGTGCTCATCTCTGAAAGGTTCCTAATCTAACAGTTTCAGCAAAGATAATGATTTAAAATCTTAGTAGGCTACATACCACGGTAGGCCAAATATTAAACTAATGATCAAAACACTTCAAAATCGTTAGGGCTTCAAAATCTTTAGGGCACTGTTTAATAAAAGGAATACTTTTCCAGGGAAGAATCAGATGCTAAGATCTTTTAGATTATGTATTTTTCCTATTATGTAGGCATAATCACCTGCACAAACTGTATGAAAAAACTTAGAAGCAATAAGTCAAGTGAAAAATTTTTACAAACAAGAAGGGTGTGTCTGCAAAATATATTTGCAATTTAATTACAAACAGAGTCTTATCAATATTCAATACATATCATACGCACAGAACTGTTACACATTATACAAGCAATCGTGCACCAAATATTTTTCATTTTTATAGTGGATAACATATATTACTTGGTGATCAAACGTTTATCAACATGGGTTATGTTTAGGCTAGGGTTGCCAGATGCGTTTTGTAAAAATACCGACCATTTTGTCAACAGTGCTAGCTGCCAGATCTAAGCTGTGTCGTAATTCGTAAGTGGCACAGGGAAAACAGAAAGAAAATGAGGAGGCTATTGTTAAGCAACAATTAACAATTTGCCCATATTTTGGCCGGCTTATTGCATTTTGGTGTGTTACGTGATAATCGCACCAAGTATTGTGTCAAAAGCAGTAAATAAACTTCTCTGAAGGAACTCTCCTGACAAGATTCAATATTAGAGTCATTATACTTTGAGAAAATTGGCGTTAGTTCTCTTTAAAGTTATGGCAAATTATTCATTATCAAAACACCGGCTTCGGGCACTGATTTTCAAAATACCGGCCTTTTACCGGCATCTATTAAATCAGCAGTAAAATACCAGCCAGGCCGGTGAAATACCGGCCACCTGGCAACTCTAGTTTAGGCTGACTTTATCGTAGCCTGCAAGTAAAGTCAGTCTTGTTCACGGAAAAGTAACTGAATGATTCCTCAATTCTTCCACATGAGATGATGCAAATATTCGTGCACTTTGCATTTTACTCTTTAAACTAAAAAAAGGCAGATAAATGACATATAATGCGTTATATCAATGACATATGGCACATGTTATATGTCATTGTGCAGACGAAACGAATAGCCTACAAACAATAATTTCTTGCTACCACTAGTAGTCGCGACTCGCGGGCTATGCGACCAGCCACCTACTAGTGCGCCAGTATGCTGAGTTTCACATCTAAATTATAGGCCTATGATTCAAGTTTGGATAGATCGGTTGAGTTTAATATCGGCAGTTAGATAATATAGCTTTTGTTGAATATTGCGTTTTCAGTTGGGTGAAACCACAAACCAACAAAAAATTTTATTTGGCATTTACAACTGGAATGATATAATTACTGACCTGACATCACATCCAGCTAAACTAATGGCACCGCTGCGCTGACTTGTGACTGCGGATATGCGCGTTTCAGTTTTAAAGTTGGTACTTGGTAGACCTGCTTTACATTTAGGTGATTAGTAATGAATTTACAGCGATTTTGCTCTGTTTGAGGAAATTGAGTTAAGCTAAGGTAGAAAATCGTGTTTCCACCATGTTTGTTTGTTCAAATTCATACACTATTAGTGCATACTAATAGTATTAGTAACTACTAACTGTGATATGCTAATATTGCTTTTGTTTATTAAGTTTGTATAGTTAATAGTAACCTACTGACAGCTGTGTCGTGTGTGTGGCTAAATTACAGTAAAAGGCAATCTCAAATTTTGTCATGAGTTGTTTCAAAGAGCAAAGTATCATACAGTATCTTTTTTTAAAAATAATTCCGTGTTGAGAATTTTTTGTTTTTTGTGTATGGGTATTCTGTTGCTTTTTGCAAAGAGTAAGTGGAGCTTTATGGCTTTTCACTCAAAAATGTGAGATTTAATAGTAGTATCATGAACTCAGCTACAAATTAAGGAATTCCTGTTAATGTTAATTTCTACATAAGATCAAGTAATTAGGTTTGCAGTAAATGAAAATAATGAATGTATAGTCATACACACTGATATTCATGGGTATAATAATGTAAAGAACGGATGTCCGTCAGGGCAGATGGCTAGCTATTTGTGCACTATCGAATATGTGTCAACTGTTCATGGCCTATGTTTTTTTCTGCGTTTGCTACTGTAGTGTATGTCTTGGTTTTTCCCAAGGCAATTATTGTCATTCATTTGTGGCATAATTCTGTTGCTTACTTTTCAAATTTATGCTGGAACAAATTAAGTATTTTCCCGGTCTTACTTAGGTTTACTTATCGATTTGTGTTGTCATAAGTCAGAACATGATTTTCTACAGATGTTCAATCTTAAGTTTTTGGTCAAAGATTGTACAATTTTTTTAATGAAATTCAAACAGTAACATATATACCAAACAGAGGTTGGAATGAGTGGAAATGAAAAACGGAAGAGAAAAGATGTACATAAATAAGTCAAAATGGAGTCACAAAAATGTGGCATATCGCAAAAATAAGAAAAAAAGCAAAAAAAACAATAGATATCAACATAACACAGATGATGGTGGGCAAGCAATGGGTGAAGAGATGAGGCATGTACAGATGAGTAGGTGAAGCAAGCACATAGGTGAAGGAAATGAGCAACAATAAGGGTTATGAGGCAGAGAGCAATGCATTAAAACACATTTCATGATAAAAACAAGTAGCAAGGACAGAAAACAATTGAAACCAGGTAGTACACTCCAACATTAAGAAAACACCAGGTGGTATGCGATCACAAGAAGTTTGAGAACCACTGTTAGAGCAATAGTAAAAATTGAAATAGACTAAGCAGAAACATATCCATGTGATACAATTCATAGAATGATTGATCATGTGGTATTTATTTTTAAAAATTATGAAGGTGTTTTAGGTGTAATACAACAACCAAGTTCAATGGGAAGAAGAGGTTTGTTACCAACTGTATTAAATATGCCAGATGTCAAAAATAGAAAAAACAATGTAATAAAAGGTTTCTGGAAGCAGCAGTTAAATACATTTGCTAGGATACTGTATTGATAAATATAAGAAGTATACACATATATGCCATAAGCATTGTGGGTTAAATGCCTTGAATGTGAAGTTGTGGCATCCCAATTTGGGTGTAATATTCAGGCAATGTTAACATGCAAAAATGAACATATTTCCATACAGGAAAAATGAAAGGGTCATTCACATTATGAGCATTGGATAGTGAGGATCAGAACAACAGCAAAAAACAGACATATACAAAGAATGAACCATGGAAAATGGTTAAAAAACAACCAGATTAAGGTATACATGATGTACCATCATATGTAAATACAAGAAAATGTCAGCGAGGAAACATCAAAAATACAAAAGGTGTTAGAACATAGATCATTTTGTAAAATATTGTATAACAATGCCAACACAACAAAAAAAGAAGAAATGATAAACATAAAAAATGCACATAACACAATTTTTTTATAGTATATACACAATAGACATCAACGCAACACAGATGATGGTGGGCAAGCAATCGGAGAAGAGTAGAGGTATGTACATACAGATAAGCAGGTGAAGCAAGCACATATGAGGCAGAGAGCAATGCATTAAAAAACAACGTTTCATTACAAAAACAAGTAGCAAGGACAGAAAACAATGTTTGTACATATAAACCGTGAAGAAGTAACACAACCACCCATGGACCATAATGGAGTGAGTACCATGGACGAATGCATGTCCCACCAAACACACAGCGTCACCAAATGATGTTGAAGAGACAAGGGCTTAAACAGCTCACAACAAGTTTAGCAGCAAACATCAATCCAACAGGTGTTGGGTACATGAAAAAAAAATGTTTAGTAAATGAGAGGAGCATCCAGTTCTAGAAAAGGCAACATTTCACTCATAATGTCATGACTTGTGGGAAATATCTACCTATTGCGCAAATATAACTGGCATCATGTCATTGACACCATACTTCAACTTCATAAAATATGATTATATATTTAATATTTCTTTATTGACTATATAAGTACGCAATTCTTCAATGTTCTTCAGTTTTGACATCCTACAGTTGCCTACCAAAACCTGTTATTGTCATTTATACTCAACTACCTGTTGTGTTATTTTCAGTTTTAATATGCTTACTATTCCTTTTATGTTTGACATTCTTTCTCAGACACCTCTTATATTTTGCAGTTTCAAAAGGCTGCATTTCAAAACCTAACATGTTTCTTCTCAGTAAGCTAAAATTTTCATTCATCAGTTTCATCAAGCTACATATGCTAAATCCTTTGACATTTGGTGCTCATCTCAGGATGTAGTTAGCATTTCTTCTCAGCTCTTGCTTATATTTGGCAGTCTCAATATGCTACAATAAAAACCTTTCATATTCGGTGTCTCTTCAATGACACCTCTTATATTTGTCAGTGCAGTATCCTAGCAGTTGCAAATGTATTTCGCTGCTGAGACCCAGAACTTCTTACTTAGTCAGTGCTTCTGATAATGGCCCCTATTGAGCAAACAAACAAAAGATGACCGAAAGGTCATGTGTAAAAAAATATAATGATAACAACAAATAAGAAAATGGAAAGCAAGAAGCATGTTGAGAATTAAGAAATATACAGATGAACGTGAAGAAGTGAGGTACGTACATTGGTGAGAGAAATGAGTGGCAATGCAGGTAAGGAAGTGGAAAGCCATTCAGCCACCATGATAATACAATGATGAGAGTGCGGGGAGTAAAAGCGTATATAACATATGACAAAATCGTATCACATTACAATCGTAAAGATGATATGATAGGTGTCAAGACTCTGACATAACATGTGTGATAGGTGAATATATGTCATAGAAATATGATTTGTTATTGTTCCTAGACCCATTTACATCACTCATTAACTAATCGTATTTTGTTTTTCATTTATCCAAACACTTACCAGATTATTTTTTTTACTGACGTGATACAATGATATGATAAGTATGATAGTACAATGAGGATATGAGTGGCAGAAGTGTATGACACTTGACAAAATGAATTTGGAACAATGAATATTATGATGAAGTACCATAGTTACCCATGCACATAGCAGGGACACAATAGACTTGGAAAAAGGTATAAAGATAGGGGTGATAGTCATAACAGCCAGTCGAAGATATCAAATATTGCACAAATTACCAAAATATTTAAAGGGAAAAATGATCCAATAATGTGTAGGATACATTAAAAACAAAGGTTAGTTATAATCAGAGATACCATAGATAATTGGCAGTTTTAACTCATCACTTTTAAGTAGGTTAAGTAAATAGGTATAAAAATGACTCTAGTGTCATTGTTTCTGTTTTCTTAAATTGACCCTAGTCTGGAAACTGGCGGTTGTTGATGAGATATTATGATGTGTGATACCAACATTTGTAGGCCTGACACAAATGACAAACCAGGCATAATTGTGTGGTAGAAGAGATGTGGTGCATGAAGGCTAACCGTTGTGTGCTAGGAATAGGGTCTTGAATTCCAGCATTGGGCATTTCCCATAGAAAGGCAAGATGGAGATGTAACATAAGGACTGCAGGTTCACCACACTGCAAAGAAAAGAAATGCCTTTTTTTGGATAAATTTTTGTTTCAGTGGGAACTATTAATCCATTCCACATTTTCTGCTGCAAAGTGCAATTTGTAAGATCATCACCAGTTTTTCCCAAGTGTGACAACAGCATGTATGTGTGGGTAATCCAACTGTGATGTAGCTAAAAACATGTCTTCGTTAATTTGAACTCATAGCAAGTACAAAAAAATTAATAATCAGACTTTCTGATAATATTCAGCCTAATTTCCATAAAGGCAGTTGATGTCCATTTGATAAACCAAATAATCCTTTTGTGTTTTCTAATTCAGATCTTCTTCAAACCTTCAAAAGCATAAGTCCAAGTTTCTAGCTCTACCATTATATATATTTTCTTGTCAAAATCATTAGCTCATCATGTATCCAAGTAAAAACAGATGATGTTGCTGTGTGTGTCATAATTTACCTGCATAGTAAGCAGTGGAGATGAAGCTCCATGGGTCAACACTGCTTGTTATACTTTCAGACATATTTGGTAAGTGCTTTGGTAACTTTGACAAACTTAGTGCATTCTTGTTTATTTTTATGTTAAATGGTTTGTTGTATGAAACAACATGATTCTTTTACTTTTTGAATAAACGTTAAAGTACTAATATGAATGAAAAGGAACTTCCTTTAAATATTATGCATTTCAAAGCAAAACCAGCATATGTTCCATTGTGGATACTGCAACATATATACTATTGAAATGGAACTATTAGCTTAGCGTGTGATGTTGATATAAGTGAAATAAATAGAAAAATTAGCTGATGGATTCAAACCCTTCCCCCTTGTGGAGACTAGTTACTTGAATGTAGATATGTACAAATTTGAATCATTGCAAAAAGGTGAAAGCAGAGTCCAGTTGGCTGATTCCTTGAAAGTTTACAGCAAACATAGAGTGTAGTGACCAGTAGAGCCATAAAGGAACATGTTTGTGTGATTGAACATCTGTTTAGAAATAATGCTTTTTATTGAAAATTGTACCGAACATCAAATATTACAAGTTAATGAGTGAAAAATTGTATAGGAAACTGAGAAGAGTTTAAGTATCAATATATTTGTATTGTGAGTCAAGTTTCTTGTGTATGCTACATTGTAGACAAAGCAGAAGGTTATGCGTTTTTATTGTTTGTAGTCTTGGCCCAGAAATCTGTTTCAGCACTCAACTGGTAACTTCAAGCAATTCTTTTTTTGAAGGTTTTGTAATTTGCACGGAACCTTTATTACGTGATGGATCATTGTGCAACAATCTACCCAGTGGATTAGAAAAGCAACCAGAAAGAGTGATTGTTAAAAGAGGAGAACCTTTGCTGTTGAACTGCATTCTTAACAGATTTTTTGCTCTGGACAGTAGAGAACTGCCCCAAAAGAATATTACATGGATTAAAAATGGACTTCCAATTGAGTCGAAAAGTATACTTGGTCATACTATTTCCTATTCAAATGGAAGTTTGTTTGTTCCGCATACCATATCACTAGCAAGCAGTGATGATGGTGCTGATGATGGATTTTATTTTTGCATTGTTAATTATTTATCAGAAACATTTATCAGTTCTGGAACACATGTGACTGTAGCAGGTAATTTCGCTCATGAAGTGGTTTTGATGTGTTTTGTGTATGTTGCCTGTATTTTGGTGGGTCACACTAAACAATTTTGAAGCGAGCTTTATAAAATAACTGTTGGGAGAGGTATTGGTTAACAATACAATTTTGATGCTAAATGCCTTGCAGCTAATGCAATTATAAACAGTTTTTTTTGTAATTCAAGTAAAAATGCAAAGGTTTGTGTTTCAACCTTAAATTCAACCAGTATAAACTCAGAACAAACTGATCATTATGGAAATACAGAAAGTGTATGACAGTGTTTCTGAATCTTTTTTGTTTCATGGAATTGAAGTTGTTGCTTCATCACCACCACTTGTAGCAATTTATGTCGAACCCTTTCTTTGTTAAGTTCAAGGTTGCTGAAATCTGGATGTGTGCTCCAGTTACAAGTCATTGTCAAAGACAGCAATGAAAGCATTTATGCAAATCTATCACTTTGCTGCTTTAAGTCCACTTTTGTTATGCTGAGTTGCTGAACTAAAATCTGTATTTACATTTTGCAGCTTGTTTGATTGCATCTTGTACTTCCAGTAAAGGTTTCACCTGTGTCTGTTTTGGATAGTTGACATTATTTTTTGTTTAGTAAACAGTGATTTTTTGTTTTGTAAAGTTGTTGATATTCTTGACAGCTTTGGGAAAATTTTCATACCAGCCTGAAACTACCTCAATTGCTGATGGATTTTACCACCGACTCAACTGCAGCATTGAAAAAGCTTCTCCAAAACCTACTATCACATGGTTCAAGAATGACGCTCCAGTTTTAAACACTTCTGCATACCATTATTTAACTATTACAAACAATGGAGGATCAGAAATGCATCCACTATCTGTAACACATTCCAACTTAAGTGTGGTTGTGTTACCTAGCGGTGTTTTGGAACTGGGTCCTGTTTCAGCAATTGACGCTGGGGATTATTACTGTTCTGCAAGTAATGGAATAAAAACTAGAAGAAGTTCTTTAGCCACACTGACAATTCTACCAAAAACAGGTTTGTTTGAATTGTTAATTTCAATGTGCTGGCCCATTACAATGCTTTTGTTATATCCTACCTTCAGTATTTGTGGATCATCGCAAATTTTATTGAGATGAAAGATTGAACATAAACAAGGTTTAAGTCAGTGGTTCTCAACCTTTCGTGGTTCGTGGCCCCCTTCCCCCTTCAACTAGCATTTAATAAATATTGTTACACTTGGGTTTTGCAATATCATGGCAGAGCTATTGAGTAAAAGGCTCTGCTTGTGGCCCCCAAAGGGGGCCCGAGGGTCCCGCCTAAGAAACCCTGGTTTAAGTGTTTTTTAGTATTAGGGGCAGCTGGCAATTTTATAGCCTTACTTGGAACTGTTCATGAAGGCCTAAACCTGCAAGAAACATACCAATGCTGCATTTGACGTGGGGAGAGGCATTTGCACATTTGGGAGTATTCAATTTTCCAACTGCATGCAGAATTTTTATTTCATTCATACTAAACATGTTCTGTCTTGTCACGCTATTTAATTAAGATTTGTTAACAAATATTTCAATTAGAAACTTGAGTTTGCTTGTGCATGACCATGTAATTTGCATGTGAATTACATAATTATTGCCTCTTGTTCTGCCATTGAGATCAATGTATCGATTGTTAACCTACTTTGAGTCCCTTCCTGTATTTGTTCCTTTTTCTTGACCAAATATAAATGGATTTACTGTTTAACTAGGATTTTGTGATTGCACACATGCCATCCTTTTACTCCTATCTTGGTAATATGTTGATGACATGTATAAATGTGAGACATACTTCTATTTCCATGGCCTGTAACATATAAATGTGCCAGCAAATGCTTTAGTAGCACAAGTTGTCCAGCCAACATGAACTTTGTGCCTTGTAGCAAAGCGAAAATATGTGAAAGCATTACTGCAAACACTGTGGATTGGCTAGATTTTGATAAAGAAATATTTGGGTTTGATATGGCGATGGAAAATCACAAAGATTTATTTAAAAGACTTACCGCAATTGATAAATGTCTCAAACAAAGCTTGACCTGCCAATTTCAGTTTGTGTAGCATGTTGTCGTCATAGAAGTTCTCATGTTCTTGAACATGCAAACATAAATTGTATCTTTAGATGAGGATCCTCACCCTACATCCATTGAAGGTACTCCAAAAAATTTGTCAGTTGTTCTTGGATCAACTGCCTACCTTGATTGCTTTGCAACTGGCTTCCCTCGTCCTGTCATATCTTGGGAGAAAAATGGCGTTGGCCTTGATCTCAGGTAGGCAGCTGGTGTCTATCCCTTAAGTCGATGGATATACCAATTAAATACAAAGCAACAAAATTGGCCGAATGGCAGTGAGATTTGTTGCATGTGATTTCCGGTTGTGGGGGACATTTGCTCTATTTAAACTTATGTCAAAGCATAGTTGGACTTACTCGCCCATTTCTTGCTCGTTTTGGAAAAACGCTGGATTGAAGCATAAACACTTAGTTCACTGCTCTATTTTTAATTTATTGTTTTCACTTCCATGTTGCTTGACTCCAAAGCTGTTTGCTTAAAAGTCTCGTGTTGCTGCAGACGAAGTTTTTTGCGTGTTTTAATGCGAATATCTACGGCGTTTACAAAGGGATCTTCGGTGTTTTACTTCTTGGCATTTTTGGTCTGCATTAATTTACCATATGTGTCAAGCACCCCACTAAGGTGAAACAGAATACGAGAGTTTATTCAGACTTTTTGAAGCCAATGAATGGTTGCATGGCAGCTGATTATTTGCTTTCGACCTGCACGGACGAAACTTCTATTCAATCACTGTCTTGTTGTTTGATCTCAAGCTTAAATATTTGTAATTGCAGATCGGACCCAAGATTATCCATAGTTGGACGCGGTACGCTCGTCATTGCTCAAACAAAGCCCGGCGATGCTGGCCAGTATAGGTGCAAAGCTGATAACGATGTTGGTCGACCGCAGACGGCATCAGCCACCATCACCGTCCTCGGTATTTGTGCATTGATTCCTGATATTGTTGTTACAAAGGCTCTACTTGCGAAACGTAACGATAGCATTTCAGTATCGCGTACTTTTTTGCTTGTTTAACGTCAAACATATTACACGAGCTGTTAGCTTTTTAATTTTCAGTAACGATTATTTACAGGATTACATTTCTTATCGTTGCAGCTTCCAAATAACCTGTGAAAATCGGGGGCTGCATCATTTAAATTGTACGAATCAAGGGCTTTTTCCGAATTCGAAGTGCAGTTGTAAATGGTGGTGCCTATGATTGAAAGTTGTGGTTGAATTGCTGGCCGCTGACTCGCCTCATGTAACAAATTATGTTACTGGACAAGTCGGTCAGACTTCTTACATAGCTCACTGCCCAAGTTAAAACAAGCTGTGAGTCAGACGTTTGTCGTGTGCTCATCCGACGTATCAGAGGCTGCTTTGCGTTGCCGGCGCCCAGGTCACGTTGGTACCATTACACCTATGGTCAATATGCGCTGTAGTTCCAAAAAGTGCTTACCTATGTATATCTGTTCGTAAAACTGCTGTAGCCTTGTCGTCGTCACTTCGTGCTCTTATCACGATGCGTTGGCAAAAGGCGTATGTATCTTGGAACGGAACACTGCTTGGTCGGGTGGTGCAGCTGACTCAGCATAAGCAATGGGGTATTCCTGTCTCAGAGGTGCAAATGAAGTTTTTAATGCAATTTTATGCGATCTCATGCTAATACGTGGAGGCCAACGCAATTTTCTTAAATTCAGCACCGCCCGTCTTCCAGCATCAGCCCAATTGTGAAAATTTCATGATTCCTGGCCAGAGCGTAAGGTTGCAGTGCACAGTCTCCGGTAATCCCAAACCATCAATCACATGGTATAAGGATGGTCGACAACTGCGAACGTCTCGAAGGCTACTAATACATGTATGTGGCTTACTTTGTGTCGCGTGGCTAGTTAAAAGAAACTTCTACATCGTTCTGTTTTTAGATTTTCCGTCTGAAATTAAGTAGTAATTTCAATAGTTCGAATTTACTGAAGGTCTGCGAATTTGAGAGCGGCACTGACGCTTTGTTAGATGTCGCTGCATCACCAAGTTGCGTAAACATGAAAAGCGGATAATTGACTTTTTAGGAGCAAGAAATAAGAATACAGTCGGCAAGTGCAAAAGACGTCGGAGCTTATCACTGCATCGCAACCAACCTCGCTGGATCTATTTACGCTGCAATGAAAGTCGTTCTGTCGAATGGACGAGGTAGTGTTTATTTTTTTTTGTGATTTGTGGTGCGCCTCTGGAGCAGAAAAAACTGCCTCAAATCGTTCAAATTACATTATCGATCAAATGTTCCATTCAACAGGTGACTGCTGTATTGTAGGTCAGTTCACCTACTTGCAGTATTTTCGTTGGGTATGTGCTGCAGGTGACGTTAGGTATGGCTGTAGGTACATTTCAGAAATCAGAGTTTTTGTGGTTGACGACGCTACACGGCTCAACTGAAGAACTTCAGCGCATGTCTGCCAATTCGTTGCTCTAACCTCTGAGCATCTACTGCAGCGCGTGGATTGCCTTGTTGGTTTTCGTACTACGTCCTGAATAAAGGGAAACAGGATCGTGCCCTTGCATCCTGATTGCTCGGCGATGGGTCGCCTGTTGGTCACGAGCGTTCTCTGACGCGTAGTAAGATTGCCGTCTGAAAAAACTTGCGTTTGCGACAGCGATCGATGCCCTGAGGCGGAGCAAGACAAAAGAAATTCGGCCGATGCTCCTTGTGGCACGGCAACGGAGTGCCGTTAACTGCTAGCGATTGTTATCGTTAATTGCAAACTCGACGGGATCTTTGCGGAATGATGAAAAATGACTGCAAGTTTACGTGCTTTGCGGTCAGCAATTCTTGCAGTGCATTCATGGGATCTTTGTTGGTTAATTCCCACGAAATATTTTAAATGAACAAAAGTTTGCGGAATACGCCGCAGTATCTTTTCCTGCGACTCTTGTTTTTTTTACACTTTTGTTATTACTCCTTTTGAGTCCGGATACTAATTTCGGGTTTGCGTAAACAGATGGAGAGCCCGTTTTCGTCTCCAGCATATTCGATGATTACAAATCTGCAAGCTCGAGAAGCAACGTTGAATTTGTGCTGAAACTAAAGCATTTAACGAGCAAGTGAGTGTTTCTCGCTCCGACCAAGTCGCTTTTGCACTCCAGAGTTGTTCTCCAGTGCTATTTGGCAGCAACTACGCCGTTACTTATGAGAATGCCGACGGTAACTAACTTAACTTCACTCGTTTCGAGTGTTGGAAGTATCAGTTTTGAAGACAGTTGAACGCATGACCACCTGTCGTTTGCAATCGCCGCAGAAGTATGCAGAGTTGTTGCCATTGTAGAACAAATGATTTTTTTTTCAGCTCTGCTCTGGTCGGGTGGAGACCTGCTGCCGATATATTTTATCGCCGCGCTACGTACAAGATCATCGTTACTGACGCAGACACACATGTGTAAGTACCGCTTGCTGTGTTTGTCTCTGTTAGTCGACCGGTGCACCAACTGAATTTGCATCTTGTCTCGTTTTGCTAGAACGCGGATCTTGCAATCTAGCACTCGCGAGAGGACGATTCCCAACCTGCAGCCCGGCCATCAAATCAAAGTCGCATTGCTTAATCAAAGAGATAAAAGCAAGGAGCTATGCTTCGTTGTACCGTCTTCTTCCAACAACAGTAAGTTGGTCCTTTGCATGTAGTAACGAGAAAACTTTCCTAGCTCATGCCTGGCATTGCATCATTATGACGCTAAATCATTGTGGAAACTCGCTGTACCGTTGTTGCAACGATGGAGTAGATTTAAAAAATTTTTTTTCAGCCGGTTTTAACTAATCCCGGTGCATGTTTGTATCTTCTTTGCTTATAACTCTTCGTTCACCCCAACTGCTTTTAACATGTCGCGCGAGACCAGGCCGCCCACGTTGTAGACTCCGCCATCTTTTGGTTTTTATCTTAACATCCAGGGCTGTAAACACCAAGATCACAGCTGCTGTGCGTGTAAACCTGCGTGCCGGTTCGACCCAATTGTTGCTGCCAGAAATTAAGGACCTGGGCGAGTTTCGTGCCTGTGTTAGGCTTGCGGGTGTCGCCTTACACTACATGCCACTTTCTCACGCGACTTGTTAAGGTCTCCGTCGTTGATCCCTGTCTGCCCAGTAAAAGTCTTTTATTGTGTTACTCCTAATGCCGCTCAGTCTGCGTCGTTTGTGGCAGTAAAAGCACGACCGGGGCAGCGGATGCACAGCTAGGTTTACGGGATGGCAACGCATGTTTCTGATTTCTCTCCCTTTTTCCCTCAATTTGCTTCTTTACGAAAGAATTCGGCGACACGGACACGATTCAGAATATCTGTTTGAGCTTCGCCATATTTGGGAACTTGATCCTTCGCAGGTTTCTGCGGAAGAGGAATTTTTAAAAAGTTTTGTCCATATATAGAAAAGCCGCTGTTTGTAAAGTAATGAAATCGTGCGAAGTAACGAAATAGTGGTGTTTGCAACGTGGCAGATCCCTGCGGAAAATAGCCGTCTGCATTTTACGTTTTACTCCGTGGCATCTTTCTGTTTGCCGGAAATGAAAAATCGTCGTATTTTTTCCAACCCAAGAGAAAACTTTTCAGCATTTTCTGCGAAATGGTTTCGGGAATTGGGACCGCGCGTTCCCTGGCACGTAGAACAAAACTTGCTGCTGCATTTCGAATCCGTGTCACTTTGCAGTTGCGGATGCTGTTCGAAACTTCGCCGTGACTGCTCTCAGCTCGACAACGGTATCTGCGTCGTGGGACACGCCGCTGTCGAACACCTCCCGTCCGACACGGTACAAATTGACCGTCGAAGAAACAAGTTCGGACGTCCTAAACAGAAAAGTAAGTTTGCTGCAGCCTGATCCAAATCTTATGCGCTTCCGGTTGCTTTTCACCGAGCAATGTACAGCAAGACTTTTTTCGGCCTCTGGAAGTGTACGTCAGTACCGTGCATGTCAGCGTTGTGGAAGTGTTTACATGTGTACCGAAAAAGAAACGAAAGTGGTTGTTGGTGTTCAGGCCGTTTCGTGGGCGAAAACTTTCACGCGCTGTCAAGTTTTACTGCTGTTTGCGCTGGTCACCGCTTCTAGTCCAACCTATTTTTTCATTTCGCGACTGACACCCCGTCCTGATTTGCAGGAAATGGAAGTCGCCGAGACAAATGCAAAAGCCGTCCGATTGAAGAAGTACACGCGATATACGTTCCGCGTCGCTGCCGTGCATGCGAACGGAGAAACCGGGCCTTACACACCGGCCGTAGTCGTGCGGACTGAAGGCGGACGTAAGCCCAGTTTTTAAAAGTTGTTAAAGTGTGGGGGGAAGCAATGCGTGAGAACCAGAAATGATTGGTTGACAGGATATGGCGGTAATGTGGGCCTTGTCACGGGCAGAGCGTATTTATTCAAATTTAAATTGATAATGTCGACCGCTTGTCAAAAGGCTCCCGCAAATATCCTGCCCAAAATGAGCGCTACCTATCAAGATAAGCCATTCAGCTACGTTTGTAAATCAGTGTCTTTTGATCTCTCCAGCTCTCATATCCGTGTTATATGAGTTCGTCTGAGATCTTATCGAAACAGCGTCATGTCCAACTGCCCCTTACATGATCGCTTCAATGCTCCGTCGATCCGTTTTGAGCAAGTGGCAATAAAATCTGGATTATGCAATATTTTGCGCGGTTATTAATTCAGCCTAAGTGCAGTGCACTTAGCGGTCTCACGTGCCATGGTTCATACCCTTGCAAATTATTTTTGTACTTGACTCAGGGAACAACGAACGCACGTGGTATTGCGACAGGTGAAGCGTGCGTGCCCGTCTGACTGATATCAAACGAACTCGACTACAAAACGGTTGACCAGAACAGTTGGTCGTGTGCCTCGACTGAACGGAAGCCAGAGCTCGGGTCGGCACCAAATCTGTGGCGTTGTCAGCCCTGCTACGGTTCTGGCCTGCTTTGTCGACTAACAAGCGCAAAACAACTGAAATCTGTGTCGTGCATTGCCTCTGCGTTCAACTTTCTCCGACTCAAATTACTATTGAATCTGTCGCGCGTTTTGTTATTAAAAGTGATATCAAAGCGGCTTGCGAGGGAGGTGCATTGTCGACTCGCCAGCGTGCCTGCTCTCGCTGGTTGCGAGTTCAGGCTTCGCGAAGTTGATTTATGAAGTGCGGCAGCACATCTCAGCACACATTCGTGAATAATTAACGTTCGCCGCCCGCGAAGTCCCTCACGAGCAGGCATCAACGTCACCGTCCAACCAGCCACCAGCCTTCAAAATGGCAGCGGCGCGACAGTGACCCGGTGCCCGCGCGCCCCTCCTTTTGTTATCGGGCCCGCTGCGTTCGCGCTAGTGTTTGCTGATGAGCTGCGCTGGCAATCGCGCCACAGATTAGATTGGTTGACTGCAGACAGGTCGGAGACCGTTCTGTGTACTGCTACTATTACCGAACGCGAAACTTCAAATCAAGCGCATGTAGCGGAGCTCTACGGTCTGTTGGCAGCGCTTACGCATGGCCCGTATTTTTGCACATACTCGTAAGTCAATCATAAACTCAAGCGTTTGAGTTTCCTTGCGCTTTTTTTCTAAATCACTGCCGACCAGGATGTGCTTCATGTATAAAAAATCGCGCGTTGTTGTTATTGCCAGTTCCTCTGGAAAGCAAACCGAGCTCGTTCGTTTCTACACGACTCGTGTTAAAAAAAGAAAACAATGTCAACCGGGCAGACCGCGGCCTGCGCTGCTTCTGCAGCATTTTTAGCGCCCGGATCGGCACCAGGTGAATCGCGCCACTCACTGTTGTTACAGCGCCAGATCAGGCCCCGTCAAACATCACCGTCACAATGGAGAGCGGCGACCGCTTCGGCGTTGAATGGGCCGCCCCGAGCACGCGCTCTGTGAACGGCGAGCTGACCGGTTTTCGCATCAAGTACAAAGAACGCCACGACAAGGGATCAATCACGCGGGCCGTGCCGCCAGATTCTAATCACTTTCTGCTCGAAGGTAATGGCACAATTGCATCGTTTTCAAGGTCATTTTCCCTGATCGTGTCTGTGCCGCTGTTGAAATGTCGAACCGTTGAACTGCCTGAGATTTTTCGTTCACGTGGAACTAAAAAAATGCTTTTGCCTCCGACTTCCCGACGATTTTTCTTACTCTGCGTGTAAAGTGGGTAGTTTTTAAGCAACGTCAGTTTTTTTCCCGACTATGAAATACTTCCTAACTGGCGGTGTGCTGATGTGAAATGTTGGTTCAGATCGACAGTTTCCGAATGTTCAATATTTTTTAATCATCATTACCAGCTTTGCTCAAAGTCCATTTCTGAATTAGGAAGAGAGAGAAGTTTCGAAACTAATTTCAGTTGATCTCTTAATGTCAAGATAAGAAGAAATCTTTTGCAGGCCTTTTTTCTGTGTTACCTCATGTTTCTGTCCGCATTGGTATAATTGGTATGATAATCTGCCTATTTTTTTCTGTTGGAAATTGTTTTCGCTATTTATACGCTGGGCGGTAGCTTATAAACGTCCTCCTCTTGAAAGAGAAGGTGTTTTCTTGTGTAAGTTGCCAATTAAAAAACAAAAGAGAAAAACAACTTTAACCATAAATTTTTGACCGATAGTGATCATCGATCAATAAATGCTATTTAAAAAACAGTTTATTTACGTATATTTTTCTGTTTTAGATCAAAATTGCGTTTTGATATCAAGACTGCCTTTGGTGATGTAAAAGCAAGTTATTTTCAGTGTGTTCAAACCAGATCGTACCCTTCACATTCGTGTGTTTAATAGCCAACACTAATGGTGTTGGTGCTGTTCTTCAGCCTGCCTGTCACAAGCTGTGTACGGCTCATTTCCTCATGTTTTGTCTCATTTTGATTGATTTGACGTCTTCAAACTTGACCGAAGTTTTGTCTTTCGTCGGCGCACTTGAAAATGGGATCTTGGCGGATTTTCGCTCCTTTGCTTTAAAGCTTCTAAAACGGATGCCCTCTGTAAACGAAAAGCAGGCGCTCGTCGTATTTTCAGCGAATTTCACTGTTGTTGACCTTTGACAACAGCGGCGCGTTTCCAAAGACTTTGACATTTTTCGTGTTTTTTTGTCGGTGAAGATTTGAAGCGGAATACGGAATACGTACTGCGCATGCAGACTCTGAACAACTTCGGCGACAGCCCGCTCTCCAGAAAGGTCACGTTTCGCACCCCGAGAAGAGTAAAGCTGGGTGAGACCGGCGTTTTTTCCGCTAAACCTGTTTATCACATCTTCAAACAAGGCTGCACGCGCTCCCAAAGTCTCCCTTATCGCTCGCCCGGGCTGCGGATGTGTTTTTTAAGCGTCGCTGGCACTGCCCGTGACGTTTTCTGTGCATTTTAGATAAAGTTGATAGCCGGCGAAACCCGAAACGGCGTAGCTGTTGCGAAAAGGTTTGCGCTTTTAACATTGGCCCCGCTTTCTCGCACGCTTCGGCGATGCGGCAGTCGCGCGCTCGTCCGGTAAT
>Ga0210059_1005881_pt1 | contig 19710 bp, 11 predicted proteins | sample Ectturendosymbi2_FD_188042 | JGI IMG/M metagenome (GOLD analysis project Ga0210059, IMG submission 188042) | Ecteinascidia turbinata endosymbiont from Florida, USA - Sample 2 (SPAdes) (version 2) | ecosystem: Host-associated > Tunicates > Ascidians > Unclassified | place: Key West, Florida... | reverse complement strand
TATGGCCACCACAATCACAATCAAGAGTTTCAGACTAAGGACAGTTGTCAATGTACTGCTCTTTGGTCGACACTAGTGGCTTTGTCCGGGTGAAGTTCTAACACTCAACCTCACAAATTTGGCTTGCCCAAATTGGCCGCCCACCACTGGAGCTAAAGGTCGACGCCTTGTTCAGTTCTAGTCGGAATCCAGCCACGCCATTTGCCCCAAGGATCGATATGTCTCACCCGACCCTAAGGCATCACCTTGCTACCCTTGTCCAAAGACTTGGTGTATATGGACTAGAAACCCGTTACAGTTTGATCTTAGTTGCGCATACTACGGTCAAAAACAGAATGATTTGAATTGAACAAATGTGGTGAAAATTTATTTACAAAAATTAGCAACAATTTTCTAACGTAAAATGGAAGTGTTTATTCATTGTTATGAATCGCTTTTGCTTAAAACTTAAAAAGGCAAATTGGTTGAGAGCAATTTTGTAGGAAAAGCAAACTGTATAACTACAAGTCAAAAATAGACGCAACATTTTGCGGAACATGTGCTCTAAATAATCTTTGAGTCCAACAATTTGATTTAACGGGAAGGATAGTTTTCCATCGATGATTATATATATACATTCTGAGCACAGAGTGATCAATAGCCATCTAACAATCACATGGTGCATCGCACCATCATCATGCTTGATTTCAAATTAGTCCAAGATTTCCACGTGTACCAGCCAATTCCTCGGTTAGACAGATTTTCTCCCCATCGGGCATTCAGTTGAGCCCAACCACAGTTGTTGTGCCACCAACCACCACCTTGACGGACGGCGCAGTTGTATGGAGCTCTAAAAATTATAAAATAATTGGGCAAAAAGCTTGAATCATTAATCTGCCACGTTTAAAGGGCAGCTACAAATCACTTTTTAAAATTCTTTCCACGGACCACATGCGGCCCACAGGCCTGTCATTTGACCACACTGGTCTATGAAATGCAACAAGGGTAAAATTATTTAGATCAAGGTGAACTAGGGAAAATAGTAGTTTCTTGATAAGATTTGCTTTTGAAGAACAGATTGCAGACGATTCGGCCAGGTGTTTTATGGCCCGTGAGCATTAGGATGTATTGATTTGGTGTTGTGTGTATGTTATAGAAGATAATTATTTTAACTACAGTAGAACAAACATAACATCTTTCAAAAAAATACCTCAACGGCGTGATACTGGGCTGTAGTAGAGAATTTATTCAGAACAGATAGATTTTCCAAACTGAAAGATTTCGCTTTAAAATGCACTCGATGTTTGGAAGCACATACGTGTGTGAAAATATATTTTGTACAATGACGCAAGACAAATCTAGAAAAAAGAATTCGAATAGCAGACCAAACACTGGACGATAGCCTCCAACTTTCTACCACTAACACTGGTCTTGATAAAGGAAGGATAGTATTAGAGAATCCTTGACCACAAGCGTCCCACTGATAGAGCTTTGTAATAAATTGCAATTGTGTAATAATTTCAATGACGCATGAACTTATCCTTTTTTATTTGAAATCGCCTAAATCTATTGTCTCACAGATCCACTTGTTGGAGGTGCCCTGTCCGTTGTCACTATTTTGTAAATAGCCCATAGGTCAAAAAACGTTGGTCCATGCATTCATCGATCCCTGGCCCCAACTACAAGTGGCAATTATTTGTTTCTTTTATGAAACATACTAGGCGAAAACTCGCATCTTTAGAGCCCTTGGCAGGCCTTCTAACGTTTGTGGTTTGGAAGTTACGCCCTGAAAATACCAAATGATATAATTTGATATAATTAACCCCTAGGAGATTAATTAATTAATAAATAATTAATTCGCGGTTTTAAGTTCATAACTTCCTAACCACAGAAGCTAAAAAGCCAATCAAGGGCATTGAAGGTGCGAATTTTGCCGTTTTTTAAAGAAATATAAAACGCCCCTTAGGGTTGGGAACCAGAACCTGACGACGTAAGCCCAAGAAAACTAAACCTATCCCTAATATGTTGTCAACCACAAAAAAGCTCAAATCAAAAACTTCCCAATTTTTTAACGTTTAATTACCGCAAACTTATATAATACCATTGAATTTTTCCAGTCATGACTTGCCGACCGATTGAGCTAGATAGCTGATCAAACCTCCTAAAGATGCGGAAAGGCTTGTAACTTAATTTTGTTTTAACTGGAAAGCTTTGTATTAGGGGTTTTTGGAAGTGACATCATAATTGGGGTAGGTTTACACATTTTGGGCCGTGGTTATCGGGCCCTGGGCGCCAACGCCAGAAGCCAATTTTTGCTCAAGTTTTTATTAGAAACAAGGCTACAATTGAGTCTTTAGAGCCTTTGATTGGCTTATTAACGTTTCTGGTTCAAAAATTATGGTCAGAAAACAAAATTTTGGTGAAAAATCAAGCCCTTCAAAAGGTAACCTTGGCCATTGTGGCTGAAGGCCATCACGCGCCATCGGACAGAGTTAGATAACTGATCAAGCCCCTTAATTACAGGGAAAGCCCTGCATTTTTGATTAACCAAATATTTTGCTTTTTTTCCAAATGCTGCATCACGTTGTTTACCACATAGTAATGTCTCCTTAATAAGACCAAAGTACTTGGCTAAATTACCCATCATTGTCCCGGTCTACAGTTGTGAAAGGTCGGTTGTTGAGCTTATGTTTGCTCATTGCGTTTCCCGCCGTTCCACTGAATTGGGAATACTTGATCCGAAAGAAGTCTGTCTCGCTCGCAATACTGAAGCTTCTGTTTAACAAATGATTTCTTCATCATCTTTGCTGACGTGTTTTAATTAAATAATAAACGTCAATAAAATTATTGAGTATTTTGTAAACACACATCATGGTAATGCACACCTTTTGCATTCATGAGTTTTCTTTCTTTCTTGAAAAACTTTTGCAAAGTCATATTCAGGTCACAAACGAAATTTATCGCTACATCTGATTGGTTGCAACAATGATTGTCCTCGAAAGTGCATAATGTGAAAAGAATCAAGCACACAAACTGATCAAAACTGTGATTTCCTCTGAAAAGTTCGAAACATTTGAAACTTGCAATTTGCTATTAACAAAACAAATTGTCTAGAGAACAAGGTTTTGTTGTGTTTTTTACCCTTAAAACCCCCTGCCAAACCCACTTCATCTGACGAGAGAAAATGATTGGTGCAAGTTCTGACTGGACAAAGAGATTCTGAAACGATGTACACCTTGAAGAGAATCCACCAGTCAAATTTGCTGGTGAATGGGGAGATGTTATGATTTATTATGAACTTTTGCCATCCCCAGCTACTACATTTTGCTCGTATTGGTTAGTTAAATATGTTAATAAATGACTTCTTGGTGCACCAATCCGCACGATTCGTGCTTCAAAATGGGAAGCCGTTTGAAACAGAAAATGAAGAAATGAAAGCGTTTCTGGGAAAGAATGTTATGATGTCATACCCTATCTAACCAGAAATTCATGATTATTCTTCCAATGATGCAGATTTTCGATATCAACCTATTGCCGAAACAATACCAAGAGACAAATTCTACACAACACCAAGAACACTGAATTTTGCAAATAACATGAAGTTCCCGACAAAAAAGACGCCGAACACGACAGAGCTTGAAAAGTTCATCTACTGACCAAACATTTCAATGCTGTTTTCAAAAATCATATGATGACTCCGAGCTTTGAACAAGCAACTGACAAACGAATCGCAAAATTCAAAGGCAATAACATAATGAAAGAGTACCTGTACATGAAACCAAAATTAAACCAAGGAAAGTACAAAGGAAGAGGGTCAGGCCCAAGTTTTTACGGGTTTTCGGTGTGTTCGGGTTCAGTTCAGGTTCAGGTAGCGAGTCTGGGTTCATCCCCTACCCCAACTAACCTCCCTGCCCCTCGAGCTATATTTGCAATATTTTTTAATTATTTTCATATTTTTCACGTTATGGTAACATTTTTTTTCATTTTCACGTTAGTTTTTTCAATTTTTAATTTCATATTTTAAGTTAACTTGTTACTTTGAGGTTTTGTCTGAACCGGCCACTTCATGCTCTAACCTGTCAATGATTGCCGAAGGCCGAGGCGTGCCAGGGCATGCCACATTTTAATCCGATAAGCAAACATTCAGGCAACCGACCAAGATCATTTCACTTGAACATTATTCAATAACCATGGGGATGAATCAAAGCAAAACGCATGGACAACCTGCTAACTTCATCAGTTCTTTTGCATAGCATTCTTATTTGAACGTTTATCGTGTTTTAACAAAAGCAAACAAGGAATTACTAATTACGATTGCTTCAACAAAAACCACGAAGCACTTTACAGTTAGTCAGTTTCACCCTGCTCTGTAGCAAAACTAATATAACCGTATCATTTTTGCAGAGCAGCATTTTAACAAAATTTGTCTGCCTTTTTAGGTCATCGTTAACATTTCATATCTTACGACTTCTTTTAACGAAAGTAGCAACCATTGCAAACTTCGAATGTTAGATACATATATCTCATTAGCAGTTTAAATTTCCTTTTCTTCCGAATGCTTTTGCTTTCTGTAAGTTTTGTTGTTCCTTTGTGTAATGTTACTTCGCTCATTAACTAACTATTTCAACCATCGCATAGCCGATGATGATGTTGCACAAACGAACCATACCATTGCCTCAATCCGTAACCGATTGCGTTGTGAAAAGGCATGCCCATTACCTCGGGTTTTAATCCGATAAGCAAATATTCACACTTGCTTCACTTGAACATCAATTGATGACCACGTGGATGCTAGTATCAAAGCAAAACATATTCACAGACGACAACCTGCTAAAGCATTTTGTTCTTTTACACAGCATACAATCCTGAACGCTTCCCTGTTTTAACAAAATCAAACAAGAAATTTCCCATTACGATTGCTTTGACTCAAAGCGTGAATTACTTTACAGTAAGAAGTAATCACCCGACTTCCCCTGTTCTGAACAAAACTTATAACGACCGTGTGATTCTGCGACACACAGTATTCACAAAACTTGCCTGTTTGTTTCATGTCATCGTTAACATTTCGTTTTCTTACGATGTATTACTCATTACGACTGCTTTAAACTAAACCGCGAATCACCTGACAGTAAGTAATCATTCAACTCTCCCTGTTCTGGACAAACCTTGTACGATCGTATGATTCCGCGGAACACAGTATTCACAAAACCCGCCTGTTTGTTTTATATCATCGTCAACATTTCGTTTCCTTACCGTTCATAAGTTTTCAACAGGTGCTTTGCATAGACTGGCAATGCCTTTGCCCATCCCCGCTGCAGTAGACAATCTATTATGAAAAAGGTGCTGTCATTTCACCTTGCTCTCACACTTCACGTTGATCCATATCGGTTTGGTCGTGTGAAACGAAAAAAGTCGATTTATATAAAACCCTTGATCTGCGTTGGCGTGTGTTTTGTTTGAGAAATATGGACGAACGTTTTCATCACCCGTTTACGTGCGTTGTGGCAGAGCCAACAAGTTGCGGAAAAATCGAGTTTGTGGCAAAATTTATCCAGCATGTGAAGCAAATGATGACACCTACCCAGCAAAGAGTCGCTTGGTGTTATGGCGAGTGGCAGCGGCGTTCTGTACCCACCTGTCACTGATTGCAAAATTGTGCATCGATTATCAAATACGCTACCGGCGATACGATTTCGGCACATCCTGACGATACACGGAAATGGTACATGTTCATTTTTTTCTTCAATTTTGTTTTTCAATAATTTATTTTTTTTTGTTTTAAATGAACTTGTACCATTTCCGTGTATCGTCAGGATGTTTACAGTTATTGCGCGAGGAGCATGTAACGAGATGGTTGAAGCGTAACTTCGTGGATCGAATACATTTCGATTTGAGCGAAACGCTTAACGCAACAACTGACTGCGTTAGTTGAGAAACACCAGTAACCGCAGTCAATGTTACTGACAACTAGTTAAATAGAAATGGATGCTAAAGACCCTCCACTGCGCGATTTAACTGTTCAGATCGATATTTTTTCTGGTGCATAATTACGAACCCGTGACGAAACTGCAATCAACAATCAACAACAACAACAAGGCAGAAGGGTTTAATCTGGGAGCACGCCCGGACCTGCCCTTGCAATGAATCGCTGCATATATTGTGACGTAAACGTAAAGTGTTGCACCATCATCTGTCGTGACATCGCAGGTGATGAAACTGCGACCGGCGGATGTCAGTCGGCGACAGCGATGTGGATGTTTGTTTATCAGATGAAATATGACATGCCTTGGCACTGCAGAAGCTCAAAGATATAAAAAGGCTAAAATACGAAAATGGATAAAAATTTAAACATCATGAAAATGATTTATCTTCTGTAATGAATTTCCAGTGCCGAAATCGTAGCACCGGTAGGGTATTTGATAATCGATGCACCATTTTGCAATCAGTGACAGGTGGGGACAGTACACCGCTGCCACTTGCCGTAACACCAAACGACTCTTTGCGGGGTAGGTGTCATAATTTGCTTCACATACTGGATTGGACATGTGAGTGGGAGTGGAATAACGTTGAACGTTTTGCACATTTGCATTGGTTGGAACAAAAGTTGATGAAAAACGTACCGGTCGTAACCAACGTACCTTTTTCGCTGTTGTGCGTTTTACTTACCCATAATCATTTTAGAAAAGACGAAAAAGAATCAAGTTACACTTCGAGCGCATGATAAAGGTTAGAAGTGGCTGCGTGCGAAGGCAAACTGATGCAAAAGAGGTGACTGCTAAACCTTCAGTATGGCTTTTTGTAAACACAGTTTTCGAAATCTTCGATAGTGATCGGATGTACAACTGATTGATGTCACACTAAACAATTTACAAACGCACCAGAAGGACTGGTTGGAGAAAAACTTCATGACAAAATTCACAAGCTGTAAATTATGCAAAACTTTGTTGCGGGGATTGTGACCGCTTTTTTAAAAGTACCTACGAAAACAAAACGGGCATGATAACAAACAATGCAATGGTCATTTGTAGAAAAGACGGATATTGTTATTCGCGGTTCTAAAAAACGGTATTCATCGGTTCAGAGAAAAAAGAAGTTGTGTAACTGCCATCGGTTTTGTTGGGATACACCGGGTCAAGAGGCTCAAAGTATATAACATCGGTACGACTACGCTTACAAAGATAGCGTCTACGTAAATTAATCGCTTGCGTTGTGATCCTCATGAGAAAAAGGAGTCAGAGATGCTGAGATATACAGTAAGCGATATTTCATTACCAATGTAAAGTACATACGTTTCTCGTGTTGACTTAAACGAAATGAAGTACGACTACACAGATTTGAAACAGCAGTTTGTCTAACGTGATGTAACGACAGACGTGAAAGCACTTTCAAGAAAAAAACGAACACAAAAGCACTTGCGTTGCGAACAATTTTTACAGGCAGCATGAAAATTTGTTTATAATGAGATAACGAGCAGTGAGCTTGACCGATTTGCTGAACAATCGCGGGTTGGTTATGTGATAGCCATTTGTGATCACTTCGTTTTACGCTGCGATGAAATGTTGCAATATAGGATCGTGAAAATCTGGAAGCACGTCGACGTATCTTTAGCTGTTTTTGAATGTGAAGTATCGCCAGATTCGAAGCAAAAGTGTTCTGATCATTCGCTCTGTGCTGGAAGATTTTGTTTCGTGATTTTGTACCGAAAAAAGTGAATTTTGAAAGAGTTTGTTGGCGAACTCGAGACCACGGTCCGTTTGCAAAAAACAATGTCTTCTTCAGTCCACTTCTGTTTAAGAATTTTGCAAAGGCTTTGAGAATAGACTTGTCTGTTTTGTTCTTCAGCGACTCAGCTCATACAAGGAAAACATTTCAACAACAATCAACATGAACGTGTGACTGTCATTGAGCATTTTCGCATTTGGCAAGTCAATCAAATCAGCTTGCCATTGATCATCAACGCCGCTGACGACAGTGCGACGACGTTGGAAATTACGACGAACAAGCCGATGCAAGAGTGCTGTGATGCGCAGTCCGTTGATGGCGAGTGCGTATAACTTTAATAATCTCCAAACCTGTGACGTTTCGTTCAGTTGTTTTTGAAAAGTCGAGAAAGAATCAGAGCGGTGTAGTTTCCGACAACTAGCAAAACAGAGCTGAACGCTCGCTGCAACCGTTGCAGAACGATGCACGCGCACCCAACTTGGAACAACAAAAATGTTTTACAAATGCAGGCCCACAGCGCCTAGTTCACGACAAAATGCAGTATCTCGAAACAGTTGCCGATGCTGCTTTTGAGATTTTGAAAGACAAATTCCAGTACGTTTTTAATCAACTCGAACCGAAAAACAAGCAGCATCAGACCGTGAAAGGACGATTCGTCTCTTACCCGCAAGAGTATGTTGTTATCGGTTTCGACTCGTCTTGTTATGATACTCCACCGTTGAAAGCGCACCTGCTGAAATACTTGTTTTTGTTTGGTTTTGTTAAAACAGGATAAACTGTCAGAGGGGTATGGTACGCAGAAGACCAGAATGAGTTAGCAAATTGTCATCTGTGGATACGTTTTGCTGTGATAGCAGGGTTTGCACGGTCATCAAATGATGTTCAAGTTAAGCGGACGTGGATATTTGCTTGTCGGATTGAAACCCGGTTTGCATTTCCACCACGCGGTCAGTTACAGGTTGAAGCAATGGTGTGGCCAGTTTGGATCGAAGTATTGCTCATGTAGCATTTGAACTTTGAAATGTTTTTTACTTTCGTATAAAAGCAACGCCATGAAACTTTCGTTGTTCGTTTATTTTGAACAAATGAAAACTTCTCGTGGATTAGTTGTTGTTACTGAAAACTGGCAAAAGGGAAGTGAATGCCTACTGCAAAAGTTATAGCTTGTTTGTCTTTTCGCAAAATGATGAATAGTGCGATGGCGATGTGTTTCATAACTTTTTTTTATAGATCCCAGACCTGTGACATTGCATACAGTTTTTGAAAAAAATTGCTTCAACCCAGCGAGCAGGTGTTGGAGAGGTGCGGTTAGTAATCGACGTGCGCAGTAGTCAATGCCATCTGACGCTGAAACATTCCCAGTTTTTGTAAAAAAATAGTTTGAAATACGACAGTTTAAGATGTTCAAGTGATGGTTGCACCTTCAGTCAGTTACGCGAACGAGAAATAGTGACCGGCGAAATTAAGCGGCTGATTAGATAATGCGTCTCTAGCATTTGATTTTTAAACGCTTGCTACTTTCGAATAAATAAACCGTAAGAAAACGAAATGTTGACGATGATATGAAACAAACAGGCGGGTTTTGTGAATACTGTGTTCCGCGGAATCATACGATCGTACAAGGTTTGTTCAGAACAGGGAGAGTTGAATGATTACTTACTGTCAGGTGATTCGCGATTTAGATTAAAGCAGTCGTAATGCGTAATACGTCGTAAGAAAACGAAATGTTAACGATGACATGAAACAAACAGGCAAGTTTTGTGCATACTGTGTGCCGCAGAATCACACGGTCGTTATAAGTTTTGTTCAGAACAGGGGAAGTCGGGTGATTACTTCTTACTGTAAAGTAATTCACGCTTTGGGTCAAAGCAATCGTGATGGGAAATTTCTTGTTTGATTTTGTTAAAACAGGGAAGCGTTCAGGATTGTATGCTGTGTAAAAGAACAAAATGCGTTAGCAGGTTGTCGTCTGTGAATATGTTTTGCTTTGATACTAGCATCCACGTGGTCATCAAATGATCTTCAAGTGAAGCAAGTGCGAATATTTGCTGATGAGATTAAAACCCGAGGTAATGGGCATGCCTTTTCACAACGCAATCGGTTACAGATTGAGGCAATGGTATGGTTCGTTTGTGCAACATCATCATCGGCTATGCGATGGTTGAAATAGTTAGTTAATGAGCGAAGTAACGTTACACAAAGGAACAACAAAACTTACAGAAAGCAAAAGCATTCGGAAGAAAAGGAAATTTAAACTGCTAATGAGATATATGTATCTAACATTCGAAGTTTGCAATGGTTGCTACTTTCGTTAAAAGAAGTCGTAAGATGTGAAATGTTAACGATGACGTAAGAAGGCAGACAAATTTTGTTAAAATGCTGCTCTGCAAAAATGATACGGTTATATTAGTTTTGCTACAGAGCAGGGTGAAACTGACTAACTGTAAAGTGCTTCGTGCTTTTTGTTGAAGCAATCGTAATTAGTAATTCCTTGTTTGCTTTTGTTAAAACACGATAAGCGTTCAAACAAGAACGCTATGCAAAAGAACTGATGAAGTTAGCAGGTTGTCCATGCGTTTTGCTTTGATTCATCCCCATGGTTATTGAATAATGTTCAAGTGAAATGATCTTGGACGGTTGCCTGAATATTTGCTTATCGGATTAAAACGTGGCATGCCCTGGCACGCCTCGGCCTTCGACAATCAGTGACAGGTTAGAGCATGAAGTGGCCGGTTCAGATAAAACCTCAAAGTAACAACTTAACTTAAAATATGAAATTAAAAATTAAAAAACTAACGTGAAAATGAAACAAAAAATGTTACCATAACGCGAAAAATATGAAAATAATTAAAAAATATTGCAAATATAGCTCGAGGGGCAGGGAGGTTAGTTGGGGTAGGGGATGAACCCAGACTCGCTACCTGAACCTGAACTGAACCCGAACACACCCAAAACTCGTAAAAACTTGGGCCTGACCCTCTTCCTTTACTACTAGGAAGTTTCAAGTATTGGTGTCGGAATGAATCTAAGACGGGATGTCAATTTGTCACTTATGTTTGATAGAAGACAGCATCACCAGAGTTTGGATCATCGGAAAGTGTTGAATGGAACTTACAGAAGCCATCAAATGTTCACACAGCAGTATATATCGCGACAATTGTTGCACTTCTGCCCAACTCGTGTTTACAGATTGAAGAAAAATTTATTCTTGCAGAATAGTCAGATAACGTGCTGACTGGGCTTCCAAAAGACACGAAATCAACAAAAGATTTGGAAAGGGGAGAATTGGATTTAAGATGTTATAGTGTATGTTGGCTGCGAAATGGTTAGATACAAAATCAGTGATGACGATATCAACAATTGATATTGGGAATGCTACAAATAGTTGACTTCAAAAAACACAAGAAAAGCAATGAAGGAAAAGTGGATCCTGCAATGGTTGAAAGGTACAACAAATACATAGAAGTAACTGATATTTTATATCAGAAGATAACGGTGTACGCTTTTCACAGGAAGACCCTGACAAACATTATTACAAGCTTTTTCGGGCTTATGTTGACATGGAGCCGGCAAACTCGTTCACAGACTGTGAAAAGATTGTTTCAAAGGTTCTTGGTGGAAGCAAAGAAAATATCACCAAGGCACAAAAAATTTCAGAAAAATGGGTGCAGTTGAGCTTATTGATGACACCTCTTTGAATAAAAAACATCTGATATCGCAGTCAACCTCGACACTGAAGTGAATACGACGTAAAACACGGAAGATGCAAAAAATGCTTTCAGGAGAAGAAAGGCAGAAAAGCTTCATAAAATGCAGTGAATGCGATGTTTATCTTTGCCTAAAGAAAAGCGCCAACTTCTAGGTACAGTTCCACCAGGATCAGGTAGTACAGTTGTTTTTTTATTTGTTTATTCGGCAAAGGGACACGTCCTTAGGCCTTTTCGTTTTCTTTGTGATATATTCAATTTCTCTCTTTAAGTAATTGAATTTTGCCCTTGCTTTGTGGTATTCTGCTCTTTGATTAAGTTTCTTTCCAATTTGTTAACCTTTATTGCTAAAAGGAGACAACGAAAATCCATGGTTCAATGACTGAAGAAATTCATTTTTGAGGGTCAAGTTTAGCAATTCCCTCGCCGTGGATGTGATCCCACCCAAAAGTACTTTGCTAAAGTACAATACGCATACAACAAAAATTTAAAAACACCAAAAACGATTATATTCTAAACCTGATTTTACTGCATAAACCAACATCCCAGGAAAAAAATATTGTGAAATCAAAAGAGAAAATTTTTCAGGAAGGAAAGAATTACAGGAAAGAAAAAAGCCAAACATTGTTTGTAGTATTGCTATTTTTTTCACAAAAAAACACCTAAATTGCAAGATTTGCACTGAAATTGTATTCAAACTAGAGATTAAGCCTTATTTTGCCTTGTAATGAAACTCAATCCTGGCGCTTCTATGACATTTCATGGTTTGTGAGATTGCACACTTTAGATACAATAGTGCCATAGTTTGCATAATCCATCGGGAGCTGTCTGCACCCATACGAAAGTCATCTCTTATTCACTCCTGTATTTACGACCAGAATCATAAAAGCCCTTGCGCACTTTTTTAATGTGATTCTCATATTTCTATCGCAGAGACACAGACCTGTGTGTAAGCGTTGAGCCTGCTTAGTGCTTACATAACATTACATGATGCATGCATTTCCAGTGATTACGCAAAAAAATTATTTCGAATCTCGCATCCCTCTAATCTTATCAACATCAAAACGTGGGCGTCGGTCGAATCTAACGTTTATCATAAACACTTTGCAAAGGTGTTACCGAAGAAAATGGAATAGTAAATATTTTTTAACAAAAGAAACGTTTACAACGAAAAGAAGCCACAAGAAAGTCAAAGATTTTTTTGGCTAACCAACTTGAGACGATGCCAGATTTCTGACATTTGGCCTAAAATTGACCAACCTGGCAACCCTGCTCATAAAGGTCTTTTTACAAATAAGATATATATTAAGTCACAAAACACGCAGAGAAAAACAATTTCTGCTGCATAACAAATAGTGCGCCCAAAATTACTGAAAAGCACCAGTAATATATTTTCTATTCTATACGGACCTGTATTCCGCTCAAGCTGAGCTGTTGTCAAAACCTCGGAGATCAATGCGAAGTTTGCATTGCTTGTTTTCAGTGATGATGTGAAGTTTCTCAAGGCCTGAAAGATGATATTGAAGTTTAGGGAATAGAAATATACCATCATACGAAGCGGTGAGCAATGGCACTAAACGAAATGAAAGTTCAGTGTCAATGTTTGTGCAGACGTTGCGCAGGTTATTCTCGGATTTTAAATAAAGTTTTGAAGCAAAAGAAGCTGAGAATTCAAAGTACAATGCAAGCTGCCACCATCTCTGCATCGTTTTAATGATATCAAAGCCTCTCAACACATTTTATTAGTCTCTAAACGCTTTTCACTGCCGAAGATGCTAGATTTTCATTTAAATCTTCTCAAACAAGGAAACCTCAGCCAAAGCAAAATTATTTAACGTCGCAATAAGCATTTATGACAGTCAAGAGAATTGTTGCTTCCTTGTGTTCAAATACCTTTCAGAGGTTTCATTCAGCAAGAAACAATGGCTTATATCCACATGATATGCATTATTATCCGCATAATCTGCATTTAAATCCGAGTGACTCGCATTTATATCAGCATTTATCGCCAGCATCGAAATTTATTGCACATCAGTATCAATATTGTTTGCATGGAAAAACTTGAATTTCCGTTAATTTCATTCACTTACCAATCCAAAATTCCGTGTTTAAATTTCCAAATCCGCGTTTGTAGTCGTTCCAAGTTCTATCGTGAAACCTCACTTGCCCGGAATATCTTCGTTGGAAAACCTAAAAAGAATGAAAATACGGGAAATGGTAAGAAAAGATAGAAAGATTCACTGCAACAAATATTTTTTCGTATTTGAAATTTAGTATATTACCAACCAATGAACGCCAATTAAATGAGATGCTCTAGGGCAGAAGAATATAAGTTGTCCAGACAAGTGCTCAGAGTGGATAGTTTAAGTTTGCCTTAACTGATGGAAGATTGAACTTGCTTTTCAACGAGTTTCTTGACACCTTGAAATTGAATGAATAATCTACACACTGCCGAGGAAAATTTCTGGATAGCAACGGGTTTTCACTGTTGGCGTGTTGGTGAGATCTGCAAAGGACTTGGGTGCAAAATGGAAAATGTAAGTATGAGCCAATTTGAAACTCTGTCAAGGTTGCCATTTCTTTTTCACATCCAAGCAAACCATACGTACTTTGTTGCTATTTGCAGCATAATTCCAATCAAAGCCCTGAGAAAGTGATAGACCAGGGGTCGGCAACCTACGGCCCGCGGGCCGGATGCGGCCCGCCAAGCAAAACCATCCGGCCCAGAGCCCCTTTACCAAACTGTAGTAACTGTATGGCTCGCCTATCGTGGTATTATATTTTATAAATATGCCCTCCTTGCAACTTTTTGTATTGAATACTTACAGGGACTTACTTATAAGAAACCGCATGGTACTATAAATGTACATCGCACTTAGGGCTTTCGTTATTAATTGTGGAAAGGAGCTAATCTGATTAAAATTCAAGAAATTCCCGAGATTTAACAACAGCAAAAGGAACGGAATTGTTGGTGGAAAATTAGTGCGGCCCACCATACCTTACAGAGTTTGCTTTTGTCCCGCAATTCGGGATAGGTTTCCGACCACTGTGATAGACGCGACTTTCCCACGAGATATCTAGCCAAGGCAGACAAAATTCGTGCCTTGATTATTAATCAATCTAAATTAAATATTTTCTAATCAACCAGTTGGTAAGCTGCGTTGGTAAGCTGCTTTCTATTGAAAACAAACCATTTTATGCTGAAACTTTTGCCTTTTTCTTTTAAAAGGCGCAAGATGAAACCGGGAAAAAATTTCAACAAAGGGCACTTTCTGCAGGTTTTTAGCTCCTAGAGAAAACTTGAACTTTTTTTTATAAAACAGCAAATACATCTTTTTTATAAAACAGTGAATACATCTCGGATTTCTTTGACGTCATCCAAAAGTCGTTTTTTCTTCATTGAACACAGACTCGATATTAATTAAAAATTTGAAGCTGCAGATTGGATAACAAGGTTTTACTGCTATAAGCTTTGTGCAGATTACATGGGAATGCCCAAAGAGTTACATTCATATTAAAATCTTTTTGGTTAAATAGATCCACTTCCTTCAACTTACTTGCCACCCTTGATAGCAATACACTTCTTCTCCCGATTTTAATCTTTGAGTTCCGTCTACTTCAGATACTTCGCACGATTTTGGAGTTAGCAGCAGTTGCAGTTGCTCGTTTGTAGTGTTCATTTTTGATTGAAGTGAAAATAGAGATTGGTTAAAGGATGAAAAAGACAAAACAAACAGTTATATATACCCATTCCTGGACAAGCGCGAGCCTTATGCTGCTTTTAGAAGCTATGCGGAAAACAGTGATTTTTCTATATTAACAACCTGCAAAGTTCAAACTGAACAATCAAGATGTGAACTTGCGTAGCTTAACATTACGGAGTACCATGTCAATGAAAGCTCCAGGTTTGCTTTCAGATTTCGAAGAACTGTTAAGGTTCTTTGCTCTACAATGAGAGGATTAGTAACCCCTTCGGATACAGTAGTAATCTAAAGTGGGTTCGCTTCTTTACTGTACCCAGGCCCTTTATCACAGAAGCGAGTCTGCTTAAAAGACCTTGTCTCTGATACTTTTCTATTTAATTTACAGACAACATTCGTAGTTATTCTTATCTCATAAATTTTATTGTTCACAAAAGGTATATCACGATAAATCAACAATGGTACTCACCAACAATAGTGTTTCATTCTCGTACACTTCTCGAACAAGAACTCTCATGCAAACTTCTCTTAATAAAGTTAATATTCTTAATAAAATAAATTGATTCTAATCTATATATTAATTGTGTCCCAACGCACAATGACTTGCCTATGATTCTGTCTGTCCTCACGCTTCAACCCTCGGTATCAAATTCTGGTCATTCCGAGTGTTGCTAGAAACTTCTCAACGGAAATTTATCATTAGTCAAAGTGCGTAGCAGTTTCTTTCGTGACTGAATGTTTTCAGTGGTTCGTTTAGTTTTGATCACATAGTGACATGCCAATCTAACTGACTATCATTTTAACTTCATTGTTTCTTGTAAAATAAGAGCTTACAGTATCATGTTACATCGGTTTTTAGTTTGACAGCACCTAACTCTTAACAGAGTGTAAGTAGTCATATAAACTGGCAGGGATTAACCCGGACAAGCCAATTCTTGTCGTCCATTTTAACAGAGATTATCTCGGACAAGTTACTTTTAGCCTGGCGGGATCCTGCTGGGGCTAACCAGTTTAAAACCCCAACTCTTGTATACCTTCTTGGCTTTCGGTGTCAAACAGGAAGGAACAAATACAATTCCTTAACCGAACTGTTTCAACCTGATGGGGTACATCCTCATGGCGAAGGCAAGAGTTTTCTACTTCTTGGTTTCAGAATGATCAGGAAGGAACACATATAATTCCCTAACCGAACCGTTTCATCCTGAGGGGGTACATCCTCAGGCCGAAGTAGTTGTTTTACTTCTGAAGCCAAACCTTAAGGGTTTGAGAGACAGAAGGAGAGAAACTGCTTTCGAGTGAATTCAATTTCAACCGAACTTTTGGGTGCGATTTCGAGCCTTTTTATACTCGAATTCCTGGGCATTCCCCTTTCATTTGAGTGTCCTGATTGGTTCCTAATTACTTCTCATTAAGTCATTGCTTTATCAATGGTTAGTTCATATATTCGAATGCGGCTTAACCACATCCGGCCGCCTAGCATCATTAACGGCTTTATCGAGGCGATTACGTCTTTGTGTCACGATTTTCGTGACTAGCTTCAAGATCGGATGATCGAATGGAGCGTGCTGATTGGTTAAAGTCGTTTTGAATCTTGTTTGACTGGACTCGAGGTGAGGGCGTATGTCCAAGCTTGGTTCTTGTACAGCAGTGCTTGCTTCAGGCTTAGCCTCTTGTACAGCAGTACTTGTTTCAGGCTTAACCTCTTGTACAGCAGTACTTGTTTCAGGCTTAGCCTCTTGTATAGCAGTACTTGTTTCAGGCAAAACTTGCCTGTAACAGAACCATGCCCCTGGCTCGGCTTTCTTCTTAAGAAACTCCAACTTGCACATATATATATTCAAATTAGGACTAGTCTCCACAAAGGTAACATAAGCAAGCAATGGAGTAAATGTTTTTTACAGGATATCAATTGCACGAAACACTACGCATCCTTCTTCCTGAAATCTCCAAGCAATGATCACGGGCGAAACGGTGAAACGCAAAAGCAAGAGTAGAGAAGGCAAATAAAGTGGATTGGATCAATCGTGAACATACACAGAATGATGTTTAAACTTGAGCAGTAGCACTTTTTAGATCTTACTAAAACATCATTATTTTGAAATTACTAGTTGCGTGCATCATCTTATTCTTCCACAGCTCACAAAACTGCTCTGCAGTAAGTAAAGGTCGGCTTCGATGAAGTTGTCGACTAAGTTTAAAAGTTTTGATGCAAGTCATTAAAGTGATTTCAACCAAATAGTGATGTCATAAACCATACAGCGATGTAATAATATTTGCAATGATATCACTAGCGACATCAAAATATGACAAGCAACTCAGAAGTGTCAACTCCAGCTGCTTTCCATTAATAATGTTCAGTATTTTTTGTTGAAAAGCTTCAACGCCTTCTCTAGAACCTGGATCTCCTTGTGTACCTTTCGGGCCTTGCAATCCAGGTGGCCCGACGGGCCCCGGGGGGCCTCTTTTTCCAGGAACGCCAGCTTTTCGTAGTTGACCTAAGCGATTAAATCCTCCGTTGACCCAAAATTGTCCCTTAGACGAGGATTGCTCTCCAGAATCACAGATTGACATACATCTGCAATCTTGGCATTTAGCATAAGCTATAAGGAGATAAAAGCTTACTTGGAAAAGTAAGACCTTCATATCTTTGGAATTACATGAAATTACTGAAAAACCTGTAAAATAGCGTTCAAAAAATTAGGTTCAATATTTATTTTTGAAAACACCATCCCCTGTCTGATACTGACATTGTTTTATTTAATTTTGCGAAAAAAAGGAAAAAAACTATTGAAACCATTGCACAATACTTCATGTAAAGAAAAAATACGCATTACAAACACTTTTTTTCAATTCAATCTTAACTACGGGTTTCCATTAAATCCAGATCGCCTCTGCGCTCAACCAATGCATCGCTTTTCAAAATTATCCTTTTATACTTTCCCGAGTTGCTGAGAACTGCTTTTTCGCAGTAAACGTTACTCCTGGAGCCTGTTTGGCCTTTTTTCGTTGAAAATTGTTGTCATGGAAACCAATACCTTCACTGTCAATGAACGCAGTCTGAGGAATTTCGAGCAACGCATGTCACTAGAAGGAACGTCTACTCACGATTAAAAGTCAATTGTTCCTCTATCGCTTTTACACTGCGTTAAACTGCTGATGAGAATTATTCTAGTTCTCTAGAATTAGTTTCTGTATCGTTTAATATTTGCATAAGTAATTGAAATTTTTTTTGTGAAAGAACAAAAAATGATGCTTTGCGCAGTGCTAGAAAATACTTTCATAAAAAGATATTAATCAAATACATTTGAAGAAATTGTTCTTGTTTCGCCATCAATATTGGGCAACAGGCCTCATTATATTTCTGCAATTGTTGGCAGGTCAAGTTGCAAATAAAAAATGCAGTATCGCTACAGTCACCTTGTGAAGCCAACACGCTACAAGTAGTTTTAAAAAATTGCAGATTGATTTTTAAAAAAATGTGGATTGATTCAAATCCGTCGCGTTTGTGGAGATTAACTGTTTAAATACAAACTATTTTATGAAAACAACGCATTACAAAGGGTTTTGTGTTGGAATTTGAGGCTTCAGGAATGCCACGGCAATGAGCAATGTCTTGAAGTTCATTCATCAACATTTTACTGTGTGGCGAACTTATAACCGAAAGTGAATTCACACTGAGAATAAGAAAAGTGAAGTGAAATGATCAAACTACCAGAAATTACTTCCATAGTTCATAAAGGAAAGTGCCAGTGTGCCAAGTTTTCACTCATCTTTACAGAGTTTAGCTTTTCTATGTTTTTTTTTGTTCAGAGTTCGTTTGTTTGTAAAATGCAAGTGATATAAAAGAAAACTTTTTCTTTGTCTGGTTGGGCCTTAGGGTGAAGAAATGGCACTAAACTTACTGTTGCTTAGTACATTATGATAATGAAAGGATCTGCGCTTAGCTGATCTGTACTTTTAACGAACAAATCACTGTTTCTGCAGTGCCTCAATTACACACACACTGAATATTTATCCATACAGTGCAACACTGAAACACGTTGTCGACTGCTCCATTTCAACACCTTTTATAGTGTGTTTTTGAAAATGTGCACTTTAGCATAAAATCAATGCAAATGTAAAACAGTTTTTCAAATAAAGTATGGTAACATAATCAAACGAATTACTTCGTTCGTTAAACCCTTTACTTCATGCTCTGTATTCTAGACATATCAAGGTTCCAATTGTTACGTCGACAGCCTGGCAACATCAAAGGGCTCATCAGCTTTGCTTTTTGGATGGGATCTGCAAGTTTTATGCACTGAGCTCACAGATGGCTTATTTTCGTGTTTGCACTGGACACTTCGGCGGCTTGTTCAAGTTGGAATAGCAGTGATCTGTCTAATACGTGGAAGATAATTCAGCTGTCAGCGTACTGGCTTTGCTTGTGTTAGTACAAGCTTTGTTTGACGTTAACTGCTGTCCCGCCTTCTGCCCAACCGCATCCGATCTCCAACACAGCGTAAAATAAGATTAACATGTCGTTGCGAGCAAAGACACAAAACGACGATACACCGCTTCCGGCATTGATAAACATACGTATCATTCATGGACGTCGGAAG
>Ga0210059_1005879_pt1 | contig 19713 bp, 11 predicted proteins | sample Ectturendosymbi2_FD_188042 | JGI IMG/M metagenome (GOLD analysis project Ga0210059, IMG submission 188042) | Ecteinascidia turbinata endosymbiont from Florida, USA - Sample 2 (SPAdes) (version 2) | ecosystem: Host-associated > Tunicates > Ascidians > Unclassified | place: Key West, Florida... | reverse complement strand
GTGTTCAGAGATTGCTGAAATGCGTGAAGTATTCAGAGATTGCTGAAATGCGTGAAGTATTCAGAGATTGCTGAAATGCGTGAAGTATTCAGAGATTGCTGAAATGCGTGAAGTGTTTCGAGTCCTCCCAGGGCAGCTGCCCCGAGACCTTCCCCAGCGAAAAAGCGGGAACGGAAATGAAAGAATATCGTGAAATTCAAAGCAGCTAAACTCTTACTTGAAAGCTTTTTTGACCATCAATCATTAATAACCAAGCAAGCCTTTCAGTAAAGAACAAATCACCAAAATTTCGTAAAATATATCACGCAGTTCTCCCAGTCAAAATCAAATGATCAGTCAGAAACCAAACATCAAACGTACGCTTAAAATCAGTTCAACATCAGCCAGAACTGCATCGATCTCAGGCTTCCCATTTTCTTTCGCTAACGTAATAAATGTGTTTATTTCTTTGGCAGAGGTTGGATCTGGCTTCCCATCGCATTTCATGTAGCGTTCCCACTGTACAAAGCACATCACAGTCAGTGTTGTAAAGCGTACATCACGCTAATGTCTGCAAAGCGTCGCCCGTACTTGGCTGAAGTACAAAAAATTGAAACTTAAACACAGACATCTGATTGTAAGTGTTGTTTTTTTGAAAAGCAAAGCCCACGATAAAGTCGATGGCACTATAAGTTCCCGCCGCGCTCAGTCTGCGCATGCGCAAACGTTCAAGTGTCGACAAAACCAACATCTCACTGCACGAGTACACAATATAGTGTCACATTCATCCTTTTAGTCCTGCGAGGACAATGTAAGAGCCACGTCGTTCCAGCGCTCTTTAACAATCTGATTAAATATAAACGTTCCAGTTAACGCTTTACACAGATTTAAAAGATTATCTGAAATGTGTTCAACACACAAGCTGGGCGTAGATAACCACAAATGTTGAAGGGTTTCTTCCTGAAGCCAACTGAAGTTTTATACAACAAATCCAGAGCAGAGAGAACATTCAATAATTCATATCAGATCATTCTCTAAAGATATGTTGAAATTGGTGGAATGAAGCCAGTTGTTATTACTGACGCGTCGCATAGGAACCACTCACACACTGCTATGGTTGGAACAAAAACGTGAAGAAACTTTACCTGAGCATTTGATTTCTTGTAGTCGATCAGTTCCTGAATCGATTCACGAATTTGATTCAACTCTTTCCACGTCTCGCTGCTCTCATCCGCGCGGATCAACTCAAGAGCGTCGAGTCTTTCTCGTTCCAGCTTGCGCAGTGTCTTAAATCGAATTTGCAAAAAGATCAGGACAATCGTTATTTACATAAACAATGGTATAACCTGAGCAAAGTGTACCAGTGTCAAACTAAACTTCGACCTTTTGTCAAAGCACCTCTCAGGACTCGATGACGATTCTTCACTTGCATCTAATCTAATTGACTTTTTTGTATGAACAACAAAAGATAAAGCAAACCAAACCAGGAGTAAGAAAAACTAATGTGAAAAAGTGCAACACGCTTTTAACCGCGAAACTATGATGAGATGACAACTCAATGGTCGCGCGCCTATCACCTCCCATTTAACACCTAGTTTTATTCTGTACGCAGAGGTTGATGGGTGGTCAGCACGAGGTATGTCTCTTGACTGTAATATACAGGTCGTAGAGCTACTGTAACCCCCGAGACCGAGAATTTGACAAAAAAGACCAGGCCAAGACCTGGATGTTCGAGACCGAGAATCGATGCCAAGGATTTGTTGGCTTCGCCAAAATGTTTCTCGAAACTCTTCAACAAACGTCATTAACACTTCCCAAGTTTTATTTTGTCAATTTGGCTTTTTCCTAAACTGCTGTTACCTTCTCCGAAGATACAACTGCGAAAAAGTTGAACTACGGAATCTGCACCAAACTGAACCAATGGAACATTCAAACAATCGAGACCGAGACTCACGAAACCAGGTCTCCAGACACGTTTCGAGAATCCATCATCGTTTCTTCATCTTGTATTTATCATTCTGGTTAGTTTTTTAATTTTCCATCAGACGGTGGGGCCTATTTCCACACAATGCTACAGTCTAAGTGTTGCAGCATAACTTCGTTTTTGCCCTCTACTGCACATTGATAGACTCAGAACGCGCAATAACACATTGCCCGGTTTATTCGATCTGTCAACAGTTTGCGTTCACGATAACAGTTGCATTTCAAGGAAGATCGAGGTCCGTTCGTGCTAATCCGCGTTTTGAGCCTATCGATGTGCAGTAGAGGGCAGAAACGAAGTTCTGCTGCAACATAAAGTTTTCAAACGTTCACTTTACTGGCAGAAACTAAGCGACTTGCTAATGCTACTACACTTCGTTACACGTTTCATACGCACTTCAACAGTACACCACGACGCAGTCGTCCTTTACGCAGTCGCTAAGCAAGGGGCAGACGAAATGCCACCGAGGGCCTGCTACCCGCTATGGTATGCGCCTCCAAGCGGTCACGCAACAATCAAGAAAAACATTAATTGACCAACGCATCGCCGCAAGACAGACTTGCTGCTACACTAAGGTTTTCTCTTTGTAAGCATTTTGCAATTTCTCGTGAATGGTAACAGCGAAAGGAAATCCGTTGTTGCTTTCGGCTTCATAGGAACTTCTAACAAAATTCCCATTATTAAATAAGTGAGCTAAATCCCTGCCCATATTTGGGAAAATACCAACAAACAGTTGAATCGCACGAGGATATGAGCCTTAAAACGCATCGTACCAAAGGTGAGCAAAAATATACCTCCTGTGACAAAACTGCGTTACTTTTTGACTTACCATGAGACAGACCTACAATTCATAACTTACGTATGCAAAACTGCTTCGTCGTATGCAAGATTGGGTGCTTCATCGTGTGTCTGGCATGCGCAGTGGCAATTCTAAGGGAGTCCTGGGTGGGCCACGCCCCCCCAGAGTTTTGCAATTTGTAATTTCCCGTTCGAGTTTGTTTGGTTGACATACGCAGCAGATAACTTTCGGCCAGCAAAATTTTAAACGATAATTTAGAAACCCTCTAACCTGCATTCAACATTTCGCAAATGCATGATAAGCTGTGCAGTTGTTTTTGACGGTAGGGTAGATAGAGTTGTTTATGACGACACACACCTGTACTGTAGTGGATTCTCGCATCCAGCGTGAAATTTAGTCAGACCGCGACCGTGGTGTTGAAAAATTCTTTTCGAAAATAAGAAACAGGTGCAGAATTGGGAAGATTGATCTTTAGTGCATTTCAGTGTGAGATGGAACTGGATTATATTACTGTCAGCAGATTGTTGCTTGTCCCAGTAGCAAAGGTTTTGTGAAAGAATTAAGAATTGGTTTCAGTTAATTTGCCTGAATTTATCCTAGCTGCAGCATTGCGTTCTGCTGCCTTGTGTATATGACTTTGAAACATCTTACGTAAGTGGTGTTAGATTCAAAACGCGTTTGTAGTTTTACGCTATTGTCATTTCGATTAGTGGCGAACCAGTCATTTATTTCGGAAGCCGTAGAATACTTTTTGCCTTTGGGAGCAAGAATGTTGGCATCCGCAGGGTTGCCAGACACCTTTTGAGAAAAAAGCCAAACCGGACATAAAAAACAAATTGTTAAACAACATGAAATTTAAAATTTTTATTAATGTAGGAAATTTTAGAAGAATAAAGTTGTAGCATTCTTCATCTTCCACATTTTCCACTGGAACCTTTGGCGTTATGGTTTGCCAGATATGCGACCACTCTATTCTTCTATGGGTTGCCAGATAACGTTTGAGAAAATACACCAATCACAATCTAAAAAATCCTAATAAAAGTTTTCAGCAAGATATTTAGAAAGACACCAATCTGATAACATGTGCCAACTGCCTACAAAAAAGCCAAATGTAGTATTGAGAAAAAACCAAACAATTTTTTTGACGTCAACTGTCTCTAAAAAAGTCAAATTTGTGAAATTTGCCGTCAAAAAAGCAATTCTGGCAAACTTGGGGAGCCTTCGCGGCCTGCACTCTCTTTTTCATTTGCTGACCTATGAGTGACAACAACGATTCTAGCGCTCCTGAAGTAAAAATCTCGCCTTGCCACCACACGTTTTTTGGATGGCGTGATCGGTCGAATTTTGCATGCGCTGATAGACTGGGTCCAGAAAAACCTATAATATTGCTACCATGATTCGGGACACTGCGTTGGTTGGGTTCAACCCACCTCTGCGAGTTTTGTACTTGGTTTACAGCGGATTGCCACTGCTCTGTTGCGAAACTTGAGATGGGCATGTGAACCGTTGTAGTCGTAACGCTTGTGTGTTTCTGCCGTTCGAAAACATCGTTTTAGTTTCTGTAATGTGTGGGTACAGACTAGCACGTGTTAGGCAGCAATGTGTGAACCAAAGGGTTTCCTTAAAGTTGCGCTGAACAGGTAGGATTTCTCAGGATCGGTTCAGTATTTGGCCGTAGACAGATCCATTGCCCAGCTGCGGGTTCGTAAGTCAGTGCGGAATCAGCATGGCGGTCTGGAATCTCCGACCCGGTCATAGCCAGTAGCGAGAAATCGCTACAAGTGGTTCGTGACTACGGTTTTAACTCGACCCACACATGTCTTGCAACCTCATAGAATTTTGTACGGATTTTCTGTAATGATTCAGAAGCAATTATTTCGCGTATTTCCGCTCATTTTCCCGGAGGTCAAACATTTCAATCAGAAAAACACTTGAAATAATTCGCGAATCATACTCATTTAGTACAAATGATTTTAAAAATGAAACTAACTTTGGCAAATAATTTGCTTCGGAAAGAGTCGAAAAACTGTAGTTGGCTATCAACAGCCTACTTGTCTCTGTGTCAATACGGAATAGGTGGTTGGAAGTGGAACCATTTCGCTTTCATGAGAATTGTATTCACTTTCATGGAGCTGTTTTCGTTCATGTGCGATTGGCACAATTGTGTACGGAAAATGGTGTTTCGTTTCACATGTGCAGTGCTGTGGAAGTTTCATGGTTAGCACAGAATATTTGACTTAGCAGTATACGTGTGTGATTGCATCTGCAGTGGTGTTTAGGTATCTCTAGCGAATAGTAACGCTAGCTCGTATTTACCGATATTCACAAGCCTGTATTGGATTTGACAGGGTTAATCAGAGCAACCTAATCTTCACAACAACGAAAAATCACCATACAAGATAGACATTTATGTTGGCCCCCGTACTTTTTCCTTGTCCACGCAGTGACCTCCCACTTTTTAATTCTAGAATCGCCACTGGACATGCAGTCTTTTAAACTTGGAAAAAAACTAATCTTCCAACAATTTTTAGATTGAGTGCGTTTCAGGCTCACTTGGAAAAAGAAGCAAGAAATAAAACGTTTACAAAAACGGATGAAATTCAACGAAATTGAAGCTTCAAAGATGGCCTGTTTCTAAAGAATCATAGCAAAACCAATAATTTCAGGTCTTGAATCTCAATCTAGAACATTCAGGTCTTGGTATCAGTTGTTATAAGAATTCGTAGCCTTGGTTTCAAAGTTGAAATCAAAGCTCAGTCTTGGTCAGCACAGTCTCGACTACATCACTGTATCCTTTGCTTGAAGTTCAAGACCAACTGACTCTTCCCTGTTCAGTTCCATGAAATTGTGATTCTAAAGTTATTGACAAAGTTCGTTCCCCCACCAAATGTGAGTTGACTGGAGAATACTACAAGAAACAGACGTATTCATTAAAAAGATAGGCCAGGATCATTGAAGAAGATTCCATTGTCAAAAACAACAAGCCTCAGTGAGAAAATGCATAAGATAAACACTCACATAAATGAACACTATTGCAAGAGCTTGTTAAGGTTTTCGCCTTCATTTAGTTTGGAAACAATTGCTGATTTTTTTCCACCGTATTTCGTCACATAAAAAAACAAATAATGAAAGTATCCTGTTCAGAAAATTGAAGAAACATAATTCCAAGCACTTATATCTTTTGAATAAAAGGTTGCAACAGTCTGAAACATTATGTGTTTTTTCACTATTTGTCAAGCTTTTTCAACCCATTCCATGTAAACAACACAAAAATTAGCCTAAACATCAATTGTCTAATTGTTGTTTAAATGAAATGCAGTTCCCATTGATTAGATGTTTACAAATGAATATCAAATGTCAACCTAAAGTTGTTTTCCTCTGTTTGGCTGAAGTTGTAGGTAAAGAAGTTGGTTAGAAAAAATGGTGCAAAAGATGACAATTTTGAAATATTTCCATCAATAAATGAGGTTTGAATAAATCTAATGATTCTTCATATATTAGAACATTTGGAAGCTAAGCACAAAACACTGGCAATAATTTTTCTCTTTAACTCATCAAAGTTGATATCAAATTAAAAAAACAATGATTTGATTTTTATATCAAGTGATTTATGGATGAAAAATAATATATGCTGAATGACACAACTACGATTTCCACACAAGAAGATTAGTAGCAATAGAAAAAGTGTACTTGTATTGAAGCACTTTTCTGCTTCTTCAATCTTTGCAAATTGGAGTGCTCAACTTTCAAAACCATATAACAGAGCCAGAAGTTTTGCATTGCAAAACAAAAGATAGTTTGCCATGCTTAAGTACTGCCCAATATGGTGATTATAGCAGGAAAGACTTGAGCATGCAATCACCATAGATATGAAAATTTATTTATTGAAATGAAGGATAGGTAATGAGAATTTCCAACACTCTGTAAGTCATATAGCTTTCATCAAACATTTTCAAATGTCATTTTCTAAATTGAGCGTGAGGTGGGCAAACTGTTTTTTTTTTGGTTTTTGCAAAGTGTCTTTCAAGTGAAAATTTGGGAACCACTGCTAGTATCGACTATATGATGCTTGCCAATAAGAGGTTTCCAACTGAAATAAGAGAATGCATCAAGGAAATTAGGAATATTAGTTGACAAAAGTTGTGTAAAGAGTGTGGAAATAAACTCTTGAAACACTTCAATTCTTGGGTTTAGCAATGATGACAAAAACAACAAAAGTTGACTACATTAAGACAAAGTTTATTATTTTCAAAGCTGCAATGAGTTACCTCTTGGTGAATTCTTTTACGTTCTTCTTCTTCTGCTTTTAATCTCAATGTTTCCGCATCAAGTTCTTCATCTTTTTTATCAACACTCTTTCCTCTTGTTGGTGTTGATTTCCCGGAACGATTTGGAGATTTGGGAGGCTGCACATTTTAGTAAATCTCTAAATTTTTTTGTTAAGCAGTCAGTATTACTTGGTACAAAAACAGAATACCAAGCTAACCAGCATTGTATTACCTCTGCATTATCACAGGGTTCCTATGCCATTTTTAATATAAATTTCCAGACATTTAAGGCCTTTTCCAGACATTTTCCAGACCTAACATTCCTGTGTGGCCTACCCAGATTAAATATAGGCTCTATAATATTCAACACAATATAAGTAAAATTATATCAATCTTAAATAAAATATTATTAAAATGTACGTCAAAAAATCAAGTCTGGAAAATTATTTTCTTTTTCCATACCGATAGACCAAAATAATTTTTTCCAGACTTTTCCAGACTGACATTAACAAAATTTTTTCCATACTTTTCAAGACTGCATAGGAACTGTTATTGTCGCAAAGAGCCAAAAATGTTTAACAACAACTAACTCTCAATAATCATTTCCACATATTCATCCACTACTTTCACTAAAGGTATGTTCAAAACCTACCATCTTAAAATAGCTATTCATGTATCTCAATAACAGCAAAATAATATTATTTATTTTGAGTCAGACTCATGGTCCATATCGCAAGGGTAACTGAATAACTCTAGAACACAAAATGGTTTTGGGGCATATATGTTGCACGTTGCACAATTTGAATCGTCAACTCACTTGCATATCACAGTATTCTGCTGTTGCGATCAGAGGGCCCAAGTGGTAAGCACAAAGCTCCACACTGTGCCAGCAAGCAACAACAGAGATCACACACTGTGATCACTCTATTATGTCAAGATAGTCAAAATGTTTCTAATTTGCATAAAAACATGGATTAATTATACTGGTCGCATGGTATGCAGACTTTAAACTTGACCTTTCAGCAAACAGCTTATGCTAAGCGTTCAATGCTTTTTAACAGGTTATTTCTTGATACCATGACTATTTTCTTAATTTGTAGCACAAAATTTGATTGAACTTCCAAAGCTCTGGCTTTCAGATGCTTGCATGACTGTATAAAAATATCTGATCACAAAACTGTTACATTAATTGAAAAAACCTAGAAGTTCAAAAATGTAATATCAAAGCTTAACATAAGATGCTGCCTTAAAATATCAAAATAAATTTTTGAGCTCCCTCTAAATCAGTGGTTTTGAACCTATTTTGCACCGCAACCCATTATAGCAACCCACTACAACCTGACAACCCCTGTCTAAAACTTGGATAAAGCAAATGTAAAATAGTTATGTACAAAAAATATCTACTTGCAACCCCTCCAAAAATGGTTCACAATACCCAAGGTGGAACACCACTGCTGCAAATTGCCTACATTAACCATACAACTTCACACAAAAACTGACACTTCTCATCAGCATAAAATTTTCCCAAACATAGTTGGATCTGGGTGCATTGTACATTAAAGCACAAACAACCGGATCGCAAATTGAAATATTGCTCTTAAATTACCAACAATCACCAATGAATGATTTGCCTTAAGACTGAAAAAATGTAGTTCAGCTTTAATTTTATTTAATTTATTTGTTTGTAAGCAGACACAAAGTCCGTAGTATAAGCACACACACTGTACATAATGCAGGTCAATAAAAATAGACAAAACAGCACGCTCTACAAGGCATTGGAGCCACTGTAATCACAGAGTTACAGACACTTTTTGCAACTGTGTTGAAGGGTTAATTGCATGATTTGCGTATTTCAAATTAAGCTAATCATGAGTCAAAATAATTGCAATCCCAAGTGAACAGCACATAGCATTAAGTTCTGTTAAGTCAGTTCATCAATCACAATTATTTGATTCTTACCCAAAAAAACAGTGTCAAATATGTGATCTCACAACAGAAAACCCCTGTATTTCAAACAAAAAGAATGCATTTTATTTTAAACTATTGTGAGACCAAGCAACATTTAGTCAAAAAGTTGCTACCTGGCTCCATTTCTTAAAATACAATGAAACTGTTCTAATGTATGGGGAAATGAAAGTAAGCAAGCCCTTGACTAAATTAAGACAAAGCACATAAACTAAAAATTTGTTTTTTCTCAAACATGCTTCAAAGTCTCAACTAAGCTTTGCAAAGCACCAACTAAATAATAAGTTCATCCAAACATTTTGGCAAGAACTTATATGGTAGTTACAAAATTCTTTCAGCACTACCAAAAATATCAATTGCTACTTGATTGAAGATATTTTTTAGAATATTTTTACAGTAAAATTTAAAACCAGTATTGTCTGTGAGCATGTAAAAGTGACAATCAATCTATGTTAAAATATAAGAATATAAAACAAAGAGTATGAAATACCCATAAATTTATTTGAAATATTGATAAAAAAGAGAGAAGATCAAATACGTATTAAAACCATTTTCTTAGCAAAAATGAAATCAACAAAAAAGCCAATATTTTCGATATAGCCTTGCAAAAGAATCAGCTAAAATTATATATTCCGTATATGGGATCATTTTTATGTGCTCTGCAGTCTGCACATCACATGTCAAGAAAAATGGGGAGTAATATAAACGAAATGCCCTGTATGATATCTAGAGACTCAAAATGTTTATTCAGAACAATCAACAAATTGATTTCATGACACTGTGCAAAATAATTATTAACTTGATAGAACAATCATTCTTAACCAGGGGGATTGCCTCCCCAGGGGAAACCATTAAATTTCCCAGGGTGCACAAGCCCTTACATGCTCTACAACACATAAAGTTTGATCAAATAAATTTAACAATAAATACATTTGTTTTTACATGTTATTTAAAGTCAGGGGGCTTGAAACAAAGGACAATTACTTAAGCAAGGCGTGGTAGAGAAAAGGTTAAGAAATAGTGTGGTACAATTTAATTTCACACATAGGAAAATTGAAATCATAGCACAAAGAACTAAACATAAAATACTTTTTCAGTGGATTAACCATGCATTTATTTATATGGAACTACTTCACTAATCACATGAAAGCAAGGTACTTTGACATAATACATAACTTCTTGCTAGAAAGCTGTACATGTCAGCTATTGAAATATTGCCTTTGTGTGTGAAAGTATACCTCCTACTTTACTTCAAAAATTTAAATCGTAACTAAGGCTGTGGTGAGGGCAAAATGTAGTTGATGTCCACTGAATTTCACATTGCATACAAGCATTAGACAAGTCATTTATCCTAACATTTACTGCCTTAAGTCAAAGTATTTGCATGCAATTGCTCAGCAATCTATTCCTTCACCTAATATTTTTATTTACTTACATCTAATGCCATGTGTTTTTACCAGTTTCAAAATTTTTATCTCTTACACTTCCATGTGATGTCAAAAGTTCACTGTTGTCTATAGCATGCTTTTTCAATGTTTGTTCTTTCAACATATTGCTTGTGTATGAATAGTTTATGACATTAATTCTGAAAAAAATCTCACAGAGTCTGAAGCTGCACATTGCTATTGGGCAAAATAATGAAAATATGTTTCTCGTTCAAATTTTTGAAAACAATGAAGAAGTAGGAACTTTATCATTTTTATCAAATATGTTTCAAAGTTATTGCCATTCGAAAAATTTTAGCAAATTCTGCAAATCTTTGAAATTAACGTTATCTGCTAAAACAGTCGCATTTGTAAAGATCACCTGTCAGACATTTTGCTCATATGCAGGTTTATTTCTCTTCTCAAAAGCCACAAAATTTGATTTTCTCCTGTGATTACTTTGACCAACACAAAAAGACTTTTTTTCTTTCCTTGCCTTTCATCTTTCAGATCAAAACTGAAAATATTGCGGCGTCTCGATAAATTGCAGCACCCTGATAAAGGAAATGCGCTGGAATGCAAAACACATAATTCTTTGACTTGGTCTAACAAAATGACATTTCAAAGGGCAACGCTCCCTTCCAAACCTGAGGCATGAAGAGTTTTCTGGCCTTTGCAGTGTTTTAAAGTGTGAGTGCATTTACAACATAGCGTGAGTCACCTTGGACACGGAAGGGCGTAACCTTGCAAAACTTCAGGTCTCCCACAAAGAAGTGAAAGGTAGATCATAAAAATGCGATTCACAGTAAATCAAAACAGTTTCACTTTAACGTAGCGTAAAATGAATGTGATCTAAAATGAATGTGACCTAAAATGAATATGGTCTCGAATGAATGTGGTCTCAAATAAATGTGGTCTCAAATGAATGTGATCCCAAATAAATAGGACTCAAATGAATGTGACCCCAATTAAATAGGTCTCAAAATGAAAAAGTCTAATGTGAATTAGGTCTCAAATGAAAAAGTCTTATGTGAATTAGGTCTCAAATGAACAGGTCTCAAATGAATTGGTCAAATGAATTGGTCTCAAATGCCTGCACACCGAAAGTTGAAGATAGGAATATGCTAAGTCAAAACAAATATTTTTTCTGTTCAACCTATAACCAAGCTGGATCAAAATTTTGATAAATTCAGGTCAGGTCTTGATTCATGTCAAAATGCAATGCAGTCTTATTTCAAGAAATACATGTAGCATTCTTGTTACAACTTACCATTTTGAAGATGTAGAAATCTGTCAAGCATACAATTGTTTCAGCACATGTTACTTATTTACACATAATACACAACCTGTTACAGCTACAGCAGAAAATCAAAAAATGAAGAGTTTTGAGTTAAACACTAAAACAAAGGACAATTTTTTCAGGCATATTCTAGGTATTTACCCCAAACCATCATAATAAATCTTAACAGAAACGGAAAAGAAAGTTTCAACATGTTCATTTTGTACTTTCTTTGTAGTGTCACAAGTAGTCTATGGACAGTGGACACCCATCTCCACTTGCTTAAATATGCTGTGGGCCCCACAGCTACTTTCATAATAAATGCTACACTGGTGACAGGCAAATGGCACCATTGCACATGAATTGCTTCCTTGCACCCATCCATTAGTAACGCTGAGCTGAGGTTGGACAGGTTGCAAGTACTGTTTTTCATGTGTTCAATATGACGTGACTGCGATTCAAAACCACACTACCAGCTTCAGTAGTGTGAGCTCTATCCCACTACTGTTACTGTAGGCCATGTAGCCTGTTCAATAATTACATATTTTGCATAGTCGCTGCAAAAGAACTTTGATGCAGAGTGTCTGAAGAATGTGTTATCACCAATCAGTTCCAGCTCTGTAGCTGTGGATTTGCCAGATAGCCTATATATTTAATCCATTCAAATGAAGTCCACTACTACTGTATATTTGGTGGCTATCCACTTACACTTTGGCAACTAGATGCTGCACACTAATGAACATCTATGACCTTACTTTTTATTCTAACATCCGATTTTAGTCATTCATTCTCAGCGAGCTAGACCAGGGATTCTCAAACATTTTTGTTAGTTTGACTCCATTAAAAAAAAGTTTTTCAATGCGACCTTTCATAGGTAGCCTAGAGCTCTTGACGTTGATGATACATGTAACAATCCCTTTATAAAATTTAGGTAGTGTCTATTTTATGCTGGTGGCAACAGATCGGCTGGAGCTTTTGTGCCGACACTCGAACATTCGGTCTTGTAACATGACACAATACAAATAAAAAGGTCACTTTGTCAGGAAAACGCTGTACTGTTCATGGTACGGGTGTTACCTTTAGGAGTTAGTGTTGTTAGGTTAGGATGAGGTTAGAATTAGCTTAGTGTTAGGTTAGTGTTAGCTTGGAATTAGGTTAGGGATAGGTTAGGGTTAGGTTAGGCATAGGTTAGGGTTAGGTTAGGATTAGGGTTAGCTTAGGTTAAGGTCGTCGTGCATATGATTAAACTACAAGATCATTTTCTTCTAACCAGCAAACGGCCGGTGGGGGTGAAGCAAGATCTGCATTCGTTCCAGGCATCCGGAAAGAGCCACAAACAACGTCCACTTATGTTCCACGGTTTGGGCTTCTCCAGATCCGCATGGACACCAAGGATCCGGTGCCATCTTCCATCAGTGTGGCGATTCCCGGAGGCGTCCGACTCACATTCTGAGGTGGTTCAGTTTGCACCACGCCGAGCGACTGAGCCCAAGGTTGGGTTTCCCACTTTGGGTGGAGGGTTAAGGTTAAGGTTTGGTTGTAGGTTTATCTTTTAGTTATATTTACTTCCTTTCTACCAAGCCTTTTGCTGCTGCTATCTTGGCAGCAAAATAGATACTGCCTAAAATTTAAGACTCAAAAGGCATTTTTGTCCAAAGTGAAATCGCAAAAATGCACACAATCCACAAAAGTAACTACATACTGTAATAATACTACCACCAAACCAATGGAAACAGTAGGCCTAAGGTGAAAAAAATTAACAAAAAACAATTCAGTTTATACTAAGTTATCAAGCACAACTAACGGGATGGATGTCATTGATTACTTTTACACAGATCATCCGTTTTTACATTGATACAAGACAACACAAGAAGGATATTTTTAACACTTTACAAAAAGGACTGGTTTTTGGACTTGATGATTAAGCATTTTGAGAATGCCATTTAAAACAAATATGATATGCAAAAGGCTAAGAGTTTATGAATGGCTAGATCAGAAATGATTGGGCATTCATTCCTTGCTCTTATCCAAATAAGACATAAACTCTGTTTTGAAAATTTCAGTTGCAAACTTATGTCGTTTAAACTCCACAAGCTCATTCTTGGCATGGCAAGAGTGTGGCCTACTGAAATTTCAATTGTGGATCATAGGCACAACCAGAGCGTGGCCATGAAGACCATACTCTCCTACATTTCCAGCATAGTTTGTTTTGTCTTTTGGGATATGGTGACAAAAACCAAATACTGTTGCTTGCTTAAGGTCAAAATATTTGGTCCCTCTCAAATTTTTGGGCTAGCCACACTACTGTTGGGTATGGTTTGTGGATCCAATTTTCCTAAATCAAATTTCCAAGCACTGAAACTGTGTATGAAGCTTGTAATGTTATTCTAAAACTACATAGTGTGCTCTCAAAGCTCATCCTTAGAATCAGAAGATTTGACCTATAGTTCCAAAACCAAAGGCAGTGGCTGTAGAACCGCCTACGGATCTTGAAATTTGAAGCCTTATTCGACCGCCTTCTGTAACATGACAGTAATGCGTGATGAGAGTGCAGTAGGCTTGGTAGAAACGAAGTAAATGTAAAAGCTAAACCCTAAACCTAACCCTAACCTTAACCCTAACCTTAACCCTAACCTTAACCCTAACCTTAACCCTAACCTTAACCCTAACCTTAACCTTAACCTTAACCCTAACCTTAACCCTAACCTTAACCCTAACCTTAACCCTAACCTTAACCCTAACCTTAACCCTAACCTTAACCTTAACCCTAACCTTAACCCTAACCTAACCCTAATCCGAACCAAATGCTAACCTAACCCTAGCCTAAACTAAGCTAACCCTAACCTAATGCTAGCCTAACACTAACCCTAAGATAAGCTAACCCTAACCTAATGCCAGCCTAACATAACCTTAGCCTAACCCAAAGCTATCGTATCCCTAACACTAACTCGTCAACGTAAAATGTAAGCCTGAAAAAAAGTAAAGAAAAAAAACAAAACCAAAGTCAAAAGAAAAAAAACAAAACCAAAGTCGGCAAGGTGAGATCTGAACCGAAAACCTAAACCATAGAAGGCGTAGTGCATAACCACTTTTTTTAACCAATGCACAAAGGTAACACTGCACAACTAAGGGAACAATGAATCTTACAGAAAGAACACGGATTCGGAAGGCAATAGCTGCACATTGATATAGGGGCAAGTGGTAGGCAGAGATGGTAGTCAGTATGTTAAAAGCAGCTAGAAAAACAACAGGTAAAATTAGATCAAACTTGCACACAGGCCAATATGCTAGCAGCATTTCCCCTGGCCACAGCCAGGGAAAGACGCTGGTGGAGCCACTGGCGCTCTCTGGGGTCACTAGATACACCAACAAGTTTCTTTGTAAGACCACTCAAAAACCACTATACTATAGGATCCACACAGTTTGAACGACAAAGCGACCCTTTTATTTGAATTGCATCAGGACAGGTGGATGAATAGTCACTTCCAAAAACAAATGTGCCATCATGTTGGAATTAATGCAATAAGGTCAATATTGGTCAGTACTTTAAAACAACTATGATGCTGCAACGCATATCTTGTTGTGCTTGGTTGATTATTATTATCATTTGATAGCTCAGGCAGACAATAGACATCCTAATAAAAACAACTGATAGCATGAAGCACAGTATTGCCATCTAAAAATGCGGTAGAAATAGATTTTTCGTAAGCCTAATTTAGATTTCTTGTCAAGTTCACAAAAGCTATTACATCTGATTTGTTAAGCCAATTTGTTTTGTGGCCTCAAAACTACATTTTGCAACCCCAAATTAGGTCGCAACCCATAGTTTGAGAAGACCTGCACTAACAGACCTATGGATACTACATTTTTGTTTAATCATTACTATCTATATTAATTCATGTCATTATCTGCATTTTCTAGCCTAAACTTTAACAAGAAATTAATGAATCTTTATAGCAAAAGACGAGACATATGTCACTGTGCAGCTGTGGTACTCCATTATGGTCCATGGGTAATTTTATTGCTTCTTCACAATTTGTGTGGATAAAGATTGTTTTTTTGTTTTTGCCTCTGCTATCTGCCTTTGTTCTGTCATGTCACGATTGCTGCGTTGCTTTCTGCCTCACAATCTTTATCACTTACTTCTCTCACCTATTAAGTGCATGCCTTACCTGTTCATCTGTATATCCCTCAAGCTCTTCACACCTTGCTTGCCCACCATCATTTGTGTCATACAAATGATTGGTATGCATATGATTTAACATCTGTGTACCTTTACCTCCAAATCTTTCTGTTTTCATATATTGTTCATCTGGCAACTCTGTTTGTCTTGTGGTTCTATTTGAATCCTATGTGTTATCCTATGCACATTATATACTGCTAACATAACATTGTCTTTGGTGTTGCGTTGGAATTACTGTTAGAAATAAACTCTTCACGAATTGCTTGCCCACAATCATCTGTATTTTACATCACTGTATCAGTGTAGGCCTATGCAAATTTGAAATCAATGTTGTGTATGTGATTTGACTTGTTTGGGATTGTCATTGTTTTGTTTTGCCACTTTGGTATTTTCTGTATTTGTTTTTATTAATATTTTGGCTTTACACTTATCACCATAGTCTGTTCAATGATTGCGTGGCAAATGTTGCTTTTGCCTAGCCAATAGAATGCATTTCTACCTATCCTAGTCTCACAAAAAGGAACACTTCAGCCAACACTGTTCTTTCATATTACTGTAAGTGCAGCCTCAATCTAACCAATAGTTAATCATAAAACCATGCCAAGTCAATGGTGCCGTGCCAAATAATGCATGCGAGACTAAAGTCATTCAGAAAGCAGAAAGTGCATACACTACTACGGCAGCCCACTTGTCATGACCAGTGTTGCCACTCTGTTATAAAGAAAAACACCAGAATTTACCTTGAAAAAACCCCAGACATACAAAATGTTTAAAAAAAGTCAAAACCAAACTTCAAAATCACGCTACCAGTTCTTGCACATAAAAATTAAGGTGATATAGACTATTTACATCATATTTTTAACAAGTTCAAGTCCATTTTTAAACATACTGACAATCACAATTGATAAGTAGGCTAGCAGCAAATCAAATGTATGAAGTAACATAAAAAAGCTAGTTACTAGTTTGAACTTTTCTAAAAAAGCGTTCAATGTTTTCTTTTACTTTCACTTAAATGCACAAATTAAACATGTACATGATACATTCAAGATCTTATAGTTTTCTTTTCACCCTAACCATTGCAATCCTTGCAATATTTTACTACAAATTAAACATTCAAAATTTTACATTCATATATCACAATCAATGCGCCCATACTCAGTGCTTTCACTTTTAGGGGTTTTGTCTCTAGATTTGAACGATGACCTTTTTTAAGGATTTTCGGAAGTATGAAAATGTATGAAGTGAACTATTTCAGTTTCATTTGCAAATCATATTTGGTTCTATTTTTAATATTATCATTGGCACTCCGATTTTACGCTGCACCACCACAGTATTAGGGATTTTTTGGTACTGTTCTAGGAATTTTTGAAATTGCATTTGTGAGAGCCTTGCCCGTACTATACAACAATGAAGAGATTTTCAGCCACAGCATCTTCAAAACCAAAAAAGCATTCCAAAATCATGCACAAACAGCCTTTGACATATCACTGATAGATCAGAGTGCTTAATCTGTAAATCATTTGTATTTCAAACAATTTGGTAAAGCCTAGCCCTAACAGTACTTCATTTGTACTGGCTACTGATATATGATGCAGCACATATATTACGCCTGTAAAAGAAACTACTGTATTACTATTCTTGAATCGAATGGAAAATACAGTAATACAACGTTTTTCAATAAAAAATCCAGAAACCCAGACAAAACAGAAAAACTGCAGATCTAGTGAAAAATCCCCCAGCAGTAGCAACACTGGCCATGACTGCAAAAGCTTCTACAGCCACGAAAAACGTAACAATAGCAACGAACGGTTCCCCTTCATTGATGCGTTGAAAACCATAAAAGATCAAAGATGTCAAAAAGAAAATCACAGAGATGCAAAAAAAAGAAATATTTGCCAATATACAAGAAAAAGAGAGAGATCATGACATATTAATCAAACAACTGAGTGAAATTACAATTATCTTCAAAACTATTTGCGCCTCACTGGATTGAATTAGCAACCAAAATATTTTTCATTTATTTGATTCAGACTCACGGCCCACATCCCAAGGGTAATCAAATATTACAAGAGCACATCATGATTAGTCATAGTGCATAACAGGAATTGATAGCGTGAATCGAGTCAGTGACTCGACTCCAGTCAGGATTTTGGTGACTCGAGTCACCTTGAAAAACGATAGTATAAAGACTCGAGTCACAATCAATTCGAGTTGGAGACATTTTTACAAAATTTCCAAACAACTGGTCGACAAAACCAGGTGGTTTGCACACAAAGAAATGAACATTTTGTGCCAGTGACACATGACCAAAATTGTTCCAAATATTATGTTTTGCCTCTCTTCTAGTGGTGTTATCAAGGGCTTGGGCACAGAGTTTCAACCAAACATCAAAGTAGAACTGAGTCTTTAATTGCTTTTCACTGGGGGGCTAGCAACACACAATACACATTTTATACGCATTTTATTTGAATAGGACAAGGTATGGTGCATGCAATAACTTGAATAATACTGCATTAAACAACCTGAAATCTTGACTAACCTACTGCTGATTTTGCTGAATTAGCCTACTGATATTAAATAATCGACCAAACTAAGAAAAGGTCCAGCTTAACAAACGAAGCTCCATAGACAAAGGCAACTTCAAAAGGAGAAATCTAACCTACTCTGGCAAGCCATCAGAAACATGAACGAAAAACTGGACAAGCTAACTAATCTCACACAGAACCTTGAAAACAGGCTAAATGGTATTATGGAAAAGTTTAGTGGTTAGGCTAAACTTCGCCATATTTAGCTACATCCGAAGTTCCTACGTGAGTTCGACCATAGACGTAGCAAGGACGGTATTGACAAATCTAAGTTTGCTTGACCGCCCTATCAAAGACTTCTAATCCCGGTTATTTCAATAAGAAAGACACACATAATTAATTCATTGTCTTTTATTATAAAGATTAAGTAATACAATAAACATAACTCACCAAATAAAGTGGTTTTCCAATACGTTGACTCTCAGACTGGAATTGACCACAGCAATACATTCATGTAAATCTCAAACGCTGACTAAATGCTATTTCATTAAATTGTTTTAATACACATAAATGTTACATGTACACTGCATGCTCGACTGTCTCTGAGTCGTGACCGTTAATGCAAAACGCATGTCAACCAACGCCTCCTTTTTTCTGTTTTGTCGTATTTATCAGGAAAAGGTTCACGTCATTTTTAACACGTGACTATATTTCCGAGAATCAGTATGGTAAAGTTACTTCAGAGTATCGTTTTGGTATGGAAAGCTTAGTTGCTGTGACTTTTCTACTTTCTCAGTGTGTTGAGTCACATAAAATGACAAGAGTCCCTTCTCCAACCATCTCCATGATCAAGAGAACGGCGCTCTGTCGCGTAGTTGACTTTTTACGTAAACAAGTCACCAGTATCTGTCTGAGGGACAAACAGATTCCTGGGTTGTGTACGTAACGACTTGGATCGTTCTTTTTAAGAGATCAAGCCCAGAGGTATTTCGACTGAGCGACCTCTTATTCTGGAAAGAGTACTACAGGACTGCGCAAGATATCGGTCTTTTGACAATAGCAGTCAAGTAGCGGCGGCCAGTTTGGTTTCAACCAAACTTGCACTGTATAAAGACAGTATCTCTCCCAGACAAACCGTGGTTTTCTTAGTCAAGTATATAGCACGATCTGGACTGGACGCTCTTAATCGAGACTTACTCTTCATTACCCAGTTGGCTTAGACTAAGTGTTACTAGTCAAGTATATAGCACGATCTGGACTGGACGCTCTTAATCGAGACTTACTCTTCATTACCCAATTGGCTTAGACTA
>Ga0210059_1005877_pt1 | contig 19717 bp, 13 predicted proteins | sample Ectturendosymbi2_FD_188042 | JGI IMG/M metagenome (GOLD analysis project Ga0210059, IMG submission 188042) | Ecteinascidia turbinata endosymbiont from Florida, USA - Sample 2 (SPAdes) (version 2) | ecosystem: Host-associated > Tunicates > Ascidians > Unclassified | place: Key West, Florida... | reverse complement strand
GAGGTTCTTGGTTGAGAGTTGATTTCCAAATGGCAATCGGAATGTGCGCCCGGCTTGTGTTCTTTCTGAATGCCTCTTTGGAAGGCGATAGTGACTTAACCTATGGAGTCATCGTCACTTTTTTCTATCCATCCTTCTCGACCAGACTTCACGGCGGACCTCGGACATGTTTCGTGTCACAAAGTTTTTGACAAGCTGATGATTCCCAACTTTGCACTAGCTGGTTCAGTCCTGAGCAGGAATGGTACGTTTGTTCACGAGCGGTTGGAATGGACACTGGTCGATCAGTCCAGAGAAATCAGAGACTGAGTGGTCGTGCGTAAATGTCGCAGGATATAAGATCATTATCGTCTACAAACCTCCACACTCGTGACTCATACCAACGGCCGTCCCGACGTTCCCACACCCCATTCTGTATGCTGGCGACTTCCATTGCCAGCTTTGTCAACTGGGGTTACAGCACAACACCTCCAGAGGTGAGAGCCTTGACTCCTGGGCAGCAGCTAACAACCTTGCGCTGCTGCACAACTCGAAGGGGGTAGCCAGTTTCTTCTCTCATAAATGGAACGTCGGCACCATCCCGGACCTGGCCTGCATGAGTGCGGGCCAGGACAACCGACTGCCTGAGAGACGTGTTCTAGGAAAGTGCCCGCGGTCACGACACCGACCCTACCTCATAATCCCACCGAGGCTCAAAGTTCATACCTACAGCGATTCGGTGAAAGGTTAGATATTTCGCAAGGCTGATTGGAAGCGTTTTTGCCTCCTACAGGAAAATCTGTTGAGATTGCCACCTCTGGACAAAAAACACATAGTATGCCATTACAACATTGTATGCTCGCATTTTTTCATTTTAGGTGCTAATCTCAGACCTAGCCACTTAAGGCCCATATCGCAGGGATTATTGATAGTACTTATGACCCAGAAACATTTGTTGATTATGTCTAGCGTGGAGGAAGCACTTCTGCATACGCGCCGGCCATCTTGAAAAAGTACAAATACGGAAACTATTCAACAGCGAATAATGCAATCTCTCATGGTCTTGCAAAATTTAGGTAATGGTGAAAAATGAAAACATGTGAAAAGGCCCCGATAACAAAGGTTCGAGGTGAAGATGCACACCGCTAAACAACTACATATGCATCGTTTCAAATCAAGGCATCAATTGTCTGGACGAAATGTGTACCTGACGCTGACATTCCTGGGAATGTACTGGAAAATTTTATCCAAACGGTGTACTTGAAGTGGTAGTGCGACCATGTAATGCAAAATTCAGTAGTAACTCAAGTGATGGTGGTGATTCAGTGCATCACTACAAAACTGGGACAGTTTGATGAAAGAAGCAGATGAAAAGCATTTCGTATATGCAGTTAGAATGAAGAAATGCGATGCAAAATGTGAACATCCGTCCAGATGTGTTTTTTCAGTATTTCAGGCATACTTACTGGCGAAACATTCTATTAGCCCCTGGTAATGCCATAAATTATTTGGGGTATTATATGTACCCGTTTGATGTCAGTTGGAATATGTAAGCATTTAGAAGCATTTTGCTTTTATTTCACGTCATTTGTGAAATCACTGAAACGAAGTTAATATCGTAGCAAATGTTTGAACGTTAGTTAGAAGAACACATGTGCTCATCTTTGCAAAGAAAAACCGTTTTATTCGTTATTCTGATAAAAGTATCCTGTGACTTTTTGTGGATTCGCATTAATCCGGAGATGGATATTTCATTCCTCATGCGAAAATCTGTCGTGTTATAAAAATATTAAGTGGTCGTGGTTTGGTAAAGAAGGCATGGAAAGCGAATCTTTTGGAAAAAAATTGTGTGATGTTGCTATTCCAAAGCTTGCCTATCAGTGCAAGAACGCTGAATGCAACATATGCTCAACAAGTAATTCCGTGCTGCTTAGTATGGCATGTCAATTGTTAATGCAAGTATATATTTAAATGATTAGGCTCTGCCTTGCTACATTTACATCTTGTTGAGTGCGAATCATGGTCGCCAGCCCTTTCGTTCAGGCAGTCTTTGGTGTTCTGGTTACGATGCTTGCTCGCAAGCTTGGCTCCATTCAGTGCTTGGGCGGCGTTCGGACGTAAACTTTGTTTCATAAATAATTCATTTCGCTGCGGTTAATTTGCCAAAGTTAATGGACGCGCGATGCCCGCTGATATAGCCGTAAATAAATATGTCGTGTCGTCGTCAGTTGTTGGTCTGCGTGGAAATGAGTTTGTTGTTCCTCAGAAATAGAAAGTGATGTTATTGGAGATGGAGAGAAGCAAAAGTTTTGCGAAATTCGGCGGTAATTTTTTGAAAGGTGCGCCAGAAATAGTATTGTAAAATGATCCTAACCACAAACCAAAGTATAACGACCACCACAAAAACAATCATTATTGAATGATCACTCGTGTTTGTGCGTTTGACCAGCACACAATCCTAAATGCATGCCTTTCGTACATTAGAAGTGCGTGTTTATGCAGCAGGCAGAGCGCCAGTCGTGCATTATATAATTTCGTGTGGTTGCGGCATATTGTCATTTGCTAATCTTAAAAAGTTATTAGTCGCTAAAACACTTTGCAATCTAACATTTTTCCAGTGGTCTAATGTATTTTCTGTTTTTGGTTTTATTTTCGGATATCTACTTTATTGATTAGTAATGTTTAGAAAGAAACGATGTTCGAATTGTCACCAATATGACATCGTTCTTATGTTGTTCAGGCATGAAATCGATGGAAGTAATCTTCAGTCGGGCAACGCGGCCATGCCAAAGGTCATTAAAATTTATCGTTGCTTGAAGGACATGGTTGAACGAAGGTTAAGTGACAGCAGTCTAGAGGTCATGGAAAGAGGAAACATGGAGTCCCTGCGTCTTCATCTTGAGGTAAAATGTACTCATAAAAAATGCACTTTGGTGTACATTTCCCTCCACACCATCTCTAATTTTTTGTTATATGAACTTTGTCTTCTCTGGGATACAATTCGTGTTTGGTACTTAAATCTATGAAGGTTTCGGTAGTTGTATATGTGATCCTAGACCACGGGCCCTAGACATACATGTATATGTATTGCATATGTGATCCTAGACAATTGATGCCGCCGTGCACATGATTATGTAATTTAAAATATGGAAGTTGTGGTGGCGGTACATTATTAAAAACTCTATTAGCTGTATGAGTATACAGTGCTTATTAGTGTTGCGATCGGAAATCCCGAGCGGCAGCAGCAAGCAACAATAGAGTTCACATGCCATGATCACTCTATTATTGCTTATTCGCGCCACATATATGTATGGTGTTGTTCTTCACGCACATCCCGTTCGTGGTGAATCACACAATCAACGCAACACCACCAGAGAGGTTGCAACGCTAACACCTAAGGGAAAAGTTTGGAAAGTTATGAAAAAAACAAAAAAAAGAAAGGGGAAGTCGCCAAGGTGAGAGTCGAACCAATAAGCAATGGCATACCAGACTTCAAGCATAACCACTAAGCTACGAGCAGCACGCTGATTGCATGACAAACTGACCTTTATTTGAATTGCATCATGCCATGAGACGGAATCTTCAACTATCTGTTGCCACTAGAATGTTGGCGGTAAAATAGACACTACCTTTTTTTTAATAAAAAAAATATATGATTTTTTTGTCGAAATCTTATTTTTTAAATTTTGATCAAATTTTTTTGATTTAATGTGTAGAGTGTGGCCACCTAACAAGTAGCAATTTTTAATTTTAAAAAGCTTGTTTAGAAGTTTTTTGTGCTTTATTTCTTCTAGTACGGTAGCTAGAACTCAGCTGAACTTACATTAAAACATGCATTTGCACTGATGCATCCCGATTAAAACAAAACAGTTCATAACACCAGTACCGGTGTACCAAACGACATATTTTCGAATGACAGTACTCAAATCATGTTAAAATTGATTATTCTCACGCAGCTGTCATCAGTTTAGTTTCTGCAAAAGTGTAACTTGCATGCATAAAATGGTAAAAACTTATAATACATGTGTTATTATGAATCTGAATCAAAAATGTTTTGTGAAACTACTATTACAATCAATAACCAACATATTTGCTGGAATTATTTAGATGTAACTTTTACTTTATGCCAGGCCCGTAGCCATGGGAACATTCAGGGAAGGGCAGTGTCCCTAAATTCTTTTGTACCCACCAAATTTAGTTGTTCCCAGAAAAGTTTGTTTAAACGTAGCCTATACCATAATAATAACAAAAATCTTCTCCCTCTAGCAGTTTATTTTGTCGTCGAAACCTGGCTATAGCTTATACTTTCAAACTTGTATTCTGACAGTTATGAGTCTGCAAATGTTAGTGATTTCAGTCCACATATCATTTTTGCAGTTAGTTAACTTAGAATCTACTTTATGACCTCACAGTTGCTATGATTGATAAAATTATAATTGTTTTTATAAGATGTCTCTGCCTTCTTTAATAAGTGAAACTGATTAGAATACCAATTAAATGTGTCATAAAAATCACAGAAAGCTTCAAAATTGCATGTGATTTTTTTGATTTTATCACTGGTTTAAATGAATTATTTAAATCAATCAATCCTGACGAGAAACACCTGAACGTTCGTTTAGACTTATTTACGCTAATGCAATATCCTTTAAAATGCAAATAAGTTCATAACACCAGTACTGGTGTACGCAGTGAAATATTTATTGGAATGCCAATGCTGAAACTGCCAGTTTAGTAGTTTCATTGACACTCATGACATACATGCATGAAATGTTAAAAACCTATAATAACAATAATATATCTGTTTCGTGAATCAAAAATATCTTTTCTATGTTTACAGTCAACTCAACAGCCTTCAGATTTGATGGAATTTAAATGCAGCCTTCAGATTTGATGGAATTTAAATGCAACTGTCAATGTATGACATTCTGCACTTGAAACTTGTGGCTTAGTAATAGTTATAACATATGAATCTGCAAGGGTTAGTGATTTCAGTCCGCATGTCATTTTTGCAGTTAAATGACATAGAATCTGTGACCTTACAGTTGCTATGATTGATAAAACTTCAAGTGGTTTTAACTTGTGTCATCATAAGAACTTTTTGCCTTCTACACTAATACTGTGCAAGCCTATTAGAATGAAAACCTGTTAGAATGCTAATTATATAAATGTGTCATAGACATCACACTAAGTTCTAAAATGACATAATTGTTTGCTTGGTTTTTGTTGCTTGATTCAAACCATGATTTTTATTGCTTGCTGTAAATCATGATTTAAATCAATCAACTCTGCGTGTAAAGTTTTAATTTAGTCAACTGTTATAATTATTAAGTGGAATAGTATCCATGAAGTATTACTTCCTTCAGTAGAATGTGCCATTATAATAATATTTGTAGGTTGAACTCATGAGATTAGCATCGGAGTTGTTTCTCGTTTTATTCTTGTCAGCATCTTTAACAGAGAACTGTGCTGGTGGATAAAAAGCATTGACATGAATGCTGTTGCAATGAATGTTAGCAGGCTTAGTGAAAATATATTTAGGTACTGCTTTCATTTCTCTGCAAAGCTGCTTTATAGTAATGCGTAGGACTGGGGTGGCTAAAGTACTTTCAAATCAAAGAAGGCCAAAGTTGATCATGTGCAGGTGCTTGCAGCCCAGCATTTCCATACAATATTGTTTTGAGGTTGGCATGATCTGGGCATTGCCATTTGCATGTAGGGTCTGAAATAAAAACACTTTTGCAGCAGTTTGCATGTTCATTTTTGCTCTCAACACATGAAAACATAACAGTAAGCATCTTAAGCATTGAGAAACTAATCCCACAACAACAGAAAGTGTAATTCAGGCTTTGGTGAGATGTATATAATGCAACCTGAAACCAATACCAAGGCCCTTGTGAAAAGCACTCCTGGGCTACACTTTATACAATCCTACTATAGAAAATCTTTGAACTTTGCTTCCTCAAACTCCTGTTTGATTTGTTTTGTTCTGCAGTATGCAAATTTGGTGTGTGTGTTGTAGGCACTAGGCAGCTAATTTTTGTGTTGCTTGTTAAGTCATACATATATTCTGGGTGTGCTATGAATCCACTAATATATCTAGTTGCTGCTGCATTTATTGGTTTAATTTTATGGTTTGTTACAAAATCCAGAGAAAAATCAAACCCAGAAGGCAAGTATTTTTATTTATGTTTTTTTATTTATCATATTTGGTGTGAATGCAACTTTGACACAGAGCACTTACTTCGCTGATAGGAATGAGAAAGAAAATCCTGAATATATTTTTCCACTCTTGTGTGCACTTCACTAAAAATAATCACTTTGGGCCCAGTGGATGTGGGAATAATAATGGTTGAAGGGTATTCTAGTCTTCCAAAACTTCAGCCCCATCACCGGTTGACGTTTAGTATCATTATTTAAAACGTTACGTCTATCAATCCATGGCGTGCCTGTGAACATAGAGTTGGCATACTTTCATGTGTTTTTGTCTCAGTCACTATTAAATGCATATAAACACTACACAGCATGTAATTTTCATCTGTTAAAGCTCTTTGAAAAACCCAGTTAACCTACTCAGGACTCCATTATTTAGGCTAGAACGTCCTAAAAGAGTGTTGGCCACAGACTTGAATACCTTTAACATCATTATTTACTATTGCTATTACTGTTATTATTGGATAGTTAACGCCTAGTAAGTGTTAGGTGACTGACAGATTTTGTTCTGATATTGCGATTGAAGGGCCCAAGCAGCATGTATGCAAAGCTTCACATTGTGGCCGCAAGCAAAAATAAAGATTATACCCTGTACTCACTTTATTACTGTGTATTTGTGCCACATACATATAGGTGCTATTCCTAATGCACATCCCATTCGTGGTGCATTGTGCATGCAACAATACTGTTTTTGAAACTTTTAATTGTTGAGTGAACATGCTTCTAATAAAACAATATTGTACAACACCTTGCAGAAGATAAAAGCTATCGATTTAACCTAAATAATTTTAATGACTGGCCACTGCCTACTTTTCATATCAAAGTACGCATTCAGCACTTTTCTGTGAGCAAGATGACGAAGGTTTGATTGCAGCATACCAAAATTGACTTCTTATAAAAGTGGCTGCTACACCATCCTTATTTCTATTTTGAAGGTCTGTGTCTTGTCCATATTTTGAAGTTATTTGTCTTGGAAAATTTTTCTGTCTTTATTTCTAAGAAATGTCCTTATTTTGACTTGCATCCTTATTTTTGTCAAAACAAAAAAAATATATATATTTGTCAAAACAAAAATAAGATTTTTTGAAGTTGAAGGCTGTCTTATCGGGTATCACTTAAAACTTAGAGAATTGTTTGACAACTGAATTAGTGTGCTTGTTGTCACATTATGCAGCCATCTAGTAAATGTATATATGTGTACTTCTGTGAAAACTGAGACAGGTAACATTGGATTCCCAGCTAGACTGAATGCAAAATGTGCATCAAATGACTTTACAGGATGATATATTTCCTTCTGCCATTTCTATTCCTTTTATGTTGATTTGTTTCACGGTCGTCTTTGTTTTTGAGTCCAGATTGATAGCAACCCTGCTGATAACCGCATTGGTGTTTATATGCTCTTATCATATTGCAGACATTCAGGATCTGAACAACCCTTGGCAGCATGTGTACACTTATAGTAGTCTCAATGTGCTATGCTGCAAAACCACTAAGTCATCTACAAAATACATCTCAGGATATTAACCAAAAACAAATTTATCTCAATTTTAAGTTGATTTGTGTGTTCGTGAAGTAGGTTGAGGAGTCACTCGATTCGACGTTTTGATTACCTAACCATCTCGTGCTTATACTCAATTTGCAAATGAATTCCTGTTCCTCTTATCAGTGAAACACATCACAAAAGCTTTTATTGATTTGCATGCAGTTAGAAGAAGACCTGTACCAAGAGAAGAGGATGCACCTGTAAGAGCAAGAAGGCGACGTGATGTCAGATCTCGAATACAACAAGAAAACAGGTGCATTCTGATCAGGGCCGGTGCAAGCCATTCCAGCGCCCTAGCAAGACCCGTTTTCAGCGCCCCATGTGTTTGCTTCTGAAAACGTCATTCTGCTTTTCAATAGCCCCAGAGGCCGTTATATCGGCTTTTTGGCACGTTTTATTGCGATAACTCGCGAACTATTGTTAGCAAGATCGACAAGTAGGACATTGTAAGAAAGGTTTTTAAGCGATATAGTTCATAAGGCCCCAAAAAGGTATGTTTGCAATTGAAATTCGTGAGAGAATTGCAATTTTTTTGTTTATTCGCAAGCAATATTTGACAATTTTCGGTTATTTTCCAAAATCCGCCTCAGGCGTACATGTTACCATTTTGAAGCACTGTTCGGGCTTGGACTCTTTGCAAGGACCACAACTAATCACAAACACCAAAAAAATCACTCATCCGTGTTTTGTGGGGAACAATGTTTGGGTGCAAAAATGCATTTTTTCAAAATTTGAAGAAATACGTTTTTTTTCAGTTTTTGAGAGTGTACCATTCAAGCATTTTGACAGTGTACCATTCAAAACAATGCGAAAGTCCTTAAAAAAGTCAATATTTTTGATAAAAGCTTAGTCAACTTCTTGTGAAAATTCTGTCAAAATTTTAAATTACCATGGCTTTTTTCCTCTCTTTATTTTTACTCGAAAATTGGTAGGTTTTGTAAAACTTGAATGTCAACATGTTCTGAGAGTTTCACATTTTTTCGTTTTATGGAACTGGAGATATGCGCCTTCGAAGGCGAAAAATGATAAAAACGCCCCATAATGTAGACTTTTTCCCATGAACTCCCAAAAACATGTTTTTTTGCCTACATTTTTAAAAACTTTTAGATACGGTTGAAACTTGTATGCAGAACGAGTGTTTTGTTCTCTCTCCACAGGTCGTGGAATAAAACCACTGTTTTTTTGGCTACAGCGAGATCGTTTTTTTCCCGGTGTCAAGTGAAATTTCTGACCTGTTATTGTTTGTCAGTCATTTTGCTTCTCAGTGTAAAGGAATAAGGTTTGGTGATTATTTTTTGATGTGTGTTGTGTAAATTAAAACTTACTGGTTAGATGTCAGATACCCACAACAAGCTACAGTACGGGAATAACTATAACCCCTGAAAATATCGGTATTTGTGTTAGAGCTCAATTATATTTCTTTTTGTAACCCTAACCCGACACACTTACCTAAGCCGCAATTATCAGTTTTTTCAGCGTATTTCGTAAGTAGAATATTACTCTGTGCATGCGCACATAGCGTGAAGTCAGAAATGTCGCTTGACACCAACCTGATGTCACAAATACGCCTTTGAGACAACAAAAGACGTGTCGTCAAAACCTTGCTTACAATGTCTTACATGTTGACGTACACGTAGTTTCAGTGGTTCGCAAAAATCGCGACGAAAAGCCAATATATCAGCTCCTGGCGTCCTTATAGAGTCAATCAACAGTGGCAAGACTTTTTGCAATGTTGGTAATGGTGCGTAAACAGTTGAAAGCTTTTTGGTTAATTAAGTTAAGATGGTGCGTCCAAATCGAAACTTACTGGTTAACTACTACTAACGTCAATAATGCTGATTGGTGTTTCCTAACCTGACTACACTGGATGGCTGAAACATGATTTAGTGAAGGCCTTCGACATAAACCCACTCCAATAAAAGCGGCGCAGCCATAAAAAGTCAAGAAATAAAAAGAACAAAAGTGGTTACCTTAAAAGTTTGCAGTGAACTTGACAAAGCAAACAAACTTAATCTTTGCGATATGCTGCGCCGCTCTCCTGCAGGACATGCTTAGATGGCCCTGACATTGATTGGATGATTTAGTTATTGTTTCATATGACTCAGCTAATACACAGAAACAATACAAAGAGCCATCGCGCAACAAGGATACCAATTGCCAGTGAACATTAGAATAAATGAATTCACAATGGCAAAATAACTGACCAATGTAAACAAAGAGACAACACGTGGTACTGTATGTGGAGTTGTCAGTACCCCAGAAAAGAACCATTCCAACACCCCCCTCCTATACAACGATCCTTATTCTATATACAGTATCATCACTTTGCTCATTGCGGAAATAAGAAGGGGGTTTGTTGCACATTAGGAAAGTTTGTTAGATAATAAAATTTATAGCAAATTGCTACATATCTTTACCTAGTATATGTGAACTTGAAATTAATGGGAAAAATATTAACCCTTCTGCAGCAAACCTCAAATAGTGCAGTACCTCTATCTTCTCATTAATTGCGTGAACGTGTCTTTCTTTCCCTTTCATCCTGTTCATTCACTTTTACTTGGTATACGTACGTCACTTTTTGAACCACGCAGTTATTTTTCGTCCTTTCGGCGCCCCATTGGCCCAGCGCCGTACGCAGGTACCTAGTTCGCCTAGTGGTAGCGCCAACATTGATCCTGATTTAATGCACCGCTTGCTCCACTATAGTAACTACGTTTCAGAAAACGACACTCAGACGTTGAAATAATAATGTATTTCCAACAAGAGCTCAAGAGATATCCTGGTATTACTAATGACCGTGGCGGCCAAGTAAAAGTTGTTGTGTTGTCATTGTTTTCATTCGAATTGCACCACGGGATAACTTGTGATGCGACAAAAATTTTAATCCTTGTAGTATGTTAAGATTCGTCAAAAAACTCATTTTGTGAAATTGTACATTTGAAAATAACAAACTTTTTCTTCTGTCCACAACTCATTCTTTTCCTGTTGTTCCCTTTGCGGTTGTGTGTGTGATTTTCCATATCACCCTTGCTGTTTTGTTATTTATTTTTCTCTTTGTCCGCATATGACTTTTTTTACAAAAACAACGGCACTGCTTTTTCTTAGCATATTGTATCGGTAAATGTGGGTTTTGTTGGACCTTAATGTCACGGATGCCGTCCAAGGTTACCAGAACAAGGCGGTTTGCGAATTCCTTTGCTTTGGGAAATAGTGAAAGCGATTATTTTGAGGTGTTTTAAGCTTATTTCGCTTTATAAAAGTATTCAACTTAAGCTGAAAATTTACGCGTGCAGTGTAAATATGTCATATATCATCAGACGTTTTCCTGCCATATAAGAAAATAGTTCCACATCGTGTTATGTTCACCATGGGCGTTGGAGGATTTTTCCAGGGGGGGGGGGGGGGCGAACCAGGGGATTTTTCCATGGGGGGCCAAAAGTGGTTAAATTAGATTTTTCCTACTCGAAACTAAGAAAACAACCTTCTTTGCTAAAAATTTCAAAATCCACGGGAGGGAGTCCTCCTCTTTCGACGCCCATGTGTTCATCATGTAGGTTTAATGTATTAACTGTTTTTAACCTTCCGAACAAAACTACTTAGGAAATTTCGAAAAGTTACTTGAATTTGTGCAGTAAAAGTCTATTCATAAGGTTCGCGTTTACTGGCAAGACGTCTTATAGCGAAATTTTTGAGCGTCTTCCGTATGCAAGAGTGATGCAGTTAAAATTAACAGATTTGTAGGTTATGTCCAAACGTTAAGCGGGCCGTCCTCAACTTAGAATGGAATCGAACAAGGCTGAAGGTCGATCAGCTTTGTGAACATCTCTGACGATCCTTAACCATCTACTGTGTGAACATTTCTGACGAAACCATTACACTTGGGATTTGCAGGCAGCAAGAGCGCGTTGATGAATCGGGTGACGAAGATCAGGATGCGCAGGAGGAAAAAGACGCTTCTAACGAGCCCCCTAAAAAAATTGGCGCAAAGAAGCTGAGAAAATTACAGGAAAAAGAGGAAAGAAAAGAGATGAGAGAAGCTGAGGAGCAGGAGCGATACGAGAGGAAACAGGAGCAAGAGATGAAAGAACAGCGCGCAAAGGAGGAAGAAGAGCGGCGAAGGCTAGAGGAAGAGAAGCAGGTATGGTTGTATGTAGCTTATCGCAAAGATTAACTATGTTTCAGAGCTGGCCGGAGTCACTTTTTCGAACTCCGACTCCGCTCTTGTTCCAAAATTTTTGAATCCGGACCCGGGAAATTTTCAAATTTGAGAATCAGACTCCAGCAATCATCGATCCAACCGAAATTTACGAACGTTTTTACTTAAAGAAACGACCACGCAGACTTCTGCTACTGCCGGAATTGAAGTGACTCGGGTCCGAAAGAAAAACGCAGAATCCTGCCGGAGTCGACTCCGGCACTCTGGATCCATAGCCACCTCCGCTTTGTGTGAGACGATGTTCGAAGCCCATGCTTCGTTTTCGCGAAACTACTGCGCCTTTCGACAAACGCTTGGCACGCGCTGTGCTTTCTGTGCAAGTAGTCACGTCTGAGGGAATTTGATGAGTCTTTTTCAAGTTACTTGATTTTGCTAGCTCGCGTCGTTTTTTGAATCTTGACGTCCTTGTGCTTGCAATTACAGCGCGAGAGTGCTTACTGTTATCAATACATTCACTCTATGTTGGTTGTTATGCAACAGCTTTATCGGGTGATTAACTCTTTAAGGCTGCGAATGCGCGGAACAGCGGTCACGTATGGGGTTTGGTCGGACTTTAAATGCTGCTTTCCGGGATGTGTGTTCTTTCTTTTTCTGCTGAAGTTTGATAAAATCTAGCAGCGAAGTATTTTCCCGTTCGGTTCTGATGAGTCTCGGTCTCGAAAGACGCTCTTCTCAGTCTCGAACCCTTTGTATCTCGGTTTGCAGTTTTGTAAATATTATAAGCTTGCATGGATAACTTGCCTCACATTCAGTGACGTCGGAGCGGCAGTAGGGCGGGGGGTTAATAAAAAGGTGGGGGGCAGTGGAAAATTATGAAAAGCAAAAACATCGTTACAAATATGCTTCTTTCTGTTTAGAAACAATGTTGGCCTAAAAAATAATAACAAAAACTATAGAAGACCATTGTGACTTTTCTGGGTGCTCTAATATCTGCAATAAATTTCTTTCAATCCGATCTTAAAAAACATGAAATAACGTATATGATACTGTTATAAAAAGGTACCTCCGCCTCCGTTGCTCCTTTGGAAAGGGCAGGGGCAACAATACCCCAGCGCTCCGGCGTCCTTGCTCACATTGCTGGCTTGAAAAAGCAGTTATTCAAACGTAACGCACCTGTTAACTATACTGGTTGGTTTCGATATTTGATCACGTAGAAAAAAAACTATGTACTATTTCATTCTGAGTCCTGTCAAACGACAGCGAGAAAACCTCCGCTTGGCGACTAACGCGCTTTGCAGGAGCGACGGGTGTCCTCTCCCGCGTTACACAAATAAGGTTCTTGAAAACAGGTAGTCTTTGTTTGGGAAAGCTGCACCAAAATTGGGAATCGAGATCTGGCCGTAAAAGTAAGTTAACAACCGAACATAATGGTTTTGCTCGAAAAAGAAATCAGGTCTGTGTTTGCGCGTTACGCGTCGTCGAACAATTAACCTTTGACCGGTAGGTTGGGTCCAAAAGCAGTGCTTCACATTCTGTGTTAGGTTCAAGACCAGTGTTTCACATTCTGTATTGGGTCCAAGAGCAGTGCTTCGCATTCTGTTTTGCAGAGATGAGCGGCCTGTGAAATTTTTCAGTTCGAGTCCAGTCCTGATCCTCAAATATTTTGAAAATCATGAGTCCGATCCAGGCCTGATCCTCCCATGTAAAACCTTCTGAAATAATTATTAAATCGCTAAAATCGGATTACAACTAAAAATTTTGATATGGTTACAATAATCACATTTAAACAGTAAAAACTTTCGTAGTCCGATACAGTCCTGATCCGTGCTCATCTCTGCTGTATTGGGTCCACCCGCAGTTCTACGCATTCTGCATTCGATCCATGCCTGCTTTCTTCGCTGTGGCATTTCGGTCATTTGTCTCACAGTTATATCAAATCTCGCTGTTACAGTGCTCAGCCTATATTTTCAGAGATTCCGACTGAAATGACGTGATTTTATTCGGTCATTTCAAAAACATTTCGGTCTTTGACCGCAAAAAACAGGTCTAAGTGCAGTGCTTCACATTTTGTATTGGGTCCTGGAGCAGTGTTTCACATTCTGTATTGTGTCCAAGAGCAGTGTTGCACATTCTGTATTGCGGAGATGAGAGGCCTGTGAAATTATCCACTTCAGTCCTGATCGACAAATTTTCAAAAAAACGTCAGTTCGATCCAATCATGATCCACCCATGGAAATCCATGTATTTGTTGGGCTGTGTATGTTTTGTCTCATTCTGTGCTGTCTCGCTTCACGTTTCAGGCTGAGGCGGAGCGAAAGATTCAGGAGGAGAAGGAACGCAGAGAACACGAGGAGTACCTCAAACTTAAGGAAATGTTTTCGGTTGAAGAGGAAGGCCAAGCTGACGTCACATCCGAAGAACAAACGCAGAATTTGCTGATGGAATTCGTTCAGTACATTAAGGTACGTAACTTCGTTCGTCTTTGGGGGGCAGTGGCGGATTTACGCATAGGCTAAATATGCCATGGCTTGGGGCCTCGCGCAACTCCCTCCTATGGCGATTCATTACTCACATTTGGGAAACTGAAAAGAGGCATAACTTCACAATTCACGTTAAAACGAGCGCAAATGCTAACGTCAATACTTTATCAGTACAGTAACAACACGGTAATATTATTTGTTACGCAATATAAGAATACTGCTTTTCGTCGAAGTTTTGCAGAGTCTAGCCGTCTAGCGTTAGAATCTGATGTTACGGCCATACTAAATTGAGAAAAGCTTATTGATAACTTCGCTTGCCTGAAGGCACGAAAAAACCTTTGTGATAGACTGTGAGCTGTTGGATATGTTGGTGGCAAATGCAGATAAGTATACACTTGCCCTCTTCTTCATGGATATAATTGCTTGTGCTTGTGAGGGCTACCTGTGGTAACGGTTTCAAATGTTCTTTACAGAAAGACTTAAGCATTGGTGCAGCCAGACATTTTGATTGGGGTGATCAAAAGCACGCCTTGCTCATGATTTTAAAGAAATATTCATAAATTGACGTCATCTTCCTACAATGGCCCACGTGTCCCCCTTGGCTACGCCCCTGTCTAACAGTATACCTTTTTCTGTAGTGTTTTATAACTTTAGAAAAATTCGTTATTTAATTTATCAGTGGTGGCCGGTGGGTTTCGGTTGTGAAAGTTGTTGTAGCAGTAAATCATTTAGTCACTTCTGAAAAACTAGAGCCCTCATCACTGCAGCACAGTGGTCTCTAGTAGTAATCGATTTGTCAATTACACTGTTTCTGAAATATACGAGCCTCAGTAGGCAAATTTGTAGTGTGTTTGATGCTTACCCTGCGTTTAGTTGTTTCCAACTAGATTGCCAGAATGTACAGCTTGCTTGTTGAAGCTCCTACATGTTAATTAAATCAGCTAGAACAGTTTATCGTGAGTTTCACTTGGAAAAACGTGGCTACATTGACCTTACTTCGTACGGTTAGCTGAGGGTGTTGCGAAAATGTTTGCTGTGTAAAACTTGTCTTCATGCTGTTTACCATAAATTACCATCAGCCTATAACGTTGAGCAGCAATTATATCCAAAAATTTTATATGAACTTTTGTAGCGCACACATATAAGCCTTGCCATACAGCATTCACATGCATAAAGTATAAAATGTAAAAAAAAAAAAAAAAAAAACGTTCGCACACTCCGAGCGTTTGGTCGTGCGGTGCGACCGCATTACCGTTTGTTTGTTAAGAATGCAGGAAAGGCTTTAATTTCTGTTGAAGATCTGAGGCAATCTTAGAACCAAAGTTGGCTCCACAAAAGATAAAATTTTGACGGAGCACTACACGGAAGAGGGGCATATTTTCACGCTGTTATAACAAGCGACCAAATAGGTCACATCTGCGTGGGGTTCCAAAAACTAAGATGGCCTAGGACCCCACTTTTCCCAAATCCGTCCCTGCTGGGTGACTCGAATTGTTGATTCGGAGTCGAATCATTGAGCGGATCTCAGTTACTCGACAAAGTCAGGACAACCACGCTTCATACCTCAGCTGTTCAATAAGATTTTGTATAGCGCAGTTATTAAATTTCATGCTCAGATAACGATAGCCACATCTGGCCAACAATATTTTGAAGACTTGAAACAGGAAATTAGTGTGTTTTACGTGCAAGCGATTTCCTAATAAAAATGTGCTGTCAGTTCCTTGCTTTGCCCATCGTGGAGAGTACATACGTCTGGTATTCATTGCCATTATGTATGATGGTTGAATAAGCTTAATGACAATGTCCCGTGAGGAATTCGCCGATAAGAAAAGCTGGTACGACGCGGTTGCCCATAGTTAACCTCGGGAGCGTGCACTGTAAAAGCAGTTTTGCCATTTTGGCAGGAGCCACACTGCGTTCCTATCACGGTGAATAGATTGAAAAATATATGTATACGTATGCTTTCTCGGATGAGATGAGCTTGAAAATGATTGCCAAGGTGTGAAAAATGCGCTTGTGCTCCTAAAACGTTATTTGCCACTTTGGTGGGTGATACCCGAGCTGGTGTAGATCACGAAGTTCCAAGTGTATTTCTTTGATAGCATTGCTATATAAGCTACAAGTTTGTTTGTTGGGCGTTTACCAATGAGTGTGGTTCGCATGTACGCACTACGTTTCACCATGTGACGGACAGTTTAATAGAACACATTCGTACGACGATTCGAAAGACACCGGTTTTTAAGTTACCTCGTATCTTTCAGGACAATAAAGTTGTCTTGTTGGAAGACCTCGCTTCGCATTTCGGGCTCCGCACGCAGCAAGCCATCGACAGAGTTCAAGAAATGTTGAAAGATGGCATTTTAACAGGTAGTTTGTCGGTTGAGCAAATATTTTCAAGAACAGCTTTGCATTTTAGGGGCGTTCATTTGTTTCGAAACACTCACTTCTCGATCAACAGCTTTGAAATTAGTTCAAAAACATGCCGTAAAAAAATTTAAAACACTTGTTTTTTGTGAGTATCTGAGGAAGAATTGCGTTGGTTGGTTAAATAATCGATTTGTAAGCAAGTTCATCGAACCTTTTAATATTCGCTTCACACGTAAAGGGGAGATATGTGCTCCGTGGTCGTATTTTGTACACAGAGCAGCTTTTTAGCATGACTTGGTGACTCTGGTCTGTTTCTCAAATTCTCATTTTTCTTCGTCTGCCACACGGCAGAGAAATAGTGACCCAAGTGAAAGGCAGCAAGTTTCTTTCGAACCTGACATTAAACACGTTTTTTCATGTTCGACGCGAGATTTCTCGCCACACGCGAGATTATCAACAACTCTCGTGCGTGTGTTAACAGACGGGCTCATTTGCGCGCATCTTCTTGGTTGCAGGTGTAATTGACGACAGGGGAAAATTCATTTACATCTCGACGGATGAACTGAAAGCGGTGGCCGAGTTCGTTGAACAGCGCGGCCGCGTCTCCATCACTGAGCTGGCCCAAGTCAGCAACTCCCTGATAAACTTAAAGTCCGAGCCCGCCTTGACCCTCGCCGAGTCGTGACGACGATCGCATTCGCGCCGATTGTTCTTGCACCTCCATCAACCACAACTTGCGCAGTAGTCCCGCGGTACATTTAGTTCCTCGCCATCGTGAAAGCGCTTTGCAGTGTGAAGGAAGGATAACTACTCGTTTTGCGCAGCGTTTTACGGATCTGCGGCGATGGTTTTCTTGGTGCTTGATCCCCCTCAAGTTAAATAATGGTTTGGCGTGTTCCCTCCTCCCCGAAGATATGAGTTGGTACGGTCCTGGGTTTGTATGCGTGCCGTCTTCGACGACTGAGCAGGCGACAAGTACCGGTTCTTAAGTTGTTCGTGTGTTTGAAGTGCTGCAAGAGTTTGATGTGCAATACTATAAAGACTTTTCTCTGCGCAACGCACGACTAACAGCGTGCAGTACAAGAGCGCATTTTCAGCTTCGAATTTAACCGCGTTTGTGACGGTTTCTGAGTGGAACTGTGGCTCATATTGTGCATGCCAATACAACAAGGACGCCCAACTCGCGCGAGGTGAATGGTTTGTGTTTTGTCTTTAACGAGCGCCGCGGTCTAATCGATCGGTCGCGTTGCTCTGCGACCGTGGCCTCCTCCTCCTCCTCAACAGACGCGATGGTTTCATTCATTTTTGCAATATGTACCACGATAAATTAAAACAACTCACAGCACGAAAAATCGGCGACGGCGTGAAAGCAACGACGTAGCGCGCAATTCAAGCCCACCAAGCAATCCCACTACTACCACAACGTCGCGCACGACCAGAACACACGGACAACTGTTGAACAAGCGACTTCACGGCTTCGGAGGAATAGATCAAGACCTGTTGCGAGAAAGCACAGACGTTCTGACTGTCAGAACAAACATGAGCGGACAACCACCACAAAAACGTTTTTTCTTTCACAAAAGCACGAAGGGAAGAAGTGTTGAGATCGCGAAAACACAACATCCGGTAAACGCAAAATGATCGCGAGCAGTGCGCGATGAGGACTCACTTGCGGCGTCCGGTGAACCGTGACGACTTAGCAAGAAAGTGATTTCCGCCGTGTCAACTTTCGATCCGATTTCTAACCGAGAGAAGCTAAAAAGGGTTTTGCGTGAAGGAAGCTAATGGAAAATTCGCCAAAAGCGATCTGCTTGTGGGAGGGGGAGTTTTGTAGTGCGGCACGTGCGTCAGAGCGCAAGTCACTTCACAAAGAACAATGTCACAGTGTACACAAAAAACAAAAGGGTAGAAGACAATCAGCAGTAAAACGGAGGGTGATAATGGGTTTCCCCGTTGAGTTGCTTGTGCTGAAGCAAATAATAATAGATGAGGCTTTGCATGGCTTAGGGCCATTAGGACGTAGACGCAAATAAAAAAGACTAATTCGATGCGTAGGATTCGCCGCAGAAGAAAACCTTTCCACATGTTGCGGACCAAGCAACTTCTAGCATTTCTGTTACAAAAAAACAAAGACATCGGTGTTCGGGCGCGCCACGCGGTGTGCAAATAACAACTGGAGAGTTTACTCTTATAAAAAATGCAGGCACCTTGGCTTTGCCCGATTGGCGTTCCTTGTAAACAAGCCGGGGGAGTATTTTTAGCAACAGATGTTGGAATCTCACCTTGAAAGGAAACGCCCGAATGCAGAAAAACAAGCACAACAATTAACTGCATTGCTGCTGCCAAGTCCTACTGGCGTGAGCATCTCTGCATGTACCATCTTGTCGGCTACAGTCCCAGTACCGCACACGGGCGTACTTACAAGTATCTAAGTGACCCCAACTGGCACCGACATAGAATTAGCACGCCCCTGCTGGCAACTGGCCAGCAGTCTTGTCAGCGCAGTTTGGCAAACGAACGGATGGCGTCGCAAGTGTAGGAGGTCGCATGCGGGCGCTTTAAGGCCCGATAGTGCAAATGTCGCCGACGTCACGCTCCCAATTGTTAAGAGAGGAAATCCTCAATGGTGTTCGGCACAGCGAGTGGCAGAAAAATACAGAAACGGTCATGGCAACGGTTGACGGCGACAGCTTTCTTAAAAGGAACAAATAAAAAGTTCATACCAGTTTATGGCGCGGGACGGGGATCGGTCGGTTGGGTGTGAAGCAGCGGACGGTTGTGTTTAAACGAACATGTGCTGCGGCTACTTAAGGAAACAGCGTACAATCAAATGAGCGATCGAGGCAGAGTAAGCATGGCAGCAGCAAGAGCAACACGCACGGGTGTGTTTCTCTTGCTGCGCTATTCGAAACGCGCTTCTTCCTGAGCAGCAGTAACGCGCGACGCGTCGACGACAATCCGTTCCCGGCGAACACATTCGTC
>Ga0210059_1005876_pt1 | contig 19718 bp, 13 predicted proteins | sample Ectturendosymbi2_FD_188042 | JGI IMG/M metagenome (GOLD analysis project Ga0210059, IMG submission 188042) | Ecteinascidia turbinata endosymbiont from Florida, USA - Sample 2 (SPAdes) (version 2) | ecosystem: Host-associated > Tunicates > Ascidians > Unclassified | place: Key West, Florida... | reverse complement strand
TTCAGAGACAACTGCGATATCAATATTGTGCAGCAAACAAGCTGCGAGCCTCTTTTTCCCGTTGTTCAAATGCAGTTAAAAACGTACTTTTTCGTTCCTTTTGTACGCCCATGTATGCATCTCAATCATGGTGTAATTTCAGGAAGTCATGCATGCAGAGATTCAATTGCGTGTGGCATATAACTTTGGTTGCAGAGCTCTATACAACTTGCCCTGGAAAGCGAGTGTTAGTAGCCACCAAGTTCAATGTAACATTCCTACCTTTGAAGCTCTGCTACGTAAATACAAGTACCTGTTTCTCGAAAGATGCAGAAAATCTAACAACGTATGGTTACGTGCTTTGATGCAGTCAGATGCTTGTACTCGTCCCTATTCTTTGAACACTATAATCACATTTTACTCTGTCATTGAGTGATCGAACTTTGCAGTGTCCGTTTGATCGATGGCGTGTCAAGCCACAACGCTTTCACATTTTACCTAGACTAGACCAAGTTAGGAATTAGCGCCCTACTCCGCAGTAGTGCTGTAACAAGTGTCACGTGTTAGCTAACAATAGTGTCAAGAATGTGTCTGTAACCCTATGGTTCTGTCTTCAATGCAGTTGCAAAAAGTGTCTGTAACCCTGTGATTTCGCCGGCTTCAATGTCTTGTACTACATTCTGCATTGTCTGTTTTATCAACCTGCGTTCTGCAGAGTGTGTGTGTTCATACTATGGACTTCGTGTCTGCTATAAACAAATAAATTAAATTAAAATAAGACAACCAGTAAAATACGAAAACGAAAATAAACAACGGATGACATGATTTGCCAGACGTCTGATGGCAGTAGGTTCGATTTCAATAAACTGCCTGCCCGAAGTTTCAAAATTTTTTATAAACTGAGGTAGATCCCAAGAGTTATGGGAATGAAGTTGTTTGGGAACCGGAAAGCTAAAACGAATATAAGTCCAATTGTGATAATGACGTTCTCTTCCCGCGAACCACACAATGCGGAATAAAGCGAGGTCCGATCGAGGTACTGCTCCGCTGTACTTGAAAATATCCTTAGCCTGTTTCAAGGCAGAAATAGGATCTCAGTGACTACCTTAAAGTGCTATGATCGTTTTATTTTTAAAGATTTATTCGTTCATCATAGTTGATAGCAATAACACATTTCACCATCCATTAAGGTAGCTCTTGACAAAGATTCGAATGCTGATGTAGGCCTGAAACTGCTTGCTTATATAGTTCATACGAAGTGGAATTCCCCGGATGATGCAATCATGGCGCAAGAACCTTTTAGAATAACTAAAACACAGAATTGGGAGTAGATCATCTCAGACCTTGAATTCTAGAATTCTAATAGACACCAATGAATTGATATAAGGCTGCTCGGAATGATACAAAACATACCTTTATTTTTTCATCTCGTTTGACAAATTACCTGCAAAATTCACTTTCAATAACAATTTTAGAAGTAAAACGAATATCTGTTAACACACATACACGTACACACTCTGGAAAAGAATTTTCAAGTTTTTATGTTTTTTCGAAAAATTTTAAATCTTTGACTAATATTAATACTTTATGTGCGCATATATTAAACTTAAACATTAGTAAACTCTTTGTCCCTGGTGGTTTTGGGGTTTGTTTGAATTTGATTGAAAAAAACGATCCGGTTCGGCTGGGCTTCGGGAGTATTGAGGACTTCAACTACGTTTCTTATTTTGATTTCTTCTAAAAATTTACGTTTCCTCGAAAATTTTAAATCTCTGACTAATATCGATATTTTATGCGAGCCTATATTAACTTTAAACATAAGCAAAACCCTTATTATTGAAAACATGATCTATTTTATTCGGATTCTAAAATTATTAGGGACTTCAACTACCCCTCAACACGGTTATTAAGAAGCCAACTATTGGTAAAAACCTTGTGCTAAACAAATTATACATTGTAGATAAAAATTTTTAAAATAATTAATGCATAAAAATTCATCGACGACTGTGTTTAGTGCCCGGATTAAACTCTTCTTAACTAGTCCAGCGACATTAAGACTGCTGAAAACGCTTTTTTATAAAAACAATGATCCCAAAAAATTTCGGTAGGTAGCATAAAATTAGAATTTAACGAAGCTAATCCCCTTCGTTCACATTTAATGATTGTAGTTTTCTTTTTCCTAAATTTCGATGGATTTCAAAAGATGTTGAAACATCTGAGGGCCCATCGTGAGACAAAAATCCTATTAGCCTCCTTCATGGCATTAAGGACCTATGCTATCACTTTTGTAAAATAATTCTTCACAAGCCCACGGAGATTCATGGATAACACCCACGTTTCACATATAATGGAAAATTGTTCTTATTGTCCAAAACCACAGTTGTGGATTCATAAATTAAAAAACTTATCTTTGCTAATAAAACGATAAAGTTACAACTACGATATTAAATGACATATTCAGGAATGATGGATTTTCAAATTCCTACCTGATAAACGTAAGTAAGTCCAGATCAACACGATAATCACTATCTTAACATTGGCATTGTTACCTTATCCAGCTCTCAACCTTGGATAGATGGCAGCTTGTTCAATGCCAGAGAATTCGATATTATGGTGCCAACTTCAAAACTTCGAGCGGGAAATAGTTTATGATACATTGAATCTCAATTCGATCTAGAATTACATATAAATAATCCTTTCTTTTCATAAAAGTAACGAAATGAGATAGAAAAATAATATGCTGCTTGCTATTTGTTTCAGACTAAAATTTTAATTGAAATTAATAGCTCAATGCTATGACATGACATGTTTTTGAAACACGCAAAACGCCAGAACTCTTTTTTATATAAATTATCTTTGAGAAAACGAGCGCCACGACCACTTATGATACACTCGCATTAATGAACCAGTCATTCAGAACCTTACACCAAGACCTAAGAGTATAATTCGATTCCATTGACTAAACGAAGGATCGATTACTTATATTAAAACATCCAGTTCAGACCAAGGAAGCGTAGATGCTCCTTTATGTTAGCATCCAAAATGATTGTAGACGAGTTCGCCATGACCAATATTATCTTATGCTACTTTCCTTACGACCAAGAAATTCCATATTTTCCTATTGGGGTTCGTATATACATTGGGAAAATAATCAATAGATCTTACCAGAATCCGATTTGGGAAGTATAGTTGCCTTAGCACCAAGGACATATCATACTAGCCCATCACAACGTTTCAGATCACAAAAATCATAGTTATTATACACCCACTTTGGGCAGACTAGAAAAAACACTTTTACAATTATTTCACAAACATCACGAAATCGGGAAGATCGCCTACAATATGAACCATTTTGTAAGACATATTTTCCAAGGTTGGAACCCCAACGTGATATATTTCGATGTTACGAAGTTAGTTCAGATAGGATCATTTTTCTAAACTGTTTAATACTAAACGGTTCTCTTTACATTTTATGCATTCAAATAGCAAAAATCCTATCCACGCGCCGAGACAATTTAATTTATTTTATTTGGAAAATCAAACCCAGCAAAAATTCAATTATAAAACGTCTTGTTCAGAGCTCCTACATAATTAATATTTCAGGGAGACGTGAATAAACTAAAGCACGGCACGTCTTCCATAGTGAAAATAGACTATGAATAACCTCTATTTTTATTATTCGAAAGAGCTAACCTTCTTGTCACGATGTTGAACTAATACCAGCTTCGGGAAGTGAAGACTTTTGCAAATCTTGGAGAGTGTTGTTTGGTCGCCGTTTCTCTGGGCATGTTTCCACCTCCCCCATGCCACTTTAACCCCCTTTAAGCATATTCTATTTTTAGATGTAATACTTTCCATGCCGTTCGCCTAGATTTTCGAGTTACATTAATATAGAATTATTTTGGTTTCTGTATGATCCTTTTTGTATAAATTCAATCAGTTAAGAACAACTTTCCTGATCAAGAATTGGACTGAAATACCAAAAAAACGCTGTTTCATTTCATTTTGGTTAAGACTAGTTCAACATCCCACTTGCCCCTATATACCACATAAATTTCGTTGATACCAGTTAAAAAATTAGCACTCATACTAGTGGCACTGAATTGATTCTAACATAACTTATTATATTTTAATAACTATAATTTAACATTTTTGAAACACCACTTAGGGAAGCTGTGACTATGATTAGTGTTATCTATTACATAATTATCTTTGCAATTGTCTTTATGTTACAGGATATCTGGGAGAAAATCAAGACAACCTTGGTTTTATAGCTATATACAAAATAATGGTGGTAGATTAAAACGTATCTGATCTGCCGACCTATGAATACATCTCTTGAAACTGTCATCAGGATAGATGCTAACATAACGCTAAATTACTGTCATGTCTAGGACCTTTACAATCTACTTTCCGCTGGCTTATCGAACATACAAACCAACCCCTCTTTCTTTCTGGAAAAAAACAGATTTAATTGCCGTCAACCCTAGAAATATCTATTTCTATAAACACTAAGCTAAGGTATTTCGTCATTCTTAGCAATGCTCAATACAAATTTTATTTGTCGATTAAAACGTCAAACATGATTCAACAAGACGCTTTCGTAGTAGTAATATTCTAAAAATAATTGAGTAAGCAGATTCCTATTAAATATAACAGAACGTCAAAGAGCTCTTCATGGCCTTTACAATCTCTTCCATGAGAAATACCAACTTCAGTCCTAATATTGAAACATGCATTTGCATTAACGAAGAAATGACATATGAGAATAATACCAAGTCTTCTGTTTAACGATGTGATAAAACCCTGCAGATTACTGTAACAATTAACTTTGAAACACATTGATGATTGATATTTTATTCGAAACACTTCCAGCGGACACACATAGGGAACGAATAAACGAATAAAATGACCACGGAATGAACGAGAGTATAACTTTGTTTGAAACCTTTGACTGATTTTTGTATGTTACTTCTCTTCGGAGATGTGAAATTTTGTTCCTCTGTTGAATACAGGGAGAATGAGAAATGTAGTCACATTTCGTAATTGTCGTTATTAACATATTATTAATATCTATTATTGATTTAGTTTTTTTAGATCCAGAGCCACAGTGATAGTGTGAAAATTGATTTTTATTTTATAAAATTGAACTTTTCCTGCATAAAATTAAACCTTTTCCATTATAGATATTTAGTGATTGTACCTATAGTAATGCCCGAAGCGATGTCTGTCCCATTACATTAAGGAATTATGATGGGTGGTGGAGACAGGAAGCAAAAATTTTTAGCCGTCCTTAAAAAGAGACATGCATTAATTTGCCGATTCCGACAAATGCAATACTGCACGACGAAGTTATCGTAAAGGTTTCGGACTTCTCACAATTTCGATAAAGATGACGTGTAAGTTTCAGCGGATGCTCAGAAATTGTGTTCTTGCTTCTTGCCCTCGCTATCCCCATTGTCTTCACTTTTATTCAGTTATTTTTGGACGAGGATTACGTATAGTGAGCTAGGTGCACAAATTATTTCAAATCTATACACTACTATTAATAAGCTCACGTTCCTCTGGCTTGGGAAATTTCCATCGTTTGGAATTATTAAAATGTTGTTGTACGATGATGAAAAATGAGTATCCTGCTCGTCAGATACTTGATCTCAAGTAGGAGAAAGAGTTTAAACATACCCTCTGCTCGTAACTACAGGGGGTTTGGCCCTGATTTTCTATCTTGCCATGGAAGATGGGATTAAGGAATCACTTCCTTAGCCAAGAGGAGACTTATGGTATCTATATTCACTCACAGACACTATAGTGCGTTAATAAATTATATATGATATTTTTATGAATAACTTATATATGACAAATTATATACGATATTTTTAGGGATAAAAAAAGATACAAGATTATTAATAATTATATAATAAAAGAGTGAATAGGATGAGAACGACATTGAGCGGTGGAATGGGAAGAAGTGATAGATTCTTTAGTCCGATGTACGACACTGATGTCCCGTGGCTGTGAAGGACTATTGTTCTAAATTTCAATTCAATTGATTACGATAATTTGCCGATTCCTATTAATCTGCAGATATCATGCCTACGATGCCGAATGTTAAAGACAGCCTATGGTATTTGCTGCAGATTTCATACCTATGATGCCAAACATTACGGCAGTCTTTAGGATTTTCGGACCTCACGCAATCCTGTACAGGGTCCGTACAGATTGTGTTCACACTTCTTCTGTGTTCTCCCGACCACGTTATCTTCATCCCCATTAAGCACCATGTTACTGTTGTTGTTATTATTTTTGTGACAGACATTCACTCCATGTTGACTGTGAATTTCATTAGGAAAGGTTTAGCAAAAAATTATTTACTTAATCAATTGTTGAAATATTCAATACAATCTGAAATCAGAGCATCAACGAAAATTATTTGACATGTTTTGTGGCTATATGGTTTGAGGAGAGTGGAAGGACACACCAAATATTATTGGTGTGCATGCTAGCAATGATTACTGTGAAATTGATTTTAGAAAAACCTTCCGATCTGCAAATGGTCTGGCGGCATCGGCGAACTCATCACTCGCCACTACCGTGGGACCAGGCGAAGAGATTTCTTTGGTGATGCTTAGAGATCTTCTTGCTAAAAGATCGGGAGATCATCAATAGAAACCTCGAAACCCTTCGACCAAATTTGGAACTATTAACGTGCTTTAAAAGCACAGACATTTTGATATAAAAACCGATAAATAACGTATTTACTGAATAAACAGTTGAAATTTTATTGAAAAATTCTTGCAAATAACGACACTACCCTTCGTAAAAAATAATAAATTGAGACGTAAATGGAATTAGTTAATAATCATCAAAATCAGGAAAAATATTATAGGATAAAGTAACAACTTTCTTCTTGTTACAGGATAAATAGACTAGTGTAAGAAAAATGAATGCTGAAAACCGTGTAGATTTGCAGCAACAGTGTTACGAGAAGAAAGTATACGACGACTTGAAGAAGAGATACGAGAATTAGAAGTGAAAATAGATACTTTGAAGGAAGCAAACGAGACGTCTGAACTCATCGAGGACAGGGAATTGTCTCGGAAGCAAAAGAAATATCTACTTCGAGAAACATCTCTGATTCAAATGTACATACCGACTACCTCATACTACCAGAAGGAAAGACAAAACCGACATTCATGGAAAGCTCGCAACTCTTCTTCCTCCGAAGAAGAACCTCAGGAGCAGGAGATTATTGATAAAGTATATACTATCGAAAAGGTTTACGCCAAACATAGTAACCTTTCATTAACAATCCACTATCCTTTATCTATTGCTTGGGATAAACCCCAACGACGTTTCATATTAAGGTGTCCATATGACTTTAAAATGGTAAAACCTTTACATAAAATAAAAACTAAATTATTTTTACATTTACCAGGAATACCCATTTTGGACAAAAAGGGGATTTTATTTCTCTTCCTGTCCGCACAACAATGGACCGGAATGTTCTGTGTATTTCACATTAATACTAGTAATGGTTTGACTGTGTATTTTACCAAGAAACCAAGCCTGGAGCAGATTACAATACCGAAAAGAAGGCTCCTAGGGTATCTTTATGCTATTGCCCAACTCCAGGAACAATATTCTCATTAATCAACGACTTTAGAACCGAGTAATTTTGTATATCATAGTTTAAAATTTTGAAAATCAAAGTAGTTTAATTTATTGAGTATCAATTCTTTATAGAAAATAGCTTATGCTTCGATTTTGCTACAAGATTACTACTACAAGAAGAAATCCTGTCTGAAAAACAAATTTCATAAACATTAACTACGATTTTTTATGCAGTCCTGCTAAGCTAAGGCACAGGATGTGAATTGTTATATATCGTTTCCCTTATCTTCCTAGTAAATAAATAATACAAGGGACTCTCTTTAGGGAATTACCACTTCAGTAAGGGCATAACAACAAAGGAAGTTGGAACAAGTTCAAAGAGCAAGAAGAAATAAAGAAACAAAATTATTTAGTAATTGTTAGAAGTGTGTGCTGCCATTTTATGAAAATTATTTGTTGTTGTAGAGAAACAATAGCAATGAATAGTGAATTTAAAAGGAAAAAATTAACTTACACTTGTTCGGGATCTGACACTGAATTGTCATCCCTATGCAAGGACGAAACTACATGTACCCAGCAAAATGATTATATTGATGCACTAACCTCAATAACCACCGAAAAGCAAAATGAGAAACAAAACGTTTTGGATGAAGAAGAGAAAAACGGCTCAAACAACTTTAAATATTATGGCAAGAATGAACGACAAAGCGATCTCTGGTTAAATCAACAGATATCTACAAAAAATTCAATTTCGGAAACGAAAGATCTGTTGGAAGACTTACAGGAAGCACTTAGTGGAAGTCAAAACTATGCCCAGAATGACCTGGATTCCTCATCGATGGTCTCCAACGGTGGAAATCTGGAAGGAAATTTACAAAAAATTCATTATAGAACAAATTTCAGAAATTCGAGGTAATCCAACCTCGAAGGGGAGTGATAATCAGATGACAGAGAAAATGATAGCTTCAAACAAAGAATTTCAAATTTCTCTGCGGGAAGATATAAAAGGAATAGAAAAAGGTTTACACGAATCGCATCAAAAATTTGATAGTTTTTGTTCACTTCTTAGTGATTTTTTAAAAATATTACATCCCAAAATTAACTCCAAAACCTCTGAACAAAGCATGAACTCAGAAGAATTGTGCTTGACCCCTTTAAGTTTAATTGCAATGACCAATGTTTTGGCTGAATGTATACCTAAAAATCCTAATTTTAAACGGACTCTCATCACCAAAGATCTTTCTCAGACTCGATGTTATAATTGCAACAAAATTGGTCATATTGCTAGATTTTGTCGTACGAAGAAATCCAATTTTACTACCAGCAAGTTTGAAAATAACTTTTACACATATCTCAAAACCCTTCTCAAATGATCATAACCTCTAGTATTATATGAGCCGAAATAATTTATCCTATTTATCATGGACTACTAAAAATTCCTGTTACCTGTTACCTTTTAAGGTATTAGATTTTCACCTCATCATTGTATATAAGCAAACATTTGTTATCAAACTTGACTTTATATGCCACCCACCCCCTGAGAATTATAATAGATTAATGATCAATTTCCATAGGAAGATCGCTGTAATTAAGATCAGAAATAATCTCGAAAACATTCCTATTTATTGACTGAATTCTCTTAATTAAATACTTCATATATCCTAAATGGTCACGCAAATTGGCCTAAAATAAGAAAAAGGAGATCTGAAAATTTTGATAACGCATGCCATGTACCATGTACCTGAATCAAAAACGATTGCGAGTGTATTAAACACTGAGTGTTCCAATAGTGAGGAACAAACAGTGAATTATAATCAAACGATATTGATAAAAATCTAAATGGTATATGCATAAAACAATGTGTATTATTCTTAGTATGGAGATTTTCGTGTAAAAAATTATGATATGAAATCTTCCTTTGAGACTCTGAAAAATAAACATTGTCAGCAGGTAATATTCGTTGACAATCAATTCTTTGCAAAATATAAATCAAGATCCCTTGATGTATAGATTTCGTGATGACTTTTATGATTACCATTTATACTAGATGTCTTAAAAATGAATTTGAACAGTGCAGACCTTAATAGTGACCAAATCTTGAATAACCAAATTATTACACACTGGAGATATGAAAATGAAGATTATGACTGACATGAAAAACTACGAATATTGAATTTTGAAAGAAATCTTTATATTGATAGTTGGACCATAAATTGAAATGTGAAACAATATATTAAATTGCAACTTCAACTTCATAATGGTCATAGTAGAAACCATCAGGCATTTTAAAATTATTAGAGCAAACGTTGACAAAAGACTGTGCCTGATAATGATTAACAAAGTTCACATTTCAGAAAAATAGACTACCTCACCAGATTGTACAAAAACCCTGACGAACGAAGTAATGTAAGAATTAAACTCACTATGTTCTCGGAGCTGGAAAGAGGTCTTTATTAAATTAAACATTAAAACAGACAGTACCCTAGATGGGGAAGATTGATTAAGAAAATATTTCCGTAGCCAAACAAAATAATTATTATGGTTAACGAGCAAATGAAACTATCACAACACTTAGGTATTAGTGAAGAATAGTCATTTGATAAAAATTTGAACCTAACTTTTGGATTGTGAAAAAGAACCTTATTTTGTTACGCGAGTATCACATGTTGGGAAACTGTCGCGTGTAAGGGGGGTTACATGTTTCGATGACATACACCTAAATTATAAAAGAAGGTTTTTCTGTGCTTGATTTGGGCTATACAACTACATGACTCTGCTATTACAATTCATTGAAAGTGTCATGTGCCTGTCATTAAAAGATCCTCTGATAATATCAGATGTTTATTTAGATCAAAATAATTGTCATTTCATGCCAGAAACTATTGCTCTACCTTTCGATGACACCTTCGAAAGAAAATACTATCGATATCATTGCATTTAGTTTGAATTTTGGGAATTTCTCAGAAGATGTTATATTGAATACAAGACACCAGCGACATAAAATTTTATTCGTCAGATACTATCTTACATTAAATAAGCTACGAGACTCCTTCATAAAATATGCTTTTTATGGAGACGTTTGTGGTTCGTTCAAAATCTATTATTTTTATGTATCGATGTGAGTTCAATTGCAACGACAACATCTTTGATTCCATTAGAAGACAACCCTCCAGCGAGTAACTATCCCAACCATGGAATTCCCAATGAAGAATTTTCGAAGTATCAACTTCTTTTATTCACCAAATGCACTCTAGTGTTTTGGAAGGATACCGAGGTTTTCAACCAAATGGAGTGGAGAAGAATGTTGAGTTCGTTTTACTTCTCAACATAAAACATCTTGTTATCCTGAAATAATCATAAAAAGAAGACGCTGATCACCAGAGGAAAATAACCAAAGAACGTAATTCCGAAGTTTATTGACGAATCCAAGTCAAGTCAAATGAAGCTGGACATTGACAACATTATTTATTGTAAAATTATACTTGTGTATTTATTGTATAATGATGTTAAGAGAGAGTAACAAAAACCACGAGAAAACTATACTGAAAAAAGTAGTCCGAACTATGATAAAAATTGTAGCCAAAATTACTATGATTTCGAATACCGTAATTCCTAGAAAAATGACGTCACGGACTCATGATTGCACATTGCACTCCATACGAAACTATGAAAACCATTGTGTGACCACACCCTCAAAATCGACCAATGAAATTACAGCACTACGTGGATAAATATGGGCATACCTACACAGTTGAATCAGTTGATCTTGTGGGCTTACCAGTCTCAACACCTAAACCAGAAGTGGGCTTCACATTTCTGACTCAGGTCGAATAAAAGAATAGCTAGTTAGCGAACTTGTGGGGTCTGGCAAATTCGTGAACCAGAATACACTTGTAGCTGACTACTATTCTAGACCGGCTAGACGAACGGAATAACCGGAGGTATAGCCAATTTCAGTAAGCAAGTTATAGGGTGAGTGCTTAAAAACGTAGGTCATTCTCTCTCCTCTCAACTTGTGATACGATAGAACTGCGTATTAACTCTTGATTACTATAATAAAACTTGTGCATGTTAAGCTATATTATAAACCCCTGTTGTTAACCCCTGATATTTGCAGTAACTTATATACTTTAATTAACGATTGATTATTGATATAAACCCTTGTTGTGATGAATATCGCAGTGCTTAAAGCTATACTAACAAAACCATAAGTGAATACAATCTTGTTGTGATACACTGAGTGAAGTCGAGCTAGACCGACGGGTCCAGGTTTCTTAATTGTTAACTTGGGCATGCCATGGACCTTCCTATGGACCAGCGCTCTTGCGGAATTGTCCTTAATGTGTAGTGGCCTTCTTCTTTAGAAGAGGACTGTCACAATAGACCGTGTACCTGCAATTACATCCGAACACAAACCTGCTTTGTTAATACGCAATTGCGCATATCTTAACTCCCTCGATATATTTGGCTTTTGGGTCTAAATCGGGCTTCACAAATACATGTCGACCGGGTTCGGCTTGTGATTTTGGTCTCCGGCCAGGTTCAGGCTTCAAAATAAGGCCCTTTTACAACTCTGTGTGGGTATGTATGCAGGGGCCAACATGGGGAGATTGAAAAGATACATCCTCCACCCACCTACAATAAATATGGAGTGAAATCATTTTGTGAAGTAGGCTACGCTAATTTTAGGTCCAATCTTTTTGGTGCTGGTAAGAGGATACCAATGAAGATTTTGGTAGGGGTGGGGCTGCATGCATGATGCCCAGTAGCATTAAAAAGTTTTGTAGCTTTTTCAAAAAACGGAAATGTGCAAGAAAATATTTATCGTCTTTGTAACATTAAGCGACTTGAACAAGACATCAAATCGCTCTGTAACCCACACTTATAAAATGCATGAAAACTGAAGTGTTCTACTGTAAGAGTGATATGCACGTGTGACCAATGCGATCCAGCATTTTGTGTACTCCAACTGACAGCTCTGATAAAACCCAATTGTGGTTTTCTACTATATTGCTGTGCTTGTTTGTATTCAAATACGATATTAATGGAAGCAGGCTGAACTACAGCACCATGTCCAGCAACAAATTTAAGTAGGCCTATACCAATATGTAAATTATCTGCAAGGACAAAGGAAAGTGTGATTAGTGTTGCTCTCAAAACACCTCTAGAAATAAGATTGGGGATCTATGGTATATATAAAACGTCACTTCTGCATCGACCCGACGGCTATATTGGTTTCACACCAAACAGTCCCCCCACATTTTACAACAAAATTGAACCCATGTATATCTGCATTCCACCATGTCCCACTCTTTAAGGATAGATCACTGCACAGAGGGGCCCCGTGCCTAGGTCTTACATAAGACCACTGCTCAGAGGGGCCCAGCGCCTAGGGCTTGCATTGGGCCGCGCATCTACTAGAGCCGGCCCTGTCAGTAGGGAACAAGACTGCAAATCTACTGATGCGCGAAATTTGTGAAGTGTCAAAATAGGCGGAAAATTCTTGCATAATTTTCTGTTGTCTGCGCTCCGCCATGTTCTTAGCAATGATACATTGGCGCGTCATAATCAGTGGCGTAGCCAGCCCAAAAATTTTTGGATGTGCGAAACATTTTAGGGAGGGCCAAAATGTTTGATTTTCGGTGAATGACACTATTTTGTTTGGAAAAATGCCTCTTAAGGCACAAAATGACTATATTTTCTACAAATTTGCGAGGGGCTATAGCCCCTTTGCCCCCCTGGCTACGCCTATGGTCAAAATCGTATTGTCCCGTGACAGACGCTTGAAATACGTGATGTGGTTTATAGGGAAGAATATCCTGGAGCAGCGCCGGCATGTAGCTTCAGTATTGCCATTTTAGTCTTTTTAAAACGAAATCTGGTTTATTTTGCAATCGTTTGGTTTATGTTTTCGAGATTTGATTTTTAGTTTATTTTTTCATTTTATTTTTTCATTTTTTTGTTTGTTTTTAGATTTTTTGAAGATGTTTTATGCCAGATATGAGCAGGACCGGATTAACCATTGGGCAAACTGGGCAAATGCCCGGGGCCTCATGCTTTTGGGGGCCTCGCGCTTTAAATCAAAATACTCCTTTACTGGTTTTTCATATTTTTAGGCTGTTCATGACGCATCAAAATTGCAGAGCTTTTGATTATGACGTTTGGTATATAGGTCAGGGAAACTGATAACTTTGGCATTTTTTGAGTGACTTAAAAGAATCGAACCAAACAGCACTGCGTTTTATGACCCAAGAAGTAGATCAAAATCAGTGCATCCCATGGACGTCTGCAGAAATTATTCCAGGGTGGGGCAACGTCCAAATTTTGCTTATCCTTTACAGGTTGCTGATGATGCCATGCAAATGGACGTTCACAAAACGCTTTACTCTTTCTACCACATTTTTCTGTGCTGGTTGAACCTCAATTCTCAATCGTTTGTCTGAAATGTGTTCTACACTTCGGCTATCAGAAATGCTTTTCTTTTCATAAACTACCTATTACCTAATATCCATTTTTTCAAGCACTTTCTACAAATAAGTCATAATTTAAGAATAATTAAGGTCCACAACAATGTGAGTGGTGAAAAGACACTCTCACAAAACTGTTTCAAGCAATGCGAAGTAGCAATATATGTTGACAAGACTATCGGACAACTAACTAAATTTAGAACACCACGCAGCCTTAAAAGAGCTGAGCAGCTGAATTACGAAAACTCGCGGCAGAAAATATAACTTTGCACTTAGTGCTCACTAAAACGTCAGGTCTAAACCTTAACGATAAAGACGTGTTCCCACAAGCAGATATGAGCGGACTGTTATATTTTGCGATCCAGATCCAGTCTAATTTTTAAACTCAGTCCAAGTCCAATCACAGTCCAAAACATTTTTTTCAACTGTGAAGTCCAAGTCTAAAAAATTTGAAAAATGTGGCCTTTTCACAACAAAAATGCCGCACTTTTTTTCCATTAAACTCAGTCCAAATCCGGCCCTGATCCTGAATTTTGAAGAGATTTACAGTTCGGATCCAATCCAAATTCAACAAAAATTGCTATAGTCCGGATCCAGTACAATCCAAGTCCAGTCCAGTGTTCATCTTTGCTCACAAGTTTGCATGGGCGTATTCTAACAATAAGCTACGTATTTTTATGCTACGTGAAAAGAAGCATGGATAAGAGCGTTTGATTAAGCTATTCACCCGACCACGTTGATCGCAGTCTCACACTAACAATGGATTTTTCTAACTTTTGGAAGCACTGCTACAGATTTACTCACGCTTCTTTTTACACAGTATATAACCATACGCGGCTTACCGCTATCAGCAGTGTCACTGTCTCGCTGCATTGCCTGCTAAGATGTCTGTGTTCAACAGTCCCATGCAGGGCTCCCATTCAGTGATTTCAAATAAACTCAAATTGCACACCAAAATAAACCCGTATTCGTACAATAAAAACAGGGCCGTCGCCAGCGGGATCCAGTGGTGCCCTGACCCCCCTTTAAAATCTGTCCCCCCATTTCATGTTCGGTCCCCCGGTTGCTGCATATATCCAATATTGTATTTAGAAAATGTTGCCCCCCTTGTGGTTTTTGGTGCCCCCTGCTGCGAAATCCTGGCGACGGTTCTGAATAAAAACAAAAAAAATATGTTACGAACAAAAAATATGAGTGTGCTCATTTGATTTGAAACGATAATCGAATACTGATTTAATTACAGTTCCTCTTTGAAATTTTCTTCTGCAACGCAAACATAAATATTTGGAAGACCTTTTATGTTGCTCAAGACGTTTTTCATAACGTTGGTAACATACTCCGTTGATGATATCTCTCAATAATTGTAGGAGTACATTTGATATTACACTAGGAAATTTTGTGCAATCTTGAAATGTAGCGTGATCTAAAATCCCACAAAATATATTCCTAATGCCTTCTTCTTCTGATTGAAATTTATTTTTTAATTTGCATGCATAGGGAAACATCGAAATTTAAACAATCAGTCCTAACCCTTGTTTCGCCTGTTTCTTTAGTTGGCATTACAAACAAAAAAATTATATATGTAACCCCGACAATGATCTTATATCAGGACATGAAACCGATTGAACACGTTCTGCTTCATCCGATATGCGTGCTTTCTCACCTGAAGTGCGCATGCAAACACTAATATAAGGTTGTCTCTATATTATTTAATACATTGAAGTTGCTGATGAATTTATCACATCAAAAAACACAGATTTCACGAGATTTTTGATAATTAAAACCTAGATACCCAGGTCGACTAAAGAAGCAGATCTGAGTAGAAAAAACTCGCAGTGGGCGTTTTTTGAAGAGATAAATTCATCAGCAAACTGTGTGTGCAAGGAGCTCTGCATGGTCACATGCGGAAAAACGCCTACTTCCGTAACTCGAAGTGAACATTTGAGGATTTATTGCCGTGTTATTGTTGTGCAGCAAAGACCCACAGTAGAAAAATCCGCTCGCTAGTTGCGCAACCTTCCTCTTCAGTCAAAGGAGCGGACAAGAGCGAACTGCAATCTCGTCATTGCATGTTTGAACAAATTAAGTTAGTTAACCACATACGAACCGCCATACATGATCACCCTAATTGTCTCTGAAGTGTAGGCTGCCAAATCGTATCAGTTTTGACGTTTTTGAACGGTGTTTTTGCAAAGTTGAAACGAGGGTATGTGAAACGCCACCAGTTGCATTAAGCGTTTAGGGGGCCTCACTGTCACGACTTTGCCCGGGGCCTCGCGCTCATTAATCCGGCCCTGAGTATCAGCTGTGCTCCCTGTAATGATATATGTCTGGTTTCGCCGTTTTAACGAAAATCTAAGCAAGCCCTTGGACAGCCTTTTGTTTTTAGCAACAGTCTGTTCCAAGATATCGTTGCACCAACAAGAACAAGTAGGCTACTCTACAACATTGACATGTCGTGTAGTTGATTTTTTGAATGCAAGACCTTATTTAGGTTATGAAACTTAAACCTTGATAAGAGACATGGTCCGATCTGAGTCAGACGAGGAATCTGCGATAAATCCAAATGATGTCTCAATTTAACCTTGTTTTATTAGAAAGTACAGAGAAAGTACAGGGTACCAACTGTACTTTCCCTATTAGAAAGTACAGGGTACCAACTCGTTGAAATGCAATTGATGTTTGTTTCAAATGCCTTATGAAACATTATAGGACCTTTAATTTAGTTTTTGGATAAATTGGAGATAGAAAGTGAAGAAAGTAAACTCATTGGAAAAAGTGAATACCAGTGGTAGAATTTGATAATTGTTCGTTGGCAAAATGTTAATGACACAGTAGAATATTGGACTGAAATATGCTTGTATGGAGATGCCGTCGGGGAAAACCCATACGAAAAACTGGCTGGTTTTGCGCAATGCGTATTATGTAGCCAATGCCACACGGTAATGCAGAAATGGAACAAGCATTCGGCCAGATAAACATTGTAAAATTAAAATTGAACAAGAGAATGAGTGCAGAACTGGTAATTATGTAATTTTGAATATCAGGACTGGATTGAAAAGAGACAATATTATAAAGCATGTTCTGATTATGACTGAGATTCCAGAAGCAGTGAGCTTTATTGGCACTAGTTTGGTATGCAGTGAAAACAATATTGCTGAAATGCGTTAATGTAGATAATTGTGACTGTTCTTGTAGAATAAGGTTCCCAGTTGCATGCTTTCATCATTATGCTTTGTTTTATTGTGTGTTTAATTTATTTCTGCTTCAGGTTGGATTATTCTGGTGTTTTTTGAGGCTCATCTAGTTCATTTTAGGGAAACCGAGGTGGCAATACTGTGTAGCTTTTTCAGCGGCATAGACCTTGAAGCAGGAAGCTGCGTGGCTGCTAAGATTAATATCTAACTGAGCCTTTTATTTTTTAAGCAATAAGAGTTGTAAGCTTGTATAGGGGTGAAGTAACTGTGCTGAGACAAGTGCAGCGGATTTTGTGCAGCTCTGTAATCAAGTGTGCATGAGAAACAGTTTTCGGTGAGTCGAATGCTGTGATTTTCATTGTTTCTTAATGGCCAGTCAGAGTAGACTTGTAACTTACTTGCTTGGACAGTAACCAACGTCGGTGGGACGAAGCGTAGTTGGCGGCTCGGTGTTTTTTACTGGTGCGCCTGTGTGTTGCAGATTCGCTGTGCATCCGAGGAGCTACAATTGTCCCTTTACTGTTTTCGTGATTCTCCTGAGTCTGTGCGTTGTGAATATAATCTTGAACACCATTGGCAGTTGTGGCGAGCGTATTTGTCAATGAGACGGGAGTTCGCGCGTGCAGTTTATCCCCCCTGTGACGGCGGTTTGGTGCCCACCCGTTACAATTCTTGTATACGTGGTGAAAAACGTTTTGAGAGTGCTGTTCTCTAAGGCTCTAAAAAAAACCTGTCCTGCCACCACTTCTGGAATCATTCCAACATGTCTGCATGCATTGTTTCCATTTTCTTTATCTGCTTAAAAATTTTTGTAATCACTTTCAAGTGTGAGAGGAATTGCAATTTGATTTTTTAGCGGAGTAATTGTAATGTAATTGAAAAATTTGAGGAGAAATTATAATTGAACTGACGTGATTAAATTGACCCAACTCTAGTTGGCGCTAAAAATTCGTTTGGCGGCTTTTTTTATTTGTTTGTTTATGAGCAGACACGAAGTCCATAGTATGAACACACACACTCTGCAGAACGCAGGTCGGTAAAAACAGACATAACAGAATGTAGTAGGCTACAAGGCATTGAAGCTTGTGGCATCACAGGGTTACAGACAATCATGGGCGCAATTTGGTGGGGGACGCAGGGGACATTGCCATGTCCCCCCACTTTTTTCTCTTTAGGTTTTGCATTTGGAGAGGTTTTAAAAATAAAAGTGATGTTCGTCACGTTTTGTGTGAAGAGCTTTTCATGGTAGGCCATACATAGCCAAGTTGATGTTAGAACAGAGTTTGGTGTGGTATCACTTATTGTGTTAGTTTATCAATTTTAGCTTCGATAAAATAATTTTTAACATTTTTTAAATTTCTAGAGACCGTGAAAGATGTTTAACTGCTTCTGTCCGACATCTTTCCTTGTGTGGTATACTGTTGGAAAGGTTATTTTTCTGTAACAGTGAAGGTGTTACAGCTGCACATGTAAAAGACCACAGTACAGCCATGATTTGTTTCGTGCAGAAATGTAGCTGACTTTGTTGTAACGTTGGTTGTCGCGTATTCGGAAACAGACAGCGTATAATTTAATGATGCTAGTGTATATAATGTTCGAAAGTTAGATTTTCAGGCAAATCTCTGCGAAGCTTTTGCCGAAGACAAAAAGCAGCACTATTGTGGAGACTTAATTTTGGGATGGGCAGTTTAGCAAAAGACTGTTTTCAGCCTTTAGTGAACAGAATTTTAATCAAAACCTTGGAGAAGTAGCCTACAGTGTTTACCTAACTGTATATTGACCTATAGCTCAAAACGTAGGGACTTGACTCGGAAATAAGGATAAAATATACATTTATCCCCACTTCTTGTAATGTCGCGACAATGATGACCAACAAAGCCAAAAGATATTTTTTCCTTGGCTCTTACACTTTGCGCTTGTGTTGAATGCATTGATTTGTAAGTCATCTGATTTACTTGAGTTTAACCAAACCCACAATGCAGCAATGTTTTCACCCAAGTGCGAAACATTTGCTTTACAGATACATCACACCTAATTTTGTTGGACGTTTTTTTCGTGTTGAAGGTGAAACTTGGCACTTTTTTGCCAATTCACCGTTGTGCATTTTGATTTAATCTCAAATGCGTTCTTGTGTCGTTATGCAAGTAGAACTCTTAGAATGAAACTTTTGACATGGTGCAGAGCAGAGGTGTACGGGAGCGCATATTTTTGGCGATGCAAAAAATGTTTGCCCAAATTTGATCTTGTTTTTCACAAATACCGTTTAAACAGCAAGTCTCAATCTTGAGACTAAAACATACCATTGTAAACAAATCAAGGTGGTTGCTAATTACCAATCACCGGGGTTCAAAGCCGTACGCCCTCAAGTAGTAATCAATATTGAGCGTAGCAACATGTTAACAATGGTGATATTTATTGGTTGAAAAAGGTTAACTGATTGCAATAAAATCCTCCCCAAAGTTGC
>Ga0210059_1005875_pt1 | contig 19719 bp, 9 predicted proteins | sample Ectturendosymbi2_FD_188042 | JGI IMG/M metagenome (GOLD analysis project Ga0210059, IMG submission 188042) | Ecteinascidia turbinata endosymbiont from Florida, USA - Sample 2 (SPAdes) (version 2) | ecosystem: Host-associated > Tunicates > Ascidians > Unclassified | place: Key West, Florida... | reverse complement strand
GATCACAAATGGAACGCGGAGTGGGCGGACAACCCCAAAAGACTCCGCACTTCAATTCCAGACACCGGTACACACACACCCGGAATGACCCTCACAAGAAGAGCCTGGGTCCGGCTAACCGCCTCCTCACCGGTGTCAGACGTTTCCGCTCCTGCTTGTACAAATGGGGTATGGCCTCCTCTGCGGCCTGTGAGTGTCGCGCAGAAGAACAAACCGTCGACCATGTCGTCCTCCAATGTCCAATCCATCAACCCCCCCACGGACTACACGGCCTGATGGTTCTGGACAATGAGACAACCGAATGGCTGCTCAACACTTGCCCCGATATCTAGGCAGGCTAGCAGTGGATAAAAGAACTCGCTCAAACGAAAGAAGGTCAACAATTTTTGTTGGTAATTGTAGCATATTTATCATGCAGCATTTGTATGAGTTGTTTTGGAAATGATTTGTTTTACATAACTTCTGCGCTTGTAATGTTAGTTTTTTCTTTAAAATTTTACGTTATATTGGTTTGAAAAAATTGTATAAAGGTTCCCTGCTAACACGCTGCACGTGCGAGTAAAATCTCGTCTTGTGAAAAATTTAACAGAAATCGCAATCACGTGGTTTGTGACTGCGGCAATCGTGCCAAGTGTTTTGTCTCATAATAAATCTTGCCTGCCAACTAAACCGACATGACATTTTGAGGTTGACCAGCCGTAAAAAGTAAAACTGCGAAAAAAGTTTTCACCAAATTTCAATCCAGATTCTAGAAGTGCGGTAAAATAAACTCTATTTACAAATGTTTCGCTAAAACAGCACAGTAGGAAAGCGCCAACAAAAGCAGAACGAACTCGTTCCTGCGTGGAAAATGATGTGCTGCGATTCACTCCAAATCATTCCTCACGGCGTGCAAGCACGCGGTCGCAAGCAGAAAGCAACGATGAGTAATAAACAAAACCTTCGCAATGTGGTAGAAGTGCTTGTGGTAAAATTATATGTACGTCAAAATTAACTTCTGTGCGGTGAAGCAATACACAATACATCAGTTCAGACTTGAAGAGTCGAAACTCACTGAGATCAGGCTTCAAAGTGGAGTCCTTGGCGCCTGCGTGGGCCGTACATAGCAACTGGAGAGGTGCTTGCCACCCCAAAGTCACGCAAAATTTTTACAATTTATATCGACTTAAGAGTCATTTGTTAAGACAAAATTTTTTATTTTATTGGCTTGTTTTTTATTGGTTGTTGTTTTTCTGTTTTTATAAATTTTATTGGTTATTGTCTTTTTTCTTATTTTACCTGCCATTGATTTGATACTTTTAGTACTTTTTTAAAGTCTTCAATTACATTTTGGGCCCAGGTGGTCTTTCGCGAACCCTTTGCGATTCAACACATTAGAACACGATTAAAGGGTTAAACTGCAAAACCTGAAATTTCTGATGTATTTATATTTTCATCAAAATGAAATCAGTTTGTGATCTTTGATGTAATTGTATTTGCCCTTGCTGCATTCGTGTTATTTTGTGATTTGAGTCACAACATTGCATGAATAAACCCAGGGACGCCCGAACAGTGGTAGGTCAGGGGGGCAGTAAAAGAGTTGAGGGCAATAGAAGCTTGTAAAAAACAAAACAAGCGTTACTTGTGCTTGTTTTTGCGTAGCAACCACGTTGATCTAAAAAATAATAGCAGAAATTATAGATAACTATATTCTGAAGTTGGTGGGTGCGCGAATAGCTGCAATAAGTTTGTTTCAAGTCGATCTTGATAAACCATAAAATTACCTATGATTCTGTTATCAAAAGGCACCTCCGCTCCCGTTGCCCCTTTTTGAAAGGGCAGAGGGAAATGCCTCCGTTTTTTCACCGCTCTCCAGCGTCCCTGAAATAACCTATGATGCTGTTATGTAAGGGCACCTGTGCCGCGTTGCTCCCCTTTCAAAGGGAAAGGGGGCAATGCCCGTCATGCAACCCCGTTCCGTCATGCAACCCCCGGGCAATGCCCGTCATGCAACCTCGTTCCGGTGTCCCTGAATAAACCATACCATACCATGGCTAGTTTGCGAAATGATACATGTTGTCAAATATGCATCTCACAGAAAGATGATGTTTTAAGGTTTTCTCCCACCAATACAACTGAAAAACCTGCTACTCAGCACACAGTCTATGAGCAGTTCTACTGTTCGGAATTTTGGAATCCTTGGTATATTTCGCAATCCACGTGTTGCACACACACATGCTGAAAGAAGGTGTATTAATTATTTTTACTCTCATTCAGCGTTGTAGCTGACATATTCAATTCAGAAAACTGGCAATCCTGCATATATTTTTATCAACTGGGAATGGTTAAAAGATTCAAACTGATGGTGCAAGCAAAATCTTCCATGCTGTGAACTTCTACGCAGAACGCCGTGTGCCATGTTGTAAATGTCGCGATGCAAGGCTCGTTCATCGCTTAAGTAGCTGTAAAGAAAACTTGGTTGAACATTAATCTTAAGAACATAAGACTATGTCATTCATATATTAAAGTGCTAGCTTATAATTCATTTACAAGTGATTATGTTGTTGTATAACGGAATTCACACAAGAAATATGCTGAATTGTCGGCAAGAAAACCGTTATTTGTAAGCACGTTTCACTGAAGTTTGTGATGCTTTCTTGTTTCTCGAATTCGAGTAAAGTGAAAGAATTTTTTTTTAAATCATCAGTTATTGAATAAGCAAAAGTAACGTTCTGAGGGAACAACAGAAAAAAGTGATTTCAAAGTTTTTTTGCAATATCAGTTTGAAGCAGATGCTAAAAACCATCAACCAAATACAATCGGGGTACACTATCAGGAAATGCTATTTTAAACAATACTTTAAAGTTGAAAATGATTGCTATAACTGATAGAGTGAATATGTCTTGTAAAAACAAGTTGTCAAAAAATATTACAAAAGTGCATGCAAGGACGCTGTGCTAGCAAAAATTTTGGAGGGTCAAGTACAACATCAAAAAAATGAAGTTTCCGCAAGTTTTTCTCTGAAAAAAAAGTGTGAAGAGCAAATGGAAAGGCCGTTGACTTTTCTTCTCACCTGAATTTTTCGAAGTTTTTCAAAAACGTCGCCCCTCAGACTTACCGTCTTGCACGGCTACGAATGTTTACCATTGTGAAAGTTATTGTTCAAATTGGGGGAAAAGACCCTTCTAAGCTCCAAGAGAATTACGCCACCGCATTTTGGCTTAGGTGACAAATGTGGCAAAGGATCCCCGTATTTTGTTTGGCAGGATTTCGCTTGAAAATACTGGATTTACCCTAGCATTCGTTTTGGGACCGGTGCACAGGTATGGAATGCATTTTAAAACTGCTCGATTTTCTTGACTTTTTCCTGTTCCAGTATTCCCAAAAATAAAAGTCGAGCCATGGGTGAGCTTGCATTTTGCTACAAAAAATAGCCCATATTTTTGGCGATGAACATATGAACTAGAGGTTTTCCCAACATTTTATAAAATTTATTGCCAAATGGTAGAAAACGCTGCACCTCCAGATTAGAGCGAAATGTGGTGATTGACTACAGCAAGGTTACACGTGTTTACGGCAATAGGGAAGGTCTCTTTTAGCGCTCCCGTATCTGTAGGCAGGAGCATTATTCACCTAAAAAAATTGGCAAAATATTTTGAATTTTTGCCTTTTTTCTGGTAACATTTTCATGTTTGTTTGGACTACTTTACTCCCCTAACGGTTTTGGAGTCCTACCAGTGAAGTGCTGATCATTCATTTTGACTCTTCCACGAAATGGCATTTGAGTTCCCCCTAAAGCACTGTTTTCAAAGAAATGTGTCATCTGAGCTTCTTAGAGTACCTCGTGACCCCTCCACTCGATTGATTTCTGCAGGAACAGCAGTAACTTACTGATAAAAGTGGTGTTCCGCTGCGGAACAGGACTTTTCGGTCTGGCCGATTCGGTCTGGCTGTTTCACTCTGGCCGATTCGATCTGAGCCGTTTCGGTCGGAGCCGTTTCGGTCTTCAGCCATTTCGGTCACAGGTCTTTTCAGTCATGGTGGTTTCGGTATCGAGACATTTCGGTCAGACCATGAAATCTTGCAGCAATCTTACATGTTCACTTTTTAATGCAAACATACTTAAATCAACTAAAGTTTAAAAAATAAGAACTACAAACATGATCCAAGATCCAACAGTTAATCACCATCAACATATTATTTTCATTATCATCAGCAAGCAAATCCAATTATCGACATTATGCAATCAAATACAAATACTTCAAACTCATAATTACAATTCAGATTTAATCGCAATCATTACTCCTTAAAAGGGAGTTAGTATAACACCAGCTAGCGTGACACTTCGCCTGCCTATATAATCATTTCAATAAACAAAGGTTGTCAGTTGTTTATGTACAGAAATGTCGTGACGGAAATGTCCCCCGACCGAAACGGCCAGACCGAAAAATCGCGTACCCGTTCCGCTACACTTGGTCTTACGGGCCTCAGTGCATAACAAAAAAGTTCAAAATTTTCATAGAAGCTCATGCAAAATTCCAAATTCAAGCGACTGTCCTGAAACTACATCACATAATTTTATCATCGTGGGCCTGTGAAGCATTTCTTTGCAAACTAAATGTAAACGCCTGCTGTGCTTGTGATCTACCTGCCACCTCTATCAGTGAATCAGTGAATGAGAGGCCGTTGCTTACAAATACAAGCGAAAATGCCCAACAGAGCTCCGGCACCTATAAAATTGCCACTACACCCCAGGCAGAGATGTAGCGGGGCGGAAACGCGTGGGAACGGCGCTCCCACACCTTTTCACGTTTTGCTTTAAAATGGGTTTGTAGCTGTTTTAAAATGGCTATTTTTGAATGCATTCCCACACCTTTATTGTCCGCACTACATCCATGACCCCAGGCTTGCTGAAATTTAATTTAAATGTGGATTGAAATTAACTTTTTCTTTGTTGGATTTAGATCTGGGGTTTAAGCATGTTTTGATATTTGTTAGAAATTTGATTTCGAAACAGTAGAAGAAAATTAGTCGGGGGCCGCAGAGGACTTTGTACGATGTCATGAGGCCTTCTTCACAAAGAAAGTTTATTTCTAGTCTAGGGTTTCTCAAACGGAGCCCTCGGCTCCCCTTGTGTGCCACAAAGCGGTTCTCCGGGGGCCACGAGCAGAGATTTTACTAAATAGTTCTGTCATGATATTGCAAAACCCTATTGATAAGCAGAGGGGCGCAAATGTTGAATGTCTTTGGAAGGGGGCCACAAACCACGAAAGTTTGAGAGCCACTGCTCTAGTCCCTTGTATTGCAGGCGTCCATCAGTTTAGAAGTTTATCGAAACAGCAGATCCGCTACGATAATAACACTTATAGTTATAGAAAGTGATGCAACTTACACGCGTTTCTCTTACAGGTGGAATGTGTGAGCAACTCACCACGGGAATCTCTATGGGTAAGCCCAAAAGTGACCTGGCAAGCGATTCATCAGCTTTCATTGACAGTCAACTTCCAAATGCAACAGAACATCAACTGGTAGATGAAAGTAAGAATAACATGACGAAAATCCCCACGCGAACGGCGTCTGGCGCACACTTGCAAAACAAATCGTACAGGTTACAAGACGACACTGAAAACGACGTTGTTGAGGTTACCGCTCCACCTGACGCAATCACCACGAGTGCTGAAGCGGAACAATCAGCACAGCGTGACCACCAAACCCACACTGAATCAAAAGCAGTTTTTGAAGCCAGCAGTTTGAATTGTTACGCTGAAGTGTCAACAAGCTGCTGCAGCGTGAACGAGGACAGAGAAGGAAGCTATTTTTCTCCACACGACGGCACCGACGGCAAAGCTTCGCCATTGCTACGCACGTTTGTCACCGAAGTCACGTGCTGCGTGCTCTCACCACACTCGAGCTGTGTTACGTCACAGAAAACATTGTTAAATGCAGAAAGCGAGGCTCAGCAAAGCAGTGTAGAAATCCAGTTGCTTTCCGATGAATGTCGCTTTCGGGGTAAGTACACTTCTGAAGGTAGTGACAGCTATTTGACCGTAAAGGCTGTCGACGACTACGTAAAATCAACAACTGAACTAGTAGATGGTAAGGGAGATACACACGAGCAAAGTGATAAACCATTAAACTACTCGAAGCCAAATGAAACGATGGAAGCTTGTAACGTTCTTCAGAACGTCGAAAACTTCGATTATTTTCGAAAAACTGCGAGTGACTTATCCGACTGTGGCGTATCTGAACCTTTGTACGACGCTATAATAAGTGAAAATACTGGTGACAATGAGGTGTCAGATCTCAGTAGCTACGAAGAGCAGTTGCTTGCTATGGAAGAAGAAATGAAACAGAATAAGAAGGAGATTGAAATGTATGGGGAAAACCCGTTAAGCTGCGATGACAGTGACGTTTTATACTCAACATCTTGCACGACAAACACTGTTGAAGATTTTGAAATTGTTCATGATGTCGACTCGCGTGACATAACAGTAGCAATTCCTGCCAGTCCCATGCCCATGGCCACGATTTTGGAGGAAGATGAAGAGGCCGACTCATTGGAAAACGGTGAATGTGAAAGCACGCAAGACACTTGCAAAGAAAAGACAAACGATGCTACTCCAGCATCGCATGCCGTGAATCGCAATGAGGATTTATCTTCCAATGATTCTGAGGCTGACTGCAATGGCCAGGAAAAGCAGGCTATTGCAGCCGCAAACCAAGTAAACGCTGTTGATGTATCAGACAACGAACTCATTCGCCCTAGTGAAGTGGATTGTAAAAAAAACAGTGTCTGCCAGGTAGTAGTTACAAAAGCGGATGTACATGCGGAAAACTGTGAATCAATTCAAAGTTTTTCAGACACTGTTTTCGTTGAAGGTAGGAACACGAAGATTACTAATTCGGCGCAGGAAAAGGTGAGCGAATTCGAACTTGCCTTTAAAAGTGTACCCGTGGTGCAGCCTACCGAGGCAGTTGAATGCAACTTGTCGAGAGACGTTGAAGAAACGAAGGTATCTCAAAGCATTGTTCTCAAATCGTCCTCTGAGTTACCAACCCAAAAATCATTTGTTTCAACGAGTTGGCAAAACATTGAAACGGAAATAAGGGACATTCTTGCTGAACTTGTAAACCAGGTAGGTCAGTTCAGTGGCGATTACAATTACACGGATATATCATTGCGTAAAGTCTTGCTTTGCGATATACGTTGTGTTTACCAAGGTGGATGGCAAAAAAACAACGCAGTGTCACCAACAGCAACAGAAGTTGCCGAGCACCTCTGGAGAGCTGACTGACGGCAATGGATTAGCTTCTAATAATGTTGCTGCTTTTGATGAAAGTGCCCTCAGTATAACCACAATGGCCACGAAGGATGAGACGCAAGCTAGCAGCGTAGTCCCTGCAGAACATAAAGATGAAGAACATGTGAAGGTATGCGTTTTCTTGCTGTGCAATGCTTCATTTCTTACTTGTAGAGTTGCGACAAGCTTTTGTAGACAAACAAATGAGTTTACTATTAAACACTGATGGATGCTGTCAAGCAAACACATGTCTGCGTGCTGTTTGAAAATAACTTGTGGCTGCTTCAATGTACACCGCCGAGACGCGCTGCAATTTTAGATAAGAAGTATTTACCTATGGATTTGAGAAGTGCGTTGTCTTTTACTGCAGAACGCTCCTATTTTATATTGCCTCGGGGCCACGCGTTATGTGCTTAGTCAGAGTTATGACCGTTTTGAGCTCTGTTAGCCGCGCTGGAAAAGGTAATCGTCCCACCAGTCCGCGATTTTCTATTTCCATACTCTTAATCGTACAACCTTGGCGTTTGATTTTCTACTTTTCTGATGTTGCACCAAGCTTTTGCGAGCGTGCAGTATGCTGTCATGCCTGTAATGCGGTACGTTTTTAGGTAAATGACCACTTGCTTGAGACGACGGTAGAAAAAGTTAACGATTGCTATAAATTTAAATCACTTCTCCCGTAAACCCAGGATCGAAAAAAGTGTCTTCCAATGGTGAATTTTTAACATTTTCAGTTACACTGAACTTCTCAGATATTATTCACTTTTCAGCAGTTTTTGTGAGATACCATCAGCAACACTGAAAATTAGAACGTCCTCTGATACGTTGACTTTTTCGGAGATGCACTTTCGTTTTCAATGAAATTACGTTCATCACAATTAGATTCTCAGGTGAAGACAAGAATACTGTTGACCTATAGCTGCGTGTTTACTTGCAATACCTTTCGTTGGCCAAGATTTTGTTGATTGTTGGGCAGTTGAGAGAGTTTGGGAATTACCGCCGATCACTGGAGATTTTTCTTCGTGTATATCGATAAATTATTACTACTTTTAATCGTGGATTTGCTAAACGTATCATTAAAAATCAAGGTAACTCTCTAAAATTTAATCGCGTTGAGATTTTCTATAATGCAAGGAAATCAAAAAGCCAATAAGTTAAACGAACCAAAACTGAAAAGGTTTGATGAAGCGATCTAGGGTAGTTCGACGACGCTGATTCGGCGACGGGACGTTTCGGCGATGGTGGTCGCAAATGTTTTATACGAAAAAAGCGTGTTTTTGAAATACTTCAAATTCAAAGGTTAGACTGCAAAAGATGTTTACTTACCCTAAACCAGTTATTCTCAACGTGGTCCAGGTGGTCCACTTGGAATTTCTAGTGGTCCACAGAGAGTTTCACAAATCCTTGATAGAACGCTCACTAACCTACGTGCAGTACAGATTCGACTAGTTGTTCATGAGGTATCAGCATATCAAAGTGATCCAACGCATTATTTGTTAAAAAGATGATTATGGGCCAAAAAAATCAGAACCACTGCCCTAAATCCTAAAGCTAAACCCAAAACTTTTTTGAAAAGTACATTAATACCGCTCCCATCAAAAATGTCATGTCTTTTAACTGATTTATCGTCGAAACGGCGTCGCCAAACTGTCCCATTCCGTGATGAAGTGGCTAAATGTCCCTTAGTGCACCTTGTGCATACAGCCATTATTCCGCACTGTATACAGTAAAGGTTGGTGACTTTCAAAACCTATCTATACTTATAGTACGTACCTTACAACTAAAATGTGTTGCAAAACTTGGTAAGTAGCATATTTAGACCATATCTGCCGAAATTCAGTCTGTGATACAATTTTGGTAGTTGCTTTGGATTAACTTGGAATTAATGCATGAAGGCAAGGCCAGGCAAGTTACTCCATGTCATTGAGATATTTCAATATTCAGTTTGATGCGTAAATCTTGCTGCAAGTTCTGCAAATTACATATCTCTGCAAGGTTGTAACTAGTCACCAGTCTTGCTACAGCGCGTTCTTGGAGATTCGTATTACATAGATGGAAGCATGGTCGGGTCATCTTGGTGCTAGTGTTTAAAATAGTTCACACATTCAAAACGATCTCCGAAAAACATCCAAGCTTGATATGTTGAGAAGTGGCGATAATGTATATTTTAAACCAAAGTTATTCACAGCGAAATGTTTGTTAGAAGACTTCGACTGAAACACTCGTTTGACGCTGGTGCGTTGGTAATATTGCAACTAGGTGCTTGAGGTGCTCGTTTTCAGTTAGTCCCTAATTGACCACGCCACTTGTCTGAAACTGCTAGACAGATGTTAATTGATTTTGTATGGCGATATAGCGCTTGGGGTAAACGACATGGTAGAAAGTTTCTGTAAAAGAACTGCATTATCAAAGAATATCATCGTGATTATATTTACAGCTGTTTATCTGCAGAACCACGAATATTTTTTTCAAAGCAAAGATTTACCTTGTCACAACTCCTGTTCTTCGCACGTTGTAAAGTACTACTCGTTAAATGTATGTTGTACTATCAATGCTACGAAGATTTGCAGCTTCAATTCGCTTGTTTTAAAACTAAAGCCTAACAATGATGTGTAGGTGACCAAAACCACTCATATTTAGAAATTCTTATCATAAGATAGGTATGTCATCTGACAGCTCCAACTCTCAACGGCGTTTATTTCAATATACATATTTGAGCCAATTGTAGAAAGATACCTTCTTCACGTTTTTATGCAAAAACTTGTGATGTTATTTGTTTGTTCTGATCCTTGGCAAGACGCAGACGCGGTTTGAGCAACAGAGCAATATGATCATCGTGTAAGTTTCAGAATCCAGCTTCTACAGGCCGTGGAGAACGAATCGGGCAAGTTGCTTTATCGTGTTACATCGACCCTCTCGGTTTGTGATGACTGTTACACTTTTCGGGGTTTACGGCACTTTGTAGTGTGCTCAGCCACACAATAAGATCGCTATCAACTCAATGGGAAACTAGTGCAGAGCTTTCCGCTTTGTCATTGACTGCGTTATTCAAACGTACAACGCAGGAACCAGAATGAAGCAGAATGGTCAATCGAGCCGACAAGTTTGGAGCCTTTCAACCACTATCGTATGTTGCGTTGTTAGTCCTACAACGCTATCGCCCAACACTGCAGGGCATTCGGTAGTTCAGCCAAAAGCTTGATACTGAGTAAATGATATGTTCCTAGGAGAAGGTTGCTCGCCAAGCAAAACTGTCTCACCCACAGTTGGTCACAACTTAAACAGGTCGTTCAAATCGTTCCTCTCACGAAAAACTTGTCACAAAATTGAAGCGTTTTTCTCTTTCAGTATTTTGCATACTGAAAAGTATAAAATAAAGTGGTTTCAGCATTTCATTATTTGACTAGCGTGGTTTTTCTGTTTACTGAACCCACTAGCCTCTTAAAATAAGCAACGTGCTTCATTTGTATTCTTAATGCTAAACCTGTAAATGCCTGGTTAATGACGTGGATTTTCAAGGACAAATGCGTAGTATCAAGGACGAATGGGCCCTTGTCATAGCCCAGCAACTGGATATGTCGCAACCAAGCGCGTTAACCAGTCCATGTTGTTGCGGATCACTGCAAAATTCACTCAGAATCCCATGTTGTTTGTAACGTTGCATGCACCGAATTATCACGTCCGTGTTGGGTCACTCCAAGAATTGCAGTGTTTATTATGCATTGGGGCAAAAGAATGGAAATAGTTGATTGCTGAAGCGATTGTTCCTAGTAAATGTACTTCACTCGTGCCTTACGCGAACGACATCCTGTTTTTTTCGCAGAAAGATGTTTACTTTCCTGAATCAGGCGACGGCACGCTCAACGTTGGAGAATTTTTATTATCGTTTCTCACATGACAGCGTTTATACACGCTTATTTATTTATTTGTTTGTTTCTGCGAGAGGCAGGGGCGCAACCAGCTCTTCATTTCGGGAGGGGCAATATTCATGAAATTCCACATGATGACGTCATCGTGCTTATTCAACCGTGGTACAACTTTTTTGCAAACGGTCACATATAATAATCATATATTTTTGCCCGCAGACACGAAGTCCTTAATATACAAACACACGCATTCTGCACTACGCTGGTTAATACAAACAGAACCTTTTACAACAGCGTTGGAGGCTGAATCACCAGCGTCGAGCGAAATTTCTGACTTCATGCCATATGCGCATGCACTGAGTAATATTCTACATATAAATGCGCTGAGAAAACTGATGATTAGGGTTTGGTGTTTCGGTAAGTTTGTCGGATTAGGGTTTATGTTACAGTTAGAAAAAGAAAAACAATTGAAGTCTAAGATTATGTCCAATATTTTTCACTGGTTTTACCTATTCCCGTACTGTAGCTTATTGTGGGTATCTGACATCTAACCAAAAGGTTTTAATGTGCACAACACACATAAAAAAGTAATCGCCAAACTTTATTCCTTAGAAGCAAAATAACTGACAAATATAATAGGTCAGAAATTTCGCAAAGGTCAGAAATTTCGCTTGACACGGGCTAGAGAGACTTACTTACCAGAACGTTTTGTAACGGCGTTGGAGGCCGAGCCTCGGGTTTACAGACGCATTCTTAACACTATTGGTTCACTTGGTACAACACTACTGCAGAGTGGGACGCTGATTCCTAAACTGGTAAAGGCCCGGTAAAGTACGAATGCATTGTGACATGCACACCCTCAAACGAACAAACACTGCAATATCCGAGCACTCAGTCACGAAGTAAAATGCGATTGTGGTGTTCAAAGAATAAGGACTAATGTAAACAATCTGACTTCGTCAAAGCAGGCAACCATACGTTATTTGACTTTCTACATCTTTCGAGAAACAAGTACATATTTTTTCTTAATAGTGCCTCAAATGTAGGAATGTTACATTGAACCTGATGAGTCATGACTACTAACACTCGCTCTCCAGGACAGGTTGTATAGAGCTCTGCATCCAAAATTATAGGCCACAGGCAATCTTTGCATGCATGACTTTCTGAAATTCCACCATAGTTGTGACGCATACACGGACGTACCAAAGGAACAAAAATGTACATTTTTGACTGCATTTGAACATCGGGAAAAAGAGGCTCGCAGCTTGTTTGCTGCACAATATTTTTATCGCAGTTGTCTCTGAATGTCTTCGTCATCTGAGAGCTCATTATTCAGTACAGCACCCAGATATTTGTAGTGGTAGCAGGTTTTAGATTTTTACCACCCATTTGTAAGTAATGGGGTGACTGTGCTTTTTGCACTCTTATCCTTAAACGTCATACAGACAGTTTTGCTGCAGTTGAAAATATTTCCATGCGATTCTGCAAAAACTGGACACACAGATAAAAGATCTCTTTGCAACATTTCCGAAAATGAGAACTTTTCAGTCAAGATGCAGACCGAACGATCGGGACAGAGTAAAAATCAGTATCCTCATACAAACACCTGGTTCCGTACTCAACTAGTGTAGTCATGGCTTGAGTGTGACAGATGTATGGGCTACTGCAGTAGTAAACCTGACTAATTTTCGTCTTGCTTAGCAAATTCGTTCTCAGGCCCGTAACCAGCTTGGGACACCAGGGGTGTCGAAGAGTTTTCTGAGGGGGCCCAAATTTTTGAAAGTATGTCCAATAGTTTTCAACTATGCTCAACACATTTTTCTAGTGGGGGCGAAAAAATTGGTAGGGGGGGCTTCGCCCCCCGTGCGTCCATCCTGGTTACGCGTTTGTTCGTTCTAGCTCTTTTCTTCTGGCATGTGTTTGAGTTTCTATCACAAATGAAGATCCCAAACTAGCCTAAGTCAAGGGTGAGGGGATCTTTGAATGCTACCATTTCGGGCAAAACACATCAGGTGTCTTGTGTAATTGGCGCATAGCGGATCAGGTATGTTTGGGATAAAACGGATTTTTCTGGCATCCATGAGTTGTGTGAAAGTTTTTAGAAGCACGTTTTAGGCTATGAGCTTTCAGGGCTTGCACTAGTTGCAAAAGTTAGGGTCTTGCAAAGCGTCATTTGGAGCCAAAGTGGTCTAGTAGGTAGGCGCGTTCAACCTTGACTAGAACTAATATGACACTTAACTAACCCTTTTCCCAAGCCGTGGTACTGGGATCAACCAACAAAGACACTAAAACGTGAAACAGTCGTCACGCTAAATTTAATTAAAAACTATCACGTTTCGAACCGAAAATGCAGCTAAACAACAATTTTTTAAAAAATGTTCTACGTTAGTAATGGTGATCCGCTTTGCCCCTAACAAAAATAATCAAAAGGTCGTAGAAAAATAAGCGGTTTGACGTTCTACTAACCGTTATGTCAAGATTTCTCTAATCAATTTGAACGTTTCAGCAATTGGCACGGTTCAACAGTACCCTAATGTTATAAAGTTTCATGAGGTCAAATTGAGGCCTGTCTAAGAAAAAATAGTACACGAACAAATAGATACAAAATGCCTTAGAAATACGAATATTTCAAACTATCTCCCAAGTTTTGACACTTCCAAAATATTTGTGGTTGAATACCAATCATGTACGAAATTTTCGATCAGATTACCTGTCTCAAGATAAATCTTGTAAGGAGATAATTTACCAGTAGAACAAAGAAAAATTCCAAGAAGACTTCTTAAAAATGATTAGAATATAAAATTTCGTCTTCATTCTTTGAAAGTTTCTGCAAATGTCAAAATTGCTGTGCAATGTTTTGTAAATTTCGGGGGGGGGGAAATGCCCCCCCTGGTTGCGCGCCTGGCGAGAGGTGTTTCATTTCCAAGTGTGTCTATGGAACTAACTGGCCAGAGTCTCATCTCGTAATTGGGGCGGAGTCACTTATGCCGTTGAACTCGCAGCCGCTGACCAGTGCTTCCCAACCGGTGTGCCGCGAAATTGTTGAACCGACCGTACGACTCTTCTAAAGAGGACATTTCTAATACTGTAGTTACGTTTCAGTCGTCAGCTTTAGTGTGCGGTGTAAAGAAAATTGAGTTGCAAAGTGTGTCGCGGCCAGAACAAAAGATAGGGAACCACTGCACATTTTGGATTTTTCGATGAAGCTGGTCAACATCTCACTGTGACAACTGAAAATCTATACAGAAAACGCTGTTTGGTGGCCCAAGCTTAGGTTTAAAGAAGACAAACAGAGGTGGTCGTCCGCATGAGTCCAAGACTTCTAAACCAGCATTGCGTTCACGTCCTTCGCTCAGCTGATGTGGCGCGCACTTCTGCGTGTGCGGCTGCAGGATTTGGGCAGCGACTTGACGACAAAATGCGCTTGTCACGTGGAGTAGGTTCGTCACAGGTGCGGAAACAAACTTCTGCGTTATGGTTGACAACCATGTTTGGTTATTGACACAACTGGGCACATCATTCTTCTTTCGTAAAATACTGGACTAAGTCTTTTTTGACACCTTGCAGTTACTGTAGGCAATTACGTATAGTATGCAAGAAGACTTCCTACAGCTCTATGCTGGAGCCGATACAATGAGCTATGTTGTGGACTCAAAAACAACGCTGTAGCTGCGCTCATACAATTTGTTACGACCAACAGTCAATGAGTCGAGATTTTCTTTGAATAGACCATTGTATTCAAGAACGTTCTGAAAAAATACCATGTGGTACTTTATTTAAGTAAAACGATTGCGTGCGTGTTCAACAACAGGCTGTGATTTGTAATCGCGTAACTTAAAATCGGTCTACCGTGCGAACTCTGAAGTGGTGTGCTCGATACGGTCTCCAGCCAATGAATGCTGGTCGCAGCACCTCAGGCAGCCAGCAGTGCACCCAGATGTGTATGACGCGGAAGCAAAACTACAGTACCATAATTCACACACACACACTGTACAACAGATAATTCGAAACTAATTTACGTTCTTCGATTGCTTTCACCACTTGTTGACGGGTGGTCCTCGAAGTAAGGTTGAGTAACCCTAGGCCATTTTGTTTTGAACGTAGTCTTAGCGAATTCAACACCGCTTTTACTGAACAATTGCCGATTGCTTACACTCCACTGTCAGCGACTTGGACGAGCGGTAGAAAACGCTTTGAATTTTGTGTTGGTTCCTCACGAGGGCAGCCAATGCCCATGCTTGGGAAGCATGTAATATTTTTGCTGTTTCGAAGCCAACTTGTAAGAGTGCTGTACGTCATAATGGATGCATTTTTCGTTTGCAAGTATGTTATCCTGTGACCTGAAATCTACCGGCAATACCAGAACTCTCAAACCTGACTAAAATGATGGTGTTCTGCAATCAATAATGTGGTTTTCATTCTGCGTTTATTTTAGCATGATGTGCGAAGGTGCGAAAATTCCTATTTAAAACATCCTGTTTTAGGCACGGGAAGCTGGCTGAATGCACTTAAGTCTTGCGTTGCGTTGACAAAAAATACTGCGATCTTGTTACTTTTATAGGCGCCTCGTTGTGCCGTGATTGTCACTTAGAAAACATTTATTTAGTTTAGATTGACAGCTGTGTCATTCTCACGGATCTCTTTACGGTGCAACGAATGTAAACGAAAAATAGTGGACAGTTTAATGCTGCAGCCAAAAAAACTAAACCACGTTGTTTGCTTTGACTGTAAGCTACATCATGCTGTGAACAAACACCTACTTATAAGTTTTGATAGCGATGTGGGTTACTGCTGTAACATACTTCAATAAGCTTTAAGAAAGTGAAATCTTGTTAGTATAATATCAGATCGTACAATCATGCAAGTAGCTTGCATTGTCTTTTCAAGCTGGGAGACCGTGTGCCAAAGTTTTACGCTTCTTGCTTGCCTTCGTAGTTAAACATTGATTGGAAACTGCATTAGTGGATTTGAATCGGTATATTTTAATGCATATTTCCTTTTACGCAAATAGTGTTCTTGCATACACGAAAACATAGATCCGAAACTAGTCGGATCAGTTTTCACGCAAATGCACCAGTTTGTGCCCAAGGAACACCGTAACAAACAATTTGTTATAGCCAAGATTTTTGCTGCATGATGAAGCAACCTTTACTGATGAATTGAATGCGCTATCTTCGACAGTCTGATTTCTAAAGGCAACTCTTCTTGTGTACATTGACAGATATAAGTTTGTTGTTGTAGTGTAGTATCACTGATAACGTTAATTACAGGAACAGGTTGTATATAAATCAACAATTTTCCGATTCGAGAGTACATCATAGGCGCAGCCATGGGGGCCTAGGGGGCCATGCACCCCCAAATTTTTAAAATGTCTAGTCATTTTGTGCTTTGAGAGGCGATATTCCAAACAAAATACTGTTGTTAGCCTAAAATAAAAATGTTTGCCCCCTCCAAATTTTCGGCATGGCTACGCCACTGGAGTACATCCGGTATATCACTAAGTCAAAACATTCTCCTTGTTATGTTTAACCGCAAACGCGATTTTCCTTTGTTAATTTTTCCGGAGTTTGAGATTTGGATTCAAAGTAGTGATTATTTAATGTCGCTTGCTACTTCTGTTTAAATAAAGCTTCACGTAAAAACTGTGATGGTTATGTTCCGTAAAGAGCTGAGGTGGTGTTGCGATCGGAAATCCCGAGCGGCATGCGCGCAAAGCTTCGCACCGTGGTAGCAAGCAACAATAGAGATCATGCTCGCAATCTCTCATACTGTTGCTTGCTCACGCTACACATATGATGGTGTTATTCTTCACGCACATCCCGTTCGTGGTGAATCACACAATCAACGCAACGCCACTGGAGAGGTTGCAACAGTAGCATGCAGTGTTGAAGCAAGATAATGAACTTGTCTAAGCTTAAGAGTTTACTTATTTTTTAAGGTTTTATATAGTTGTTTCGTGTTTTTAGGTTCGCAGCTCCAGCATCGAGTTCTTTGGAGTGAGGCCAAAAAATACGACGCCCACCGAGTGCAGCTTAACCGCAAAAGCTCGCTGCGTGTCCAGCGGAGCTGTGAGCAGCGGACAACTTACTTCCTCCGACAACACATGTGTTGACCTCGAAGTTCAAGTCGGTGATCTGGATGGGTTGTCCATGAAAAGCGCCCAAGTTTACGTAAAATTGTATGTGTTTTTTTTAAAACGGTTATCCAGTGGGTCGTGGTAACTTTGATGTATTACGTTCGCTGCAAAGCTGAGAGCTTATGATAACAAAGGTGGTTTTCGCTCAGAATCGGCGCTTTAAGTCGGTTTGATAGCAATTAACAATTTTCAGACGGCAAACCAAAAAGCAAAAGCGAGAACGTCGAGGATGTTTTACTTTCAGCGTTTGAATGAAGCAGTATGTTGACCGCTCAGCCAAGCAACATCATCAGTTTTATAAATTTTGGTCCCTCTCTGCATCAACACCGCTTGGTGCGTGGCCATCGCTCTTCACCTGTAAATGAGTCAGTCGCATGACGCATAGCTTGTTATTTATCTCGGCTTTGCCAGAAGCAAATGATTGTGTGTTCCATCCGCTTCAGTCAAAGCTATGAGCGTGCCTCCTTTGTTTGGTGTTGCCAGATGGATGGCGAAGGGTTTATTATAGTAAATCCTAAACAGTTGTTGGCATACTTGTTTACCACAAACAACCTAACTGCACAGTGCATAACCTCAAGCTGTTGTGGAATGAATTCCTTGCTACAAACGCGTATGCCGGTTTGCTGACAGCATAGTTTTTTCCTGTTATTTGCGTGATGGGCATTCAACCCTACCTAGATAAGTGATCTTTCATTAAAATTCCACTCTTGTTTATGGCACCGTAAAGTTATCAGCTTACGCCTCTCATTGAAATATGCTAATCGGCATCACATGCTAGTCTTTGTCAATTGTCATCAGCTGTTTCATGACTTCGCCTGTGCTTTCTTTTCTTTATTGAAGAGTTCTGGAAAGTTCCGGCGACAGTGGAAAATCGAAGCGTTGGAAGAAGACGACTAATGTTCGAAAATGCGCGTCTTCAATGAAATGGAAAAAGCAACTGAACATCAGCAGGATACCCAAGAACATGTTGCTGCGAGCTCATCTGACAGCGGCTGTCTGGTCGAAGGCAACTTTCGCGTCAAGCAAACCCTTGTGCAAATGCAATGTGGAGATGGCGAGACGTAAGTTTTGCTACCACATCATCAGGGTTTTTTTTAAGGAAAATGTTAGGTACCCGGTATGAACCTGTAGGGACCTGATTCTCTGATTGTAGGGACCCGATTTTCTCTGATTCTAGGGACCCGATGATAATTTTCTCTGATTCTAGGGACCCGATTCGGGTCCCTAAAACACCTTAAAAAACCCTGACATCATGTGATACTCTACCATCATCGTGTTTTTTTCAAGGTGTCTGCTTTGAATTCATTGTTGACATGTGCAGTTTTTCATCAATGTTTGCGTATGCAGCTCCCCACCATTCATTTTATCACTGCGCAGGTAGTGCTTTGTTGAGTGGCATGGATGAAAGTTTTATTGTTTGAAGGTGCTTGTTAGATTTGTTCGCCGTTTAGGACAGCCGGCTTCTCTGCAGAAAATTGTGCAATACTGCAAAATCTACTGAAAACCGGAAGTGGTGTCCTCTCTGATAATTAAGAACATCCTTAACAAATGGAGGAAATACTGTCCATATGTTACCGTCGGTCACACAGAACAGAGTTGTAAGTCGGACCGGGTTGGGGCTTAATTTTGTCAAAATGTTTCGGGCCTGCATACAAAGTTTTTTATAACATTCAGAGCAGGGGTATAGTGGGGCGGGAACGCGTGGGAACACCTTTTCCATGTTTTGCTTTAAAACGAGTTTGAAGCTGTTTCAAAATGCCTAGTTTTTTGGGTGCGTTCCCACGCTTCTTTTGTTAGCACTGCATCCCTGATTCAGAGGAACGATTTTTGTCTTTCGTGACGTACATTTGCTGTGCTCACAGCGGTGACTTGTGTGAGTGATTGTGACTTTTCTTCAGCTAATTATATTTGCAAACACAGCTGCGTTCTTTTGTTCTCTGCTCGGATTAGTCCCACACTCTTTTTGAGAAGGCGACAGCCGTGAGGAAATTGGCGCGCGTGGCATTTTTGAAGAGATCAATCACTCACGCGATTCTTGGCTTGTTTCAATAAATGATGGCCTACAAACCAGCTTTTCATGCCTATAGCGCTATCCTAGATAGTTCCTTTTATGCCTATAGCGCCATCGTGGATAATGTTGTGATAGTTTTTTCCTTTGTTGAGAAGCATTGCATTCCGCAGTGTTATCGTTGATTAATAAGCTGAGTTTTTGCTTGTTTAAGCCAATGTTTTGGTCAAGGTAGTTTTTTTCAAAATTAAATTTCGGGCTCGAACCGAGTTCGAGCGTCAGAATGAGGCCCGTTTACAACTCTGACACAGAAGGTGCATTTTGGGGAAAAAGCCATCATCCCTGCTGCCGACTAGATGTCAAATACAAATGGGAGGTTGCAGATCGTGGTGAAACTTGACCCAAGCCTTAAACCGAGAAGGAATATCT
>Ga0210059_1005874_pt1 | contig 19720 bp, 12 predicted proteins | sample Ectturendosymbi2_FD_188042 | JGI IMG/M metagenome (GOLD analysis project Ga0210059, IMG submission 188042) | Ecteinascidia turbinata endosymbiont from Florida, USA - Sample 2 (SPAdes) (version 2) | ecosystem: Host-associated > Tunicates > Ascidians > Unclassified | place: Key West, Florida... | reverse complement strand
TGGCTTGTTTTCCTGTACTTTTCCAAAAAAAGAGTGTTTTTATAGTTTAAAGTGCCAAATATCATCAAAACAACACACTGTCTTGCGGCAATGTCGATTAAAGATCACTTAATAAAATTAGCAATGTCGTGACAGGGGGCCCAAAAACTTCGAAATGACCGGCAGTTTCGCCACTGCCGACAGCTTTTGTTTGACCCCAGACTCGCTACCTGAACCTGAACACATCTAAACTCCGTACAATACTGTATTGCATCTGACCTTCTCTTGTCACTACTCGACGCGTGTTATCAACTTTTTGCGAAGTGATTCGAGGTGTCGGCGATACGTGAGTGACCTGCCCAATCTTACTCCGAGGTATTTGGGCTCGGTGCCGAAGGGCAGGGTTCGTTGTTGTAGTTGACTTTTAGCTCACCTTTGGCTTCCTTTTTGTTTGGATGGAAGGCTTCCGACACCGTTTTCACAGTGCTAGCTTCAACTTCCAGGTCTGGAGGTATTCATCGATTGGCATATCTTTGCTTAGCACCCCTTCCATTGCTTGCCAGTCACCATCAGCAGCATGCATGATCGCTACATCGTCGGCGTATGCATACTTTCTGGAGACGGTGGGTGGCAGGTCAGAGGTGTAGTTGCTGAAGACAAGGGGCGCCAGGACGAATCCCTGTGGGACACCATTCTTGAAGCGACGTATCACATTTCGTTTGTCGTTGCTGGTGGTAAGGGTGAAGCTGCAATTGCAAACCAGCTCCATGATCATGCGGACCACGTGCCTGTCAGGTAGCAATCGCAGTAACTTGCAGGTGAGGCCGCGATGCCATGCAATTTTGTAAGTTGCTGTTAGATCAACAAACGCAGCTCCGGTCTTCTTAGCCGAAAAGCTATCCTTTATGTCTTGTTTAAGTTGGATGAACTGATCTACGGTCGACATCCCGTGTTGAAAGCTCGGCTGTTCCTGCGGGCGTAATGGTTCGACAACTGTTTCGACACGAGCGCAGATGAGTCTCTTTAAAGATCTTGAATGGGACACACAGTGGGATCTAGGGCGATAGCTCTTTGCGTCGCCCAATGGCTCTTCCAACTTAGGGATCACAACTATTAGTGCTCTTCTCAAGATCCTTTAGTGTTTTGAGTTGGCGCATGCGGGAAGTAAGGAAATTGCATAACCAAGATTTGAGAGCCGACCTGGTGTGGAGCGTAAACTCCGAGAAAATAGAATCCAGACCTGGAGATTTTCCTGGCTGCTGTTGCTTGAGGGTGGCAGCAAGCTCCTCTGGAATGAAGGGGCCAGAGATGCTGTTTCCCTCAGGTGATGGGACCTTTCATAGGTCGGACAGCTCCTTGTTAATATGCCTGTTGGACTCGCGGCTCCCGGTTTTGTGTTCCTCGTTCTTCACAAGTTGTGAGGCGATGGAGTTTGCTGAGATGGGGCACAAACGAGGAGTGACCAGACCTGCCAGTACGTTTATTAATGATGCTGCACGCAGTGGGGCTTGAGTGCGAGAAATCGATGGAATTGACAGCTTCTTCCTGTTCTCCTGCCTCTTCTGTTCGAGCCGTGAAAGTAGGGGCGAAGTGGCTCTGTCCGAGTCGCTCCCCACTGGGTTTTGGAGGAAGGAGCGGCAAATGGTCTTCCATTCTTTGTTCCAATATGGCACATAGTTCTTGCGACGGCCAGGTGGGATACATTCTTCAGCCGCAAATAGCAGGCTCTCGCATAGTTCCTGGTATGCCTTCACGATGTTTGTTGTGTCCGGAGATGGCAATCTCTCAACGGATTCACCTGTAAGAAGGCAAAAGTTCTTCCAATCAGCCTCACGAATGTTCCAATGCTTCACCGGATCGCTGTAGGCAGGGACTTTCAGCCCCGGTGGCCTTAAGAGAGAGGGTTGGCTGTTACCCAGAAGTACAGGCTTTTATAGTCAGGAGATGTTGTCCTTAACTCTAGTTGACATGCTGGCAGTTGAAGTCGCCAGAATACAGACTGGGATGTTGGAACGTCGGGATAGCCGTAGGTGTGAGTCGCGAGGGTAGAGGTTTGTAGACATTAATGATCTTATATCCTGCGACCTCTACGAACAACCACTCAGTCTCTGATTGCTCTGCAGGCTGATCGACCAGTGTCCATTCCAACCGCTCGTGAGCAATCGTGGCAAGGCCGTGATTCCTGCTCAGGACTGACCCAGCTGGTGAGAAGTTGGTAATCACTACCTGTTTGCAGTTGTGCAGTGGGTCTCCTGAAGGCCGATGACGAATGCCTTGTTCTTGTAGGCTAGCTGCTCGATAACGCTGATCTTGTTTCAGGGACATCTAGGAGTTTCTAGATATCCCTGTCTTGTTTGCGGTTAGCCCCTCGGTGTTCAGCTGCAGAATGCTAGTCTTTGGTCAACCTCAGCAGCAGGGACGCTGCCGCGCTTTGTAAAAGGCGTACCCAGTCCGCTCCGAACACATCCAGCACGGGTAGCAGTGGTTGCTGTTGTAGCGACAGGTTTGGTAGGAATTTGAAGAAATGCCGCAGCGGTGAGGGCCACGGGAAGGCACCTGTCATCCTGCCCAACGTGGATCGATGATGCTGATTAGAAAACACTTTTGTGTTGATAGCCTGTTTCTGCTGCTTTGGAAATTTTCAATCATGTTTTTAATTGAAAAACAGAATTTTCGTAGAAACTCTCGTCAAGATTTTTGTTCAAAATTTATTTCAAAATCAATGAAAAACATGCTAAAAAGATTTTCTATGCTGGTGATTCACTTTGCAGCACCACTCTGCCTGAACTCTATAAGATCCACATGCTGTGCATTTTTCTATGCTTCCAGATGCAACTTCCTTTAACAAAATAACCACGTGATTACGTTTCAGATATTCATTTTTGTATTATTTTGATATGATTTACCACTAGACACTTAAGACTATGTAAATATCGCTAGCAGCTCGTGAGCAGGACTTGTGCATTACCAAGTTCATACCTTTTATCTAGATTTATTGTTAACTATAACGTGTTCAGAAAAAATCCTTTTGCTGTGATAACAGGCTTGTTTGCACACGTGTTTTCTGTTTGCGTTCGTTTTGTTCTTTTTTGTTAGAGGAGTATTGCAAGTCTTTCAGATTGTAAAAACCATTGGCTGAGAAACTTTCCTTGTAATATCATCTGTTTATCAGTTGCTTTATGAAGTGCATTTAAAGTATGACTTTTTGGTTAGTGGTCATTGTAGCTGAAACATAGTGCACTAATGTTCAAAAGAAGCTCGGAACGCTTTCATAAAAGTAGATTGTAACCTCTTGTTTTAATATTGCGAAAAAGTTCGAATTTCTGGTTCTTGTTCGGTGTTTCCTCCATTTGAGTTTTTTCTCATAACATCAAGCAATTTCTTATTTCTATATAATTTTAACTAGCTTCTAAAGTCACTAAAATGCTTTCTACAAATGGAACCTACTTATCTTCCAGACCGCAACGGTTGGTTGTACAGGCTCCTTCCTTTCAGTGGAACGGGAGAGCGGTTGATCTGCGTCAACTCTCCGATAGTTGCTGCAGTCGCAGACGATGAAACTATCTACGCTAATTTGAATAAGTGTGTTACTGTTGGTGGCTGTGTTTTTAACGCAGGCTCTGGAACTGATGCAATATTTGCCATTTTGCAGTGTCAACGGAACGTACCTGTGGTCATACAACACTGTAAATGGCGAGTACAAAAATTACCGTCTAAACGATGATCTCAAGGAATGGAGTTGCTTGGGTGGCATAAGATTGTAAAGGAAGCACTCTTGTTGGTACTATTTAAACCCCTGTTTTCGAAGATCACTTAACAACATGCCAAAACCGTTCAGGACTTTAGTTGGATAAGCACAAGCAAGTGTCTACAACCTCAAAATCTTCATTGAGATCAATAGACTATCGTTTTGTCTGTAAATTGCACGCGAAATAAGCCCAGATGTTTATTCGCTCATTGTGAAAAGTACTTTTTGCGTGTACTTTGTACCAATCACGAGCGTCGGAAAGCAGGGTGATGGATATCAAACTTTTTATCAAAAGGTTGTTTTATTAGTTTCGAGTGGTAAAACAAAATTTCGCCATTTTTGACCCCATCTACAGAAATCTCTTTGGCTATCCCTTGAAAATCCAATATTGGACCCTCCCTAGAAACAATCCTTCCGACGCCCATGATGCCAATGCATGCCTTCCAACTTTGCAAATAGGTACACACAGTATGTTAATAAACGACAGCGTGTAACTTGTAATACTGTAATGTCTACCGACTTTTGCGCTACATTCTCAAGAATGTGCGTGTTTATCTACTGTATATTGGGTTACCCATTTCGTCATCAAATTCCATGCCTTGATTCAGAGGTTTTTGTACGTGTTTTTCAGCAGTGTGCCTCTGCATATAAAGATTTTATCCACTCACGTCAGACGTTTTTTCACATGTTTTCATTCTTACTCATAATGTAAAATTTAAAGATGATGATAAAATATTACAGTTGCAGGAGTGTCTTTCAGTATTTACGCTTTTAAGCATTGCTAGTGTGTATATACTTATAACCTTTCTGTTCTACGTACTGAGTGTTTTTGTACTTGTGCATTGCTACTAACTACTAAGGCTAAAATGAATGCTTGAAAAAATAAATATTGTGTAAGCCTACTGTCAAGGCAAAAACGGAACAAATTTAAGACCATTGCTATCGTTCTTATTAGTAGTTATTACAAACACGGCAACAAGCGACATGGTGCAAGCGAGAACACCGGGAAATATCGCAAGCAACTCCATGCATAAAACCGTTTGTGCAAAAATGCAGCGGGCGGGTTGTCTTTCGCTTGAATGTGATAGTATAGGTTGCAGGTCGCATGACAGCTTCAGTACCGCTAGCGCATTGCATACGCTGGCCGTTCAGCTCCAACTTTGTCACCTAAACCCAGGGCCTCCGAGAGAAATTTTACCAAGGGGTACGTAGACCGACACCGGGTCCCCTTATTTTCTTGGGTCCTCGTTGAAACTTGTATAACTTGTTTGGATAGTAATCAGAATCAGCTGTCATGCTAAGATTACAAATAGATTAATTGTTATACGGCAGCTTAAACTGATAATTTTACACTTGATTACAAAAAACTGTTCATGCATACTTTAACTTTCCCGGGCCCTCGTACCTACCGGAGCCCGGATGCGATGTACCTCTTGTAGGCCCTGCTTCAGCCGTAAAAGAGACTTCAACTCTATGGTGTTGTAGTGGACCTCGACGCGGCCCGCAGCACAGCTGCGCTGATCACCTTCTCGAATGCAACTCGTGCTGTGTCGCGATGTGCCAAAAGGCAATCCTTCGACCCGCGCAGGGAACTCAGCAAAACATGACAGCTAGTGTGAGCAGCAGAGATGATCATGGAGCCGGAGTTTGCATTTTAGGCTGGAGCAGGAGCAAGAGTCGGAGTCAATATTTTAGGTTCGATCCGGAGCCGGAGTCAACATCAAAGGTCTCTGCAGGAGCCAATCAAAATTTTCAACGAACCTAATTTCTGTAATGATGCTTGTTGTTGTCAAACAGAATGGAAGTAATTGAGACGTGTTTTCTGACCACTGTCGTCATATATCACAAAAGTGTTACACTGGGTGGGAATACTGAGCATTTCACCACTAATGATGGTTTCAAAGTTATGGCTTACCTTAGCCTATGCAAAATGCACTGTGAAAGTGACAGTGCAGTTCGGGAATTTCGGAATCCATGCCGTAACTATGAGAATGTTTGGCTAAAGATGTGGGCAATAACGCAAAACACATGACAAAAAACAATGGCTAACAAAACAGATTATAGAAAAGTAGCAGTGTGCCGAAATGACCTATGCACTGTAGGCCTAGTGACAGGATTTGATGATGATGTTAGACGCAAAGTGCGGTAGTGCAAAATACAATGTTTATTCGCACTGCGCACATTTCTACTCTAGTCACCGCCCGCACAGGCCAACCTCTGTTCACATTTTGGAGCTAAACTGAACAATGTTGGATGTTTGCCCTGATAGTTGCAAAGTCTTATCTTGTTTGCATCTCTACTGCCTATGATTATAAATTTGAAAGGGATTGTAGCCTAAGTTATGCGTAATGGAGGCTAACTGTTCATTTTGTTAATATTTTTTGTATGATTTGCTGGCACATTGATGTTAATGGCTCAGTTTGGAACAGTCATAGTTCAGAGTTTTATTTGAGCATATACTTCATGTAGGCCTACGATTCAATACTTGTGAACAGGTGATGAGCTGCTGACCTCGGATATTTAAAATGAGCCTTTTGCAAAAATAGAACATTAACACTCACTTCAAATAATTGTCATCTATCTGGAAAATTGAACTACTAACTAGTGTTTCAATGGTTTCCACTTCATAATTTAACTACAGTAGAGCCTATATTTTAAGGTGTATATTTGATAAGCAGCCTCTATTGTGCCTCATGAGAAAAAAAACAGTTGTGAAGTTATTTTGTCAGTAGCAGCACACATTTGTTTGAAATGATCACATGACAAGTTTGGAATGCGTGACCGACATAGCTGATCATAAAGTCTAATTTAAATGTGGGCAAGCTTTTAGTGGCTGTTCGTCTACGTTGTGTAAAGAATAGCCTAAGCCACAACTTTAAACCTGAACATGTTGTGTCTCTTTGTATTGTACTAGTCACGTGACCATTTCAACCATTTGTGTTCTATCAAGCGCAAAATAGCCACGACATATAGGCTATTTTGCCTCATGAGGCAAAATAGACAGTATCTTTTTAACATGAGTTACTTGGATGTTTTCGGAGTGTTAAGAGGAGTCGGAGTTGATGTTTCAAAATTTTACGGAGCAGGAGTCTTAAAGCATGGAGCAGGAGCGGAGTCCAAGTCTGAAAAATGTGACTTCGCTCATCTCTGGTGAACAGATGATCGGGACGGTTGGTGTTCGACCTATGTATTTCGTGTGAGAGCGTGTTGGAAGTGAACCTCGATAGTCCAGACGTGACAATAGCGTGAAGTGGTGTCTTTTGCGTTCGTCTGCAAGAACCTGCGTCAGTGTAAAACTGTTTCACTATAATGCGTTTTTTTAGAAGCCTTTGTTTTTTAACCGGAGATGAGAGTTTACCGAAAATGCCTGTTTTGTTCAAAATTTATGCTGCTCGGTGTGTTTCATGCGTTTATGTCACGCGCGTTGCCGGATTGTGGTGGATGGATGGATGGATGGGCCACAGTACAAGCTGGTGCCCACTGTCAGCGAAAAACTGAAAAAAGACTTATCAGCCATTTCCAACCGGAGAGCACCATAGCAAATGCGGGACCCTCACGACGTTCCCCCTTTGACAACGACTCTGTATGTGATTGGCCTTCTCTGTGTTCTGCAGTGAGACAGTGTTTTTCGTATTTCTTGTTTGCTACTACTCGCCCATGTGATAATGAGCTCGAGTCAGACAAATGAATGAACTGCTGCTTTGGTAGAAGCACAAATTAGACTATGAACGTGTTTTTCCCGCGTGAATAACATCATTGTACGTCTCTCAAAATCGACCAGTTTCTCACATCCTTCGTTTGACGTTTGATCGCATTAACAGAAATAAACTTGAAACCGTTTTTTTTAATGGTTTAAAATATTCGGATGAATTCCAGCATGCTTAATTCTGAACAATCATGACGATCGAATTGTTCTGCAAATTAGTGTGGAGGTGATTGGTGAATGCGCTATTTCGAGCAAGCCAGTTCTGTTTTATTTGCCAAGCATAATGCTAGTGCATAGAAGGCAAAAGCATCTTACTGATTGAAAAGCCCTGCACATGTTTTTTCCTGGACGTTTCAGACAGTCCGCCAGTTTGCGTTCGCCAGCTACAAACTTCTTTGAAAAAGTCTTGGGAGGCGACAACAATTAGACAAGAAATCACTGCACCTTGTTCGGCTGCGGCACTGTTTTCACAGAGAAAGCGTCCACACAAATCTGGAACAGGATCTATTAACGAGAAAAACTTATTTCGATCTGGGATCGTCTTCATCTTTCTTTAAATAGCAAGCGCTAAGTGCCTACAAATAATAAACGAAAATAACTGAAGTGATGAAAATCGTTGAATCGCCACTGATTAGCCACCAGTCACAAATTGCCACATACTCCTCAGTAGGTCTTCTGTAATTAGCAATGAAGACTAAAAGTTCGTTGCGAGAAGCTATAGTACATAGCAATCTATTTTATCCCATATCTTCACGCTTTTAACCATTTTTGTGCATTTTATGCAGGTTTTACGCTATTTATTGTGTTGGTATACTTCATCGTCTCCCAGCGGTGTTCATTTTACACTTCTACAATTTTTCTGTGGCATGCTGTAAGCCGTTCTTATAACATGATGGTCAGTTTTGCGTTTTTTGTCTTTGTACGTCATAGCTGATCATTGTGTCTTGTTATTACCAAGCTGCATGTTATACGTGGTTAACCCTGCTCAGGTAACGTAAACACAAACACCGTTGTTGTCCTTGCCCAAAATGGGCAGATTTTGTTAATTCGCTTATACTGGACTAACTGACAGCTTTAGACGCGCGCGCGCGTTTTTGTGCAACTTAGCAAGTCTTCTCAAGCTCATCCGATCAGAAAAAAACAACGTGTTGATTTTGGAAATTTTTTATATGGTGAAGAAAAAAAGCAATTTTCCAAACAAAAATGTGGGAAGTGCTCTTGACAAATGAACGAAAAGTAAACAAAAATCAAAAAATTCCGCCAGTAGACGTCATTGGTGGTCGGTTTAAGGTTTAAACAGAACTTTATTTAAAGCTTGTGGTTCTACCTGCAATAAACATAAATTATGTTGAGACATGAACCTTTTTTATTTTCATTGCAATTTTCAGCCACATTAATCAACCTTGCCCAAAATGGGCAAATTTTTTAGGAAAATCAGGCACATGAGGTGAACTTGCCCAAAATGGGCAAATGCTTTACGACAATTGATGAGCAGTCAGATTGATCGCGGCACTGCTATTGACTTTCAAGTCTCACACGCGGCCAGTCCCGTCACCACAGGGGGGATTGGGTGGGCTAAGCCCACCCAAACATTGCACCAAACCCACCAAATTAAAATATGAAAACTATAAATTAGTGGAGTTTTGTCAATCTGTACAATGTCAAGGCATTAACAGGGAAACCAAAAACTCACACTAACCATAACGTGGGTTGATTTTCACCCGAACTCACACTAACCATAATGTCGGGTGATTTTCAATAAAATGCTTTGGCCTTTTGCCACAAGTGCACGCACAAAGAGCAAGCCTTTTTTGGCTAAGCCAGAGTTCTGGAAACTTCAATTAGGTAAAGAGAAGCACAAGGTTCATGTTCTCATTAAAATTCTTTGACCTTTCACCACAAGTGCACACGTTCCAGCCCATTTCTGGCTCCAATTTCTTTCCTCTGACGGAGAACCGTCATGTACATTCTCCTGCCAGTTTCTCAATGAAAACCACGAGCTGAGCAGGAGCCATTTGCGCCAAATTGATCTGCGTCGTCAGTGCTTGCACTCGTGTGACCTACTCCCGTGCTGGCTTCGGTCAAAAGATGCTGGAGTGGCTTACTAGTGAACCTACACGCACCAGCTCCTTTTGTCCAAATTGGTCAAGGTCACCTTAGGAGGGATCTTTGCGAAGGGATTTTGTTACACCTCAGGTAACATGGGTCATTTTAGGCAAATTTTTGTTCCCCATCGAAAGCTACAAAGCTTGTACATATTTCGATAGGACTGCCCGAAAGAGCGTTTAAAAATGCAGCTACTTAAAGAACCAGCTTTCTATGTGAACGTTAACTAATTTTAGTTTAAGTAGAAGAACGGTTTGCAAAATTGGGGAGAGGTTACTTGAGCAGGGTTAAAAAACATTGCCCTGAGGAAGCCCATTTGAATAGGTGGGCGAAGCGTCGTCTAATAATATAAATCGCCAGAAGAACTAATTTATCTGCTTGATTTGAAACCTGGTGGCAAACGCTACGAAATAACAACATGAGTAACAAAAAGAACAGCATCCACTATACTTTCGTTTCACCGCCCCTAAATATGATTCCCTACTTCAAAAGGGTTCCATGAATATGGCGACCAATTCATTTGAGACCACGTTCATTTGAGACCTATTCATTTGAGACCACATTCGTTTGAGACCACATTCATTTGAGACCACATTCATTTGAGACCGCATTCATTTGAGACCGCATTCATTTGAGACCGCATTCATTTGAGACCGCATTCATTTGAGACTACATTCATTTGAGACCACATTCATTTGAGACTACATTCATTTGAGACCTCATTCATTTTACCCCATGTTAAAGTGAATCTGTTTTGATTTACTGTGTATCACTTTCAATGATCTGCCTTTCACTTTTTTTGCGGAAGACCTGAAGTTTTCCAAGGTGACTATTCATTTGAAATTTTGCAAGGTTGCGCCCTTCCGTGTCCAGGGGTGACTCACGCTGGTTTGTAAATGCACCCGCACTCAGGGCCGGATCAAGGGGGAAAGCGGGGGTAATTGACCCGGGCCCCTCACTCCAAGGGGGCACCCCGTGATGATATTGTTTGTTTTAAATAAAATACTCCTTTGAAAAATTGTGATTCGGAAGCGATACAAGAATACAAATTTATATTCCGATGTTGCAGTGAGTAGGTCTACATCTATTGATTTCTCTACAATTCTGACTTGCTGCCAGTTTTTGTAATCACTACTGAATGTAAATAGTTGTGTTTTTGTTCAATGCAAATATATTTGAATTTTACTTGTAACTTTTTTCTAATAATCGGTCTTTTGGCATGAGTATGATTATCTACTCGTGCATCACACCTACTGCACAAAATCGCGAACACGACAATATTGTCGTGCTAAAGCTTGTCCTGCTGTGGTTGTTGTTTAGTGTGTAGAAGTGGTTTTAAAGTGATTTTCATTTGTTTCAAGCACCCTTGACGTTAAATAAGCTGTACAAACAAATTTATTTATTGGTGAATTTGTTGATCAAACTTCCCATGTTGCAGTGCATGTAACTGGAAATTTATTCACGCCCCCTGGGGTGGCGAGCCGCCCCGGTTAAGAACCATTGGTATATACTACATAGCAAGGGTGGCCAAACCCGCTCTATGTATGAGCCGCATGTCGTAAAATCCAAGTGACAAAGAGCCGCAATAAAAAAATTAAAAACACTAAATTATTTGCTGTCTACGCTTCGGTGACATGAAACTGTTTGAGGAACGACTTGCAAAAGTAATACTGTACGGCATGCTAGCTACCACAGCATTATTTTACAATATTTCCACATTTTGCAGTAGAAATAAAAAACAGATATATGATTTTTCGAAAAGCTCAAAGAGCCGCATGCGGCTCGCGAGCTGCAGTTTGGCCACCCCTGCTATATAGTATCAAAATGCCCCCGTAACTTCTTGTGTCGTCTACTCTAGAGGTTTGCCCAAGCCGAACTGTGGCCTTTGTTTCATCATAAAGACAACGTATGGTGGAAACGCACTTTTTTCTGATGGCTACCATCGTTGTGTAACATCATAAATACATGAAAGTGGTAATGTCAAGCCATTTGCACCGTATGTTATGCGTGTTCTATCAGAAAAGGTTTTCATCAGTCGATTTATAGAACGAAAGAGCAGGAAACGAGATTACAGCGTTTAGCCAGCGCGATGCCGAAATTTGCAATGCCTTCAGCAGCTGAAATGCGCAAAGTTTGTAAAGAGCAAGAATCTGGCGGTGTTAGCTAAAAACTCGCGACTGAATCGTTTTTGTTTTCAGCAAAGCTTTCAAGCAACAACGTTAAAGCAGTGGTGTTAACCAGAGCACCTGAAACTGTGGAAATCACGACATAAGCTTCGAAGCACTTTTCACACTCAGCGTGGCTGGCCATATTAACATGTTATTTTTCAGGTGTTTTTGTTTGTAATCTCTGGCTTCTTATTGTTTGGGTTAATGTCGTGTCTTACCGAGTCACTCTCTAACCCAGTGGTTCGCAAAGTGGCCGGAATCGCCCCCTTGGGGGCAATTTTGATGGGCAATGGGGCGAAAAAAGCATAGGGGACGAAACAACACAAACGGGGACGAAAATGTTCGATCACTAATACATCGTCGAGTTAACTTTAGAAGCCTAGTCTGACTTGTCAGTTTCTTGCAGATGTTAGTTTACTATGATAATCGTTTGAGGTTGATCAAGTACACAAAACTAAGAAAATATAATTAAATCAAGTACACAAATTAAGAAAATGTGCCAAACTCTTTGGAGTAATTTAATCTGGTAGTTTTTTTACAAGCAGCGGTCTTACCATTAGGAAATCAGCGAAAAAAACAACCACAAGTTCAGACGATTAAGCGAACAGTTAATGGCATAAAGGAATCTCAAGACAACGGTAATATCAACAATTTCTGGAAGGGCAGTCGCTGGTTTTTCCGGCAATGCCTGAGGACCTTTTGTCATTTCTTACGACCAGAATCAAGAAAATGGCTCTTTGGAAAACTACGTTTGTGCCAGAGCATTTGCACTCGTTGCATGCTTTGTCTGTTGCAGTCTTGACGATTCCAGCTAACAGCGCTGCCAGGGTAGACCATGCAAAGAGCGCAAAACACACAGTGGACTGTCATGTGTTCTTTCCAACACGCACACATTTGCATTAACACAAATGCGAAGAAATGTTTAAAAGCCCTTTGTTCGAATATAAGTATGACTCCTAGCAATAAATTCACATTTGACTTTTTAAAAATAGCTGAAAACTTCTGATTTCTTATCTTTTACACTCATAATAAGCAGTTATGAATCGCAAAGTAAAGCGCAATTTAGCGTGGGAACTGGTGTTGAAAACAGATTTTTTTCCACAGATGAAAACTTCAAGAAAAGTCCGCATTTGTTTACATTGATTTTTTTACCTTCCTGATAATGTACTGCTATGCAAAGCAATGCTAGTTCGCTACCAATTATTTATAACTTACATGCTAGTGCTTCTAAACGTAATATTTTCTAGTGAACATTCCTACTTTACAATGGCGTGCGGTGCATTTCACGCTTAAATATGCAATGATATCATATCTTAATCATGCTCCCTGCTAACAGCATGACTACATACAGCTACAAAAGCTATGGATATTTTATTATATACCTACTCATTACAGCTCAGGTCTTTTCAGATCGCTACACTCCTCCAGACCCGGTTTGATCATTCTGACTAGAACAGTGGTTCTTAACCGGGGGTACACGTACCTCTTGGGGGTACCAAACGCCGAAATAGGGGGTACGAAGCACCAACATTTTTAGGCATGCATGCCCTTAAAATTTTAAACATGTGTTGTCGATTGTTGTGGGTGCAGTAAACTTTCTCAGAGGCCAAACCTTGAATCACGGTCTGTTCAGAGTTTTTTGTAACGAAGTTTAAGCTCAACACAATGTTCTTCTTTACTGCACAAACGTGCCGTTGCTATCCTGTGTTAGAGTGCTTATTCGTGTTCGTGAGCTGCGACAAGAAATCGAGCAGTTTCTGAGACAAGGAGGTAGTGGCATAGCACCTTGAAAATGAGTTCATTATGTCTCTCGCATAGGCTACCTTTCAGATATATTCAGCCACCTCAACAACTTAACACCTCCATCCAGGGAACGGCAATGAACATGATTAAAGCTAGAGAAAAGATCACTGCCTTCACTAATAAACTTTCAAGCTGTATTGGTCTCATTTGATCAGGCAACTATGCTAATTTTCTACAACTTGATGTAGTTTTCAATGAAAAAATATCCTAACCCATAGTCATTAAAATACAAAAGCATTTGCAGGTGTTATACGGCAATCCTTCCACAGATACTTTCAGCCAGGATTTCTGTTTCACGCGGTTGATGCATGAACCATTTATTTTTAACCTAAAATCTGCGGATGACGGTGGTGGAATGATGGAAGATCCAGTTGAAATGAAAGCCGGTAGAAAAATTAAAATGAATTTCCATTTAATGCAGTTAGATACTTTCTGGTGCATGCAACTCAACACTTCCCCGCAGTTAGCAAAGGCAGGTTTGAAAGTGTTTGTGCCATTTGCAACAAATAACTTATGTTAAAGCAGTTTCTCAACTCTCTTACACCTCAGAAGTAAGGCCAGGAATCTTTCAGAGCGCGATGAAGACATGCGAGTGGCGCCTCAAACAAAGAGCCTCACTGCAGCATGATCATTGTAAAAACAACAAAAGAGCCATGTTTGATTGTTGGTGTACTTTACTGTAAATTCATTGTATTGTTATCTCGTTGCAACGAAATTGTGTTAGTATCAATTACTATTTGATTTCAGACAAGGGGTACGAGAAAATTTAACGAAAGCTCAGGGGGTACGAGGGGGTAGAAAGGTTAAGAACCACTGCTTTAGGAAATATCTTTGGTCGTACAACACGAAGACTCGCGAGCGTAGATATCACCGTCTCGAAGATGATATTCAAGGGTGGATATGCATGAGGGGAGTTGCTTTGTAGAAGCTAGCCATATTTTTCTAATCTCTGAAGGCCTTACCACGGAATGACAGAAAGCAAAAACATGTTCAGCAGGGCAAAAAATCAAAATTAGTGCATACTTATTCAAAGTATGGGAGGTGCCACTTAATCATATGGACTGTAGTGTTATTTTATTGCACGCCATAACTGACTAGTGAAAGGCAAACAACAAATGAAACATTCTGCACAGTATGTGTTAAATACAAAAAAGCAGGAACTATTGAAGATTAAAATAAAAACTGTGTAAACGGACATTTTTTGATGTGAAAATGCTTTTCAGACGTTATTGGAAAACCGAAATGCAATTATGAAGACTTTGATATAAGAATTTTTCTTTTGTTTTGACAGCACTGCATGCCGTGAAAATTAAAATGAACTGAAAAAAAAAAGTTTTTCGCATTTTTTGCGCTGGTGTCGACGTTCAGTTGTGTGAAAGCATAGGTAGATGCACCTACAAATGTGCAGCTTCAAATAAACACTTCATCAAAGTTGAAATGTCAAGGTGAAAAATATATCTCCATTCTTTGCGAATTTCTCTCCGACAGCTCAGAGAAGCAATTGAATCCATTTTTAAAAACGTGATTCTGACGGTTTAATTACTTCAAGCATTTAGTGCGCTTCTCCACTTGATTGCCAGTCCGAAGCTGCTTAATGCAACTGTTTGCTAAATGCTATGTTTTATTTGTAATGGAAAGCAAGAAAGTTCGACATGTAACGGAAAGTGAAGTTTGCTAATGAAAAATACGTATTGAAGCGAGATTGTTTTGCTGTTCAACAGAGTGTTAAATCTGAACAGGTATTGTGGCGGTCTTGCGGTTGAATAGGTATTTTAAGTAAGCTGATGAACACTGCGTGAGCGAGGTGAAACATTCATAATTATCTAAACCAGGCCTCTCCAAACTTTTGTCTGAGGGCCACATAAGTAGGCATACCATACGTCCCGTTTTAGCCTGGACTGTCCCGGTTTAAAGGCTTTGTCCCGGCGTCCCGGTCAGTCAACCAAAAATCCCGGTTAGGCATTCAGTCATCCAGTATATAGCCCTACACCTGGTACATCCGCACCCGTTGAAATATTTTTTCTATCATGCATAACATGTGGTCTGATAACAGATGCACAATGTGAAAACCCTTATCACCTGTAAAATTAATACTGCCTTTTTTTGCTGTCTCTTTTACGAGAAAATAAAATCGAGCAAAGTCTTCTTGAAGAAAGTATTGTCTACGGAAAGTACGATTGGGCGAATGTGTAAATTTACAAATGCTTGAACATTGTTTTGTTTCTTAGTGAAATGCATTATTTTAGTTTTTGTTGGTGTCTTAACTATAGGAATTTAAGATACCTACATCCCGCAAGTAAGATATGAACCACATTTATCTGATAATGCTCGTTGTTCTGAAGCGCCCGGTTTTCAGTCACAAAAATATGGTATGCCTACACATAAGCTATTACAGAACAGTTCGAGCGCCGGACATCTTACGTAACGTGATTGTCTCGGGATAGGTTACATTCCACCACATCAAAATGTATGTCTTCGCGGGCCGTAGCTTGTAGACCCCTGATCTAAACTCTGAAGGAGTGATCGGTAAATTTTCGTAGTGGTATAATTAAAGGCCCATTGTGTTTTTGAAGGCTCTATTTCAAACTTATGCTGTATTTACTGTAGTTACATGTTACAATTAACAATGCCATGTAATGTAATGAACCGCATTATGACAAAACCTTGCTTTGTTAACGTCAAACAATGTTTCCTAACGTTTATCCCGGGGCTGGAACCATGGATATTTGAGAGGTAGCTCCGGGTCCCTTCCTAGATATTAACGGTTTTGCCAAATCTACTGAAAGCTGCTGTACTTTCCGGAAAACAGTGCTCTTTATAGAACAACTAAGCACAACACCAGTCTGCAACAATGGATCACTGATGTTTTCTTGGTTTAATCATCGCTAAGGCTGTGGTGGCATCGCAACTGGACAGGCGTGGTGTTACTTGTAAAAATTTGAGAAACGCAAATTATCACAGTATCGTACTGTACTTTCTACTCAGAATGATCAAACCGGATTTCTAGTGTAACGACCTAAGAAGAACTAAGTTATAATCAATAGGCATATACTAAGGCAGCGGTATAGGCAAACTTGTTCAATGGAAGAGTCATGTGCAGAAAACTAAAACCACCAGTGAGCCGCAAAACCGGTTTATAGTCAATGCAATTTTTACATTGAATTTTTTTACAAAGAATGCAATTTTTGCATTGAGTGATCTACTGCAGTAATTGAAACACAACAAAACACATTATATATCTCGTTTGATTTCCTCGTCTCCGAAAATTTGGACAATATGTTGTTAAAAGTGTGCCAATTGTTTTCTCAAGCGTTTAAATGTCAGGGTTGAACAATGTTTTGATTTTACGAGCATCATTACAGAGAAAAAAATCCCACAGCAATATCTTTTTCTATATGCAGAAATGAGTCGTACACTGGTCTTTTAGATTCTGGGTTTTTACTTTCTGGAACCTGCTGTTGTCAAAAATCAATTGTAGAGTGACATTGACCGAAAATTTTTAGACCCAGATCTTCTTGCATTTTGATCGGTTTAATTTCTACAGTAGACAATTTGTGGCAAACGGCTGGCGAACTGGACACCTATCACCGATGACATTAACGCTGAATGAATTTACAGGGAATGCAAAGCATGGTTTTAACTCCTGCAAATGGCCATATCTGACTTGGAAACTCCTCCAGTAGTCTTGCAATTTATTTTTATATTCTTCCATTTTGTGGTCCGTAATTGCCTCTTCGTCCGTTGTTATTCTGACATTGGGAAAATGACAGAATGCCTTTGACAATATATCTATTTGAAAAATCTTTAATTTGCTGGAAATTTAAGTAGCCTAACTTGAACGTGAGGTTCACAGTCTTTGTCAAACCGCGTAGACTCCTTGGTAAATAACCTTTCCAACTTGTGTAAACACTTTGATAAATGAAACAGACATTAATAAACTCGATTGCTTCAACAGCAACTGGCGACGAAAAAGTTTAGTATGCAAGCCCGAAATCGGCCCTAAATATTTTGGCAAACTTAAACCCGAACCCGGCCTGAAAAGTCCAGCCCGAGTTACATTGCCTGCACATACCTCTTATTTGCAGTATAACCTTCAGCTTTGGTCAGGTTTATATTAAGCACAAACACAAGTTCTTTCCCCTGATTCACTGATGTAGGAGGCGGGGTTGCAAGGCGTGCAAGCTCACCCCCAAAACGTTTGATTTGGTGAAAATCCGGGCAAAATCTGTGGACGTTTGGGCAAAACCGGCATCCAAAATCAAGGTGCAGACGTTTTTTTTCTTGGAACTCATCTTTTTGTTTAGTCCTCTTCGGGCAAGTTAGGGAAATTTGGGCAAGTTTGGGGTAAATCTGGCAAAAATAGTGCTTGAAGTGCTATGAATTAAAAAAATGCACCCAACATGAAACGAAATGCAGTCGTTTTTTTGGAACGTCATTTTTTTTGGAGTTTTTTCGGGGAATTTTGGGTACATTTGGGCAAAAATCCGTCGCGTACACAAAAATTTGCCTGCTCCTACACCTATGGCCTGATTCACACGTAATAATCGGTACTGTTCAGTAAACACAGCCAACGGAGCAATGAGTATGATAACACTATAACCTGCATGCGGCTTTACCAACATACCATAATGACATTCATGGAAACACATTAGAAGACACTGTTGACAAATATTCATGGAAGAAATTTCATTCACCCGGTTAAAAAGCACTGTTGTGGACAATGCTTAATAAAAATACCTTTGTCTAAACAATAATATACAGGCTGTTAAAATAGAAACATGCAACATGCCATAGTTTTAATTAACTTGGATCTGGTACAGAGGCTTTTGGTGTGCTAGATATATCACAATTCCACAAATTAGACTCTCTTGCAAAATTCCGTAGCAGAACGCATACAAAAACTGTTAGACTTTCTAAGCTCAGATGGACCAAATACGCCAAATTAAAACATTTAATTTCCGCAACAGAACGCACACATAAACTGTTAGACTATCCAAGCTCAGATGGACCATACGCCAAATTAAAATATTTAATTTCCGTAACAGAACGCACACATAAACTGTTAGACTTTCTAAGCTCAGATGGGCCAAATACGTCAAATTGAAACAGGTAAAACATTCCATGTAGCTCAAGAGCGTACGCAAGGGGGGTTGGGGGGTTAACCCCCACCCCTTGAGCTTGATATTTTACTAAAACTTTATTGTAAGGAGAGTGTATAGCGTTTGATTTTTACAAAAATAAGGGGAGTGTGTGTAGAAGATAATGCCTATTATGTCAACAAACTTCGCTTGAAAACATGAATACGACGTCAAATTGTGACGTCACAAACAGCGCACACCAAACACAAATGACCACCATATGCCACTGAATGAAACCCCCTCATGAAAATTTTCTGCGTACTCCACTGATGTAGCTTGAATAAATGCCAAACAGGTCAGTGGCGAATAAATGCCAAACAGGCACAGCATTTTGTTTGGGACATCGTCTCTCAAAGCACAAAATAACAAGATAAGCTAGAAATTTTGGAGGACCCATTGGGACCCTTGTCCCCCTTGGATACGCCTACGAAATAGGTTGAAAATTTAGAAGTTTAAGGTCAAAGCAGACAGGTTTTCAAAAAATGCCAAACAACGTTTTTTTCTGTCAACACCACTAAAAACGGCCAAAATTACGCCAAACTGACGTACATGCCAAGCAGGATTTTCTCACGCCAAACCATTTCAAATAAGGCCAAAGTTCTGCAATTTGGCATTAAAATGCCAATTACCTGGCAACCCCGGTCTAGGCACCAAGCACATGTACAATATTAGGGTGAAGCATCCATGACGTAAAAATTGTCTATGTCAACATTTACTTGTCTGTGTTGTTCGCAAAATATAGCATTACAAACGAATGGCCTAGGCAAATCACTTTTATTTCACACATTGCAATTAAACTCCAAAAGTTTGCAGTTGAGCTTTTGATCAAAGTGGAAAGCTTGGTTTGTTTCAGTTTCTAAAGACTATTGGGATAGAGATCTAAATTACAGCAAATGCTTTTGGTTTTTGTGCAACATCTTACATTTATTGATTTATACTAAATTGTTAAAATACCAAACATTCCTAAGAAATCCCGTGGGCAGGACTGTTTGGACTGCTGGTGCACATTACCAGAAGTTCGCTGCACGTGATCGTTACCCCATTATTGGGCGCCGTTCGTAAAAATATTATA
>Ga0210059_1005873_pt1 | contig 19722 bp, 18 predicted proteins | sample Ectturendosymbi2_FD_188042 | JGI IMG/M metagenome (GOLD analysis project Ga0210059, IMG submission 188042) | Ecteinascidia turbinata endosymbiont from Florida, USA - Sample 2 (SPAdes) (version 2) | ecosystem: Host-associated > Tunicates > Ascidians > Unclassified | place: Key West, Florida... | reverse complement strand
CAATCCAATGCTTCTTTCTTTTCGAGTAAGCATTGCCATGATTTGTAAAGAAAGAAGCATTGGATTGCCATGGTTTTCAACGAAAACACAAATTATGACTTTAGTTTACTTAGCAAGCAGGGACGCACCCAGCTGATATATTCAACTGAACATGTTTTTGAAAATTTCGGGGGGGATTGCCTGGTTTGTCAGTATCATTTAGATTTAAGAGTTGTAAAAGTCGGGGATCTCGTCCAAAGCGATCAATCGATAAAAACTTGCTACACAAACCGGACAATTAATTAAGTAGACTTGTATGTTGACACGACTATGGACAAACTTACTAAAATTAGAATATTACGCAGGTTTTGCAAAATTGACCAGATAAATTGTGAAAACCAGCCACAGCAAACATGGCTTTGCACTCAGTATTCACTCAGATGTCAGAACTACACCTTAACAATTAAGACGTATTTCCACAACTTTGCATAAACGTATTCTAACAAGCCACGTAATTTTATACTGCATGAAAAGAAGCCTGTATAAGTGTACTTTGACACTCAGGCACATTGGTCACACTCGCACTAATAAAGGATTTTTCAAACTTGTGGAAGCATTGCTACAGACTCACTCATGCTTCTTTTCACAAAGTACAAATTTAATGTACATGGCTTACCGATATGAGCATGTCACTGTCTCGCTGCATTACCTGCCAAGACGTGTGCGTTCAACAGTCTCATGCAACAAAACGCCTGCTACCGTAACACGAAGTGAACTTTTGCAGGTTTGTTGCCGCGGTATTGTTACGCAATAAAAACCAACAGTAGAACAATACGCTCGCGACTTTCGCAACCCGCCTCTGTAGGCAAAGGAAGGGACATGAATGAACTGCAAGCTCATCACTGCATGACACTACAACTGTGAACCTGACTCTTGTGCAATGTGAGTTTCATACCAGCAAAACAACTGTCATTGCAAGAATCAAATCAATTAATCGGAATTTAAGATGCCGACTTCAGGTTTTTCGAAAAATTTTTGGTTCTTAATCCCAATTTCCAGGGAGGGAAAACCGGCGTTTGCCCCCCCTGCGAACGCCCATGCGATCATTGACTATTTTATATCAGGTTTCACAAACAAGGCCAGCTCATCTAATGAACCGAAGAAACGTTTTTGACGTTTCTTTGTCAGCACAAGTTAATTTTTAGTATCCTTAACGATTAAGTAATGTGCAGTACAAAAACATTTTTGGCGATGAGTTTTAATGAAATCAAGTGTCATGTCAACACCTCTTTAGGTCTGGTGGGGGGTGCATCCCCTGAATCCCCCCCCTGTGTCCGCGCCTGCTTGCTTGGAATGGCACATGAAACTCTTTCCGCAAGCGGTTTATACTTGTGTGTGATTTTTTTCTTCTTCAGACAATTTCAAGTAGTATGGACACAACGTGCAAGTGCCACGGCATGTCCGCCAGCTGCGACGTCATCACTTGCTGGCGAAGTCTTCCGAGTTTTGCGAAAGTGGGAGGGAAACTGAAAAAGAAGTACAGAAATGCAGAGCAGGTACCCGTTATGTGGTGCTCTGCTCTTATAGCAGTTGATCTTACTGGTACATGTTTGCTTTTACTCTTTTCAAAACTTCATGAGGACACACCATCCGTAAAGTGTGCTTTTGCTTTCAAAAATGGAGCAACTCCGAAAAAAGAAAACATAATGTTTAGTTTTCAATGTACATTGCATTTTTCTCACTTTGGTTGCAATACGTCGCGCAGTCAATTCAAGTATCGTACTGCTCAAAAAGGTTGAACTTAAAGTGGTGTTTTTCACATTTGTTTAAATGAATTTGGGGTACACTCTTGTCTGACTAACAAGAAAATTCAGATCTTTATCACAAATTGAAATGAAACCTGGTATCGGCAAATCACAGAAAACAACAGCCGTTGAATGGTAGCATTTGCTTAATTCTAGGTACACGTTGTGAAAGCCCTTGGTCGACCAACCCTGCGACCACGAAGCCATCAGCCAACAGTTCTTCTGGAACTCGCTTTTCTGCGCAAATCACCAACATTCTGTCGGACCAAAGGTAGAAAGTGCGACCCTGCTTCCCAACGAGAAAGTGGTTGCTCGAACTTGTGCTGTGGAAGAGGTTATACAACGAAAAGACGCCAGGTTTCGGAAACCTGCGACTGCAAGTTCCAATGGTGCTGCGATGTCACCTGCGGTGTGTGCAACAGAACAACTTACGAACATTTTTGCCTTTGACCGAAAGGCTCAATCTCGATACTTCAGGTGTTAGTAGAGCAGCAGCCACTGGCATGGATCTGCAAGTACTTTCGTCGGCCATTTTCACGCACCTTGTACTGGTTTCAGTTAAGAGTTTTATAGCGTCGTTGCGGGTGGTGCGACTCCCAAGGAGACATTTTAGGGGTACTTCCTCTGATCTGTGTTCAACATAACTCATTCCATATACTTGGAAACCCTCACTTGTAACTGCATACAATTTAAACCTTCACGAGAACACTTGCAACAACAGCAGTCTTAGTGCAAAATCGAAAACTTAAGATCTAAATTGGATTTATAAACTTAAATGGCATTAAAAATGCATAACTCGATGTGTTGGACAATATAATGGTTTTGATGAGATTACAAAAACTACACCCAATCTTAAAACTTGTGACATACTAACTACTGGTTGCTGATTGCTTAAAAATCCTTGCAAGTTGTTTTGTAGGATGAGGTCCTTAGGAAATTACAATGCAGAACCTAAACTCCTACAGCGAGAAGTGAGGATGCATCACTTTTGAGAACAAGGAAGTTGCCCTGTTCTAAGTTAGTGTAGGGGTTAAGTAAAACCTTATCATGTCATTATCTTCATCTCAAGCTGAATCTGAGTGGGCGTCTGTTTTGACGATGACGCTACAAATTACAGGCTCAGTCTTGGCTACTTCTCGTATTTGACTGTTAACCCAGTTACTTGAAAAAGCCAAGGTTAGTGAATGTCACAAAATGAAAAAGATGCATTCGTCATTTTGTAGTCGCGTGACGTCAAAACGCAACGTGTGAAACAAGCGACGTGCGAACTATCTCTTGGTTGTCGGAGAAATTAGTTCTAATGCTGCTCTTTAATGCCAATGTAAACTTAAACCTCTCACTACATGCGCGCTTCCTATTTCGGCCAATTTTCAGATATTCAAAGCGCCATGGTCTACATCCACACCTACATCTTTATTGCCCGATATCAGTCTTCTGCTGATAACTTCTTAAAGATTACCACAATATTTTTCAAAAAGCAGGCAGTTTCGTTTTGTTTACCAAGTACTGTAAAATGTAACAATCACTTGTGCATCTTGCTCATTCAATCCCACAGTTGTTCATTTCAGACCTTTGTCGTCACATCATGTGACCAACGATTTTATTACGTCAACATAAAAGCCCCTGTAAGTTGCGAATCCTCTTTAGCTTTTCGGTAAACATTGATTTTAAACTGTAAAGGTTTTCTCGCTGACTTTCCTGCAGCTTTTATAAATCTCTTCTTGTGCATTGGGAAGTTTTCAAGTGTGACAGTTTGTATGAACATTGTTTTTCATTCTTTCATCCATTTTCATGCCCGCTTTTCCTCTAGGGATAGTCGCGGGGTAGCAGACCTAGGAGGAATCGAAATACGTCACGGTTTTCAGCAATCTCTGATAGTTTCTGCTGGCTCCACACCAAGACAGGACCAGGCAAGGTCCGAGATGTAACCACGACACCTGATTCTTGGTTGACCTCTACCGTGGGTGTAGCCAGCAGGACTTGCCTCGCGAATCTTTCGTTGGGCATTCTGGTCACATGGTCTCGCAGCTGAGATTTCTCGATTCGGAAAAGTGGCTCGACATTCAGGGCTTTACGAATTCCACGGCATACGCACTTTGTCGGGAAGCCTCACGCCGTAAACCTTTGGCAAAAATCCCATCTCTGTCTCTTGAACTTGAGATAGCACTTTTTCAGTCATTACCCAAGAAAACAACGATAGGTAAAGATCGAAACAAAGACTGATTTAAAAACCGACAGCTTTGCGGTGTTTGAACGTTCCCGTTCTGTGACCACAGAGAGATACAGCTCACCCAGAACTGGGTTTGCTTTACCACTCCGTGCATCAATCTTCTTGTTCCGCCTTCCGTCACTGGTGAATACCACCGCAAGTTCAAGGTGCTTGAACTTTCCGCCTGCTGCAGTGCATTGTCACTCACTTGCAGCGTGATGGCTTGGGTTTTAGTGCTAATTTGCATTCTGCTTGGTCGCACACACCTGAAAACCGATCAAGTGTATGTTGAAGACCCCGTTCAGACGATGCAAGCAGTACCAAATTGAGTGCAAAGAGCAAGCGGCTGACCTTGCAATTGCAGCTTCCAACAGTGACGACATTATTTTAGGAATTACGGCCGCCAGCGAGTTCAATTTATTTCTTGCCTTGCTACTGTTCTACTTTCACACACTGAGTCTAACCAGGTCAGCCTGTTTCCACACATCTGTTTGACCGTCTTTCTACAAAGTAACCGCATACAATAGACAAAGAGTTTTTAATGATGAACGGCCGCCGTAAGAAATATTTTAAAATTTAAATTACATATGCACGGCCATAGGTTGTGCACCCTGATATACAGTATATAGACTATTTAGAGTAGTAGTGATAGCACACACCCTTGTCGGAGTCTAGCACCCACGGTGAACGGTTGTGATATAGTTCCGCCGACACGGGCACAAACTTCTGAGCAGGACCTGTGATCTCACCGCCTGCAACAAGCACCCGTCAACACTGTACACCCACAACACTCCCTGAAGCTTTTCAAGGGAAACCCGGTCGTATACTTCTCGAGGTCGACAAAACCTTCCTAGACGTCTTTGGCATACTCCCAAGATTTCTCAAAAATTTTGTGGAGAATGAAAGTTTGGTCTGTAGTGATACGGCCAGGACGAAAACTACACTGAGTATCTTCCAGATTTGGTTCGATCATCTTGGGGCATCTTTTTTCAAGGCACTTGGCATACACTTTTCCAGCAAGGCTAAGGTAATTAATACAATCTCTCCTGCCTCCATTGATGTGTGTGGAGATAATCATTCTCGTTAGCAAATCTTTCTGTGTCCTTCCAAAACACTAGGCCATTTGACACACACGAATCAGCCAAAAAACTCTGTTTCGAACGTTCTGTCTACCCCAAATACCACAATCCCAATTCATGAAAGGAAGTGCATGCTATCGTCAAGAGTTTATTTGTGATTAAATGGCTTGATTATACCTGACTTCAAACAGTAAAATTTATCGGTTATTGTCCATACAGCCAAAGATTACTGTATGGGTTATGCACTAGTTTCGTTGAAAGAGAATCAAGCATTTTTTTCACCAACAACCAAACTAAAATAACTTGCAAACATTTTGGTGAGAAGGATGTATATGTTGCAACCGCAAGGGTTTGGCTAAACTTGACGTTTCATTTAAACAAGCGTAAAACTTTTATATCGATGACGGAAATTTTGGGGACACCTTCTCTCAAGAAATTACCCCACCCGTTTCCTACTCCATGGAGGTGTCCTTGGGTATGCATACACTGTTGAGATTAAAGGTAGGAAATCAAACGTGGAAAAAGCTACGCAATCAAACAAAAAGAAACTTCTTTTTAATGTTCAGTTGAAGCAGTGGTTTCATTCACCGTTAAAAATATTTGCAATAGTGTGAACAACGTGATAAATAATGTATGCTTTGTTTTAACCAAATCTGCCTTCTTGAAAACTGCATCAAAAGAACATAGTTTTTCTTCGTGTCAGAGAAAAAATTGATCTACAATTTACAGGCGCAAGAGCAAACATAAACAAAATTCGGGTGGGTCGGAGCAGGGGCGTGCCAAGGTTAGATGGCTCCGGGGCAAGAAATAAGTTTGGCGCTCCCATGTTCGAACCTAAGGTCGTTTGGGAGCAAATGTACTGCATTGAAGAAAGTACTTGCGATATTGCTGGGACTTTTCGGCGCCTGGGGCATTGCGCCCCATTGCCACCCATCGTTACGCCCCTGGATCGGAGTCCTTTTTTGTCAGTGATAAATCCAGTTTTGTTACAACACAGTAATGACGTATACTTGTAAGCAATATCGATATGAGTTAACTTTTCAGAATCATTACTGTGACGAAAAAGCTGTCTTTTTCCCTTTTTACTTTAAAAGTTCTTGTAGAGTGTTGGTAAATTTTGACTTATTGCTTGGTCGTCTTTTTTTAGTAGCAGAGTTTGCCTCCACAAACTTGAGGGGGGTGGTGCACTTCTTGGCTACTCGCTTGTGAAAATGTTATGTTGCACAAACGAAGAGAAGTTTTTGACATTTTAAATGGCCTTTATGTGAAACGTTGAAATGTTAGCCGGTCACTAGTTCTGTTTATCAGAAGACAAATCTGGTACTTTAATTTTATCGGACACCTGGTCCATTTTTTATTAAACTCGAGGAAAACACGTTGAGCTCATCGCTTTTTGGACATTGCATGATTTTATTAGCAAACTCTCTAGAAATACGCTGTTGTTACACTTGTTGTCTAAATCATTGTTATCGGGTGTTGGCCACGCGATGCGCGTTTGAATCCATGCTGGACATGTGACTATGTCTAAAATAAGTTTGCCGACTGTGATTTCTTTACTTTTAATAAAACACGAAGCGTTTATTAAAATTCTGGAATACAAGAACTCTTGTTTTTACTGGTCAGCACGAAATTCACCTCGAAACTTTACCAAGCAGGATAAAGGCTGGTGCTTTTCAACGTTTTCTATTTGCGATTCCCCGTATGAAGACTGCAACCATCCCGGGTCAGTAAAGAATCTGACAGTGACCAGTCTGGTACTACCAGTAGACAGTCTGGGACTTGCTGTTGTTATATGACCTCTTTCCTTTAGAGCGGAAGTATTTCACACAAAGTGTCTGAGATTTACACAGATCATCTTGCACTCAACATTTGTATAGTGGACCCACAAATATAGTATTATATTCTAATTTACAGCAATTCTACACTTTTTAAGGTAAGAAACCAGTCGTAGACTAAAATGTGCTTGTTCAGAAAGAGACAAACATATAAGATACTGTCAATTGGTCATGGACCAGATCCGGTGCACTCGTGGCGAAAGTTAAGTAGGGTTGATTTGAGATACCTAGCGCGCTACTCCAGAAAGATTTGTGATAAAAGCACCAAGAGGAACTACATATTGGTTTTCCACACAATAATGAGTTTTTAATTTTCCAAAATTTTGTTAATTACTGGGTTCAAGCTGAGGGCTGGGAAAAAAGAGGAAATAGAAATCACAAAAGCAGTAACATTTAAATATAAAAATCTGAAGGAGGAAAACGTTTCTCGATTCTGGACAATGTCGCGTTTGCCTAATTTTTTGTTTTATTTGCATTTTTCAGTGTGTTTTTTCGCCGAACAGTGAAATTCAAATAGTCTTCACTCATATTGCTATAAACCACTTAAATAACAATACTTTTTCTTGATCTTCCACTTCCAAATCAATCAATAAAAAGTAGTTGAGGTACAAAAGCCAACAAAAATTTTCAACGTATATAAACTCCTGCTTTTGGAATGATTTTGAAAACAACGACGCAAAATTGCAGATGTAAATGCAATGATGTTAGACATTTCGAGAACAAGTGCTTCTGCCGTCAAAAAAGTTAGAAAATCAGCAAGTAAAGTTCAAAACGTTGAATCACGAAAGAAGAAGGCGGTGTGACAATTGCTGCAGTAATCATTCAAGCAACCAAATTGCGATTGTTTAGTTTGATTGTGTGCTCAATTGCCCGCGTATCGTTTATGCAGTAGCCCCTTGCATTTTTGTTTCAACTCCTCGCTTTCATTCATTTCAATATTTGATAATGATAACAATATTTGTTTTCGAAAGGTCCAACGTGAGTTTATTTGGATATGTATTTTTACGTGCTTGCTATTGCTACAGTTTTGGAAAATTATCAATCTTAAAGTTTTATAATGGTTTCATCAAAGAAGTTCCTTAACTAGAGCTAAAAGCCTCCTAAGTTGTGTTGTGTTTTGTTGGCACAACGTATTTTTTAAATTTTTATTTCGACCGATAAATGAAATACAGGAGCACAGAAAACCCTAATCCAACTAGCCGAGTGCTCCTCGACAGTTTTTTAGTCTAATTTTATCAGCTTTGGATTGAAAAGCGATTTCCGAATCGGTTTTGAACGATGTGAAAGGGATGCGTAAAAATGTTGACACACGCTTGAAAAATGTTACGGTTTTACCGTGATGTCATTCCAGAGTGTGAATTAAAATCTCAATCACTGGAGTCTTTTAGTGGCTGCGCATTGAAACTTTCAATAAAAGTATAAAAATACCATAAAGGATGTGGATACCTTCGCATGAATCGCATCCCTTCGATAAACCCTACGTAACATCAACAGTCTTTCTGAGCACAAATGTCCTACATAGTTTGCAGTCAAAAAATCTTATCATTTGATTTCTAAACATAATAAAAAGAAGAGAAAATTTCTAAATAACCATGGGACACTTCTTTCTGTCCCATCTTATCCCATCCCATGACAACTTGTGACTATTCCATCCCATCCTGTGTGATTCCCACAAACCCAGTAATAAGAAGTACATTTTATTATGTGCATGTATAATGTTTAGCTTCTACAGTACCGTGGTTAAGGAATCCCCAATCCTCCTATTAGGGGAGTCAATGAAAATTAGATGACTTTTTTCGTTGTCACGTAAAAAGAGCCCAACAACCTTATTTTAGGGGCCTTGCGTTGTTACGCCACGGCACAGAGCCTGTGCGCATAATGCTTGTGCTGTGAGCATATAACAATTAATGGCATTCAGCTTCAGAAAATTCCCGCTATATGACGTTAAATTTACTTACGATGGGACATGGGGAAATTTCAAGTATATTGTCCCATTCCATGGGACAAGCAGTGGCGTAGCCAGCCCAAGAATTTGGGGGGGCAAAATGTTTGATTTTAGGCGAATAACACTATTTTGTTTGGAAAAACCCCTCTCAAAGCACAGAATGACTATATTTTCTAGAAATTTGGGAGGGTATGGCCCCTTTGGCCCACCCGGCTACGCCTATGGGGCCAAGTCCCGTCTCGTGGATTTCCCATGGGAACCTTATTCTAATGGACAAACCTGGTTGTTCCACAGTGTTAAAGAAATGACCCATCGTATTTTATCTAAAGCTATTATGAACAACTTGTGGAAGAAAATCACCGGTGTGCAGACTCTTAAAAAAAGATTTGTAACACATGTGTTTATAGTGTTTTGAAGGTTGACACAGAAAAATTTCCAAGAGTAGACCATTTTATAAAATGATTCCATCTACTTCTAACATTTGGCAAGGTTTTGTTATTCGAAAATGTTAATTTATTGTTCACTTGTTTTGATTTAAACCATTTGAAGTGATTCTGATGGAAAAATTGACGCGCAAATTTTTGACTGAATCGTTGGTAAACATTTGAACCAAACTTTTAGAGAAGATATGTACAAAAGTTTGATTTTTTACTTTTTTTTCAGTGTACATTCTCTTGTGCTAAATTTTTAGAAGCAAAGACGCTGGAAATAAGTGTCCTAAAACTGCAAACTATGATAAGTTTAGTTTGTGCGTATCAATTAATGATTTTTGAGTCAAATCCTTGACCGTAAACAGCCACACCAATTTTTTTCGATATTCTCACTACAACAGACCAGATTTCAAATCCTTTTGTCGTCAACAATGATCGAGGCGCAAAGCACGTACGAAGTTACGTAAAAGGTCGATGCTCGGCGTGTGAGGGAAATCCGTGTTCGCGCTGCTTGAAACATGTTTTCTTGAGGCATTGTGCTGGAACAATGGGAGTAATGTACACAGATAGCGGTCATGTTCTAATCCACAGCGGCGAGGAATTCCTTACGCTGAGCAACAGAAAGCTGCAAATGCAGCTTTCGGTTGTTGACAAAAGCATTTTACAGCCAAGTGTCGTGACTTGCAACACGTTAAGGTGGCTTAGCCTAACACTGGACGTAAGTCAAGAATAACTTTACTTTAAGCAGGCAAGGCAGTCAGTTATTGCCGAGGCAAGACAGTGGATGAAGTAACATCGAGTTGATGAGTAAAATCAAGGAAATGAAAACTTGTCGTTTGAGAAATTCAGACTTCTTTGACAGTTAAAAGTAAAAATCTTAAAGTGAACAATCAAAACCCACAGTGCGTAAGAAATATTTTGTGTGTATGCTATCCACTAGAAGCATTGAAACACACAAAAACCAATCGAAACCTTATTATACTTATGCACAAGAATCAATCAAAAGACTGGAAAATCTGCCAAAATATCTTCTCCTGACTTGTGCATTACATGCAGCCGACGCCAACAAATATTTTGCCAACCGAGCCACGTTTCTGAAACAATTTGCTCAGCAAACGCTATTGCTTTTCTATCCCAAACATATCCTTTGCTATCATTAAAACTTTGTTCCTACGGACTTGATTGCTCACTGAAGTTTTGAGCAGGCTGCAAACAATGCTTTGCAAGATATGCTGGGTTGACTGAAAGTACTGTATACATAACCAACGCCACTCGGTATAACCGCGCTATTGCTTTGCTGAGCTTCTGCATGGTGGGCGTAGTAATTGACAGAGAGGCGTGCGATTTACACAAATGGGACAACACTATCCATGCAAATGTGATAGCATGCTGCAACTTCATCTGGTTCTGGCAGATAATAGTGGTATTCCACACATGCACTGAATAAACGTAGCCTACTTTGATCCATGGATCAGAAAAACCTCCCGGCCATCTTCGCTCAGACTCCGAAGAGTCACGGCGTAAGAAAATAGTGTCATCAAAATTCTTGTGTTTGACAATTCCAACATATATTTTGCGGATGCTTCGTGTATGACGTTTTGCACGCAAAAGTCTACTCCAAAAAAGTAATTAGCATGGCACCATTTCAAGTACTGCAATAAAGTAAGAGAACAAGAACGAAGAAGTTTTCAATTGTGTGCATGCAAAGGAAATTATAGCTTAATGTTCAAAGGATAAACCAACGCTGCAGATGTGTTGAAAACATTCACAGTAAATACGAAAAACTTGGTAGTTTTCACAATCCACATATTTGGAGAAACTTTCAAGCACCAGGGTTTTGCACAGTCCATTCCCCTTCGCGTCAGGCTTGTTTGCAGGTATGCCTTAAAGTTCAGGCTTGCTTGAGGGCTGTTCGCAGGCTTGATTGCATGAACAAGCAAGCTTTTTTTGACAAAACGTGAAAGTTATTACTGTGAAAGAGGAAAACAACCGTGTTTTGAAAAACTTGTCAAAGAAATATTAGGTGAAACGTGTCACTTCTTCCGCTGAAATGGCTGGATGATACAGAAACGTCATCATGTAAACATAGTGACAGCTAAAATGTAAATAGAATAAAAGAGCAATGTTGGAATTTTTCTGATCACAGTAGCAGAATCATTTATGGATCATCTATGTCTTTCTCATGTAAGCTTGACCGCGGAAATATGAAACACTTAATTTCTTTTGTACGTCCGTTCAGAAAAAGCTTTAGCACCAGGAAAAGTCTTTTTCCACAGTGTAACTGTAATCAATGTTCAACAGAATAAGGAATCGGCCCTGCCCAATACGATCCTTGCTCATTCTAAACGCCCCTTTGTGCTGCGTTTTTTGTATGTGCCATCAGTTTTTCTAGCTGACAAACGCAGAGGTATGCAACGTGTATAATATGTGGAATCGTCATCTTGTTTTGTGCAGCACAAGCCTTTTGCAAGAGTTCTACTTTTAAATCCATGCTGACGTCACGTTGAAATTTGCATTATCAATGCCAAAGTTTAAAAAGAATGCCAAGCTTGTTTTCACCACTTTGTTTACACACTTTACCTCAAGCCATGGACCAACCGCATGTGTAGGCTACATCCCAGTTACGAAACAAGTTTTCGGTCTTTCTGACTGTCCACTACTGTAGACAGCCAGAAGTGATGACAAGAGGGTGTGCAATCCTTGACAAGAGGTGTGCGATCCTCAAAAATGTTTTATAAACCTTTGTCCTGTATGTTTTTCAACTCCCATGTCGTTATGAAGCGTTGACAACCCTGCAATAACATTTGCTCTTTGAAAATTTAAATGGTGTTTTGATGGCGATTTATAACTACATTGGTCTTGTAGCGCTAAAGGTGAGTTTGTACAATGGCTGGTATCATTTGACCCGGTTTGTTTTGTGTTCGGCAGACCGTGCGCCTGGTAAGAAGGCTACAGCACCAATTTACAACGTCTAGGTTAGACCAGGCCGAGAGTCGAACTCCAGAATTACCCATCATCAATGGTAGAGGCATGGGCGTCGGAAGGGAGGCAGGGGGTCCAAGCCCTTTCTGGATTTTGAAATGTTTAGCAAAAAAGGTTGTTTTCTTAGTTTTGAGGGGGAAAAATCAAATTTCACCACTTTTGGCCCCCCTGGAAAATATCCTTCCGACGCCCATGGGTAAAGGTGGAGGAAAATGAGTGAGAGTCGAACTCCAGACCTGCCAGAAACGGACCCACTTATCATTCGACCATCCCTGCAATAATACCGTTCATTCTCGCATTTGGAGACTCTTAAGTAACTGTGCCTGGGAAAGATGCCACCTTTTGCGCCAATTCGGACGCCACGACGACTGGCTAACCTTATTGTTTTGATAATGTGGTCCAAAGTCTACTTGTTACCTACAAGTTCTCAGCAGCTTCTTTTCGGGTGAACAGCGCTTCGGTAGGCGTCGTACATGATTTGCGTAACATGCATAAGTGCTTTCGAGTAAGCACGCATAGAAATGTAATAATAAACATGTGACGTGAAGAGCGTTTCGGCTTTGTTCTGAGGAAAAAAATTCTGCTGCACAAATGTCAACAACTCCGACAGCTGGAAAAAACTTGGGTGGTTTTAGATTCCAATGAAAATAAAATTTTCGACTCACTTCGACACAAAAAATAAGCAAACATGAACGGAGCAAAAGCTTCTACGCCAGTGGTTCTCAACCTTACATGGTTTGTGACCCCTTGCCCCTTCAACTGGCCTATAATTAATATTGTTACACTTGGGTTTTGCAATATCACAGCAGAGCTATTTAGTAAAAGCCTCTGCTCGTGTCCCCGGAGAACCGCTCCGTGGCCCTCAAGGGAGGCCGAAGGCCCCGGTTGAGAACCCTGTTTTACGCATTGTTCAGCAAAAATGTTTTCGAAATTAGCATGCACGCCAAGTCAGTCACAACCACAGCCTACAATTTCGCTGGAAAAATGGAAAAAGGATGAACAAGCATTTACACGCAACGCTATTTCTGTACGGATCGAAAAATTAACGATATTTTTTCCAATCGAGCCACATGCAACACTGAAGAAAAATGTTGCAATATCATTTCATATACCACTTACTCAAACAACCTTTACGCTTGTAGTCCGTAGTCCAATTTTTGTGTCGCATGAAAGCAAAATTTTGCGTACTTAAAATTTTTAACAGCTTTTGTTCACCACTGTGTTTTGAACAGATTTGGAAACACTTTATTCAAAAATGTTTTCATCTAGTTTAAAATATCATGACCGTTTTAAACCACATTAAGTCAATTATTACAGAATGTCTTTGACAGATCTCAAAACTGAAAAGGACTTGTATTTGCAGATGTTTTCCTCAAATTTTTAGCCACATTTAAAGTAAAGTTCAGTTTTACCTTTGCTACACATGATGCCGCGGAAGGAGCATCCTGATGTGATCAGACAAACAAAAGAAGCTAATGTTCGAGAAAAGCGCAAACTTGACAGACGAATCGAAGGACACAGGGGAATCAATGCTCAATGCCAGTACGAGAAGCGGTGCAGTTAATGTAAAGTGTATGTTTGAATTTAGTTATGGGGGTATTGCTCATTTTAGAAGACGTAAAACAAAAGTACAAATCTGACTGTTGGAAAGATTTTTTGAAAGAAACAAGTCTTGAAAACGTGTACATGAAGCAACTGGACAAAACCTGTGTTTGTTTCAACAACAACACTTTTGGGATTTTCCCCGCAAAATAAAAAACGCTTGTCTTACGTTTAGCTTTTCGGATCAGTGAATCTGCTACACATCATTTCTGAGAACACACTTCTCACTAAAGCCAGAAAAAAACGTGTGTCATTTGTTTAATTATTGCCCATCTTCTGCAACTCACACCTCAACAAGATGTGCTGAGTCATAAGCTCAACCTTTTTATACTGACTGGTAGTTTTTGAGGTTTCGGGATTGTTTCAAAACGGTAGGCTAGTTTGCTTTTGCCATCCAAACCACGCTGTTATTAATTTGTAAACTTTTCCTTGTGACCAGATAACTAAATTGTGTGTTGAAGCGTACAGTACCTATAGATATTTATATTCATCTGTGCAGATCGTTATTGATGCACTGAGTGAATTAGCACTGGTTATAAATCACTTGGCAATGCTTGTATTAATTTTGCATGAAATTATATGACTTTCTTCTTAAAGTTTGAGATCTGCCCTGATAAGCGGATAAATATCCGTAATCGTAGGTCAGGACTTGGCGTCCATTTGCTGATTTTGACTCTTTTTTTGATGTTTTGATCATTCTGCAACAGATTCCAATGTCAACAAACCGAAAGCGAATGTGCTTTGCTGAGGCGGGAACTTGCTCTGGCTATAGTCGATAACTCCGAGCGGAGAAGATTTGAGGTGGTCGACCGTCGTAATCGTTATGCTCGAACGACTCGCAGTTTGTCACGTGACAACGATCCAACTCTACTGTTGATGAAAGAAAGAGAAGAAGCAAGGAGGAGAAGCAATTACAGACTGTTTGTGAGGGCCAAAGAGAAGCAAGTGAGGACTACCGAGAAAGTTAAGGAGTTTGTGATCAAACTGCAGGAAGATATGGTAGGTACCAGGTAGTTGTATGCTCTAGCATTGTTGTGTGTGAGTGCAGTTGTTTAGTTAGCCTGGTTTGGTTTTCCAAGACGGGTTGATATGGGTAAATGTGATTTTTTAAAATCCGTTAGAATTTTTCAACCTTGTGAGTAACAACCAATCAAACAGCTTTGTTTTATTGATTTGAATTTATTTGTTATGATGTTTAAGCCCAAGTGAAAGTTATTTGGCATCAGCTAGGCCAGGAGTTCCCAACCTAGGATACATGTTCCCCCCAGGGGTGCATTTGCCTATCCGAGGGGGTACATTTAAGGTTAACAATAGAAGAGGTAAATATAGTGACAAAAAATATTGATTTCCAAATATTTATACATATATCAGTTAATATTATTTTAAAAAATCATTATATGCTTATTGTTAAATATATCTATGAATAATCATGGTAAAATATTTTGTCACAAAAAATTTTAGGCGTACATGTTCATCTGTCAAAATGCAGAAGAGGTACATCCTTATCTCTTGATATGCTGAAAGGGTACATGCTAATCTGTCGGAATGCTGAAGGGGTACATGGTAAGAGGAAGGTTGGGAACCCCTGAGCTAGGCTGATTCAGCAAGTAGCAAAGGTCCGATATTGTTGCGAAAAAGACTAATTTCCCTTGTTATTATTATTTACTTGTCGCAGACTCGTAGTCCATATCGCAGGCACAATCGAATCACACTAGAACATAAAAATGGTTAGCCATAACGCATTACAGAGTAGGTGTTAGCACACAATCAACACTGAGAGGAGCAAAACACTTTAATAACGCCCCAACTATAACGTCATTCACTCATCATGATACAGGGATCCGGCAGTGGGAGAGAAATGAAGCATTCTAAAATCAAATTTTGGGGTAAACAGCTAACAGAAAAAAGTAAAAAGTAAATCGGATTGGGGTGCATATTGGCGTACAGAGGCATGAAAATTGTTTTGATCAAGGTTTCAAATATTTTCCTACGCATTTAGCATGAGGCCGACAGCGAATTGTTTTTCATAAATTCAAAGCAGGCTTTGGCGGTTAGTGTTTAATTTACCTGTTATATAACTTACTTTTTGTATGTTTGGCTGCCTTTCTGTTAACGATCCTCATAAAGATTCCAGAATCTTAATATATCAAATTTTTATCAGTGCTTGAAATATTGCTACTAACATTCTAAACCTGCAAATCTATTTAAAACAGCACACAGTAATGTGGTCCGTTGTTCACAATACGAGAACGATAAAATATGTCAAAAAGCATTACGCGAATGCCTGTTACCACTAAATAAGCTAAGGCCTCGTCTTGTGTTAAAGTAGGCCTACTGAAAACAAGTTGACACTGAGATTAATTGCACGCATCTTTGCCACAGCAGGACATACACAAACCAACACATCATTTCAAATATTTCTTATTTCTTGTCAACATTTTACTGTTCAATAATTTCAGCTTTGTGTTTATTAGAACCAATGGCAACTGCCAAGAAGACTATATTTTGTGGTTAATTGCAGTGCAACCATCTAAGTTACCGAAAGCCATAAAGGCATATTTGCATTACGTATTCGTTCTGTTGCATTCAAATTGCAAAGCACAATGTTGAAGATAACATATGCCTATTTCATTTTCATAAAAACTCTTTCTCAGGCCAAGTGGAAGAGAGAACAGGAACCACAGTTAGCCGACATTTTAATTCTGGTGAACGGCAGCGAACCTGACGATTCAGATGAAGACGAAAAAGTATCCTCCCTGTCTGAGAGCAGACCTGGATCTCGCGCATGGAGAGAAGCGATGAAGGCCAGGTGGGGTCAGATGTAGGCTAGTCACTGGTCGATGAACAAATGAATACTGCTTCAGATGGAGTAGGGCGTAGTTCAGCGAACAGTATGTAGCGCGTAACGCTTGGACTACTTATTCCAAAGTTCTTCATCTTTGTTTTGGTGCCATACATTACAAAGTTATTTGCTGTACATTACGCAAAACACCTTATCTTTGCAAAGTTATTACAAAGACAAACAAAGATAGCAACAAACTGTGTATTGCATATGTTGCGAAACGAAAAACAAGCTGCAGCAAAAGTCATGTGGAGCCTTGAAAGATTCATTTGTCGAGAATAGTTACTTAAACCTAAAACAGACTCCACGCTTGACTCTAAGCCGTCTGCTAACATTCACTTTAGCCACGTCAACGAGGTGGCTGTGACTCCCTATGATCTAGAAACATTTTCGATAATTCCGCATACCAATCAAGCTTTACACAATAATGAGGTGATAGCACATCCATTTGCTGCATTATTTCTTAGATACCATTTGTGATGCAACACTTTCGGGGCGTTGCAACAACTTTTTGATAATTTCGACATCAAAATTTTTCCCTTGTTTGTCTCCTTCGTAGATATGTTCGTACACGGATTTTGAGGGACTTCGAAATCGAACTGACTCCGCAGGAAATTTTCACCTTCACTCCGGCTGTGACTCCGGCTTCGTCAGCACGTCAAAGCGGAGATGACGTGAAATCAAAGGATGCCAATCAAATTTCTGCTTGAACTGAAACAGCCTACAGGCTTCGAAACAAAACGACTGCTGCCAAAGTAAAGCATGACAGCCATCACTTTTTATCCATGTTCTTCCATTTGTATTTTATCATGCCACCAACTTGTTGCGAAAGATATTTACGTTTGACTGCAGCGTTTCTGCAGTATTGCTAATAAAGCAGTAGAAACAAGCCTTGCAGTAGAGGCATTTGCTCTGTTCGACCAACAGGTGATGCAGGGAATGTTGTAATTGGTGTTGTAGTTACACCATTAGGCGTGATCTGAAGTATAACGTTGATTGCCCGAACATACACCGGTGAAAAATAAGTCCTGCACGCTCAAAGAAGTGATTTCCAAAACATATGGTGGGTATCGTTTTTAAGCGACCATATACACGGGTTGCAGAGCTGGAGGTAAAATTTCCGACACCAACTCCGACCTTTCCAAAATTTCCGACTCCGACTCCGATTCCCGACTCCGACTCCTTAACATGAATGAGGTTTGGCTGTCAGCAATTTTGTAGCGCAACTAGAAATCAATGGAAATCATGGTACGCAGCAAGATTTCTGTGTTTCAATAAAAGTTTCAAAAGAAATTGTACCATTTCAGCAGGCACGAGTTAGGAGCCTAACTTAAGAGTGCGACGTGAAAAATGATTCAATTGGACATCCGCAGTCGGATAAAAAATCGGATTCAGACTTCTAGTGATCTTAGAAAACCGACTCCACCCAAAAACCTCCGACTCCTTGCGACTCCGACTCCACAACCCTGTATCGCACCTCTTCAAAAAGTTTGATTTCAGTGGAAAGATTTTAGAGTTGGTTCGATCACGTTGTGTTTGTAAGAACCTAATCAGAAAAAGAGGGTTTTCAAGTATGGTTTATTTGCCAAAGGATATTTTGTGTTTACCGCTCTTAAAGCTTGAAAAAATTTATCAATGTGGTTTTAAATGTGAAAGCATTCTGCAGTCTCACCCCTGGTAAAATCAAAATTTCTTTAATTCTTAACCATGTAGCTATTAGCTACTAGCGTAAACTTTAGGAGCATAAACCTGTTCTACATACTTTGCATCGTTTCATTAAATTGCAGATAATTTAATCTGTATAAAGTTGACTCTTGAAGTTCGGAATTAGCCATGGTTTGTTTAGAACAGTGGTTCCAAAATTGGGCGGTACCGCCCCCCTGCGGGCGGTGAGAAAATCTAGGGGGGCAGTGAAGCAGAAATGAGCGTTTGAGGGGCGGTGAAGCAGAAATGGGTGGTTGGGGGCGATAGGAGACCCAGTTAATAATTACATTTCTGTTGTCTTACTAACTTTGAGTGACCAAATGTCATAAAAAACAGTATGATCAACAAACGTGTATGCGTGTAATTTGTAAACAATAACTTAAGAATTTTGGAAACAAAACAGAGGTGAAATGCTAGGAGATAAATTGATGAACTGCAGTTTCGATCACTAAAGGCAAGCTGCACAGTAAAACTGTTCTTCTCTATAATTAAATGATCATGATTGGAATTTTCGTCAGCTGTACTTCTTGGCACCGGTAAACTGCTACTTAAAACAATGCCCGTTTTCTTACATAGACTATCACTGGTCAGGTTTGATAATACACTCTTGCACTTAGACTCAGCCTGTAACCAAAAGCGTGAACTAATTTTGGATGGAGTGGTTTGATGATCACAAATATAATAATAACCTTTTACGAGTTCAATTCGAAAGTAGAAAGGGAAGTTATATTATTTTACAGATAGTGTTAGGTGCCAACAAGAATAAGTCACCTAAAGGGAATCGAAAAGATTCTGGAAAACAAAAGTGTGTTTCAGAACGCGCTTTAGCTTAAGCAGCGCCAAGGAAATTCAGGGAGAGAGAGATGGTAGAGCCAGTGGACGACTGCAAGTGTCACGGCTAAGTTCAAAAACTTTTAAAATATGCAGATTAAATTCAATACTGCACTGCTCCGAACTCAAAATTGACTAAAAATGTGACAGAGTATTGATGGATTGATTGATCAAATGACAACAAAGGATTTAGAAGTGTTCTGCTAAGTTTAGGCAATGTGGTGCTCTCGGATAATGATGAAGAGAGTTTGTACGCCTGTTGCTGCACACAGAAGGTGACTGCCAAAGGGTGTCATAGATACAGTATCTTGGCTATCACCAGTGGCTTACGCAGAAAACTTCCGAGGGGAGCCAAAGTTTCGTCACAATCGTGTGACATCACAAATCAACTTTAGGGTAAGTGCCGAAGGCACAACCGTTCTAGGGGGTCCGGATGCATGCTTCCGGGAAAATTTTGCAAGATTACACCTAAAAATAT
>Ga0210059_1005871_pt1 | contig 19723 bp, 16 predicted proteins | sample Ectturendosymbi2_FD_188042 | JGI IMG/M metagenome (GOLD analysis project Ga0210059, IMG submission 188042) | Ecteinascidia turbinata endosymbiont from Florida, USA - Sample 2 (SPAdes) (version 2) | ecosystem: Host-associated > Tunicates > Ascidians > Unclassified | place: Key West, Florida... | reverse complement strand
GTGGCTAGCTACTTTAGCAAGCTGCTTCGCAAATGACGTTTGGTTAAGGTTGATTTTCTGTCATTCATTGCAAGAAACTGCAAGCATCAACTTTTTTGAGAAAAGGCTCGGCCTTTATCGGAGTGTACAAAATAACAAACAAACAAACCGCTATTCATCAAAAGGAATCCATTCACAGCTATGAATCAGACAATATAACTTTATAGACTATATCTTGTCAAACAATAGTTCAATTTCGTGTCTTTTTCAACAAATTCAGTTGTTTGATCGCTTTTGTTTCTTACCATCTTAAAGCGGTAAGCACCTAAGCACTTTTCATCACTGTTTGCGATCATTCATGCGTTGATATCATGCTTGGAGAATTCAGTACAGTCGATCTCTACACTGTGTGGCATTCTTTCTCCACACTCAATTCAACTCGACTTCCATTAAAGTGGTCGTTGTCTTCGATAGAAAGCTTTTTAATGGACCTCACGCATATTGCTTCGGTTTTCCCGGATTTTGAAATAGAATTTCAAATGCAACTCAGTTGCTGCAGCAGCAACGTTCTGTAAAAATCTGCAGAAACGTATGAGGAAGCGAACCTTTAGTGTGAAATCCCAATGATTTATTGCTTTTTCTTTGCCGCCGGCCGTCATAACGCACCACAGCCAGGGTATCTACCAAGAGGGTGGCGAAAGAGCCGGTCTCCCCCAAAACTTTGTAGTCAATTGTTGAACTATTGAGCAAAGATTGGCATGAACACTTAAAGCTAATTCGAGTAAACAATTCTTGCCTCCCAAATTTTTTTTCTGGCTACGCGCATTACCACAGATATATCACTGGTGTTAAATGCCATTTTATTTAATGGGGCTAACGTCATATTTTTTCAATGCCAAAAAAGTCTTTTTGGTCATCTTGAATGGCAATCTCAAGAATAAGATTTCCTTAACATTTTGGCAAATAAAAGTGATTCATATCTAGATGTCACACAAGTTTTTAAGCTAACGCATTCGCATTCACACCATTTTGATGTACAGGAAAATTCAAGTTCGGATCTTAAACATGAAAATTCACGCTTCTCGAACGTTGACATCAAGAAAATGAAGATCAATCGATCTTTCTTGTAGCTGTTTCTTGTAACACTTGACTCAGTGGCATCACTAATTTCAATTTACTGCGCAGTTAGGACCGTAACAAATACCTTGGACATCGTACCGAAAGCCAATTTAGATAGAAAGTGTTAACTCTAAATAATATTGCCATATCTCTTCTTTGATGAGTTCAAATTTTTGGCTCAACTGATCTTGTAAAGTTACTACAGTAACTGCTGATGTTTGGAGGATTAACTATTAACGAAGGTTCTCTTCCTTAGTCACTGGACTGAGGTACTGTGTTTAGCCTATTTATCGGGCGCTAGTGGCCATCGAAGTGAAATCGGTGTGGGCTGCAGCAGTTTTTGTAAAATCAGAGTGGGCTGCAGCCGTTTAAACAGTTTGTTAATATGTGGGAGTTTAACAGCAATTACTGTATTCGCGTAACAGTCTGATTCTCACAACCACGGACTTAAATTCCTCTCAACCAGATTCTGACTAACATCCTGTTGCCTGAAACGCAGCAGCCAGACCAACTTAACTTTCTTGCAGCATAGGAACGAGGTCTTGTAGTTATGGTGAGCGTTCTTGTTCTGTCACAATGTCCTCGTGTTGTGTCACAATACCATAGTTTTGTTATGGTGCTTGGTGGTGGTGGCGCAACAGGTTCGACTTAAAATGCATTATGAAGATGCTGCGTTGATGCAGCTTTGCAGTTAATGGTTGTATGGGGCTCAAAATATAGATTCCAGTAACTGTACATCACAAACTTTCTGTTTGCCAAGCAAGTTTTCGTCCTCGTCAAAGTGGTGGCAATGGCTCGAGACATGCCTCCGATACCATAGATACGCCACTGCTGGACCAACCCAGGAAGACACGAAAATGTGAAACAGTCCTCACGCTAAATTTAGTTAAAAACTATCAGGTTCGAACCGAAAATGCAACAAAACAACGTTTTCTTAATGTACTACGTCACTAATGGTGACAATTTTGCCCCTAACAAAAATAATCAAAGTTCGTAGAAGAACAAGCGGTTTGACGTGGCCACAAACTTTTTTTGGATAACAACCAACATGTCAAGATTTCTCTTATCACTTTGAAAGTTTCAGCAGTTTGTACGGTTCAACAGTTCCATAATGTTACAAAGTTTCATGAGGACAAATTGAGGCCTGTCTCAGAAAAAAGTGGTACACGAACAAAAGGATGAAAAATGCCTTAGAAATACCAATATGTTAAACATCTCCCATGTTTTGACAATTCCAGCATATTTGTGGTTGAATACCACATTTATGAAATTTTCGATCAGATGGCCTGTCTCAAGATAAATCTTGTAAGGAGATAATTAACCAGTAGAGCAAAGAACTCCATTAAGACTTTTCTTAAAAATGATTAGAATATAAAATTTCATCTTTATTCTTTGAAAGTTTCTGCAAATGCCCAAATTGCAATGCAATGTTTTGAAATTTTCGGGGGTGGAGCATTTGCCCCCCGTGGTTGTGCAGCAGTGCGGAACCCTCCTCAAAAAGGCATCTGCTGCATTTAGTCATTAGCCACTGCATATCTGTGGTAGGCACACCCGTCTATGTTACGCTTCCCTGAGACGTAATGAAGATTTTCATGGCACCCTGACTTAGGACCCCAAGAAGCGTCTACGTTATGGAACCGTACTGCTTTGTACCGCTTATTAAATCAAAAAATCTGTGCGCTCTCATTGGAAACGAAACTACTAGGGTTGTTCACCTGACAATAAAATGTGATATGAACTTCAAGTAGTGTTACTTAAAACAAAAGTAAAACAACACTAAACAACACTGAACTTGCCATCACGCTGACTATACAAAAGACAACTCTCAGCTTTTCTTTAATGCTGTAAATGACATGTGTACGTGTTTTCCATACAGTGTTTTAATCTTAGGTTTGAATATTCGTAAAATTAAGCGTGCATTCAGATAATCATGGGTGTTGGTGGATCGATTCCAGCTCCTGAAGGAATGCATTTGGTGATCATCGGTGGAGGATATGGAGGCTCCACTCTTGCAGTACAGCTTTTGAAAAGCAACTTCTGCAAGATCACCCTCATTGATCCAAAAGAGGCAATGTTGCACAGCATGGGAGCGCTTAGGACAGTTGTCGACGAAAGTAAGTTGATTGATGTTCCTAAGGTGATGTAGTTAAGTTCACGAACTGCCTATCTCAGGGTTGGGCAACCTTTTCTACCGAGGGCCACATTGAAAATTGTATTGCTACCGGGGACCGCATATATCACATTATGTTTTACCGGATGGAAGGTGTATAAATTACGCGTTGTTGTAGAGGGCCGCATATACTACACAATAGTCATTTCCAGTTGAGTAGAAATGCGGTTTCGAATGAAACGTGTGGCATAAAATCTCAAGAGACTCGAAATATGTACTGTCTATGTACGCGTGGCTGCCCTGCGGGCTGCACAAAATTCCCTCACAGGCCGTAGTTTGCCCACTAGGGTGGACCAAAAAAATTTTTTTTGAAAATTCCTGCTCCCTGTATGAATTATTGTGACACTCCCAGAAATATGCTGACATGCAAGATTTAAACAAAAAGTATTAATTTTTAGAGGTTGCTACCAGGCACTGAAGTTTTTATAAATTCAACTTATAACAACTTATGCGTTGGTTGCATCACGGAGGCTGTCGTCTTGAAATATGGAGAGACTACAATAGCCTCTTGGATGCAGTCTAGCTTGCTACATTGGGAAGTGAGTCGATTGTACTTAACCAAAGTATTAGCACACTGACTTGATAAATTTAAATCATGAGCCAAACTGAAAATGTTACACGGCTGTGCAACATTACCTGCAAAGTTTAAAAGCTTGTTTATGAAATGAGCAGGGCTAAAAAAGAACAAAGAAAGCAAAGAGAAGCGACAAATCTGTTGAAAAAGAAACTAGTTTTAATGAGATGTTGGATAATCCATTTGACATAGCTAATGAAACTGCCTAAGATTGAAGATTGTCACTTTTTGACAGCTCAGAGACAAAAAAAGCTTGGCAAAATGGGGGCCATTGAGCAGCAGTTAGTACTACAAGGAAAAAGAAAAGCTAAATGATCCATTAACTCAGACTTACACATTTAAAGTTAGAAAAAAACAACAGTTTGTTGCTGTAATCTCTGAGTACTTTGATAGTTCAAATGCATCATCTTTTTCTTCTGATCACAATGATGAATACCTTCCTCCAAGAACCTACAGAAGAACTGTTCTTCTGAAAAGCCTGTACATATGATGACTGTTGGTTTAGCAGCAGCATTTGACCACACAAAGACCAATGACAGAGATGCAACTAATCTGCTTGCTGAAAGCGTTAAATCTGTAGGTCATATTGCAGTAGTGCTGAGCAGACATATTGTAAGAAGAGGATGGAGTTTAGAAAGAAATCTGCTAAAGATTGAAAAGATGCATTTGAAGCTGATGTTTCGATGACAATTCATTGGGATAGTAAAATGATACCTGATATTTATGGCAATGATGTGGTTGATAGACTTCCTATTATTGCATCAGGACTTGGTGTAGACCAATTGCTTTAAGTGCCTAATTAAGCTTCCAAGCCCTGGAGAAAGCATAGCTGCAACAGTTATAGTGGCATTCAAGAACGGAGAGTAATGGAAAATGTGAAGTGTATGTGTTTTGAGACAACCAGCAACAATATTGGCTTATAAAAAGGAGCTTGGCTTTATTTTAGCAGCAGCTTCATTGATCTTTGCTTCACTTTCCATGCAGAGATGATACTCATTTATGTGAGGTAATTTTGCAAATTGTTTTTAGCAATTGTTTTGGATCTTCATCTGGGCCAATACACCTCTTTGAGATATTTCGAGCAAACTGGAACTGAATCATCCGAAATGATTTTGATGTTGGTTTGGGTTAATGACACGTAACGTTTAATTTGAAATCCTTGAAATTGGCTTGACTGCTTCCTGCAAAAAAAAGCAGAGCAGTGGACAAAAGTAGAGAGCTTTAATAGTTTTTTGGAAATTGTCCAAAATATAAGGGCTACAAATGATGCTGCTGATAAATGGATTACTCTAATTCAGGAGTACAACAACCTGCACACCAAAGATGATGATATGAAGCAATGTTTGTTGCAGTTTGTGTCAAAACATAGGAAAAAGCTTCCAACTTCTAAGAAGAAAACAGTGCTTTCTTGAAGCTCTACCACAACTTTGCCCACAACGACTGAAAGTTAATATGTGCTGTACTTTTTTCAAAAATTGGCACTAATATGCAGCTACTACGCATTAAATACGTTTGACAGTTAGTGTACCTGCACATAGCTTTTATGTGTTACCGTAATTTCATTCGCATGTTGTTGATTCTTTTTCAAGTACTGTATAACCATATTGTTTAAAATGTGCTTATTACCCCTGATTTGTAGTGGTAGGCCTACAGTACTATACCATGCAAGCCACAGTGATTTTGGACAAGTTAGTAAAAAGCTATAAACTTCAAAATGTGGTAGCAACCTTTAAAACTGCTTAAAAAAGCTTAAAATTTTGCAGGAAGACTTTTTAATGATGGAGCACACTTTTTCCAACAGGGAAAGCAAATCCAAAAGAAAAAAATTTTTCCCCATATTTTTGGACCACCCTATTGCCCACCCCTGACTTATCTGTATGTTCTTCGAAGAAGCTCACTATGACCTCTAAATTCTACGCTCGGGTATCAATTCAACATTATGTCAATTCAAAAACCTGAAAACGACAAGTAAACAGAAAGCGCGCTCACATTCCAGGAGTTTAACATGTGAAATACGTGAGAAAATGGCTACCGCTGAAACTTGCTTTCAGCCCAACCTGATCTTGCAAAATTTTTGCAAATTGTTTATTGTTTTTCAAAAATAATTTGGCTCTTTCGCAATTTTTTTTCATTTGCAGACCTTTTGTTGCTATTCTGTTTTGTAGATAAGACTTACTGCTTGCTCGGCAGCTTGTTCGTTTGCTCCTCGTTTCGCCAGGATCACTTGGCCACACTGCGCCTGGTGTGCAGTGAGCAGATGCAGTAGAAAGTTTCCCTTCTGTTTGGTAGCGTGCAGTGTTAATGAACTACTGTGACCCAGACGCAGGCATAATTGATATGGCCAGTGTTGAAACAATCTCAACCTTCTATAGCTGTGATTACGTCAATAAGAACGGTTCCCGGGCCGGGTTGCTCTTGTTTTCAGCGACATTGAATACGTATTTGCTAACTTATATGCATTTGGTGCTGATTTGCAGATTCACCTTGTTGGTTCTCCAAGCTAAGTGAATGATTTCGGTGGCATTCACGCACGACCCAGTAGGAAAGCTTACCGCAAAGTAACTCGATTGCGAGTCTTTTTCTTAGCATTCGAATGGGTGACTTGCGGTGCTGTCTAACGCAACTGAAAAAGTGACGCAGCCAAGTTTTCTGACCTTAGTTATTTAAACCCCATTGACCTTGGACATCGACATACGAGTAGAGCTCGTTTGACATCGGCACCCAACGATATCCGATCTGTAATCGTGTCGCGTTGCTTCGAGGCACTTTGCTCTCATCGTTGCGTCTCTTCATAACAAGTAATGTGGTAAGCGCTGGTTTATGGCTTGCTAAAAAGTGATGGAACGCTTAGGCAACGATTTAACAGGATTTAAACTACGAACTATTATGCTTAAAGCTGATTTTTCAAGCAAGTTTTTTTGCGATTGATAAAACCTGAAACCAAAAATATCACATCTTGGTTGAGACATCACGTTCAAAAACAACTGTAACATTCTAGCTAAGTTTCTTGATTGGCAAGGTTTGCATTCATGCCCCACAATTTTTATGATCACCTGTACTGCAAGCTACTGCTTCACAAAAGGTTTGTTTGAGGTTTGTGAAGCGCATTATGTATCAACAATGAAAGGAAATGCAAGAAGCGTTTATCGCTGACTAACTTGAATCTTAAAAGGCTTGCTGAGGATTCAATACCACATGACTTACGTCATTACGTTTTCGAGCCATAGCAAGCTCTTTGAATAAATACTGGAGTGACATTCCTTTATTTGCAAAGCATTTCTTTGAATACCAACAACGCATACTATAACGACATGAAGGTACAGAAATGAATTTTCGAAAAACACGAAAGTATGTATCTATCTTAAAGCTTTGGTCTTATCACAAACAATTTTCAAAGTTTTTCAGTGAGAGATTTCAGACCCCAACTTCCTTTCCTGTGAAAGCGAAGACATTAACGCTGCAAAAAAACAACATTTATCTTCCTTATTTGCAGAATTCTTTTACAAGTCTTGTTTGATAAGTTTCGGTCTGTGGTCACTTGTGTACTTAAATACTCACAAGATTGGTATGTTTTCAGGTTACGCAAACAAACTGCTTATACCCTACGATCGAATGCTGGGTGACAGCTTCGTTAAAGGCAAGGTGGTATCCATCAACACTACGCAAAAAGAAGTCTGTCTTGAAAACGATAAAAAGGCACGTGAACCAAAATTTGCTGCATCATTTCTCGACATTTACTGCGGAGTTAATGTTTCGTGAAAGTAGGTTACTGCGTAACAACTTAAGAGTTTCAGACACTTAGTTGTAGAATGTCTGCTGGTTACATGAACTAGATTTTGTCAGGTATGTGTTGATGAAATAGAAGTTTTATCGCTTTAAAATTTTCAAACTTCTATACGCCTTTAACAGTGGTTGTTAATTATGCAGCTATTCATTGATTTTTTGTTCAAAGTAGCCGTGTTCACTGTATTCGAAACGGTAAACATACAAGGGATAGCGGTTTTCGCGTGACATTTGGCTTATGCAATGTTTCTAAATGCGCGTCAGATGAAACATTACGGTGAATAAGCGGCCGGCATCAGCAAATGATTAACTTTGTTCCAGTAGTATCAATGCTAACAAACATCATTCGCATCGGCCACCGGTAACATCAGCGATGTAAAAGCTTACAAAAACTTTTTTTTCTTTTCTGCAGATTTCGTATACACATTTGGTCATTGCAACAGGCAGCACATCGCCATTTCCCAGTAAACTTGGAGAAAATGCTGGGGCAGCTTCTTCAATCAAAGAAATTACGCAACTGTACGCCGATTTTCGACAAGAAGTGCGTTTAGTATTCAATGTTAAATAAATTTTAAAAATGATTCTAGAGACAGCACAAACGTACGTTTCGAATACAGCAGACTCACCAAAAATAGGGCTGTATTTCCACATTAATGCATTTCTCATCAAATTGCATGATTTTCTCAAAGTTTCGTCACTCAATCTCGATCGTGCAGTGTTCATCTTCAGCGTTTTACAACTACAGCAGTACAATACTTTGTTAATAGTCCACTCGAAGGCTACGTTCATTACTGGGATTGTGATGAAGTAAGTGGTTGCTTTGTCCGGCTGATCATCATCAACATCCATCATCCAAGATATGCAGTCCAGACCTGTGTTTCTCAACCTTTTTATGCTTGTGGCCCGGTAGAAGTTGAAAAAAATGCTTTGCGGACCGGTGACATAAAACCTGTAGCAGTGAACAAAATCGAAATTAAAAGCAGACAAGACGGCGACACAGCATCAGAGCGAACATCACAAAATCAGAGACGTAAATGAAGTGGAAGATCTCTACATAGTGTTTGGTTCTTGGGAGAAGATAGAAAATTTTCCTCCCACTCTTCAAAAGTGGGTAACCTTTCTTTTGTGGTTCGAGCAAGAAATGGGAGGAACCAATAAAATTTTAAAGAAAAGGAACAGTGAATAGTAAACCACATTGGTTTTCATATCGAGTCTCCCTCTATTCTTTGCTTGCAAGTTACTTCTTTTAGCAAAAACATTTGTTTGCCACTAAAATGCTCTCACAATCAACAAACCCATGCTTGCTACAAGATCATTTTGTCTACTACAGATTTTTTATGATAATACAACAGTAGGCTTGTAAACGTGATTCGGTTGTAAAATTACGAGAAATAAGATGCTCAGAAGCGTTATTCAAATTTTATTAAACATCAGTGGGAAATTCGCTGCTGCTTCGTTGACAATGTGCGAGATAATCGCGGCTGCAACTTGGTTTCAGCGAGATGAAGTGCTACACTGACGTCCATTCGATTTCTCTGTTTTGTTTGGATTAGCGATAGTGCTGAAAAGCTCTTCTCGCATAAGTATGTAGTTGAAATTATCATCAACGGCTTGACTGCTTTTTCACTGAGAGGTGGATATTCACTTTCGAGTGTTATCCAAAACTGTGCCAGTGATTGCATTTTATACTCACACAACAGAGTAGTGTCGCAACACAATTCAATCAGACATTCTTTTTCACTGGAATTAAGATTCCATGAATGGATATCTTCTGCGAAGGGATTGTTGATCACAGGTTTCCTTTCCGAGGATCCTCATACGGAGGGAAATAACGATCAAGTTTTCAGATAATTCCTTTAAGTGTGGAATTATGATACATAATAACTCTTTCCTATTCACATCAGCACTTGTCAAAAATTCGTGCGAATTTGAAAACATTTCTAAGGCCCCTTCTGCACCCGACTATCCCAGAGAGCCAGTTTCTTTTTGAATGCATCCGTTTTGCTTCTCAGTATAAAAATGTTAGTACTAAACCCCTGAAGAGAAATACTGAGCCCGTTCAAACGGCAAAATATATCTTCTAAGTAAGCAAGCTTACTCATCCATATCTCATGTAACAAAAGTTCTGTTAATGAAGAATTTTCGTCTTGCAAAAACTGTTTTGCTTCTTCCTTGACTTCCAAATGACGCGAGACAACACGAGCCACCTTACTTCTGCATGAAAAAGGAGATGCCGATGCTGCGAATCCATGCTTTGACACAGCGCCGTAAACAATCTGGAGTTCAAAGCTCAACTGCGAATTTCATTTACAATCTTCACAGCGTCATTCAATACTTTGTTTAATTCAGACGACCTTTACAAGTGCTATACGTGAATTATGCAGTGAGTAGCCAACATCTCTTCATGAGCAACTTCTTTCATTTTTTCCATCACACCAGAACGACAAGCAGTCACATTTGCAGCTCCGTCCGTACACACTCCGACGCATTTGCCCCAGTCCAAGCAATTTTCAAGGGAGTACTCGTTAAGAGACCTATATCTCTGAGCTGGTGGTCCTACTAGGCAAGTCAAGGCAACAAAGAAATTCTTCCTCGAAATCAACGTCTTTATATCACACGAAACAAAGCAGAATGGCACGGTTACTCACGTCAGGTGATTTGTCAAGTTGAATAACAAAGTAGACCGATTTCTTGATCCCCTCTATAACCTGGTCTTCAACATCCTTTGCCATGTCTGTAATTCTCCTTTGAACTGTGTCATTCGAAAGAGGCACATTTTTTAAGTTTTTGGGCTGCTTTAGAACCCAAAATTTCTTTACTTGCAGCTACAATGCAAGGTTTTATCAGCTCTTCACCAATTGCAAACGTTTTTTTGTTTTGGATGTTTGAAGAGCACTCAAATATGATGCACTCAGGTGATACTTTTCGGTGGTTGTCAGCTTTTTCATTTCAACGTTTTCACTTTTCATTTCACTAAGCAGTCTTTCAAAATAGGCCAGAGGCTTGTTTGCCAAAGCCTTATGCTTGGAATTCAAGTGACGTTCAAGTTTGCAAGGTTTCATCGCATCATTTGAAAGAACTTAGGAGCATACTAAGCACAAAGGCAGCGGATATTGTTCACTACAAGGAGCTACAGTGAATCAAAACTTCAAGTATTTTTGGCTATACTCGTTTTTTGCTTTCTCCTGCTCCGTTCAAAATATCAGGACATTCCCTCTTTACGGCTTGTTGCGAAATCGAAGCACTGCCTTCATGTTTGCTGAGCGAAATGGGACTACGCCTACTTGATAAACTCTTGCTAATTTCCTTCTTATTAAAAAACGCTGAAATACTTTGCTGTTTCTTTGACTCCATCTTCCAAGCTTACGCTAAATATTTAATCAAGCGTAGATTCAACGGTTTCATATAATGTTATGATGTACAAACTAATCCAAACGTTTGAATAAAAACACCCTGTATCTACAACGAACAGTGTTGCCACTCTGTTGTCACGGAAAAGTACTAGATTTCATGTTAAAAAACACTAGATTCACAAAAAGAACACTAGATTGCAAAAGCAAAATTACACGCAGTGAAAATGGCCAGAAAATGCGTTGCAATGCCAACCATAGACATTGTGCAACTCATTGCAAGCCAGAGACAAAGAAATGTGGAAATAGCAGCAACAGTTGTGTTTATTCGTACAACAGGTCACTGAAACTTTTAACAGATGACCAAGTGACTTTGCAGCGGTTTGACTCAAAAAATGTGATATTGTTTTGTGCAATTTAAGATTTCATTAGGAAGAATTTTTAGCAAATCACAATTGCACTAAATCAAAAGGTCTCAATTACAGTTACAACCACACAAAATTGTGCATTTAATTACATTCAGCTCACTCATAAAAAAAACACTAGATAGCCATAAAAGAAGCACTAGAACACTAGATGAAATGAAAAGACAATAGATCTAATGGAAAAACACTAGGACCGGCACCGCTGACAACGAATATCAATATTGGAGCAACATGCTGGCAGTGATGATTTTGAAACGGGTTAAATTTTATGATTATGAGCAAACAAAACAAATTGGGATCTTGAGAATTCTTGCGTCACGTCGTTATGAAGGGCGATGTCATAATGCCTTTGTATGCATAATACGCTCCTTAGCATGCATCGGTTTGTTTTGAATTTTTGTTGAGAAGATATACAAACTTGTTTGGTTGCGGCATGTTGCTTTATAATTGAAATATGCTATGCAAATGTACAGTACACTTCTCTTCTGCGGACCGGCAACGTTCCGGCGACCGGCCGTTGAGAAACACTGGTCTAGACTCTAGATCAGTGGTCCCCAACACCCGGGTCGCGGATCAGTTGGAACCGGGCCGCGAAATTACAGCGTGTAAACTGGTGGTGACAACATTCGTTTTCTGGGCATGTGATTAGTGGATTCTTCCCATGGAAGCACTGTTGCGTGCTTGGAGTGAGAGCGGAGCATAAAGTGAGATGGTTCAAACTGGCGACTGAATTTCAGCTGTTGAAAATAACAACCATCTATAAAGTGCTCCCAGGCCTTGTCAAACGTTGACCGGTCCGCGCGGTTACAAAAAGGTGGTTGGGATCACTGGTCTAGGTGTTGAAAAGTTACCTGATGCTATGAACTATGCAGTAGGCCAGTGTTTCTCGATCACCGGTCCGCGTTAATTTTTGTGCCTGTCCGCAGAAGACGTAGGTTTCTTTATATACTTCTGTCAAAAGCGAGTCTTTCTAAGCAACATGTCGTAAGCAAAGAAGTGGTATTCATCTTCTCAACGAAAAATGAAAAAGAATTGAAACATGGGGCCAATGATGTTTTTTGTTGGCGAAATATATACGGAAATCATCACTGTGCTTGATTCATTGCTGTCGAAGGATGTTTTTCGATAGATAGCCTACTGATAACAAACTCATTGTAACCACGTAGGCATTATGACATCCCCTTTTATAACAATATGATCAAAATTAAATCTTGGGATTTGAATTCGTTTTTTTGTGCACTCCTAACCTCAAGGTTTTATATTTGCTAGTTTGTAAGTCCGACATTAACGTTCGTTGTTGGTACAGGTGCTTCAATTGCAACGTTGTGAAAATATTTTACAGCATAACCTTATCTGAATTTGGTTAAAATTTTTGCCTGATGCATGCTGGGTTTAAGTTAAGAAAATTGAACTATGGAGACACAGCGGTATTTTAACATTTTTAAAATAAAAATATTTAATGTACTACGACTTTTACAAAGCAGTCTCATTTCGCTTTGGAAACTTGAAGCCATTGCTTCGACTTTACATTACAATAGACACAAACAGGGTATGTGCTGATAGTTTGGATGACATAGGAGGAAGCAAGAAACGAATGGGGCGTTCATCAGACAATACGATCAAAAGCACTTGGAGCTTGGTTACACCGAACTATGCTTATACTGTTGTTTTATCACACGGTTTTGCATTAATCGTGAGTTTCTTGATCAATGTGTGAACACTTCTGGTGTCACATACATTTCAAGACTTTTGCTTTGATTGTGTATTTGAGCCATTTCCCACCTTGCTTAAAGTTTCGGTTTCACGTGTTAACTTTGTTGTCCACAATTTTATTGTTTTTCAACTTCAACCGGTCCGCAAGTACAAAAAGGTTGAGGACCACAGAGCTGGACCACGAACAATATGTTTGAAGGGGGGAATACCGATCGACCGAAGTACAGCAGAAGGCAACGCACCAGTCTGGTTCTTCGGCTGTCGTTTAATTGTGACCCAGTCATTTGCAAAAACCTCAACGTAGGCTTCTTCATAAACTGAGCTCCTATCCAAATGCAGATGCTACAGAATTGCTAGATAGCAATATTAAAATAATGAATTTAAAGAGACTAGCATCAAACAAATCAATATCAATCTCAGTTTTTCATTCATTAAATATATTTCGAAATCGCCATCAATCCTAGCAAAGATTGCTTACAAACGAAAGAATTACAATGGTAGTAGCTGTCGCTTGCGTCAGAACCGCAGACCAATTGTTTTTTACAGGTTAGACCAGCGAAGCGTGTAGTGTTGGTTGGTGGAGGAGCCGTTGGAGTGGAAATGGCCGGAGAACTTAAACATGAGTTTCCCGACAAGGAGGTGTGGGAGAATATTGCTTTTACTTTGTTGCCCACTTGTGCGTTTTTTCATGATTTGGAATTTGAAGTGGTGCTACTTTTTAACTGATTGGTGGTGATGTTGATGCTGGGTTGCATATCACGATTGACCTTTTACAGCGCAAACAAAAAGTTTAGCTTTTACTCAGGCAAAGGTCCCAGACCTGGACAGGTTCTGCTACATTCTGTGCGATAAAGTTGGAAATCACCTGGTATTACAACTTAGCACCTCTGAAGGTTTGTGGGTGGCGCGCAGGGTCATGGGCGTAAGCAGACGTGGAAACGGGTTTTCATCACATCGGGCACAGGAAGACAACAAGAAATTGAGATTTTTTTTCTAAAATTTATTCTTGAAGATGGAGAAAAGGAAGGAAAATGTTATGTTGATAGAATTTATACAAGATAAGATAATAGAAGATGATAATTTCGCGCATAAGGATAGTATTATTGTTTATCGGGACATAAAATATAAACTCAGAATCGGATCAAGTTGCAAGCAGACTTACCTGATGCGAGCACGTTTAATGCATGTGACGGAAAAGCTGTATGCATTGGCGTCAACAATCTTTTAAGAATGTCAATCGTTTTTATTGAAATTAATACAGGTAAATTTGCTGTAAAAAGCTTTATTAATCAGAAAGTGTTTTTGTGATCGTGAACAAGAACTCTGAGAATAAACTTGAAAGTGACTAAACATATGGTGGATTTAGTCAAAGAGGATTTGGAATTGTTGTCAGACAAGCGTCAACATCTATCCTTAAATGACAAATCTTCCGCATAGATAGCCATCACTGCGACTATACCTGACACTGTGATTATGACGCTTATTGACTGAGCATTGATATGGAATAGCAGGGTAAAGAACACATGCTGTTAGTGCCTGTTGTGATACTGAAAACATTTGGACTGTTTCATATAGGCGACAGTACTGGTATGACGTCACTACGGCAGGTATTTGGTGATAAAACGTTTTGCTATTTACTGCCAACCAGGCAACCGTTTCAAAAGACGACCGTATATGTTTTTCCTATAGAAGCGCGCTAATACGGGATAAGTCTTGCTTGCTAAAATATGCTTGTCTCTTCATTAAACAACTCTACAAGTTACTTCGCCTTTCCGATTCAAAATGGTTTTCGCGTGATTCGGCAATTGAATCAGTGTGCTCGTTGCACTAAACATTTAATCATTTCATCCAACATGACTTTGTCGGTGTTTGTTTTCAAGGTGGTGATCACGGCATTCAGAAGTTACTATTGAACAGCTGATCTGCAAATAAATGAGTTGTTCTTTGAGAAAGTAGCCATTCTTTAAAACGGACATATTTCAGGTGACTATTATCAGCTCAAGCGACTTCTTGGTATCCAAGAGAACACCTGCTAAGTTTCAAAAATCTTTAGCGAAAGCCATCAGTAACAAAGGCATCACCGTCCTTACAAGTAAGGTTGCTTGCTGTAGGCTGTTGCCTGGTGCTGCGTCGTCAAAGTTTGCTGGCGGATAAGCAACGCTTTAGCTTCACTGCGGATAAGCAGTGCTTTTAGCTCAGGGGTGGGGAACCTGCGGCCCGCGTGAACATTTGATGTGGCTCGCATCAAAATTTTCGTTTCTCATGTTAAAGCACAACGTCGTGTCAAAGCGAAGATCCAATGAGAAGCAGGTACTCAGATAGTAAGTCAAGAGAAGTCACTCTTCCCCATAGTTAGATAAAGGTAGAATTTTAGAATTTTATGATAAAATTAATTGATTTTGCAGCCCGCTAGCAATAATACATAATTCATGCGGCCTTTGATAGTAAATAGGTTCCCCACCCCTGCTGTAGCTGGTACCAGTGGAGGTCGATACACTATTTGCTCAACAATATTTTACACTGACATCTGGTAAATAGCAAACTGCGTCACCACGTCAGATCTTGAGACCTTTGCACTAATTCCTTTTACAGCAGATAGTCATGTTTAAGAAGGTAGTAAGCACTCTGTCGCTGCAATACATTTATCGAAGTTGAACATTCCGCTGTTCAATTGCAAGCAAGCAATCTGAACGATAACATACATGTGCTATACTTTTTCCAGACTCGAGTCGATAGGATATTTTCCTTGTACCTTTCCTACCAAGTGGGGTCACCCCCCTTGAGCTTGATATTTTACAAAAACTTTATTCTAAGGGGAGAGCATAGGGCTTGCTTTTTTACAAAAATAAGGGGAGTGCGTGTAGAAGAATATGCTTATTATGTCAACAACCTTCGCTTGAAAACATGAATATGACGTCAAATTGTGACATCACAAACAACGCACACCAAATAAAAATGACCGCCATTTGCCACTTAATGAACCCCCCCCGTGAAAATTTTCTGCGTACGCCACTGCTTCTTACACTTGTTATTTGACAGAGGAGCGTGTGAGCAATTTGTCCGATTTGAGCCTCAACAAACATGAACAGGACCAAGTCGTCACAACAGAATCAGGAAAAGAGATCAAGGCTGATCTGATCATTCCGTGCACAGGAACGAAGCTCAACAACGATTTTTTCAAAGACATGCTACGTGAGTACGATTTGAGGTTGTGCTGTTAATAATTCTGTCTTTGCTAGATCACAGCTGTTGTTTTTGAGTATTTTTTAATTCAGTATGATCACGTCACTCTTTATTTCTTTGCGTTTTCACTATGGTATAGTTGTTGTTTGAGTTGATCAAACGATTTCACATCAGTGCTTTTCCTTTTATTGCACAATGTGATGACGTCACTTTTTTAGGAAGTTTTAGTTCTTGGCATTAAGCTTCCCCAAATAGTTTCAAGGTTCATCTGGAAAAATTTAAGCTGTGAGTATCAACACATCCCCTCTTGTTCATTGCTCAGATGTGCGGCCACGATACCTGTGTTTGATATACATTTCATGTACATACAGCATGAAGTGAAACATGTACGCATCTAACTTCAGATCGATCATCTGCAGAAGAGCCTCATACTTAAAAAATCTAAAACATATGTTTCGCTTATTTCCGTTGTGCAAGCTCTTTGTTGTATAACACCTCCTTGCCGTTCCTCTAGATTTGTGCCAAATGCGTGGGCGACAAGTGAGTAAGTATTTTGGAAGATGGGCCATGTTGGAAAATAAAGCAGATCAGTAATATAATGGTGATTGATTATAGTAAAACACTGTAGGAAATAACATTGTATTCTTTTTGCAAAATCTTAAAAGTGTGTAACGTTGCACACACTAGATTTTAAATGCAACTATACATAAAAACTTACTGATTTTTATAAAGATTACAACTCAGCAATCATTTCCAAGCAAAATGCTTTGGAATTTAACAAGCTCTGTCTTTAAATTAAAGGCAAATAATGCTAGCAACAGAATTTATTTTTGATTGCCTTTTTTTAGAGATAAACTGTTATGATACGGAAGAACCTCACCAGATAGGACAGTGCTTCCTATAGTTTTTCTGATCGCGTACCATTTGTGGCTCCCGACGAACCACTTTCTTCTAGGAAAACTCAGTCTGTCAAATATCATTCGACTAAAAGTTTGGAAAACCAGAATTGACAGAAAGGCCCATGAACAAAATGGCTGTGAGAAATTACAGTGGTAATTTTTGAAAACCAACAAGGGAAGTGCACAGAAATTCAGGAATTTATTAACAGAACCCGGTGAGTAAAAACTATAGCTGTGAATATATTGTACTTGTGAAAAAAAAAACAGAAAGTAGACCTATTCTCGTACCACCTTGAAGGCCTTCACGTACCACTGGTGGTACGCATGCCACAGTTAGAGAAGCACTGGGATGGACAGATAGTAAATCACTGCGATGTTTGGCCCTTAAAGCGAATGATGCATCAGCATTAAAAGCTACAGTATAAAGTGACCTGACTTCCCGAAATTCGCGGTTGTGTCTCAGTCAGTTGTTCCGAGAAAAAACAAAATAACTTCTTATCCCCCTCGCTTCAAATTTAGCAAACATTTACAAGTTTCGTAGGTTATTAAACGATTTCACAGAAAAAAGTTGTTATAGCAGGAGTCAGAATTCTACCATATTCTACCAAGGTAATCCAAAAAAACAGAACGCACAAATCTTTTAATAAAATGTTTAATTTTAATTATTCCTCCTTTCTTTTTCAGGTTGTAGTAGTAGGCTTAGTGCATGAAATATTGCAATGACAGTTTTTCCCACCATGTCTTGGTCAATCAAAGAGAAGGCATTTTGCGTGGAAGCCTACTTCGCTAGCAATTCATACAAAGTAGCAGTGCAAGCAAGTTTTCGGAGAAAGTTTCAGCATCGTCATGCTCCATCAAAAAGCAGAATTTTTGACTGAATTCAGGAGTTTAGAAAGTATGAGATAACCGGACCGTGCAAAATTTTAATTCAAAAGGTCGGAAGAATACTTATTCTGGTCGGATGTGTTCGAGTACTTGACAATTTTGCACGGCGTATGCGAGTTTGCCTCCAACAACGTGGAGGTCATTTGGAGCATATTTTGGAAATAACATAACTTTCTTGCGAAGGGACTTCACTGACTAAAACTCTGGGGAATGATTATACGCAGAATGAACTTTAAAACCAGCAAAGTGCTTGAAGTTTGTTGGATCTTAGTGGGGGTTAATAAAATTTTTATGGTTTCTGTTTTTTTCTGGTCACCTTGTACTTTGGGTTGCATTGAATTTGGAATGACCTTTATCCAAAAGCTTCCCAAACTAAATTTCAAAACGCTCCTGGTTGTAACAGAAAAATTGTGGACAGTTTATTATTAGCACAAGGTCCTTGGCAGCCTCACCAAATCTCCATTACTTTGTGGCGGTTTCGTGTCACTAAATATATTTTTTCGGTGAACAACAGCGGTGAACCAACACGGAGCTCTTCAAGTGGACGAATTTTTACGAGTGAAAGGTCACGAACATGTGTACGCCATCGGAGATATCAACGATGTTGCTGAGGAGAAGCAGGCCTACACTGCTAAACTTCAAGTGGATGTTCTGATCGCGAACCTAAAGTCTTCAGCTAAAGTTGGAAATCCAAAGAAGCCATACAAACCTAGTGAGTGGATTTGCCCCTTCGATTCGCCCGGCGTCCTGCTGCACCGATCGCAGTCTATCGAAAGTGAGCTTTATGCAGCTCACAGTATGACCCAGCGCAGCGTTATCTCACAGGTCAGGGGCATCGTCTCGATAACCTTCTGGTTCCTTCAATGCCCTGGCGTCCTTGAACTAATTGGTGTTTTTTCTTGCTGAATATTAATTATCGCCAAATAAATCAATTCAACTCAACTCTAACACTCTAACCAATGCCTTATACGTTTCAAACTTAGCCAACTTTTACCCGTGAAGATGTGGCTTATTACTTATTGCTCTCAAACTGATGGTTGCCATCAACTTGGTGACATAGCTTGTGTGTTGATTTGTTCATTTTAGTCTTTAATTTGTTTGTTTTTCTCTGTCCCTGTCTTAGCCCTTCAACGTTTCACCCGTAAACATTTACAGTATTGTAAATTTCAGGACTAAAGATGCGCAGAGTCACGTGGGATCGATTTCCTGTTAAAATATGCTTATAGGTGCGATTGTGTCGCCATTGTGGAGACTATAGTTAACTGAAAACAGATACAGTGTGTGCAAGTTTAAAATGTCACAAATTAATAACAACAGAACTCAGTCGTCTTAATTCGTCGAAAGCTTACAGCAAGCCTGGAGTTTCCAATTGTCGATATGTTTCAGAAACATGTTTTATGGCTCAAATGTTTTAAGCTAAGTACAAAATAATGACAGTGAAGCAATTTCACGAAGCTGTTATTGCCGGATGTTTCAAGCAAGTTTCATACACTATACCAATGTTGTTAATATTCTTTTACTGATGGCTACATCTTTTCAATGACCAAACTCTTCGGTGACTTCATGATGTTTTAAGATTATTTTGCCACACAGTGTTTGTCATACTTGCCGCTCGAGCGGCACCTTGTGGGTTTAAATGGTTG
>Ga0210059_1005870_pt1 | contig 19724 bp, 13 predicted proteins | sample Ectturendosymbi2_FD_188042 | JGI IMG/M metagenome (GOLD analysis project Ga0210059, IMG submission 188042) | Ecteinascidia turbinata endosymbiont from Florida, USA - Sample 2 (SPAdes) (version 2) | ecosystem: Host-associated > Tunicates > Ascidians > Unclassified | place: Key West, Florida... | reverse complement strand
TGGACATCATGGACAAAGTTTTCCTGTGTTTTCCCTGTACAATTTTTGTTGATTATATGACTGCAGTGCTATTTGATACTTCTACAAATTTTGGGATAAATGTAGTTGTTCAAAGCGTAGTATTTCAAATGCAAACCAAAAATCACATAGACCGCAAGCAGTTGTTTTTGCTCATCCATAGAAATTGAAAAATCCAGTTCGTTTCATGTCACTGAGATTTTAGAGCAATGGTAATTCTAACAAACTCGTGATACAATGCGCTAAAATTCCAATCATCATCACAGAAAATCCAAGGAAACACACAAAATACCACCGGGATCTATCAGAGCGCGCAAGACCAGGCTGAAAAATGCAGATTTTAAGTCAAGGTTTCAGTTCTTTTTTCGCAGAAACTTGATTGTTCAAATATCTATCTGACTTGCCTTGGTTGGCAGAAAAAAGTGGAATGGTCATTTTTTGCAATTTACACCCCCTTAATGGTTGTGACGTATGTATGTACCTGCTGACCCTCAACCGAGGGAACAACGTTGGAAAACTTGGTTATTTGTTGCGATCTCAATAATTGCCTCTAATTCTAACTTTGACTTTAGCTTGTGATAAACCGATCATGCCTGTTGTCATGCCAGCAGCGTTGCTGCTTGAATTGGTCAAAGCTCGCCTGACGAGCTCAGACCCGCAATGCCAACACTTGTGGTCAATCAACCTGCACATTGATCTTACACGAGGCATTTCTTTCGAGCAAGTGTCGGTTGTTCTTTACTCGCGCCGAAGTTTTTGGCGCAAAGAATGGTCGCACTATTTTAACAGCAAGCTGGTTCGTCGAACGTCTGCGATGTTTTCTCACCAACCATTGTCAGATCAAGGCCTCCCAGGAAACATTAGGGAGGCTTTGGTCATATTCATGAACGTCAGCAAACATTGAATGCCTGATTGACGTTTCCATGATGCGCATAAAAATTAGTCAGCTTGCCATCGCCAAGGGCTGGAAGATTGGATGAACCCGCTAAAAGCAGCTAAGGCTTGGTATGCCGTGAACAAGCTGGGCTTTTGCATTTGGAAAGTAATGGTCTTTGCCTGCTGTCGTGTTGCACACTATTACAGAAGGTAGTTTCATATAGTGTTATACTTTTGCGGAGAAGCTGATGGCTTTTACAGCACCAGGTGGAACTTGCTGGGAGGTTTCAACCCTAGGAGTGTGGGATCGTGACTTGTGACCTTGTAGGCTGCAGCGTATATGGAGATGACGAAGGTTGGACAATCTGACCCATACAGTGTGTTAGACGGAAATGAAAGAGACGGAGGGCACGCTGATGAAGCAGAGGGAGGGCACGCTGATGAAACCAAAAATAACATTAACGCAATTTAAGATAAGCAACGTCACGTGACAGCGGTACTGGTCATTCTTGTACATCATTTGCAGACACGTTTGTTGAAAGCGACAAAGATTTTGTAGCAACACGAAATGCTCGTCGAAACTCGAAACCCTTCGTCTTGAAAAGTAACAAACAGATGCCGGCGATCAAACTCTTTCCCAAGTGCATGTACTTAAAAACTAACGTGGCGAGACGTTCTACAATATTTTCTATGGCCTTGTTAATTTGAACGTTTTTTCTGTTTTTACAGTTCCAATATCTGCTGCGTGTTTGTTGACTGTTGACATGCAGTTCCTTGATGTTGTTTGATTTACTTCTTAAAATATGTCTAATGCTTTCATTTGTTACACAGAATGAATATACCGCTGTCAAGGCCGAATACACAGACGCGTCGACCGTTTGTCTTGTACGTAACGACAGGCTGTACGGAAGATCAGCTCCTCCTATTCTACCTCGGACTGAACTTATCAGTTCCATCATCAACGACACTGACGTGAGTGGGGATGACGTTGCTGCAAAGTGCTCTCGTTTTTTTCGTGTTCAGATGCATTCGAAATTGGTAGATTTGTGCAAAACGCACAAGTATTGCGACTCCAACCCAATGTCAAGGGTCAATTGCTTCTTTCTTACAATCGCATCGTGTTTTTATGCGCCGGGTTGCCTAGAAACGATTTGTCGCATTCGATACAAACAGTCTCAGTAAAACAAAACGTTCTAACCGAAACAGTTTCCTTAATTCTCTAGGCGCTAATAGGTATATTCATGGGGAACATAAAGTTTGCCTGACGTCAAATGAATGTGTGCAGCAAGATTGGAATAAGCAGGATTTTTCACAAAACCGTTGCACGTGCAGCTGTCTGTGTTTCCTCACGTTTTTATGTATCTGTGTCATTTTAAATGGGAAACGTTTTCAGGTTTCTTTTTGGGTTTAGATGACTATCCCGGTGGAGTTGTCCCTAATATTAAGAGCTTTATCGGTGATGTGTGACGGAGGTTTGCAAAAATCCTCTCCCAGAGTGACTTTACCAAATAAGCAGGTGCTTTTTTGCAAATATTTGTACGAAAAGTGTAAATGTAAGGGGGGAGGAAAAAGTTCGATGTCTTTGTCCTCGCCCGTCCACATGTCAAGGATGAACGTGAGTTGGGAATTAGAATTCTGAATGGCAACGTCGTCTTCTTTCGTTCTGCATCGATGTTTTGTGAACGTGGATTGAGACAGATGTGAAGACCTGTGCAAACGGCAATTCATCTAACGCACTTACGTATTTGAAATACTGTTCCTGCTGAAGGGTCGAGCGAAAAAGTTGTGTCGTTGCGTTGGCTGGTATTGCCAGATGCAAGAAACGCCAACTAAAGTTTACAATCTGCGCAACATCTTCATCCGCGGTTTATGATGACAATCCACACGCACGAAGTGATGCTTTCGTTGCTCTGTGCAGCCAAGTTCGAACAACGCCCAAAGTAAAGCAAACTTGCTACAGAAATACCTCCTACCTCTGAAGCTCTCTTCAGTCAAGATAAGACATTGCTCAAATTAAAACATGATAAACTCTTTTCAGAACAACTATTCCTGATCAATTCTTTGTATCTTGGGCATAGCCATCGCAAAGTTCAAACTTTGATCCGTATTTGAACTACAGTGTGGTCACCCCCCTTAAGATACCTGAAGTAGGCCGTGAGCAACCCTTTAAACCAGCTATGTCCAACCGAAATTGCTTACTGAGCCAAACATCATGTCACTATCTTAACCAGGGCCACACATTGAATGACTTACTTTCAGCTTAGCGAGCTAAATTTAGTTTAAGCGAATGTACTGAAAGCATTCGAAACCTAACTGCAATGGTAACAACTGTTCAGCACCTTTAACCACTCCGTAAGTGTGATGTCATAGGCAAGTTTAGTGCCAATGGAACGAAGATAGAAATCAGAAAACTAGTAAAACGTTTTGCACCAAGGTGTCAGTAAACATGTGGAAATATCGCAACACGCAGTACAGACGTGATAATGTGGCACTGAGGACCAACTGCATCAAAAATGTCAAATTTAAGATTAACAACATAAGGATAGGTTGTTGATATGTTGACTATTAATACTACAGCGAAAACCTAAACTGGGCCGCGCAAAACATTCGACTGGGGCGGACTGGACATAGCTGCTTTGAACACATTCAGTTGAACCGCTGTCTTTTGTGAGGTGTTAAAATTACATTCTTCATTTAAGAAATTGTCAACACTCTCAGGTGGGTTTTTCAGTCTGGAATATTCGGAGACATGTCGGAAAAAAACGTTCCCAAACCTGCTGCTGCTGCTGCAATCACTTAGTTGAAAGGGTCTGTGCTCTTTTCGTTCCGGAATAAAACAACCTGACTTGTTTCATACCAAGCTCACAAGATTGCAACGTTTCGCTATTGCTTAATGTACCAGAAATATCATGAAATTTCAACACGAAAAGAGCAAGAAATTGCACTCTTTACTAACCGGATAGGCCTATAATGTGTGGTGGCTGAGCAGGCAGATGTAAAAGCGATGTTCAAAACCGCAAAATATCTCCCCTGGTCAGACGTCTGCATAGCGTTGCGGTCTAAGGCAGTGAGCGTGATGTCAAATACCTGTTGCTCTTGCCGTATTGCGTGTTCCGTGCCGTATTGCGTGTTCCGTGCGGAACGGTTGGGAAATCCAAATGAAACAAATTAAAAACTTTTGCAGTGTTTGTCATCCGTTGACTGTAAATTTAACTTGAAATATTTTCTATAACGTCAATGCAGTCCACGCTTGTATCTTATTGCGGCCGGGTCAAAGCCAAAAAGTGCGTTGCACAAGATATGAGTATTATAACACTAGCGAAAAGATCCTGCTTGCTCAGAAACTGAAAACTAGCTGATGTTTGCACTGCACCACCGGTGAGCTTTGTGTTCTAAATGGCAGCGAAAAGAAAGAATGCTCTTTTCGCCCGTAAGTGAACCTTAAGGATCGCGGAATCCTCCCCACAAACACGGCATCCGACACTAATTAGCCCAACTCTTCGTTGCAGCGACACACCTGGAAGACAATATGTTGTTCTATGTTTAGATTTGACAGCTTGACGCACATTTTGTTGCAAGAGAATGCTTTAGGATGAAATTGATGCTTGTCTTTTTGGCGTTGCTGCAAGAACTCATAATCCGCTCCTGCTTTATAATATTGAAAGCATTAACGGTGCTTCGCAGAGGTCAGAAATAAGCCAGCCGAAATATTAAAGCTGGATTGAACTAACTAAACCATAAAGTGTTTCGTCAGTCCATTCACTAGCACTCACGTTCGTCTAGACTACGACGTAAATATCTTCGCATGTTCCCATCATGCCTAAGCTGAAGTTAAGCGTGAGCGAGCAGGCGGAGGTGGTGCAGGACGGTATGTGGCAATTCACTTCAATCTGCGAGACGGCTGTGCTGTTTCACTGGTCTGTGCGGTCAACAGCAGTGTTTCCCTGGCTGCCATATAAGGCGCCCGCGAAGCACACAAAGTTCTTAATCCGCCGCGGATCACTCGTTCCTAGTTCGCTATCTCTGAAAAGCGGTTGGTGGGACCGCGGAATCAAGGCTTTCAATCGAACCAGTCATTTGACGTCGTTTAATTTGGCAAAATACCGGTCGTTTCTTGTGAAATGCACGATTGGCTTTCGCACTGCACGTCAAAGTACGGGTTACGTGCTGCCGGTCTTCCTATTGTTACACATACCAGTTGGACTTTGTCATGTATTTTGTGATAAACGACTTGGTAACGTTAGTGTTTTGTGTGTGAAAAATGGAAGTTGCTGACGATTGCTGTACAGTAAAATTTTGTTTCTCTCCATATTTACTCGCTTGAAATGTATGCTCAACATTGTTCACTTTGTTTTGTATTCTTGAATGGTTTTAAATTCATTTAGCAGATCTTTTCCATGGTCTTTTTTCAACCCAAGGGCATTGTTTCAAGAATATGCGCATACGCTTCTTTCTTAACATAATGTCAAGAAAGTTACATCGGCCCACACAGTTTTGCTCTTCGTTTGTGATTTTTTGGTTTGTAGAGCTTGCATCATTTGCAACTTTTCACGTAATTTCTAGTTCCTCCATGAAAAGCTGTTATTATGATAAGGCATTTTAACTGTTCTGAAAAGGCCCTTAGTTCCATTGCTGCAACAGATACGGGTTCACGTATTCAAGTTTATCTCTGCTCTTAAATTTACGAACTGCGTTTTGCAAACGTTGCGTAAAATTCTTATTTGTAAACATACCATTCAGGTGCAGGAAAAACACATGTGTATTTGATATTTGAATGTAACATTGCCGATGCGATGTGGCAGCACTACTCGTTCCGCTTGGCTTAAATCCCTAGAATCAAGCTGTTTTAGATTCGTTTCGCATGCCTTCCTGTTATATTTCGGGCGGTTGTCTTCATCCCTACTGTCCAGAAACTTTTCTACAGGCAGCTTTGGTCCCACAGCCGGTTTGGCAATAACTTAAAACGCATTCTATTAGCAATTTATGCTGTCTGAACATTTAATGAACTGTAACATTAAGAAAATCAACAGATCAAGGACTGTTCTTACATTCTTACTATTTCTTAAGAATTGTAACACACTCAATACGCAAACATACGTCTGTGAGGTGTAAGTTTAAGGCGGAACCATAATTGTTATGTAGAAAAACTGAGACTACACTGGACATTTGGCAACAACAGTGCAGCCAAAAAATCGTACTTTTAAATCACCAAGTTGGCATTCCTGAGAATGACACCCACCTACAGCAGGCGATGGGCCTGTAGCCTGGGAGTTCTTCAGTTTTGGGGATCTGGAAGACACGTCAGTCATCATTATTTCCAGGTCCGCTCTCGCCAGTAATGATGACGTCTTACAGGGCTCCAGTCATGGATGAAACTGTATTTTAAGGGCAAGCTGAGTTCTTCAGCCATTCGAAGCAATCAGTCTGTTTATCGGGAAACGATGCGCATGTGGGTAAGATTTCTCTACTCCTGCAGCTCACTTTGCATCCAACGTTTTGGCCACGTCTTTCCTTGGGACAATCTAAATATGCGAAGTGTTGTCCACTAGTGACCGGGCAACTTTTATTCAAGGTTTGGGTCAATCGGGAAAGACTTCCTCTGTCGCTGTTTGATTACCTCCCCTTTTGTGTGCTGTGTGTTACACCGCCATCCGCTTCTTTTACGGTGTCGCGTTTCGCGCATTGTTCATTGGATATTGCTGGCGATGGAAGCAGTTGTTTTCGAAACGCCATGGACGATTGAGTTTATAACATTTGCTTTTGTGTTTGTGGTTGGAATACAAAATGGACGTGCGGTGCGTTATGTGAGATGTTTTTAACCAGGGACAGGAAATGAAGCAACGTTCCGCCATATTTGACAGGGTTGGACGCGAAACGAGAACACTAAAGCAATGATTCCATCCAAATCTCTAGTGCTCATGGAGTGCATCGCGCCAGGTCTTAGCAGCGCAACAATATTCAACCCCGGTATTAACCAACATGCCTCCGCTAGAAATTTTACGAAATAACTATCAAGCGCCCAAACAAAAGTTCTTTGGAGCTGCAATGATTAGGAACAGGCCATCGCGCAACACAATATGGCTGGATTGTTGGCTTTCATCGCTTTAAAAGGTACTTTAGGACATCCTCGAAACTAAACCTTACTGGGATCGTACATTTTTTCAGTGGGATAACCTTCCAGTTGTCGTTTCGGATGTTAAGTGGGGACAGCAGGAATCTTTGCAGCTGGACTTCGGTTCCCTGTCCCCAGCGCTCCAAGAGTTCTGCGACGGTCTGGAAGTGTACGAGATGAGGCCTTTGCCGAAAAACATCATGATGTCAAGTGACGAAGTTTTTTTTGATGACATCGACCTCAACACAATGGGATCAGGTGATGATGAGGTGAGTATCTGTGGCGTCACTGTGACATGTAGTAAATGCACCTGCATTTTGCTGCGTAACTACAACGTCGTTTTAACGTTGTTGTCAAATCATTTTATCGACCTAAGAGGCTGGAACGCGGAAAGAATGAAAGGAGTTAAACGACGAATAAAATGCGGAAACAAAATAGAAAACGCACAATAAAGTTGAAACTGATTATACAAAAATATTTTTTCGATGTGATATTTACAAGCCTTGGTGAACATACAGCAGTATCCCGATGGCGAAGACATGGAAGATATTAAGTATCGCAACGAATGTTTCCTATACAGACGTGGGTATCAGTGTTCCCTCTAAGAAAATTGTACACTGAGCAAATGTTTGCTTTACTGCGCACGAAGCGTATGCAACTGCGTAGCCATGTGGACACACAACCAGTGAAGCGTTCCCAACGTTGAAAGGGTTATGCGATTACCGTATATTAAATTTAGAATGTTCGAAGTGCACGACAATGAGATAGCATTGCGTAAATGATCTTGTGGTACTGCGCAGCTGAGAGGGTGCAGCAGATGGGTATGTTTGCTGCGTTTGTGTTCTTCTGCTGAAAACTCGAGTCAGTGACTACAAATCCACCCTAATTACGAGAGAATTCACTTAATTTATTAATAATTGTGATATTGTTTCAAAAGTTGTTGTCTTAAACCAGCTATGTCCAACTCAAACGGCTTACTAAGCCAAAAACTATGTCACTATCTTAACCAGGGCCGCACATTTAACGACATATTATTGAGGACCGCACTTTGAATGGCTTACTTTGATCTTAGCAATCTAAATTTAGCTTAAGCTAAGGTACTCAAAGTGTTCAAATCATAACTGCAATGGTAACAGACGTGATAAAATGTCACTGAGGACCACCTGGGTCCGGTTCAACCGCCTCTGCACCGGTGTCGGACGTTTCCGCTCCTGCTTGTACAAATGGGGCATGGCCTCCTCTGCGGTCTGTGAGTGTGGCGCAGAAGAACAAACCATCGACCATGTTGTCCATAACGTCCAATCCATCGACCCCATGGTTTGCATGGCCTGACGGTGCTGGACGATGAGACAGTTGAATGTCTGCTCAACATCTGCCCCAATAGCTAGTGCGGCCAAGCAGTGGTTTGAAAAACTCGCTCAAAAGAAGAAGAACCTGCGTCAAAAATGTCAAGTTCAAGATTGTCAAAATAAGGACAGGTTGTCAGAATATAGGATGCTTTTACTACAGAGAAAACCTAAACTGGGTCGCACGAAACCTTCGACTGGGCCGCATGCGGTCCGCGGGTTGGACGCAGCTGTTTTAAACTAAGAACCTTGCTCAGGTAACCTTATTTTACTATACGAGTCAGGAAAAATAGGGTATAATGCTACCCATAATTTGCATACGTCTTCCTGGGACACATGATAACCGTTATTTCCAGACCAAACTACTTTTTACTTCCAAACGTCCATTGTTAATCACTTTCGCAACAAAATTGTATCTGCGCAGCGAAACGTACATTTCATACAAATTTTATGCAGGATACCACCAAAAAGAGGATTTTTTGTTTGTGCGTAGAAAACGTCCTGCACGTGTTAAATCCGTGTTTTTTCATACAAAGTCATGGTGTAGGAAGACGCTTTACATATAAGGTATCGGTGGTCATATCTGGCCAAACAGGTTTTACACTTAAAATTGCATTGAAATGTTAACTTAGTAAGGTGTCCGAAATTTGCTGCACACCAGGTAACCATGGGTAGTATAGCACCCATACATCCTATATACAGGCTTTCAGGGACATTTTTGTAAAATAACTCTGGCTTGATTCCGTTTGTCTCTGAAAATCAGGAAACGTCATGGAAGCACAGGTGTGTAACATTTTTCTAAGTATATTAAATTAACAAAAGAAGAAAGTCTCTGGGTAGTGGACCACCCAGGATTCCTGAGCAGGGTTGGCCATCTCAAAATCCCAAAACCAGTAGCGTCATTTTTCAATGAACCAGTTGTGTTGTTGGATAACAATGAGGTCGCTTTTGTTTCAGAATGAAGATGAAGAAATTATTGACGACGGAGGTTTATATCCGCCCTCGGAGGACGAGGAATTCAAGCGAGTGGTGAGTGTGAGGTCTTGACACTGGCGAAAGTAACGAACACCTGATGAAGTGAAACGAATGAATAGGTAACCGTGACAACCGACTTTTGTGGTACAAACGTACAAACGTGTGGTAACATCTCTGAGACATCACACTGATGTCATCGCTGCAAAATTTTTGGGGAGACTTCCGTCATCACGAAAATTCATTTAGTGATGTCATAAAGCTTGCACTAACCGTGATAGGAGCCTGCAAGCAGGTAGACTACTTGACGGACATGTAAAGTACATGTTAGAGCAAGGGAGCAAACGCTACAATGTATTGAATCTACAAAGATAGGCTTGACTCCGTTTCTTGATTCGACCAAAGTAAATAACCTATTTCATTCATAATAATCGGGAACTGTACGGTAACTGTTGGCGAGCTGAAGTTAAAGTATTTCCTTCTAGGTTGAAGGTCGCGTCTTTTTGTGAACTGGTGCTGCATCAAAAAGCTGTGATGCAGTTCACAACAACAAACCCGTTTACGTTTACGACCTTAGTTTCCAGGGAAAGGATTCGATCGCTACTGAAGTGGGAATACTGCAAAGAAACATGTTTCACGTCACAACATGATCAGTTATAAATATCTTTCTGTAGAGGTGGAAACCAAATTAGGGTTGTGTTGTTCACAGATGAAAGCTAAAACGTTTTAGGAGAGGATCAATATTGCAGAGGCCCATTTCGCCACGAAATCAGTTCCAAACTCAACGACAATTTCGGAGGGAATTTCCAGGAAGAAATGTCCCAACCAGACTCACAATAAAGCGCCTCCTGGACAAATTCAGGGAGACGGGAAGTGTACAGGACAACATCAAAGGTCGCAGTGCCCGGCCACAATCACATCGCCACTGTGAGACAATGTTTGGAGCAGTCTCCAAGAAAATCCAAAAGAGTTTTGTCCCAGAAGACAGATCTTTCAAGGAGTTCAGATGTGCGCATAATGCAGCACGATTTTCACCTGTTTCTGTATAAAATAAAGATTTTACAATTTCAGACCGATTCGAATAAGGCTGAGAGACACGCCTTTGGGCCAACCATCAGTCAGCGAATCAAAGACCATCCTGGTTTCTCGAACGTATTTGTTTTCAGTGGCGAGGCAAATCTCCACCTTAGCGGTAACGTGGACAAACAGTATGCGCTTTTGGGCTCAGGCTCAGCCTCGTGAGCACCAGTGCGGCTTAGCACATAGTGTAGAGAAAGTGACTGTTTGGTTCGCGTTGAGTTGTAACGGCATTATCATTATCGGGCCATATTGGCATTATCGGGCCATATTGGCATTATCGGGCCATATTGGTTCGCGGATGCTGGTGGACGCCCGGCAAACTGTGAACACAACGATGTATTGAAGAAATGAGAAGGAAATTCCTTCCGGTACTGAGGTGGAAGCGAGGAGTGGACATAGATACTGTGATTTATAGCAGGGTGGAGCAACACCGCGTTGCTCCAATGCTTCACTCGAATACCTCCATCGTTACTTGCTTGGAGACAAGCTCATCTCCCGTCGCACGGAGACCACTTGGCCGGCACATTGCACTAACCTACCTCCTTTGGATTATTTTCTCTGGGGATACCTACAAGGCAGGGTCTATGCTAACAACCCCAAAACTGTTGATGCGCTCAAGAATAAGATTCGAACGGATATCAGTAGAATTCCCCATGAGATATTGGACTGGGCCATTACAGACTTCAGTGTGCGAGTATAGTCACAGTGATTCAGTGTCAAGGAACTTGGATCGAGCACATCATAAAATATTGAGCTGCGTTCGCAAAATGGTGGTGTACGAGAAAAAACTTACACCACACAAAATTTTTATGTCTGTAAAACAGGCCTATGAACAATGTTGCAAGGTGTTCCTTCCGATACAAAATGCTATCTAATCAAAAATGGATTCATCTTTTTGGACCACCCTGGTATTTTCTACTTGTGTTTTAGACTTGTTTGCCGAGACACATTGAAGAGGAAGTGGCTTTGGGGAAAGATTATTAAGCCAGATGCATACAACAGAGCCTTGCTATTATTTCCCTCTGTTCTACAGGCAGTTTGCTTAAAAGCTAAAAGCTTTCAATCTATCGAAACAAAGTTGTGGCTGACGAAGTTTCACCGTACGCCGCCAACATTTACGGCTGTTGTTGTTATTTGCAGTGTCACCGATGTCGGGTTGTTTAGGGAATCAAGTTGTAAATGCATGCTTAGTACCCTAGTTGAAAAACACAGTAGGCTATACTAAGAACCTTTACTCAAGAATTGGTCTGTTTTAATGTAAACAAAATCTGTTCTTGGACTTCCTCGGCCTAAGAGACCTGGATTTCCAACTGGTACTTGTAATGAAAAGGTGGATAAACAACTTAGTTTGTACATCTGGGTGTTTCCAAGTTGAATGTGACGTTGGTCTACGAATCATGTGATAAAATGTGTTGAGAAAGTCGTGATTGTAACAGAACCCCAGGGGCCATATCCCTTCAAGAAGCTGTTATTGCTTGATTGACATTGCAAACCTCAAGCATGGAATCCTTTTTCATTTGAGATTTTGTCAAAATTAATGTTAAAAACGTGATGCTGGTGTAAAACAAATGATATCGCATCTGACTATGAAGTGAAAGATATTCTATCTGTGCTATGAGAACACCAGAGAGGAACTACAGTAGAAACAGTCTCAAGAGAACTTCGATCTCTCTAAAATAGAAATATTCAAATAAAACAAGTAATGCGATGATAATAATGCGCGAAAGCATCTGGACAGCAAGCGGTTAAAGAACCATCAGCTTATTCAGAAATGTATTCGTTGTATCAAAAATTCATTTGTTGGAGATGTTTGATTTTGAGCAGCCACCGTGTTTCAGACAATTTATTATTAGCTTTTGCTTAATTTTGTTGGAAGTTTTCGATCCACATTTTTCTTCATTGATAAGAAACGTACAGCAAATCATGTTTTGCAACATTTTGTATGTACAGTAGTTATCGGCAGCACTAAACCCCTTTTTTCTTAGTAGGCTATAGGTTGATATAAATAAAAATCACTGCTAAGAAGGATATCGTATCTAACCTTGGCAAGAAGTGTTTATCATTTTCATGTGATTTATGTGCGTTGTATTGAAAGAAACAGCCGCTTATACTGTTGACAAGAAGGATTTATACCATTCTTTGTTCCCTCACCCAACCTGACTATCACGCTCATATAGAAGCTTTTCACTAGAATTTTCGAAGTTAAATTTGTGCAGTCGGGTGGTTTATGCCATGAACATGTTCTCGTAAATTTCAGAAGAGTAAAAAACTGCTGGAGGAACATGCGGAAAGGAAAAGAGTTATGACTAGGGCAACCAAAAGTCAATAAAGTCAAAATTTTTCTGCCTTTTATAAAGCTTGTGAAACGCCCACAAACCAAATTTCACGCTCATACCATGAGGGAATCCCAAGTTATTAGGTCAAAAAAAAGTCAAAGTTTATCATTAGTTCAAAATGTATCGTTAGGTCAAACTTTTTTGAAGCAGAGTTTTTTCTCCTCACCGATACCTCATTGAAACTGCAATAACAGATATTGATAGGCTTTTGCCAGTTTAGTAGCAATGCTGTAATAATAGTGGGTTTGTTGGCGTAATAATGTTGTTTAGCTGCTACTGGGACGATTGAAATATTACGTAGGGGCTGTGCGTGGTAAAGCAAGTAACGTATGTTCTCATAGTACTTGGTTTGATAAATGCTCAAGCTATTGTACATTAGCTTTATGATGTTCTCAGGTTTGATTCTACTGTAGTTATTAATGTACTTATCAATATATCATCCCTAAAGTTAAACAACCAAACTTTTTAAATATCGAAGTGTAGTGCATGAAAATGCTTCTGAATTAACCTCAACACTTAAGGCTGAATTGTTTTGCAGTTGCAAACGCAGGAAAGTTATAGGTCAAAATAAAGTCAATTTTAAGTTTTTAGGTCAGAAAATTGGCTGCCCTAGTTATGTATAATTTGCTTGAAATTCGCATGCCACGTCATTTTCACATTCCCAGTGGGGTTGGATAATTAATTTTGGCAAAGGACGCGGCTCATACACAAGCTATTGTAGATTGTAGAATTAAAATAATTTTTGTTAGAGAAACACTCTTATTTTACCATCTCCTGCGGTTTACTGTGACTTGCATAAGCCATACAAATAGTTTGCTGTTTGAAGAAAACCAGAGCCCACTTGCGATAAGTCGAGCCTTGCACAAAATGCGAGAAATTCGTGTTCGATTTCCATGACGTGTTCAGTGACTGACCCATCTTTTGTAGCCTCGACAAATCTCCCCTGAAGAAACTGAAGAAGCAGCCGTTCCAACTCCAGACAGTGAAAGGGAAGCTCCGAGCGGCGGAGACGGTTTGAACTTGGGTGATAGCGAAACTGACCATGGGCTGGGATGTTGCAACCATTGCGGGCAGGGATATCTTTCCTGCAGCAGGTGAGTAGATTTGGTACCGGCCTGGATTTTACCAAGTTGCGAGATTTCGGGTTCGTGCAAAGAATATGATATGAAATTGCATAACGACTGGTTTCGTTTTATACCGTCGTTTTTCCATGTCTCCTATACTTTTTGCGTTTTTTGTAGAGTGTGCATCCCTCTTGAAACAAGGACCTACCCTTACTACTATCGCAACTGCGATCACGTCGAGTGTCAGCTTTACCTTCCTTGCAGCTGGTGGCGTGCGAGAGCTCGGGGTCAGATTTGAAGCGCGTCGACGAACAGTCAAGCTTCACATGATTTGGACAAATGAAAAACTTGCTTTGGAGCTGTGCTGAAGCGCTTTAATCACTGCAGCATTTGTACAGTGCGCGTATTATAGTAAGTTCACCGTCAGTCTCTTTGTATCTTCAATACGAATGTAGAAACCTGCACTTGCTTTGATGAGCATACCATTGCAATGCGACTATTCCCAGATGTTTATGCATTAGCCCCAACCAACGGTCAAAATATTTTCCATCCTTGACTTCAACACGAACCAGTTCGAAGTTGCAGCAAGGCTGAAATGACATCAGAGAAAAGTGGTTAATGAGAAGTTTTTCCATTTCTTCGAACAGCAACTGACACGGGATTAAAATCAAAACGGTGGAAACACAAATCCTACCGTGGAAAAGGCTATGCTTAAGAAAACTTGCAGGATGAAATTGAAGTTGCAGCAGCTTGGTTTAACACTTCGGTAAGTTTCACTTGCGTGGGCAGTTTTGGTCCCAAACAGCGGAGAATGACGCTTCCAGATGAGGAGAGGGTCAGATGAAGTTGGCATTAGCTCACCATAGAAAGACAGCAAGTTGCATATTACTTCAAAATTAATATCAATTTCATCTAGCAGGTTGGTTTTGATCTCGAATTATGACAAATGTACTGCTCTTTTAGTGAAACGGATGCCAGCGGCCTGACTGCAACTCCCGAGTCTGCAGAACTTTCGATAATCTTTCAGCGAACTTTGGTTTCTACTGACTTTCATTGAACGCTACCGCTTCCTTGGAAATGAGGTGTTGTGGCGTAGTTGCGTTGGACCCATGTGTGCTGAACCAGCCGTGTTTGTGTATTCTAAACTTTGCTTCTCTCCAATTTACGTATGTAAAGCAGTGCAAGACTAACCACCGAAGCCAAGATCACACGTTTGTTGCGTATACAGAACTTCTGCAGAGTGCATGTTCTGCTTACGAGCTTGGTTTTGTTGACGTTGCCGCAAAAATAAAGGCTTTCACTAAATGCTAGTAGAGTGGACTTCTTCAATGTTTTAAATTGGACCTAAGCCGCAGTTGTTGAAGTGCTTGGCAGGCCTTCTAAGAAATTTTTCTTAGAAACAGAAGTGTAACCACTGGAAAAATTATTTCAAGACGAAGGTTTTTCGCGGTTATGGCGCAAAATTTGTGACATAATGCGACCTCACCACGAGCTGACCAGTCAACCAGAACGTCTTAAACTCCAACGATAGAGCTGATTCTTTTCAAAGTTGACCGTGATTATCACCCCGGGCAATAGCGCAGTCAGGAATTTTGTTCTGGAGGGGCCAGTCAATGACGTCGTCAGGAGTTCGACTGTGCCTTCCGTTAATTTTCTAACAGTTGAAAATTGATATAAAGCACCAGTAAAAATCTAAGCAAGTTTCTTTCGAGAGGGTCCGTGACCTCTTCGGCCTCATTCTGGCTGCGCTAATGTCCCCGGGGTACAAAATGTTATGCGCACTGTTGTGTTCTTCCAGCCATCGGGTTTAGATTTGAGTTTATTTAGCATCCCGTAGATATCCTTCAAGGAAACGTCCCAAAAACTCCGAAACAGGTCAGCAACCAGCACGAAATTTCGAAACGAACAAATTCTAAAATATGTTTTTGTATTCTAGCACGAAGTGACAATCATACGTACAACGATGGTACTAAGAATAACAGTTGAATAGTACTATTCACTCTAGTGTAGGTCTGTTGAACAGAAATACGACCTTTTGTTGATGCGGCACGCTTGGTTACGCATGACTTGCTCTATCCCAATAAAAAATAAAGTGTTTGATGTATTTCGTAGCACCACACGACGTACTACTGTAGCGATGGTGGGCACCGTTAATCAAGAAGTTAACCACCAAGGTTAACTTTGTTTGCGGTTAATCCTTCAAGAAATAACGGAAGTTAACTTTAAACAAAACAACAGCAGGAGATCAGTTAGGCAATTATCCGCTTGAAGCAGATTAAGCCTATTGTAGAACCATTAGTTGTCCTGATGAAAGTCTATGGTTAGGCCAACTAAACATCAGCATGGTTCTTGCGTTTGACTCTTAACAGCTACATCAAAGAAGCAAAAATAGCTTATACGCTGTTCTATAAGACAACCAACCATCGGCCTCAAAACATGATTGCAGTTTAAACAAGATCTCTGCAAGGTTTTGTTATGCGTCATAAGTAGTGTACTTGCAAAAGAGATGTATTGCTGCCACAAGCACATAACCAACAAAAATTGACACGCTTACGGGCAAAAGCGTAGCCAGGGGGGCATGGCCCCCCAAAATTTTTAGCATGTCTAGTCATTTTCTGCTGTGAGAGGCGGTATCCCAAACAAAATACTGTTGCTCGCCTAAAATCAAATATTTTCCCCCACAAAGTTTGGGCTGGCTACGCCACTGCTAATGGGTCCGTTATGTTCTTTGTCGTTTGAGTCAATTCTTTCAATCCACTGCTTGGCCGCACGAGATCTCGGGACAGGTGTTGAGCAGCCATTGTCTCATCCAGAAGTGTCAGGCCGTGCAGTCCATGGGGAGGTCGATGGATGGGACACTGGAGGACAACATGGTCAAAGGTTTGTTCTGCGCCACACTCACAGGCCGCAGAGGGAGACCATAACCCATTTGTGTAAGCAAGAGCGGAAACGTTCGACACCGGTGCGGAGGTGGCCAAGCCGGACCCAAGTTGTTCTTGGGAAAGGACATTCCAGAAGGGTGGGCGCCGGGAATGAACGTACGGAGTCTCGTAACGTTGGTCTGTTTTGAACGGACACCTTCCTTGACACCAAGGTAACTCCTATTATGTCCTTGCAGCTTCCCACTGCTTGCTCATATTTGTACAAACTGAAGTGTTTGTTTGGGCTGCCATACTTCAGGGGGCAGGAACTCAAAGAAAACCAATTATATACTACGTTGTTTCTAAAAAAGAATCCAAGTGGTACTTGCACTGCAGTGAACACCTTTCCATCTGCTGCGAAGTAACTGCTCGAGTTGCGGTCGTGTAACACAGAAAGGCATTTCTTGCTTTCCATGTCATGATTTGTTAACATACAATGAAAATTGTTCATAGACTGTGAGAGACGAAAACGTGGCGTCAGAAATTGTGGCATTACTGTGCATGCAACGCAATCCGCCACGCTAAAAGCACTAAGAAAATGGAGCGTTCGCCGCTTGCAATCATATTAACTGATGCCTTCTACTTCACAACTACCTAGTAAGACTAATGAACTGTCGAGAAGCACTTGGCTGAAAAACTCACGATTTTTTCAATGTCTCCCATCGGCGCCTCACACTGATATCTTGCAGCAATTACGCCCGTGGGTGCAAACAATAATAGCACATAGTTTTAACAAACAGCAAAATCTTCCAGTTTGATATCAGGCTTCTGTTCATAATTTTTGCCAGTCGTCTCCGGCCTCGTAGGCTTGGCACTTTCTAGTACTTCGTTCAAATTTTCTAGTTTATCTGGTCTTTTTTGATGGTCTCGAGTAGCTACATTGTTTCTGTACCACATGACATCTAGCAACACTTCTACTAAATGTTATTGCGTAGCGAAACCACCTAAAATACATTACTATATTTTAGCATTACGAAAAATTACTAGGTTCTTCTCGAAAATGACTAAATCACTAGGCCTATATGACCTCCAAAATCACTGGGAGTGGCAACTAGAGATGGCACGGGCCGCTGGCAGTCCGCTAACAATTTTTTAGCGGTGACGTCATTCTGGGCCGCTGCGGTCTGCTCGCCAATTAGGTGAACATTTTTGTTTTTGCACAGTTTCAACATCTAACAAGGAAATGTTTTGCTGCTGTTCTCTCCATTTTACCGTTCTGCTAATGTTCTGTTTCACTTGTTTGCACGCAAACCAGTGAACCATGTTATGAATCAGTCAAAGCAAAAAACATTTTCGTTTAGTCTGTCGCCGAGGTTTAGGCAGAACCGTTGCCAGAAAGTTTTCAATAGGGGGGCTTTGCGTTTGTGCTGGGTGGCTTGACATTCTAAAAATTGACAAAAACTCCACTGATTTATAGTGTTTCATGTTTCAATTTGGGGGCTTGGAGCTTTATTGGGGGGGCTACGCACACGAAAGATCCTCCGTGGCGACGGGACTGGGTTTAGGACAGGTGTTATCAAAACTTTCTCTGGCCATGTACCCCTTCAGTATTTCGATAGATGAGCACGTACCCCTAAAATTTCTTGTGACAAAAAGGCTGTGGAAAATAACAAGAATGTATTTAGCAATAAGCATATAATGATTTTGAAAATAATATTCCCTGATGTATGTATAAATATTTCGAAATGAATAATACGTAAACACATTTTTTCCCTTCTATTGCTAACCTCAAATGTACCCCTTCAAAAAGGCAAATGCACCCCTACTGTACCCCAGTTTGGGAACCCCTAGTTTAGGTGTTAGGTTCAGTATGTTGCTAGCAAGTGTAGTGCAGCCTTGTCGTGTGTTAGTGTCACGTTACAGGCGACGGACGAATAAGTTTTCAGAAGCGCTCTGGTGGACCTATAGCCATTAAGACTACTTGGTTTTATTGTCAAAAAGACCATGAACTGAAAACCTAAGTGGTGTTACTTTGCTTTTGAGGTTACTGTATATTACGGGCCACGGGCCAGAAAATAAGTTGTGGTTTAGCAATATACGGGCCGGGTGGTTTCTTGTTGGCTCCGGGCGGGCCGGACTGCAAAAGTGCTGGCCCGTGCCATCTCTAGTGTCAACACTGGTTGCAACATGTGTAGTTACTTGGGATGCGACCGTTCAGTGGATCGTTCCGTCATAATTTATTTTATTGCAACATCAAGGTCATTACGACAATATTTTTGACAACTCTGCAGGTTTTGCCGGAAAATGTCCAGTCGTGCAAAAACCACAAGTATCTAGATTCCCAAAAAATTTTAAACATGTTTTGTACTTCTTGGAAAACCGAAAGTCATCAAAACATTTTCACTCAACTCACAAAAATTTGCAAGTTCAGTACGACTTACTGCTGACAGTGATTTGCATTAGAAAGACAACAAACGACCATTTTTAAGGTGTTATGAAGGAACGTTTTGGTCTCTCAAATGACAGCAGATCCTCGCTTTACTACCATCTCGTTGTTTGGATAAAAGAGTTGCGGTCTCGTGGAACTTCTACTCGTCACTGAGGCCAAGCCTTTAAAAATACCCTGGTGATTTGCATTGTAGAGATAACACGCGAACCACGGAAACCTCGCGATCGTGTTTGTTGAGGGGATGCGGTCGATATCTCGATATGCAAGCTCGGGCTGCAGCGGGAACCGGGTTGGGACGTTTGCAAAATCAAAACTTCTCGTTTGTACGTTTACCCACCAATCAACAAGAGAAAGATGGCGACGTTACAAGGAAAACGGGGGGACCGGGGTTAGTAAAACACTTACATCACAGAGGCCGGCGCGGTACAATCACTTTGGTCCATTTTCACCTTCAGAGCCTGGTATGGATGTACCAGCGGCGGGTGTGGTTCTTTAAGTAGCATCACCTGAAACCGCTGCCTCGAGCAGATTTTTTTCGAAACACTTCAACGGAACAATGTCATTTGAGAAAAACCAGCAGCTGGAATGAAAAGCATCGACCACTAGTGTT
>Ga0210059_1005869_pt1 | contig 19725 bp, 14 predicted proteins | sample Ectturendosymbi2_FD_188042 | JGI IMG/M metagenome (GOLD analysis project Ga0210059, IMG submission 188042) | Ecteinascidia turbinata endosymbiont from Florida, USA - Sample 2 (SPAdes) (version 2) | ecosystem: Host-associated > Tunicates > Ascidians > Unclassified | place: Key West, Florida... | reverse complement strand
CTCTCTAGCGCAATCGGCGGAGGAGCTAGGGCGTTGGTAAGGCAACTGAAATTGCTGGTTTTAGGCTGAAATCAAAGTACGAATATATCGTACCCCGGTTCTCAAAGTGTTAGCAAATGTCTTGCTAAGCATTCACTACCTGCCGAGCATAAACTCCTGGTACCCTCACAGTTGCTTGAAAGCCGTCAAATCGAACCATGACGTTGTTCAGAAGGACAATCATCGCTGAACCACTTGTTGTAATCTGAAGGTTTCCATGCGAGATAGCTGATTCGGTGAAAGATTCAGATTTATTGAAGAGGTTGTTGACCTGTGATCGTAAACATGTCGTTACAACTACATTTTCAAAAAAATAGCTGGAATAAATTTAGTTGTGTCAAACCTTAAAGCGTGGTTTTCCATATGTTTTGAAAAGAGAGGTTTTATGTACTACGACATTGTCTATTCAAGTTTCATGCAATGACAACAATTGCAGAGCTATACAAACTTTTAATTTTTAACGACAACATACAAACGTAAGACGAAGTGGGAGTCATTGACTTTTTTGATTTTGTAACAAACCACAACAAACGTTTTTAGCATTTCTGAAACGGATTGAGTAAACCTCTTTCGAATTGAAATGAATGCTAATGACGAATTCGATTAGTGAAATTAGACACAATTTATATTTGATTCTAAACTTAAAAAATAACCTGCGAATAACAGATCGTTTGACATCCCTATTGGCCTTGAAAACAGACACTGTACGCAGAAAAGCTAAAGCCACTATTTTCAACATGTTTGTGCTATCTAGTTAATCTTACCTGAGCTTTAACAGAACCATCATTCATCCGTTCAAAAAAGACGGAGACGTTGTGTTTCATCAAGCTGAACTCGAAAGTTACTGATTTGACCCAGGATACTCTCGTATTGGAGTTTCTAAACTCGTTTTCTGTCAAAACTCTCCATGTTTCTCCTGTTTCTGGATGCGTAGCTTCGGCTAACACGTAAGTGCAAGCTCCTTGGAAGTCGAAATACCGCCCGTCAAATGTTTTGTAGTGCGGATCCCCATGAGCGTTGCATTCCGCAACATCTAACAAAGCAAGAACACTGTGATCAGTGTTTGGTCCTGTGAAACAGGAGAAGCAGTTGACAAATCTGGAAGGATTGCCCCAACACAGTGCTTAGGCTGTGGGGAAAACCGTACATGTATAAAGATAAATAAATACACAAAGGTCAGTTGATTTGACGTAACTCCTAACCGTGAATGTTGCCCAGACGAACAATGCACTAATTTGTGACTTCCTGATTTTTCAAAAACGTGACAGTTTTATTTTGTTTTGAGTTTCACCTGACTTTGATCGAAAGCTGTTAAGTAGGTTTAATGCTGAAAATGCCTTTGCAGCAAAAGTGCAAATCTTTGTCACGTGTGTGGGTTTTGTGGATGGCAATCTATGTTCAGCAAAATTACCACATTTTCTTAGGTGCGATCAAAATCGTAAAAAAGATGGAGAAGGAAAGACAGAAATAGCTGAAAATGAAAAAAACATAAGCTCGTTCTTTGCACATTTTCGCTATCGCCTACTAGAGTCCTGCCCGGGGCGGGTTAACTGCATAGGTGCAGGGCGGGTGCAGGGTAGGCGCGGGTTAAACTTGGCGCTGGCGCGGGATAAGAAAATTTTGCGCTGGTTACTGAATGTTGACTTAATGCGTGTGAAAATGATATAAGGAAAAATTAATGCCACGGGAAGTTTGTGGTACAAAGGTGGGGAGTGGTTATGCCAACTTCAATGCCTTACTGGGCCACAAATTATGCCACTGTCTTCGTGAGGGCTACATATTGAATGGCTTACTTTCATATTAGCAAATCAAATTTAGTTTAAAACCCTGCTCAAGTAACATCTGTCCAGTTTGGATAAACGGTCATTTAACCTATTTTTAAAATAGGTAACGTTTACGTAGAAAGTTGGTTCTTTAAGTAGTTGCATTTTTAGGCGCTCTTTCGAGCAGTCCTATCGAAATCTGCACAAGTTTTGTAGTTTTCATGGGTAACGCCAATTTTCCCAAACTGATCTATGGTTACCTATGGTGCAACAAAATTCCTACACAGTGTTTCTTCTTAAGGTAACCTCGACCAATTTGGGCAAAAGGAGTTGGTGCATGCAGGTGTACCAGAGAGCTACTCCAGTAACGTTTGACCGAAGCCTGCAGGGGAGTAGATTACACGAGTGCAAGTACTGACGACGTAGATCAATTTGGCGCGATGAATGGTTCCTCGGTCATTTAAAAAAATTTCGGTCTATGACCGAAAAACAACGGCTTCCTGGTGTCTTCCACCAGCCCTATAACTTGGGTGATGTCGATTGACATTTCCTGCAGCATGACTGTGAAGCCCTTGACATAGTTTAAGATAGCTATGTCAAACCCGCGGCGCGTGCGCCGCATGTGGCCCAGTCAAAGGTTTTGTGCGGCCCAATTTAAGTTTTCGCTGCAGTTAGAGTATCCTTTGTACTGACAATCTGCCCTAGTTTTGACAATTTTGAGTTCGATATTTTTGATGCAGGTGGTCTTCAGTGTCACTTTATCAGGTATGTTACTACTACAGTTAGGATTCGAACGCTTTCAGTACATTAGCTTAAGCTAAATTTGGTTTGCTAAGATCAAAGTAAGTCATTCACTGTGCTGTCCTTAGTAATATGCCATTCAATGTGCGGCCCTGGTTAAGATAATGACACAATTTTTGTCTCAGTAAGCCGTTTGGGTTGGACATTGCTGGTTTCGGACTTTGCAGTCAATGTCCAATGCCAAGGGCGTAAGCAAGGGGGGTGGGTTGGGGTTAAACCACCCGCCTTGAGCTTGATATTTTACGAAAACATTATTACCTGCGCATAGGAGATTAACTGTTTCTGCATACTTTTTGCTTGTTAATTTGTCGAATTATTGCAAATACCATAGAATAAATATGCATGCAAATTTCAAGGAAGATTATAAATGGGCCAAAAAGTAATAATTATGTTTTGGTGGGAATTCGGGCTATCGTCTGCGTCCAAAAACCACCTCACCACTTTTTGCAAACCCTCCATCCACTACGCATGTTTAAGATTGTGTTCCGCGATAGTTCACTTTATCCGAAACAATTGTCTTTATTTTGTCTGCTAAGGCTGATCAGCGCAAGCGCTGACCGCATTGGCTACATTAGCATTTCTGTAGCATGATAGAACTGTTGCACGAGCTCAAAAACAGCTTTTTTTAACATAGAAGCATACAGGAATTTGATAATGTCTCAGGAGGGAAAAAGGAAAACTAAACGTTTGCTGGACTTCTACACACGTAACAATTGAACGTTTTCTTGCGTACTTCATGCGCGTTCTCAATTCTTGTGTAGTTTTACAAGATTCGATCTCGCAAACTGGGGTGTGCGCCAGACGGTCCAGCCACACACTTTCTATGCTCGACGGCCCGTATTCGACGAGACATCAGCGCAGCATCATTTTGCAGCTGTGAATTGCTCGGACGCAGTGATGAGTGTGTTTTACTACCCTGTTTTAATATGCAGCATGATATTTTTGCAGTTATGAACTGCTGTGTCGTAGCGTAGAGTTTATTTTCCTTCCATAGCCTAACTTGGACCGCTGATAGTTTATATGCAGTGCAATGCCACATGAAATAAGGGGAGTGGATGTAGAAAAATGTGCATTATTATGTCAAGAGACGTCACCAAAACGCTGGTTTGGAAGCATGGAAATGACGTCAAATTGTGACGTCACAAACAGCGAACACCAAATACAAATGACCACCATATGACCCTGAACCAAACCCCCATGAAAATTTTCTGCATACGCCACTGTCCAAAGCCACCTGGAACGACCATTTTTCTATAGCTGACAGTAGACCACTGGCATCGGCAATGGTTTTGCTGTTCCGTTGCACCGTGTCCTTTGTCAGCGCAATATCTATGAGACTTTTCACGATGACTGGAATGAGTTCGGCAAAGGTTTCCACGGCTGTATGACTGTATCGCGGTAACACAAACTTAGAAATACTGTACAGTAGGTTGAAAAAAAAAATATTTTAGAGGCAGCAGAATATGGGTCGATGAAAAAAGCATCTCATTTCGTGCTAAGCTGTACTTTTGTGCAAAAATGATTGCTGGCACGTCTGATGCTAATCAGTTGTCATCTTTAGCATAGCCTACAGCTCATCTAGCCCACTTCATTTTTAACTTACCTGACATGTAAGCTAGGCTTTACGGTTAGGTTTGGTGTTTTGGAATTTACGCTGGCACTGAGGGCTCTAACCTAGCCTGTAGTAACTGCATTGTAAGTTTGTTGTAGCGTAATTTTGATGTCTTTGCTTAACTAATAAAATATACTGTACTCATTCATGAAAGCCTGTAGGAAAAAACAGTATGGTCTGCTGCTTATTCAACTTTTGTCAACAAGAAACCCAATCATACCCAAATGAAGAGTTTAAGTACTTACGTGCGGTTATGCAATAATGGGACCATATGTTTGTATAAAAACTTGCTTGTTAGAAGTTTCATTTTAGTAAAATAAATACATTCCGACTGCCCAAAGTCAGCAAAATAACCTTTGCATTTAATATTTTCGTCCCTATCCCTGTGCAAGAAATGGTTTATGTACTGTAAAGGCTATTTAAAAACATCCCAATGGGCGTTTGTGTGTTGGGAATCATCGATCAAATAATGTATCTGAAAATGTAGGTGGTTTCAGCTCCTATATCCCCCCTGGATCCACCTATGGTCCCTGGTATTGAAGAATGTTAGAATCACTGGCATTTGAATACAAAACTAGTGTTGACAAAAGAAACAACTTTCGAAAAATCAAATCAATGCAACATGTGTTAGTAGTCTTACAATAGGAAAAATCATCTAGTTACAGCATTTTTTTTGTAATTTCACTCTTCGGATGCTACCATGCTTTGGATGCCGTCGCCCCGTTCGCCCCCGCCCGTCTGCACCACTGGTACAGTGTGAGTTTTTTGTTTCCCGGGTGATGTAGGGCTGTACTTGTGGCAATAAAAGGCTGTAATTCTCTCAGGGCATACTTCGACGACCTCGTTACTAGCGTGAAGCAGGAAAAGTTCAAGTCCAGCACATTTTTATGAGCGATTTTATATCAAACCTTGGTGTTTTCTACCGTGAAATACTAACACCGGGTGATTTCCACCCGATCAGATGTGGTTTTTGTTTTCATCAATAACAGCATCAAATTAAAATACAAAGTAGCTTTATTAGTGCACAAACCACGGAATAAGAGTTACATTTCACGTGTAGGTTTTGTAATCAACCCTATTTGAAATAAAGTATTGTTTTTGTTTTTCAAAATCGGGTGAAATTCACCTGAGGTTAGTATCAGTGTGGCAAAAAGCAGGGTAGACGTTTGCATGCAACTTGTATTCTGTTTTAAAGTACACTTGAGCGTTAACATTGCGTAGGAGATGATTTTCTACACGCACTATGTGTCCAAGTACTTTGTTGAGTGCCGTATCCCGTATGTGAGACATGAAAGCCAAAAGCAGTGCCGCGATCAAACTGATTGCCCAACGATTGTCGTAAAAATGTTGCCCCTTTTGGGCAAGGGTGGTTTATGTGGCTGAAAATTACAGTGAAAATAGAAATAATTTTGTGTTTCAACCTAATTCACTTTTATTGCAGATAGAACTACAATCTAAGTTCGATTTAAACATAAAACCGACCACCAATGTGGTCTTCTGGTGGAATTTTTGGATTTTTTTTACTTTTTCGTTCATTGCTTAAGAACACACCACATTTTCGTTTGGGAAGGTGCTTTTTTTCATTATCATACTGAAAAATTTCCGAAACCAACAAGTTGTTTCTTTGTGATCCAATGAGCTTGAGAAGACTTGCTAAGTTATACAAAAACCCGCGCGCGTTCAAACAAGTCAGTTAGTCCAGTATAGACGAATGAACAAAAACTGCCCTTTATGGGCTAGGACAACAACGGTGTTTGTGTTTGGAGGTTACCTGAGCAGGGTAGCTACTGAGAGCATTTGAATACTAACTGCAAAGGTAACGACTATATGTTACTTTTAATCACTCCCAAACAGTGATGCTATGGGGCAATAGGCAAATTTAGTGCTGATGGAAGAACAAGGGTAGTTAGAAACAATGGCGTAGCAAGGGGGTTCTGGGGGCGCAGGGCCCCGGCCGTCACTGTATTGATTAAAAGTTAATTTTTCAAAGGATTTTCAAAATTGTAACTCTCCTTTGGTACTTTCAAATAAATTTTTAAAAGTTAAAAAAAATTCTAATTCTTTTCAGTTTTTGTCTTTAGAAGCCCTAGACTGGAAGGCTAACCTGGAAAAAATCAAGAAATGTGTTTGCGGTGTTGCAACGTCTCTGGCGGTGTTGGGTTGCATGTTTGATTCACCACGAACGGGATGTGCGCGAAGAGCAACAATATGTATACGTGGCGCGAACAAGCAATAATAGAGTGATTGCGGCGTGGAAGCTCTGCCGATACTAACGTGTGAACAATTTAACATAACTACAAGCGTACGCAAAGAGTGGTCACGGCGTGTGAACTCCATTGATGCTTGCGCCCATAGTGTGAAGCTTTGCGCACATGCCGCTCGGGCTTTCCGATCGCAGCAAAATGGTGCTGTGACCAGGATGTGAAGGTCGTACCGGGTTCAGCTTCCACAAAAAGAACGTGCGATCGGTGCGGTTCGCTGTAAAAAGGAGGGGATGTTGTGCAACCTCTCCGGTGGCGTTGGGTTGCATGTGTGATTCACCACGAACGGGATGTGCGCGAAGAACAAGAATATGCAGACATAGCGCGAACAAGCAATAATAGAGTGATTGCGGCGTGGAAGCTCTGCCGATACTAAGGTGTAAACGATTTAACATAACGACTAGCGTGCACAAAGAGTGATTGCGGCGCATGAACTCTAGGCTATCGTAATCCTTTTTCTCTCCTGTCGTGCGAATCTTAGCAACCTCCCAACAGCCCATCATTACATGACGTGACACCTAGGCACTGGAGACAAACATTTCTTGGCCCGTCTCATGCCATTTTTGATGTTCAGTGAAATATTTTCAATAAGTGCCACAAGCTATTTTAGGCATGGGTTTGTCAGTGCTTTTTCAAGATCCCGAATGCAGCGATACCGCTTGTTCCCCTTTCTCGGTATGTTTGGTCACACTCACCGCTGGAGCTAGCTGTAGGGGGCTCTGAGGGATGCACACTCAGAGTTTTGAGTTTTGGAGCCTCATCAAAGACTTTGTAAAGGCAGACTAACAAATGCACCAAAAAGCAAACAAAAGAATGCACACAAAAGCTAAAGGAAAATGATTTTATGCAAAACTGTCGGACAAATAACAAACAGCTATATCCTAAAAGATTTCATCGGGTATAAGATCTTTTAAAATTAACAGAAAATAAAGAAATACTGCGATATGATACTTCACTTGCAATTGTCTAACTTTAAAGACAAAGTTTTCTTGACTTTGCTGCTGCAATAGCATTGATTATTTCGTTAAAAACTGGTATAATTGTGTCGCATGTATTAACCTAGGAAATATGTGTGGCCAATAAATCTGCGTGAGAAGTTCTAGGTCAGTGGTGCAGCGGCTTTGTGGCTGCGCATGCGGCCTTTGATAGAAATTTATGCGACCACGCATATGTAATTTACTAAAAATATTATGAAGGTCGTGCATTAATATAAACTTTTGTCTGCTGTGTATGGAAATGTTTAGTAGAAAGGTGGTTAAACAAACGTGTAGAAGCAGGCTATGGGCTCAGTGTGTGGAAATGAAGCAGAAACAATGCAAAAAATACAAATCGTTTGAACTCACTTTTGGCCGTAATTCCTAAACATAAACGTAATACGGCTGGCAATAGCGAAAATGTTGCGCACCCCTGTTTATTGCAAGCAATTTTGTGACCTGAATTTCGACAATCACATCCACGGAGATACTCAGCTTATATAGGTCGACATGTAGCAGCAACTGAAAAGTTCACAGTTATAACTAATATACTCAACGCTGTTGCACAGTTACAACTAAAATCTTGAAAGAATAGTCAGAATTTATTTAAATATCTCACAAATAGGTCATCATAACTACCTGCAGAACCACATCAAACCTGTTTCAACATGAAGCTTGTCAAACCATCAAAGCTAAAGATCTTTCCTGAACATCAGATCTGCTTTTGTAACAACATACTGTAAGTTTCATCGCTGCTCTGAAAGTATGCGCAGTAGCAGTTTTTTTAGGGTTGGACCTTGCTGACGGCAAATGTATTTTGAGAGACTGCAATCACTTTATCTGAATACCGATATGGTCGTAACGCAAGGTTGGCGTGTATTTTGATGGTGGTCGAAAAACGAGTTTCTACATGTATTTTGAGAGACCGTTTCGTTCTCACAAAACACCTTAAAAAATACTGCGCAGTTTAGGACTGCACGGGCCCGCAAACACTTTTTGGCGCGACCCTAAAAATAGTTCTAAATACTCGCGACCCAAACCGTAGGTGTAGGATTAAGCAAATTTTGGGGGGTGCGAAAAAGTTTGGCCAAATGCCTCCAAACTTTCCCAAAACGTTTTTTCTGCAGCTTTTTCTTACAGACCTTCTCCCGCAAAGATCGTGAACAGCGCCATAGCTACTCAACCCTTCCCCTCACAAATGCTTATAGGGACTCCTCTACTGATGATTTCCTAAAAAAAGATTTCAACGTTATGGCACATCCCGAGGTCGAATGTCCTTCACTAGAAAATATCCGAATTTTTTTGTCACTTCCACTGTTTTTAGTTCCACTTGCGTACAACATTTTGGCAGAACAGTTGCTAAAAAGTGTTCAGTTGTCGGCTTCATGTTTGTGCAGGGTGCTACGCAGTCTGAAAATGTACATTTACTTCACAACACAGCGTTTGCAAATTTTGCGAATTCATTATAAAATTATCAAATATTTCCCTGCAATTTCCCAAAGAGGCTCGGAGTTTGCAATTAAAAATAATTGAACGAGCTTGACAAAAAAGATTGGGTCTTAATCAGTGCCATTAAATTAATGGCGATTATATAGCGATGTTGTAATGAAATGAAAATGTTAACAAAAATTTATCAGCAAATCAGAATTAAGTCTATCGTTCAGTTATGAAAACACTGTTTGCCGAAGGAAAAACCTGAGGTCGGTAACAGCAGTGCGCCGCGATGAACGAGTTTTGTCATTAACGCAAATTGATACACTTTACCATGAGCTTCAGTGAATTTATCTTAAAAAGCATGCGCATGGTGCTTTTGACTAGCCGAAATAGACATGCATAAACCTTACTGATGTTCAAACTGGTTAATCTCTTGGTGCACGGCACATGTTTAGATTAGTCACATTTTGCATCTCAATAAGGCTGCAAATGCTAACCAATATAGATTAAGGCCTACTTGGATACAACATGGTTAACATCCATAATCCAATAACTGCACTACTCTGTTGGTACAAGCCTAGTAGTGATTGCCAAATAAACTGTTCTAACTACACTATTAATTTAATCTTGCTGTCTTAACAGCAGCCTGCACAATTGTGTAACTTTGTTGTATAAGCACCAAACGTTTCTTGCTTCTATGGTGCAAAATACTTAAAGACTATATGCGCTAGACAGGGGCGGATACAGAGGTGGGAACAGGGGCGATTGCCACAATTCGGAAAACAGCATTCGCGATATAAGGACATTTTGTCGTCCATTGTTTTGTCACAGCGGTGTTGTGAAGTATATTTCATCTCTCTTACAATAGAGAACCCGTAATGAGGTGTGGCTACCAAATATTACTGAAATTGCACCTCCTAACCTTATTGGTTGGATCCGATCCTGGGGCTAAATATAATACATTTTTTATAACAATCACATACGTTGATCAAGTGCGGGAGAAAATAAGTTATGCGCGTTGGAAACCAGTGCTGCTAAATGAACGAGTTTTTAGTATCGATGATCATATCGTGAATAACAGAAGAGTAAATTTGAAAGATTTCCTCAGTGGACGACATACTCTTTTTCAACAGTGGTTTGAGAAAGAAGCGCTGAAGTTTTACTGCGTTTCACATTTTTACCTTACAGTGGTTGTAAAGACCCTGCGTTGGTTTTGAAATGAACCACTGAATAAATTGCCACTAGCGATGGAACACATTCCATGCGTTTTTAGTGGTTTTTAGACACACAGTGACAAATGCAGGTTTGGGATGGAAACAGTGCGGGGCGGGTTGGAAGGGCGTGCGGAGCGGAACGAGGGCGCGTTAGAAGACTGTGGGGGGGCGGGAGCGGGCAAGGTTTATAAAATTCCTGAAGCTGCGGAGCGGAAGCAGGCAAAAATTTCAACCTGCGCAGGGCTCTAACACCTACGGCAAATACACTGAACCGAGTATACGGATTTACTTTAAACAAAAAATAATATTCCAGAACATGGCTTATCATGAAAAGTTTTGCTTAGAAATTTGCAACAAAGAGAGCGTGCTGCTGTGGTAGATTGTATGACTTAAGTTCAGGTTTCTCATTTGCTTCCAAATGTACGCCTACTATAAATCTTTCACTAGAAAACTTTTCTAAACAACTAAGTAAAATGCACTTACTCGACGGTACACATTCCCGCTGCTTCGTCGCTTGGGACACTTGACAGATTTCATCCGTTCCACAGCTTACTGCTCCACAAGTCAACGTTTTATTCATGCACGTGCAACGCTCGGTGCAGCCAGGTTGGAGAAAGGTCTCACCTCTCTGTAGGAAGATTTGACGTTCAGCATGCCACAGCTTGCAAACCACTGCTTAACTAAATGAGTTAAAAAATGCAACTTGCTAAAATGTGTGTTGATTTAAGTTGCTTCTAAACTTCTTGTTATTTCACCGAGACTGAGCAGAATATCTTCAAATGCCTGGAACTATGACTGTTGGCCATACCTTTGTAAAATGTGATCTCTTCGATATAATTAACGTTTCTTTGTTTTCACCGATAAATTTGTATTTCAAAGGCAAGTATAATTTCGAATAAATATCTTTTACCTTTTGAGCCCATAGGTTTGCAACACTTAAGGTGCAGTTAATTTAATGTGAACCTTGAACTCTTAAACGCAGTAAGGATTGGTTCAATATTCAAAGCGTTTTTCATATTGGAGGTGTTTTTGTAAGCTTAGGATATGGATACCATGGCAAACTGTGGAACATTTTTTTGCCACAATCTAGTTATTTTTGAGCCTGTGGTACAGACCGGAAGTTCATGCAAAGTCGATTAGACCAGTGGTTTTTAAACTGGGGGGCGCGAAAGCATGTCGAAGCCTGTGCGAAGTTTGTCTTAATATGCTTTGACAACCACCACTCTGGACAGTCAATTGCTGTCGATTGTCGAAAATGTTTAAAACATGTATAAGTACTTTAGTTCACTAAAATAACTTCATTTTTACCGAAACTTCAGGGCTATTGCAGTTGAATCACAATTAAGGTTCAGAGCAATCAAAATAAACTGCTAGGTCTACAGGCTACATAGTGACAAGTACTTGGTAAGCAAAGTGCTTTTAGCAATGCGGTATTTCACGGTGCGTTAGACTAGTGGAGTTGCCAGCGATACTGCATCAGTACTGTGAGCTAATGTTATAGTTAGTCGTCTGCTGTGAAGAAGCTAGTCGCGCTGCATAAAGTCAAAATTCAGCCCTAAAAGCTAAAGTGAAGGTAATAATGCTACAGCCCGCTTTCAACTATCCGTTTTATCGGAGTAACGTTCAAATTTGCTCTTTGGTATAAATCCCAGCATTGCTTTTAGCATCAATTCCTAGCATAGATAATCAGGTATTTTAGTAATTAGGTACTTCAGCTGTACTGACACAAAATGAGTGGAAAAAGAACGAAAGTACGACAAAAATTATCTGAAGTATGTCCTAACAGTGAATGGTCAAGTTTTAGCACAATGGGTGATATGTTATGAAAATCTGAAAAACGACGCTTTGAAACCAAGTCGTTCGCAGCGTCATCTTCAAACAAAAACACCCTGATCATCAAAATAAACCTTTGCCTTTTTTCAAAAACAGAAAGACTCTTTCAAAAAAATGAGGATCAAGCAGTAAGTGCGTTTACCAGTCATCATCTGCAGAATTAGCAGAAGCATCTTTCGAAATCGCTCACATGATTGCTAAAGAGAAGAAATCCCACAACCGTTCATGTGAGAAGCAGCCAGTGTGGTATTGGGGAGGTGAACACCAAAAAGCTTGCGAAGATTTCTCTTGCTGATGCTACCACTGAAACACGCATCGATGAACTCCAAAGGATGTTTAGTTGTCAAGTTCTCGAAAAGATACACGCATCATCTTTTTTGCTATTCAATGTAATGAAACAACTGATGTTGACCAACTGGCTCAGTTGTTGGACTATGTTCGCTTTGTTAGACCTGAAGAGGACCTTCTTCAACTGAAGAGGAAATGCTGTTTGGCAGACCTACAGAAACGACTACTAAAGCAGATGTATTCCAAGTTGTTACCACATTTTTTAACAACAGTGGCATAATATAGGAGAAACGTGTGGATATCTGTACTGGTGGTGCACGGCAATGCTTGGTTCTCAAAGTCTACTTATTGCCAGGATAAACATGAAAATTCCCAGTGCCGTTGGATTTCATGTGTTATCCACTGTGAAGCTCTGGCCTCCGGGACTCTATCTGCTGCATTGAAAGATAATCTTGCAGTAATCATACGAACCGTCAAGTTCGTCAAAACAAATGCTGTCAATACGAGATTGTTTACCATGCTTTTTAAAGACATGGATTCCAGTCGTGAGACTCTGCTCTTTCATACATCTGTTTGGTAGTTATCAAAAGGTACTTTGTTTGCCCGCATGCATGAAATGAGACAAGAACTGAAGCTATTTCTGGAAGCTCATAGGAAACAGGATCTCCTTCATTCATTCACAACAGAGGGGTTTAAGCTGCAGTTGGCCTACCGTGAGCATATTTTCCGAGCGCTTCATAATTTAAATGTGCTCTTGCACGGATAGAACACCAACCGAATCAGTGGCTATGACAACTTCCCAGTTTTGATGGTAAAGCTGGGGTTATGACATCGCCAAGCCCAAAAAGGAATTGCAGCTTCATTTCCCAACCTAGATACTGCCCTTGACAAAGAAAAATTGGATTAAAGGGCGAGCTTAGGAGCGAACTTGAGGCCCACCTTGACTTTTAAAACAGGAGTTCGAACTCCAACTTCCAGAATGGAACGTTCGTCTTAATGAGAACATTCTTCCAGAATATTTTCACAAGGATGGAAATGAAGTGTAACTCCTTTGAAAAAGACGATCTTAACAATGTCACAAATATTGATGTAACTGGTCTCTGGGCGAATCATGTGCACATATAAAAGAGAGTGGGTAGTGTGGCAATGTGTAGGCTATATTTTTTCCATTTTCATCCACTTACCTAGGTGAAAGGGTTTATCTACACTCGTGATCGTGAATGTAAAGACAAAAGCGTGGAACGAAGATGACGGTGAAGCCGATCTGAGATGTGCAATATCTGCTACAAAGCCTAGAACTAACATTCGATTTCCAAAAAGCAGCTGCACCTTTCTCATTGATGAAAGTTAAGTACAAATAAATTGTTGTCATGTACAATATTTGTTGATTTTGTAACGGGGAGGGCGCGAATTTAGCTGGCATCGTCAAAGGGGGGCGCGGCTCAAAAAGTTTAAGAACCCCTGGATTAGACACACAAGTTTGGCAAAATATTTGAACAAAATCGCTTCCACAAACTTAATATAAAAATATCAAGTGCTTTCCTCAAACACATTTTCATGAATAGGCTCGAATAGCTAAACCTATCGAAGACAGTTGTTAGACTTCACACCTTCATTTAGATGTTGATCAACAAAATCATGGTAACTTTCCACGGAAGTTGTGCTATTGCAGCAATAAAGCTTTTAATGGCTAAACTTTTCTTTCAATTTAGTACAAATATTATCCGGTGCAACTGTTTCCTTGTCGAAGGTGTTTGACTGTTTTTACCAAATGCTTCGGTAAGTGAGCTCAAAACAGTTTATATTGTACCAACAATAAAATCACTTTTCATTCGATTGACAAACTTTGAGAGAAATAGATAAACTTTTATAGGTGGACTTACAAATGATCAGCATCCATCAAAGAGTTGGACATAACTTTAATGTGTGGAAAAAAACAATTATAGCTTTTACTGTGTTTGCATGTACTAAGTCCTCTTGCAAAAGAGCTTGTTTGTGGTTTGCGAAAGAAATCTAACAGAAAAGTCAGAAGTATTGCAAACGCAACTACAGCCGCCAAAAATGATATCAAAGCTATAAATGTGTGGACTTCTTCAGTACCTTGTAGTACTGGCCACGTGACGTGCAGCCACACTCGCTGAGCGGAACGCAATCCGTTCCCGACAACACAAAGCCGTCGTTGCAAGTGCAGCCTGCAAAGAAGAGATCGATTTAAAATTCAGACAAAAAAAACGAAAGAGATAACTAGCGAAAAAACCACCGCATGCGAGTACTTCTCCACCAGATCTTAAATGTAAACAGATCACGGTAACGCATAAATAAAAACTCTTATGAAAATTGTAAAACACGTTAAAATGTATTGGAAATAATGCAAATATGCATCACTGTATTTTCAAATTTATTATGTTTCAGCAAAACGTTGGTGTTTTTGCACAAAATGAAACATGTGCATCTGCTACTTTTTACCTCGATTCTGCTGCCATACCTGCCACTGGTGGTTTTTTGCACCTTGGGGCTATATTGGGAAATTGACAGGTGTTTGGACATGAGTTAGCTTCCGGTTCGTAGTGAGCGTTGGGCTGACAATCGGGCACTGAAATGCAACCACATAAACTGCTGCAACAGGTGTTTGTGTCTTTTTTCCGAAGAGATACTAACTTAACCTGTTCCTATTTCTTTTCTCCAGTCGCAAATGCTGATACCATGTCGTTGACACTTCTCAGCATAATCTGCAAGAGCTTGTTCTAGGGCCTGTTTCGCTCCTTCAGTGACGCACATGTCGAAGACGCAGTTCTACACAAGAGATACATTGTGCTATCCACAGGCAAAACGTTTAGCGTTAAAAAAATCAGCGGCGTATTAGTCAATCGTAGAATTCTTGTAATGTATACAATGCATGAAAAATATCCCAAAGAGATTACGAATACCGTATTTAAAACAAAACATTATTAACCACAGCTTTGTTTTGTTATTCACAATATCACCAAACTGTTTAGTTAGGCAGTATATCTTCTTCTGCTTTTGTCTGTTTTTGGAATCAATGTTGAGTCCGACTTTACGTCACAACACAGCTTGGTACAAATGTATGTTTTTTCTCAAACTGTATCGTATTACGTGACAAACAACCACTTTTGTCACTGCTTTGGACAAGCGTAAGGTTCTTGAAAGAACTACATGCTAAAATCTTATACATTCGTTTTGTAGATACTGCAAGTACACGGTAAAAATTTCGAGCCCATGCAACCAGTGAGGTGGAGCGCTTGCCTATGGGACTCCATTGTCACTAATGGGCTTGAGCAAGGGATCCTGTGTTTGTATCTTCGTATTTTTCACTGATATTGAATAACATGAGGATAGGGCAAGCTTTCCCATAGAGCGCGTTGTTTTGCTGGACATGCGTTTGCAATGGTGGATCCAGGAATGCGGAGGCCGGAGTGCGGATCATTTCCTGATCGTCAAACAAACGCTTCACCTGAAAAATCTAAGGTGGTCGTGAATTCAGCTCATTTGTTGATGCCTTGGATGCATTCATGATACAGATAATTGCTTCTGCCTTGACTAACTCAGGCTACTTTGCTAGTTCACTAGTAAGATAAAGCAGATTCTGAAAATCTATCAAGGAAGACAATCTTACTTTTCACATGGAAAAAAAACAGAGGGTAAAAAAGGAAATGCAAATGCACTCCAGGTACTGATTATGAAGTTCGAAATTCTTCAGTGAAAAAACAACGTATGTAAAAACATTTTAGCCAACTGCACATCGGTTTCAGCGTTGCATACCAAAATTTATTTCTGCAAAGTTTAGATTTTTTAACCAAAATCACGGTGTGATCATTAACGAAAAATCGTTTTGCCACTCGGAAAAATCGGACTTGATTAAACAACGTCCGATCAATCAAACGTACGCAATCTGAAAATACTTTGTGGATTGAGCTAATATGCTCCCATCTGGGCTTTTTTACGTAAACAGATGCTGGATTACATGCACTTCTATTAAAACCACGCTAAAAAAGTTTTGTTTATGCAGGAGTTGTTTTACTCATAACACTCTAGTCAGACGCTGCAGCTTAAGTGTACACAGCACACAGAGCACCAGAAAATACGGAGATGAAAAGCATAAAGTTAGCATTGTTGATAAAGCATAGCAGTGGTTCCCAACCTTTTTTGATGCATTTCTCCCTTTGCTCATTTTGGAACTTTTCATTCCTTCCCTATGGGACTTTTATTCCTCCTCTGTTCGGGTTCGTAGGCTAGTATTAACTATTACCTACAGTTGGGACAATGGTCCTTATTGACCACAATAACTTGATTGATAAACGTGGGACAAAATTTTTTCGTTGACAAATGATGGCATTAAATTTGTCAACAAAAACATGTGACAGTGTACTAAATGACTTGCAGATATGAAGTGATATAACTAACTGAAAGAGCCAATGTCAATTGAAAAAAGAATTACAATGAATTGGTACCTTAACCATAAAGTAGATATTCCTCCCTGAACTCATGAAATTCCTCCCTGGGGAGTAATTCCTTCTCGGTTGCGAACCACTGGAGTATAGAGGGTGGCTTAGCATTAATGCCAAGAATAAAATCAAGCACACAAAGAGCTGGTGAGTTAAAAATGTTCAAACAATAAAATGCAAGACGCCGTCTTTAGGCTTTTGTTTCAGAAACCTACGTATTTTGTGTCACGTCACTTTTTTCGCTTCATTAACTTATCGCTCCCAGGCCGCAGAACCAGGTGGGGAGGTCGGGGTGTTTCTTATATCCTTCTGCCTTGGTGACAAGCGCAAAAATCTGACGAGTTTTTAATAAAATGCAGTAGGAGGAACTATTTTGAGTTGCGCCAAGTGAAGACTGATTATATTTAGAAACCTATGATTTTTAAAATCAACCTTGCCAAGTAGTTCTAAACTTCAAGACGCTATGCTTTTGCAAGCTCATTTTTAAATGTAAAATAAAGCTGCCTTAGAGTACTTTCACTTAAGGTAAAAAATGACGAACTGAATGTCGACAAGTGCTACATTTTATTACAAAAAATGAGGTTGTAAAAGACACGACACGTTAATGAAACGCAGATTGATGCAATATGCGCAATTGCATCAGGGTGTCTAAAGACTTTAAACTGTACCGAAACATTTTTACTGTGCTTCATTTACCTAGTTTTGTTGGGGACAGTTTAGAAGTTTGGAATTTTGCAACAAGGCCCTGTTTTCTCTCTTTTGCCTTTTCCTCTCGTATTTTGCACAACTACACCGATGTTGCTGAACTGACTGCAGAAGTATGAAATCAAACTGTATTGTGGTTATTTGTATATCAGTTTCTCTGACTGCCTTAGTTTAGGTTATTCACATTCCAGACCTAACTGCTCCAAAAAGCGCGAAACACATGAATGCAATAATTAAGTCATATCCGAAACAAAAGCGACTGCTGCAAGCACATTTTGTCTGTGGTTTTCTTTGATCGATAGCTTTGTATAACCATAACATGTTACCGCACAGTGATGGCGAAGTTTGTTCTTGTTACTTTCTAAAATTGATATCCATTGCTTTCCGTCCAATATCCCCTCCAGCATCGAGAGCTTGCTTCAGGTTAATCTTTTAGTGCTCATGATCTTTTAGGTATGAAAAGTTCTTAACAATGATACGTTGAGATATACCAAGATGGTGATTGAACGTTGCAGAACAGGCCAATAAATGCAACTCAACCGGTTGCAAGCATAACACGCGCTAAGCAATGCCCACTCATTTAATGGAGGTGTGCCATACCTGCGGCGTTTGATAAAAAATTACGCAGCCATGCACATGTAACTTTGAAACATAAATTATAGGGGGTGTGCATTAACAAACACTCTGTGTCTGCTGTATGATGATACTTACAGTAGTAGAACGAGGCCAAACAGACATGTGGAAGCAGACTAGGTTCAGTGTGTGGCAGATGAACGAAAGTAACACAAAAACAAAACTATCTTGAACTCCCTATTTTTTCCAGGGACGTAATTCACAAAAATAAACGTAACGCGGCCGGAAATAACGGAAATGTTGCGCACCACTGAAACGTCTTTCGTGTTTGGTGAATTTCGTGTTGTTTTAACACAATAGAAGTACCACAATTTTTTCTATGGCCTGTTTAAGTTCTTATGTAAGAACTCAAGCTTGTCTTTTAAACTGATGATTTGGCAAGATAAAAGCTATTTCTTCACTTTTCATTACATAGTTCAAGCGATTCGTGTTCTGCAGTGTTACCACTCTTTTGTTGCGGCTCTCAGTGGGAGTGTCACTCGCATCGGAATAGTCTGCAAGTCCAACGGTGAAACAACAATAGAGTTTCCGGTTCGACCAGGTTCTCTCTGTTGTTTCTTGTGCGCAGCTGCATTTTTGATGTACTTCCCGATGGCGCGATCTAGCGGAGTTGAACATGGATTTGGATTTGAATCCTGCGGATTTTCAGCTTTATAACGGATTTTTATTTGATTTGGATATTATAAACTCTACTTCACCGGATTCGGATTGGATTTGATGATCTTGTTTTGAACTTCTTCGCAACTTTCAGTTCTGTTTCTGAACTGTAGCTTAGTGCATTTAATTTGTAAGTTTGCTTCAGTGTGTTGCGGCTGACTTGGTGACCTGCAACATAAACACCGAATCCAAAGGGAGTCCGAAAATCCCGCTAGCCATGATTTAAACCACAATAGAGCAAGAACCGGCGGTGACCTTGCCGCTCTGCTACATCGGCTTAACAACGATTCATCTCCAGCCGACCTTTCAGACCTGGAAGTGCAGCGTATTTTTTTCTCACGCAAAGATGATGACACAGCACGATTCGAGACTGGAGCTTCGACAACACCAAAAGAACCAACGACCAATCACAACGCCTGGAGTCTCATCGTCGCCTATTTTGAATATTCAAACATGGCGCGAATTTGCACAAAACTTTATCTCCAGGAATTCGCCACCAACCGTTGATCATTCTAATTATCAAGAAGAAACCCACAGCCAACGCTCGATGAGTGGAAACCAATCAACGAACGCTGCTTATAGTACCAGGAGAAATTTTATAGTAAAAGTTACCAGGAGGAAAGCGTGCAAAGTCTGTCTTTTCCAGAACTTCAGCGCGATTCATAACTCTTTACAATTGCCCACTGATGAACGCAGTAACGTACCAACTAATGTGCCGAGCGTTTGTTTAAGATTCCCGCTGACATTCGGAAGAACTTCCATTGCTACACGCTGTAAGTGGGGTCGGGCTCGCCTGGACAATCTGTGATTGAGCTCCCGACTTGAAGTGAACTGTGGCGATAACCGTGGCGATGGAAAGGATTTTTGGTGTCTATCGGGCGGCGTGAGTAAAACTGCCGGGTCGCATACAATGTTCCCTCTAAGCTGCGCGGCTGCGCGGCCGCGCAGCTGACCTAGAACCCCCGCGCAGTACTTTCGTTCTGCCGCGCACTGCATAAGTATTGACAAGACAAACTAAATACGTGCTTTCAATCGGACGCAAGCCCCA
>Ga0210059_1005867_pt1 | contig 19732 bp, 10 predicted proteins | sample Ectturendosymbi2_FD_188042 | JGI IMG/M metagenome (GOLD analysis project Ga0210059, IMG submission 188042) | Ecteinascidia turbinata endosymbiont from Florida, USA - Sample 2 (SPAdes) (version 2) | ecosystem: Host-associated > Tunicates > Ascidians > Unclassified | place: Key West, Florida... | reverse complement strand
AATATATTCTTTCTCACCTGCCTCTTATCTGTCATGGTTTAGCTTATGTTCGGGTTTGCAGGCTAGTAATAACTACAATTGGAACAATGGTCTTTATTGGTGACAAAAACCTGATTAATAAAAGTGGAACGAAAAAAATTGTTGCCAAATAATAGCACTAAAGCTTGTCAACATATACGTGTGCTAGTCCATTGAATAACTGACAAATATAAAGTGATGGAACTCATTGAAAGAGCCAATGTAAATTTAATTAAAACCTAATGATTTGGTAACTTCACTATAAAGTGGAAATTCCTCCCCAGGGAGGAATTCCTCCCCGGTTGGGAATCACTGATTTAAGCCATCACCTAATCATCGAACAAGGTTACAGAGAGTAGCTCTCTTAAAACCAAGTCCTCAGAAATAGGTACGACCGTACCGAAGCCAACACAAGTCTTCAGACAAGGTTGCAGAGAGTAGCTCTGCCAGAACCAAGCCTTCAGACACGGGGACAGGCCGTTCCTATACTAACCACAAGTCATCAGCCCGGCACACAGAGAGTAGCTCTGCCAGAACCGAGTCTTCCGACAAGGGCTGCAAGGCGATGCCTTCAGGCCGAATATTTTCATCGCGCCTGGGGACAACTGGTGTGGCTGAATTCCACCTGGAATTTCATAAGGCGTCGGCCTTAATTCCAGCGGTGGGCGGCCAATTTGAACAATGCCAAATTTGCGGGGTCGAGTGTCAGAACTTCACCCAGACATGCCACCCGTGTCGACCAGAAAAGCAGGTCATTGACAACTGCCTTCTAGTCTGGGACTTACGCTATGAAACGGGCCGCGCGTGACCGAATCAACGCGCTGCGGATAACATAGCACTCGTAAACCACCCGTCGAGCTGAGGTGGCCACGAGGCAAAGTCCCGTTTTACTTCAAATGGCTGAACTACTCAAAGGCAGCGCAGACCAAAAGAAAGAGTTCCCAGTCCATGGTCGGAAAGCGAACTGATTCTGATAGCTAAAATCGCGCCTTATATACCCAAATTTAGTGGAATTTCCCTAATTAATCATTTGAACATTACCTTATATGGTTTTATGGAGTTTCCCTAATTAATCATTATTTGATTAGCCTCTGGTATTGCCTTATAAGGCATTTTTATGGGGTTTTTAGTCATGATCCTTGCATGCATCATTAATGGAGCCTTTTTCTGTACTTTTCCATGACGTCATCTTTTTGGATCTTCTTTAGCTCAGTTTGCTTTCTTTTCTTCGCTTTTCGCTCTTTGTTTTTCTAAATCAAACTTTATTTGATTTAGTTTGTATACAGTTTGTCTTTGGATTCCCGACTGATCTGTCTGAAGCTTTGTGTTGATTGGCAACTTTGTGTAAACGTGGTGTTTTGCTTGTCACGTTTTTCGTGCTTGACTGATCACGGCCTTTGCGTTGCCGTTCAGCAGGTTTAAGCTTGTCGTTGGACGCTTGGACTTTACTTTCTTTTGATGAAAGCAGCATTTAATATGTACAGACCAGAATGTGTCTGCTACATATCCTTGCTTACATGATACGACACAGTCTGTAGGTCGTGGTCCAACTTGGTAGTAAAACAAAACAACGTGCAAAAAATACATATGTCAGTGCCATATTGTGGCTTGAAACCAAACTGTTTGTCTGTTGTGGACAAAAATGGTGGTGTGCAGGACAAAATGTAATGTTTAAACAATTTGGAGATGATATTTGCAAGATAAACAGGTGCATAGTTTCCAGCATCACTTATGTCCCTATTTTTGTTTTGCAAGGTAATTGCACGCACTTGAATCAGCAAAAATATGTGCCATCTTTGTCAGCTGTACAATTTTAGGATAGTTTGTGAAGTGCAGTAGAGATTTCATCTCATAACTATTGCACATCAAGTCATCAATCGCTTCAAAATTTCCTGTAAATTTATATTTTTTTCACAAAATAGACGCGCCATGACATCATTCTGGTGCTTGCCTGTGGACTTTCGACAGGCTCTCAGTGCATATTTGAATTCTTTTTCGCTCTCTTTCATACTGTCAAACAGAGGTCCACTGTTGCCGCTGGGCTTACGATGATCCATACAGTGTAAGTATAAGCATATCGGGCAGCCTTACGTTTTTCTCCCACATCCTTGTTCCACCCAGGGACGTTATGTTGTTTTACTAATATGTTAATTTGTTTTAATACTATGTTGGATCCAGGCCCGTAACCAGCTTGGGACACCAGTTGGGCGATGAGTTTTCTGAGAGGGGCCCAAATTTTTTAACTATGTGTAATACTTTCAAACTATGTCCAACACATTTTTCCAGGAGGGGTGAAGAAATTTGCAGGGGGTTTCGACCCCCCTGGTTGGAACACGGCCTATAGATACAGCTGAATATGTCACTTTTTACCGCTGTTGCTAACAGGCCGATTGTCAGCCTGCTATAGATCTTACTGAAAGCGGGTTAGGGTGTGTTAAAGTGGCTAGGGGTATTCTTACCTCAGTCCTTATTCTCTTTACCTCAACGCAAGCAAACAATGAACGTGTACTGTGTCGGAGAATGTCTGTGCTCTATAGCCACTGGTGTAGGAGGCGGGGGTGCAGGGGTTGCAAGCGTACCCCCAAATGTTTTGATTTGTCGAATATCCGGGCAAAATCCTTGAAAATCCGGGCAAAGTCCGGGAAAACCTGGGCAAAATCTATGAAAATGTGTGGGTAGAATCACATCAAGAACTTGTACGAGTTGACCGAAAACTTTTCGGCAAGTTTTGGGAAATTCGGGCAAAAATCTTTCGCACTCTCAAAAATTTTCCTGCTCTTACACCTATGGCTCTAGCGGCTAGTTCAGCTAAGCTTAGGAAATCTGATAGAACGAACCCAACAAAAGAACACAACATGGTTTTGGTTAAGTTTGACTCTATATGAGTTGGGACTGAGGATGCACAAGTTTGCGCGAAATCGATTTTCTATTGAAAATTTGCCGATAGATTCCTTGTTTACGCCCATTGTTGAGAGTACTTACGTGAATATAAATATGTGCAAGTTTGAATCATCGCAAAAAGATGGAAAGGAGCACAGTCGGGTAATTCCTCAAAAGCATGCGGAAAGCCTAGAGCTTTTAACTATGTATATTTCGATGGTTTGTTAAATATAAGGTTAGGACAAAGTATATTGTCATTACAGAAACACACGTTGCTCAGATATAAAATTACACACTGTAGCGCTGGGCAGACGAAATGATTGCTCTAAAAAGCACGCAACAGAAAACCCGCGAGCAAATTAAATCTATCCACCTTTGAAAGCAGGCACCCAAGTTTTTCAGAACCGAAACAATGTTGGAAGTTTGCCTCTCCTTACATTTTAATTGCGCATTTTAGGAAGTTACTAAAGGGCTACTTTAATTCTTCGTTTAATAAACCATCGTAGTGTCCATTGTAATATTTTCTTCAAAATTACTTTTTTGGATATTGAAAGTTTCCAAACGTACATTGACTGGAAAATCACATTTTGTACATCCTTTGCTGCGTGATTCCAGAGTGATACCCTGAAAGTAGCACGTCAATGTTATCACCTAACCGTCATACTTTCCTGCAGACATCTGCACAATCCTGGCACAATCTATGGAGAAACAGGTACAAAACTGATTCTCCATCACTTTCTGGTCTACGTGCAGCCGTTTTATTTGTGTTTTCCATTCGTTGCAACAGTGTTCTTTTGCCTTGTAATTAAACTGATCATGCAACGTGGAGCAAACACAAGGCGTGCAAATGACAAACGTAACCGAAGTAGAAAAGTATGGTAAGTCCAATTACACCAGATTCAACAAATGAATTCCAGTTGAGCTGATTCAACAAATGAAACAAACTATACGTTGTTTTTAATTTTATGACAGTGGTGTAATTAGGAAGAACGCTGGTACATTATACCACTTTTTAAATGCACAACTTCACTTTCATACTTTTTGATGTTGCACTGAAATATCGGCTCATTCATATCTTGATTTTTACAAAATCTACAACAGAAAAATTTTCAACAATTTTGTCCTGCAACAGCATGTTTTGACTGATAGCGCGTTTCCCATTTCTTGTGGGAAATTCTTCATTGCTGCTCACGGTAAAATGCAACAAAATTTGAGTGTGTCAAATCTTTTATTCCAATACACACAATTGTACATTATCAACATTTCGTAAGATTATGCATCCTACTCAAAAAAACGTTCCTAAATTTCAGTAAATCAAACATTTCCAACTAGCAAATGCGACATGTTCTATTTGGTTGATTTTGTATTTTTTCGGCGATCAAATAAAGCACAGTGCCTATCACACATGTAGCGAAATTCACCGCCAACACTTGAAACGGAAATAAAGGCCCACTTATTCCGAAAATGATGGCAGTACCTGCAAATTTCCAAAGACAACCAAGAGCTGAGCCCGCTTTTTTGTTGTCTGGATAAAACCTGCTATAAATGCTTCCTATCTGACTGCGCAGTGAGCTCTGACAAACAGTAAAAGCGGTTCGAAGCACAAAAAATATCCACACTTGATCACTCTGAGGTTGCCAGATAATCATAAAGATGAACAGTGAAGCTTCAAAAGTCATTGTGACCAGGAAGATCTTGGCATGTGTTGTATACTTGGGGAGTTTTCCAAAAAAGTAGCATGTAACAGTGTACAATCCGCTGCTGACCCAAGAAATTGAGGCCAAGTATTTGATGCCTGAAAAAGTGGGAAAGTCAGTCTCGGTGACTGTTTGCTGTGGACACATACACCCAATTCATACCGGCATGAAAGTTTTTATCTAACTGAAAAAGTCTTGCCGTTTTGAAAAAAATTGATTGAAGTTTCATACATTGAAAAACAAGATGTTGAAAACACCTGTTTGAAATTGGCTTTATGTTTTTATGCTTTGCATATCGGCGATTTTGTCTTTTGTCCCGGTATATCTGTTGAGGCCAAGTTTTTTGGCACAACTTTGACTGCTTTCCATTTGAAAACATGGTTAATTCTGCAACTTCCTTTTCATATTTCTACTTCGCATTCAACGCAACGAATTTCCTATATGTGGCGTTTGGATGTGCATTACATGAAAAAATCTACCCTTTCCAAACTCGAACGTATGATGTCCCACTACAAGAAGACAAATGTATTCGCCTTCAATTGTACTGAAACAATGTATCTCTGAAACTTGGATATGTAATCAGTTTTGTACCAAATTAGTGATTTCTGCAGTTTGAATTAAAGTTGCTGACATGGTTTTACATATTTAGTCATATTGCACACCGATTGTCAAATAGAGAGCAATGCTTGCCGCGTAAACCAAGACACTGACCTACTCAACAAATTATAAAACCAAAGTGAATGAATAATAACCATGGTTTGTTTATTACTGTTAGAATAGGAGTTTGCAACTAGGCAATGTGAACGAATTGGATGAGGCGTCATAATAAATTTACCGACTCTTAGCATCTTGTATGAGTGTTGCCGAGTCGGAGATGTAATATCCGATTCCAACTCCGACTCCTATGCTTCTAAAACTCGCCGACTCCATAACATAATGTGAATGAAGTTTGGCTGTCAAGTGTCAAAAATGGCAAAGAAGCGAGCTAAAATTATTTTAGAAATAAGCATTTCGTTATTGTTGCTAGTTAAATGGGTTAAGGCAAGTACATTTAAGACCTTTACTGATCATAAAAAGTCATCCTGTTTATTTCCGGACTCGGAGTCAGATGAAAAAATCCGACTCCGACTCCTAGTGATCTTAGGAAATTGACTCGGATACCACCGGAAAACCTCCGACTCCGAAATCCCGCTTGTAAGTTGTCATGCGTTGTGTTACTTTTTTATTCTGTGGAAGTTCAGAGCTGGAAATCAATCATAATTCTCTTGCCGCGAGATGTCGTAAATCTTGCTGACCAAGAGCTTGACAATAATTTATGGTGCAAACCGTTTGAAGTGATTTACAACATGCCCTCAAGTCTTATTCGGTACTACTTGTCCCTGTCATGATTTTAGTTTTGACGTCAGCCAAGATGCCTTGATCTGGCAACAGACAACGACCATAAAACTCGTGCACATAAAATTGTCTAATACACGTTTTCATCCTTTCGCATGGTGAAAGCAAAAGTTGTGATTAAATTCTGACACTACCATGTGTGGAAGATAATTCGCTTGCTATGGTTAAAACTACAGTTAACTCGAAACATTTTTATTCTAACCGCTTTTGGGCAATCCCTAACAAATAAATGCGCAAAGTTAAAATACATCAAAGTGTGTGACAATGTGGTGGTAGATGCTCTTAGTTGCGTAGAAATTGACGGTATTTTTCAACATGCCGCTATTCATTTTTCTCAAAGCGAAGGCCCCAGCTTGCAATTGTTTCAGAACAACGACCAATACGTCTCCACATGCATGGAAACACGGCAAAAGAAATCAAGCGGAACAACGCACCAAGCAACCGAGATGATGTCAAGGTTTTGTAATATCCATGAAAAATTTATCAAAATGAAAAAATTTACCTAATATAAAGATGGAAGTTAACGTAAGTAAAAAAGCTGATTTTTGTTTAGTGCTAATTTTAATTTCAAATCTAAATTGGTTTTACGCTGCAAGTTCAAAATTCAGTTGAAAACAAAGTCAAAGGTAATTTTCACATCAAGGTAAAATTGCAATGTAGGAATGAACTGATGTTTGAGCAATGCCTTCCTGACTTTTCTCATGGCACCCAAGAAAATTTTGGACTAGCTGAAAAGGATTCATTTTGAAGTGTCTTGTCCAAAGATTGAAATACTCTTAGTTGTACTTATCGATTAATTACAGTGTGATCCTAAAAGACGTATCTATGTTTGATAAAGTATTATTTTGTATTGAAAGGAATATGCTGTACTACGCAATTTTTTTTCATAGGCCTGTCTTACAGACATGCAAGTTTTGTGGATGTAGGAGTTTTCTTCGTGCATCAACATTTGCGAGCACAGCTCAATATAGTGTATATTGTGCTTGATCCAAACTCCTTGGCAATGAATCACCGTGGTTACTCGCAGGTTCGCACTGTAGATAGGCTATCAAGGTATTAGAGTACATTACTTAGAACTTATTGTTGAGAAAACATGTTTTAATAGAGCTTCTATTGCAAAGGTGAAGGTTTTCAAATTTTTCAACACTACGAACCACATATGGGTTGTTACCAACATTATAACGGAACATCTGGTTAGTAGTTTATGTTGCAATTTCACATTTGTTGCGAGGTGATAACCGTTACGGCATTCACAGATTTAAATTGTAAAACTACAACGGTGCTAGTTTTTCTTCCTGGTACAAAATCCAAATGCAGTTGCAGGACCCCGGCCAGGGCTGCATAATGTGCGGCCCGCTCAAGAGTTTTTGCGGCCCTCGAATAGTCTCGGAATTGATGTTCCTGTTTTTGAATCTACTGTACAAAGAGTTTATTTATTGCGGGAAATGACTGGCATTTATTCCCAGCATGAACTGTGCAAAAGTGCGGAAACAAAAGAAAGCACATTTGTTTCTAGTCTTTTGACCTTTCATTGGTGATTTGAGATTGTTGGAAAGTTTTGATGACTGAATGAATTGTGATGTCACCAACAAAAGGTCACGAGATAACCAAGTTAGCCTCAAGTTGAACTGTACCACACGTTTTTTATTTCGTCATTACTCTGCCACTGCACAACTGAGAGTTTCAGAGAATATACTGAGAAAGCAATAAGACTATCTCCACTTCAGCTTTTTGACTATTAAGATTTCAAAACGTATCCAGGAATGAATAAAACAGACGGATTGAGGTTGAGGGCCGCGTTTTTCCAAGAAACATGGTCTCGCAAATATTTTTTGTTGAGCATGCAGAAAAAGTTTTGCGTTTGATTTGTATGAAGAAAGTATCAGTCATGAAAGATGACAATTTAAAGATACATTGCCAAAACGATCACGATATTTACCATTCAATAACAGGCTAAAAGGGATTGCAGAAATTGAAAAGTTGCTCAGAGAATTTACTTCCCATCAGACAATGTTCAAAAATATTTATCAAGAATCGCAGACGTCTATTCATGCTCGCTACACGGCAGCCTGAAATCGCCAAAGGGAGAAATTTTTGGAAGGAGAATTCTAGAGTGTATGATGACAGAAATAGCGTGTCCTGATAAAAAATGCTTTCCAAAATGCAAGTTTATCACGAATGACAATGACATGTAGAGTTGAAGAAATTGGCATTAACTTTGACTATCAACTTTATAGTAATATGCACAAATACGTGTTTGTGTCACTGGCTCTCAATGAGCCCACGGACGTTGACTTCATAGTGTAACTTCTTATTTCTCTCTGAGGAGTAAAAAGACGATTTCTAATTTCAAAACTTCTTGCTTTAGTGAGTTGGAGGGGTTGTACAGTAAGTTGTGATGTTTTTGACGAAGTCAAAGGAAAAGTTTTACTCCTCGCTTCCAGTTACTGCTTTGCGTAAGCATGCCAACAGAATGGCTCTCCTTTGGTAGTACTTACATTTGCGAGTAAATCTTTTTGGTTATGAACTACAATAAGGCCAAATGGCGGACAGCGATCACAGATGAATATTTTTACTCCATCCCAAGAATTTATGCTGCAACGTCAAAACCAAGATATGCGAAACTATTGCCTGAAAAATCACAGCTGCATATTTCACATCAGATATTGTCGTGAAACCTTTAAATAATATGTTCCCAACCGTTTTTGAATCTAGCACCCCTTTCATAAAAATGAAGTGACGTTCGTCGTCACAGAAGAAACATCACAAGATATTTCATAAACCTAATATGTCCTTGTCGCCGAGACTAATGAGACAAACCACGAACGTCACGATTGCAAAAGAAGAAACTAACTTTGAAGAAAGCGAAAAAACGTGCCGCAAATTACCCGCAAAAACAGAAAACATGTTGGAAAATACCGTTTATGCCATATAAAAACGAATACTTTCGCGTATGATTTTTAGAATGCATCGGTTTTTGTAATCGAGAACGCAACCCTACGCTGCAGCATTCCGCAAGTTTCTGGCAAAAACTTTGTTGGCGTGAGATGCCGATGCATCTACGCCACGGCAAGGTTTATGGCAGTTGATACATACGGGAACACGAAGCTGGTCATGAGCTGAAGTTCTCGTGCCAGTTACAGTTTTTCAATGTTGTTTGCTGACTTTTGATCTGAATTCACTGCTGTCTTCGACATTTATTTGCAACAACGTATATCTGTGCAAAGCAGACAGCGCAGTTACAAGCGATTTGTGTCTTTTATTTCACGTTTGCTTCACCACATGTTCATTATCCCACCTCGCTTTGCATTGAATTGGACGTAATTTGTGTGGAAAGCACAGTTTTAAAAAGAGTTCGAGCTCACGAACGCCGAACGCTCATAGAATACATTCATGAACGAACCAAAAATCTTAACCCTGAGTTTTGTGATGTGCACGTAAAATGCTAGAGTCTGTTTCGAAAGTTTCAGTCATCGCGTAGGTGCATCGTTGCAGTGAGCACAAAAGATAAGTCTGAGAAAGCTTTGCAACAATTCATCCCCTGTACAAGCCCGTAACTATGGGAATTTTTTGCCCCTCTTGGAAAAATGTGTTGGACATAGTTTAAAAAATTTGGGGCCCTTTCATAAAACTCTTCGCCACCCCTGGTGTCCCAAGCTGGTTACGGGCCTGCGCTTGTAATATATTATACACCAACGAAATTCCATTGGGCAGGTCGCTCGCTTAGCCGCGCCTAAAGTCGGTTCATCAAACCTGTTTCTTTCTTTAGAGGGTTTGAACAGCTTTCTAGCTCAATCGGCTGGCGAGTTATGACTTGCCAAACTTGGGGAAATCCCGGGATTAAGGGGGATTGAAGAGACTGGCTTTTCATCAGTGCAAGAAGCGTAAAAGTTGATGAACACTTGCATGTGCAACTTCAGTTTTGCAGTTAGGCAGTCCCACTTTCGTCATGGTTTATTGGTGGCAGAAGTGAAAAACTAACGCGGTACAGCTTGTTAGAATATTTTCCTTCATGTTTGCAGGATTGTATGACTAGCCAAGACAAAGGAGTTTTACAAACATTGCAGCCAGCATTGTAGCAGGGACGCCGGAACAGCGGTAAGCAGGGGGGCAGTAAAAAAGTTGGAGGCAATGGAAACTTACCAAAAAACAAAAATATCGTTGCCACTTATGCTTGCTTTTTTTCAACAAATTTGTTGACCGCAAAAATAATAAAAGAAACTTTAGAAAACTTGTTTCAATGTGATTTTGATATATCATGAAATTACCTATGATGCTGTTATGAAAAAGACACCTCCCCCGTTGCCCCCTTTTAAGCATCAGCGGAGCAATGCCCCCGCTCTCTGGCGCCCCTGCTTACCGCTGTCAGCAGTCACTGTCTCGTTGCGTTACCTGCCAAAATGTCTGCATTCAAAACTCACACGCGGAAAAACGCATTAACTATCGTAACTTGAAGTGAACATAAGAAAATTTGTTGCCATGTTTTTGTTACACAATGAGGACTAACAGTAGAACAATCCGCTCGCAAGTTTGGCAACCAGCCTCTGCAGGCAAGGGAGCGGACATGAGTGAACTGCAAGCTCAGCACTGCATGACACCAGAACAGTGAACCTGGCTCTTGTGCAGTGTGAGTGTCATGCCGGCGAATATACCTGTCAATCAATGAGTGTTAAGCTGCTGACGCCAGGTTTTCTAGAAAATTTTGGTTCGTAGTCCCAATTTCCAGGGGAGCAATTGCCCATTTTGCTCCCCTCTGCGGACGCCCTTGGTTTTGACGTACCACGAGTTCAAAACTGTTTGCTTGAGTTCAGTGTAAAATGGCAATACAATAGTCATTCTTTTCGCATTTACATGTTCAGTAACAACGTTGGCTTCAAAAATAACAGATTTTATAGAAAACCATTCTGAATTTTATGTGTGCGCGAATAGCTGCAATAAATTTGTTTCAAGTCGATATTAATAAATCATGAAATTACTTATGATGGTGTTATGTAAGGGTACCTGTGCCCCCGTTGCCCCCCCCCTTTTCAAAAGGCAGGAAGGCAGTGTCCCGTCATGCTCCCAGAACCGTCGCCAGAAAATAAATCTTCAAAGGGGGCTTTACGTTTGTGCATGGGCCTTGACATCCTAAACTTTTACAAAAACTCCTGATTTATAGTGTTTGTTATTTCAGTTTGGGGAGGATTGAAGTTTTGTTTGTGGAGGCTTAGCCTACCAGAGCACTCCCCCGTTGCGACGGAACTGCATGCACTCCGTTCCGGTTGCAGCATCAAACATTCTAACTGTTTCTAATATTGTGAAGCTAAATTATTTGTACTGGCATTTTGGTATAACTTAAACAAATCTGGGCACACTGGTAGCAAATCTTTTGCACTATTATAATTGCACAGAGAGGTGTGTTGCAGTTTGCTTGCTGAAGATGGTTTGCGAAAGTGTCCGTATTTCACTTAGAAATTGTTAAGAATTGTTAGGTACGCTTTATGTAGTTTTATATATAGGCTATATATATATACCATGGCTTACATTTTCCGTAATCCTACATACTCTAGCTTTGGATTATTTTTCAGACTATGCATGATTAAACAAAAGCATGGCAAAGCTATAAAAAAGTCCCATACACCCATAGTGCCATTAACATTACTGTTACAGTAATGAAATAAATGTACGTGGTTGAGTTTATTTGCATTTTGAAACAAACCAAATCAGTCTGTTGGCGATGGCCTGCAAAATGTAGCATATCCGGCCGTTTTGTAAGTATGCCGTGAATATACAAACTCTCACCCTCAAAAATCGCATTTCGAGCCCCCGAAAATCTTGTTTCGGACCCCTAGGGGTCCGGGAACTCCCGATTGGGAACCGTTGCTTCAAATGATGATATAATAAAATTATCTTTGAAAAGTTTCATTTTGGTAAAATAATATGATAAAATTTTGTACACCAAATATTATACAGCTTAAGACTTAATCAGAAACTTTAGGATCAAAAGTTTGTGGCTTATTTTATTGCGGCCGGTCAAGGCTCCAGAATTGTGAAATAAAACATGGTGAAAACTCTGGCAGCAATAGCAGCAAAATGCAAGGACTTGGGTTGCAGCCAGGCCCGTAACCATGGGGTCCCATGGTTTTTTTCCCCTGCAAAATTTTTCGCTCCCTGGAAAAATGCGTTGGACATAGTTTTAATAAGTTTGGGGCCCTCTCAGAAAACTCAGTTTGGGCCCCTCACAGAAAACTCTTCGCCACCTGATGTCCCAAGCTGGTTACGGACCTGGTTGCAGCGCAGCAAGGCACACACTGGCATTGCCTTAAACATGGAAGAAAAATTGGAACTATAAGTGCATGTAGTGGCACTGCTGTGAAATTCTAGGTAATACATGCCCTAAAGCAGTGATTCCCAAACAGGAGTGCTCGCACCCCCTGGGGTGCGAGAAGCGTCCGTCTTAATGACAGGAAACTAATCTATTTCTTACTCTTCTGCGACAGGAAACTGATTTATTTTTTACTCTCCTGTGGCTTTTTTGTTTTCTTTTGCAATGGATTACAGCAGCGGTCCCCAAACTTTTTGAATGTTGGGCCAATTCGCGATCTTATCAGCGTCCGCAGGCCGGACTAGTTTGAGTATTGAAAAACAATAAAACAAAATACAACATGCATAACATTAGTCACGGTTAATATGTTGTTATTTGTTTTCTTTGCTCGGTAACATGTTTGCAATGTGACTTATTAATTTGTGTTGTGGGAACTTTGTTCCAAAACACAATTTCAAAGAAACGTTAACTAAACACCCCACATTGAATAATATATACGAAACCATAAACTCAAAACAGGACAAAACCAAGAACTTATAACCAAGCAACCAAGACCTCGTGACATTAGAAGAAAGAATAACCGAGGCAATGATAAACTAAAGGTTACAAGAGGTTATGACCTGAAAAAATACAGGCTTAACCATTAGCCTTCTAAGGCACGAGACATGATAAACACCCACATAAAGAAAAGATTTATCGGTAGGAACACAAAACGTTAGGAAAGCGTGGTAGACTTCCAACCACGTAAACCACAACAGCTGGAATATAAAGAACAGAGAAAGATCACGTGCTGCCGTGGGCAGCATCCGCCGACATGAGGAAGCGACATATGGCACAAGCAGCATATGACTGAGGCTTAATCACAACAAAATATAAAGAACAATAAAACGCTCACCTGCAGGAGAGTCACATGACCGTCCTAGACCAAGGAAACGAGGCGTTTTCAAAGAAAAAACATAACTCAGCAACTATAAAAGCAGCCAAACAAACACCACCCAGCTGAGTTGTGTTGCGGCATGAACTCGAAGCAAGAAGACCTCAAGAGAAGCATTCAAGAAGAAGATTCGTCGAGCCGTGTAACTGACGTAGTGTTGGTTATGCGAGGTGAATAGCTATGGCAGTTATTCAACTCCAAGAAGAAGATTCGTTCGCCCGTATAATTAACGTAGTGTTGATTATACGAGGTGAACAGCTATTGTTCACTCCTGTAAGTTTTGCTTACCACCATAAAGAAGATTACTAAAAAGGTGAGAACAATGTGCACGGTATATAGTAAAGTAACGCCGTTATGCCCGTAATTTGTTTTCCTCAGAAAAACATCGAATCCGTGAAACTAAACCCTGTTTATTTCACCAGGTGAGCTTTGTCCACTCCCCCATCTAAGAAGACTCGTCGATTCCGTGAAACTAAACCCTGTTTATTTCACGAGGTGAACTCTGTTCACTCCCTCATCAAACAACGAAGACAATTCAATTAAAGGTAAAGACAATGTATATGAAATATCATTTCTCAGAACAATCATGTTATGCATGTATTATGTTATTTTCAGAGTACGACAATTGTATTGTGCTATACTAGAACAGTGAAACTCTCCTTCACAGAGCATAACTAGAAGATGATAAGGTTTGAATGATTGCCATCAAAGATAAAACATCCAACCGTATTATTTTTTCAGACTATGAAGCTCGGCTTAAAAAACAAGTCTGACATCTGAACTTTACCGAAGACTGATCTGAAACAATCAAGTACGTTACTTTTCACGTTGCTACAAATAAAGAAGTTGCAATTAAGTTTGTCTGTGTTAAGATTCCGGGTGACTCACATTCAGGCAAGGTTAAGTGAACTTAAGCTTTCGTGATAATCTAGCCTTGGTAAATATCGTCGAACCCATTAGAAATACGATTTACCTAAAACGGTTTCGGTCTTTTGTTTATGTGTAAACCACGTGTAACCAAAAAACTTGAAATTACATCTGTTTCTTGTGTTGTATAACAGTTATAATATTTGTTTCTATGCTTAATGCTGCAATACGGAATGTACCGTGCAAATGTGCATCTGAAATTCTGTTTCGGTACTTGGGCTTAAAATATTTCATCAAAATATAGGTTTGCTTATAATTACTGTACGTTAGAAAATGAACATTTTGAAGAATAAAACTAACTCAAATCCACCACCAGTCACCACCTTCAGAAATCTCCTAGAACAGCGTTACTTGACCTGTTTCTACTTCAGCACCCCTTTTGGTCACGCCTAAGCAGTCCAGCACCCCCTACCATTGGCTAAAGCCTGGTTACTATAAGGATAAAAAAAATACAAGTGCAGTACATCATATTCCTTTTACCTTTGACCGCCACATATGTGACCTTCCCCAGCACTCCCTCAAATTGATTTCAGCACCCCCTGGGGTTGCTAGCACCCTATGTTAAGAAACCCTGCCCTAGAAGATTCTATTTTAATAAGAAATGAAATGCCTGCTCAGTAGGTGAAATATATACTCGGTAAACTTCATATTGTCTGATTAATGGTTATGGAAGGATTGCATTCGACAAGCACTGTCACCTGAAGTGTCTCTTTATTAATTCGTGTGTTAGCGTATTCAGATTACCGAGGTTTTTTAATGACGGCACTTGGCGGCAGGCTGAAGCCTGAGATTTACTTCTTGCCAAAAGGGTTGAGGTGAACGCTCTTACACAAGGAGCGCTATGGCGATTCTTATTGGCCCTGGATCGACCACCCAACCTTTCGTTTGAGATTGCCGAAGTTCATTGAACGGTCATGTGCAAAATTGCATTACCAGTATTACCTGGGAAGCGCGACTGCTTTAATTAAGGGATCGTTTAGTTGTATAGCTGTATAGGACACTTCTTCAAAACAATGTGAAATTATCTTCGTGTAAAATTTAATACTCAAAACTGTAAAAAGATGATTCAAAATTCTGACCCAAACAACCGAAATATTGTTGATATGTCGAAAGATTTCTTGATGAGCACAAGACTGGCACAGAGAAACTGCTGTATGACATCAATCAAGAACTTGTCAATCAAATATGCAATCAACAAATCTTAATCTTTGCGAGTAAAGCGTTCTGCAAATTCTTGTGCAGCGTACGGTCTTTCCAGAAAAGTGGTATACTGTAATTTATTTTGCTTCAGACATCGATTTTTATCGCAAGTTGCGTTTTATGGATGGTTACAACACAACATAGTCTGCGTCTTACATTTAAATTATTCTCTGTGCTGTAGTTTACTGCGTGTTATCCTTTTAACGTTCCATAAAGAAAAATAATTTAGAAAAATTGTCGAACAACAATTTAAAGTGAAATCAAGATCCCTTGTGTTCAAAAATATGATTAGAATGATAACCTTGACGTCATCTATTTTATTCCAATGCTGTAAACAAAAATTCGACATGATTGTAACAACTTTCAGTTATTTCAGACTGTTATCCTTTTTGGTAATTTTGTCCTATGCTGTTGTTAATCATAAGTGTCTCAGATGCTTCGTATTTTCACCTTCAGACCTTTTGATTCCATACAACTGTGCTACCTGCTAACCTGGTATGATCAGTTTGAAGTAATAGCCTTACCTTTCTCCTTAAATGGTATTAATTTAAGAAACATTGTGGAGTACCATTTGCAGTTTCATTCCATCTTTTCACTACAAGGTAAGTTTTGATGCCAACGTTTTGTAAACTTTTAGTGTTTTCACGAAGTTTTGTTTTATGCATGCTCGTTTGCAATTCCAGATACAGCAGTCATACATACGAGCGGATTGCGCATTTCATTATTCTTATTAAATAACTGATCGTAACTAAACAAGAAACAGGAACAAAAGAGTCATTGAACTGAAATAGATTGGCAAACCTTTGGAAGTCAGCATGTTGATTTTATTAAGCAAGTGATTATTTTTGTAGATTATATTCAAATGTTGATCTGTGTCATCTATGCGTATCAATATGTTTGATTTTCTTTACATATTAAAAATTTAAATTCCTTTCTAAACGTTTGAAAGCTAGTTATTGAATATATATTACAGGGGTGCGAGGTCAGATCAAAATCTTTTAGGGGTACATACAAGAGTGAAAAAGGTTTGGAACCTTGCTTTAAAGCATTGAATCTTCTGAACAAGATTAGACGAACCATTTCAAATAGGGCAGACGTTTTGAAATGCATGATGCTGTAATCGAAACTTGGACGACGTTGGACGTCCATAACCCATATTAGGTTAAAAAGTCGAGACGAGACTCAAGACCAAACTTGAATCTTTGAGACCGAGACTAGGAGCATACCTTTTCGATGAGAATTGAAACCCGCCACCAGTTTCGTGCCTTAGAAAGCATTATAGTAGAATCTACTTTTTCCTGCGGACAGGACTCAGCATAATGAAGTTTAATCTTTGTCGTTTTACAAGACGTAACCGACAGAACTTGGAGAAGGTTGAGCTAGTAGTCGTCCAAATTTGATCAATTAGTTTTCCAAGCCATGTTTTTATATAAAGTTTCGTGCAAAATTTCATGTGCAAATAAAGCATCGCAAGGCTTGAGACAAACGCTTCGAAACAGAGATCTTTATCCTTCGAAATCGAAACCGCTTTACCAAAAAATGACTCTTGCAACGGGTTTCGTGGTCTAGGCAAAACTTTGATACTCCATCACAGGTACACGGCATGATCAGCTTTTTCTCAAATATTACTTATATACACGTTGCAGCAGATCCTACCGCATGCAAATTTCTCATAATGAAAATCTGCAAATAACAATCGAATTCAGTACAAATCCCCAAGTACCCCGCATGTTCTGTAACAACACTTTCTTCGACTTTATTGAAAACTCCAAGTTTGTCAAGTGGCAAACTACACACGAAACCGTTTTAAAGTTAAATTGTTTGGATACGGAAATGGCAACGAAGCCAATTCTTTGTTCTTTCTGCAAAATTTTAAAAATATGATTTTGCAAAAGTTATTTAATGATGGTGAGCATGGTGAATGCAAAGAATTGTAAAAATGCGCTGATTTCAACACAAACCTGCCATTGTCATTATTTTAGTCAGGGGTGGAGAACCTATTTATTATCACAGGCCGCATAATTTGTTGACTATTGCTGGCGGGCCGCAAATAACAACTTTGCATCCTAAAATTGTACTTTATCTTACTATGAGGGATAGAGGCTTCTTATAACATCCTACCATATATACCTGGTTATCATGGAGCTTCGTTTTGACGTAATTTTGTACTCAAAAATTGGGTAACGAAAATTCTAATGCGAGTCATATCAAATGTTCACGCGGGCCGCAGATTCCCCACCCCTGATTTTAGTATAAATATGCTTGTTTGAAAACCGTATCCTGGGGGCCAATGAGTCACCCTGTCCCTTGACAAATTAAAGTAAGTTTGATGGCACAGTGAATTGCAGATCCCAGTTGGTTACAGCCGTTTGTAGAAAACTACTGCAAAATATTTAATGCATGACATGTTCTTGCCTCTTTTTCTTTTGAGCAGCCGTTTGTGACATTGCAATATATGGTAAAACCATCCTCCTAGATTTTTCTCCATTACCTTAATATAGCTCAAAATAACCAATCCGCTTGGAAATTTTTCCTTAAGCATTTTCATTTGTGTCACTAATGCGGTCAAGTTTTCTAGGTCTGAACCAAACGTTGACTTTAAAGTTAAGTCCAAATCAGTTGCAGAAGTTTGGATCATCCTCAACATAAAGTAAGACTACAATGTTAAAAGAAAAAGTTTGCTAAATTACCAGCGATTGCAATAAAAAGGTTTGGGTTAGAATTAATCATTTAACAGATCTTTCCGTACTACGGTAAATTCATTTCAAAATCAACTTCAAATGTCAAACCTACCGGTATGCTAAAGATTATTGCAAATATCTAAAAAATATAGGATAAAAAACCCTAACTTGTGTTAAATTAAAATTCAACTGAAGATTAAGTTATAATGAAGTTTTTTGAAACCTTGCTGACAAAAAATCATTTTCAAAATAAAATAACAAGTCAATTTTAGCTTTTTTTAAGTTTACTATGAAGTTACATTCTGGGTATAAATTTGTACTGAATTTGACATGAATCAAACAGCGGTATCCAAATTGAATGTAATTTGAAATTACAACCAATGGAAATTAAAAATAAGCTTGATACAAGAAATAATCGACAAAGGGTACAACGATTTTTAAAGTGACGAAAAACTATGAACAAAATTAGGTTTCCATTGTTTGCACACATAAAACTTGAAGTAATCGCTGCTTATAAAAACAAACGAACAGATTAGTTTTCCAATCAACTTAAAATGAATTTAAATTAAATTCAAATACAAGTTTAAATTTAAAGCAAATTAACTATTTGGGTCAATTTCACATTAGAAACGAAAATAATGTTAGAAACGCAACTTCTTTCAAACCTATTTAAAGCTGTTGGAATAATCTTTTAACAAGAAAAAAACTATTTCGAATCTGAAAATTTTACAAACAAAATTTTTGTTAAACAATTGAGATGAATTTCCTACCAAAATCTAGAGCTATTTATTTTGATCTGTGCCATTCCTATGATGAATGAACAAAAGCCCTATAGCTGTCATTACTCACAACGTATCAGATTATGAAATGAATTTATTGATCACCTTAGTTAGAAACTGCTTTACGACACAGCAAGCGAATAGGTCGTTTGGAGTCATCATAGCACCATGCTATGGCAGTTAAGCCGCGCGATGAATGGAAAACCGACACTTGACAACAGCGAGTAGCAACGTCATTTGACTTGTGAAAGGTAGTGAGATGTACTCGAAAAGCTCATGGTGACCAGAGGCAAAACTTCGAAACCTATGTAGAGTCCTTAGAATGGAACAGGAGCATACTCATTGCAATGAATACATCCAATATTGGTTCTGTGCCAAGCGGCGTTAATGCTTTATTGCCGTTTGATTTCAGGGGATAAGCTCATGATGATAACATGTAAAAGATCTATCGTTAGAACAAAACGCAACGTTTGATTTGGCTGCGAACAAACGTCACCTGTTTGAATATCCTAGCAACAAACCATAACTACGACTTACCCAACTGGCAAGTGATCCAAGATGCGTTGAAAACTCCACCAAGGAAACCTTGAAGCATGCCAAAGTTAAGTGTGAAAAAAGACAAAAGCACGGCAGTCTTGTCCGTAAGAAGCAGCTTGATTGTACATCGCAACAAATAAAGCACTTCTCCATCTTGTTTTGACTGCGTGGCTTCCTCCTTGTATTTCATCTCACTTTTTCTGATGCTCGTATCAGTTAACTCGATCTGATCAGTGGGTTGAAAGGAAATGGTTGTTTCATCTTTCGGTCTCCAATCTGTGGCTTCTGTCCCAGATACTTCGTCGATGCACAAACACAGAACAGCTGCTACAACATTGAAGGCAAGAAAAACGGATAAAACGATGTAATTTGCAACATCA
>Ga0210059_1005866_pt1 | contig 19732 bp, 20 predicted proteins | sample Ectturendosymbi2_FD_188042 | JGI IMG/M metagenome (GOLD analysis project Ga0210059, IMG submission 188042) | Ecteinascidia turbinata endosymbiont from Florida, USA - Sample 2 (SPAdes) (version 2) | ecosystem: Host-associated > Tunicates > Ascidians > Unclassified | place: Key West, Florida... | reverse complement strand
GGAATTGCCATCGCAGATTCACAATCAAGCCGTCAGATTCACTGGTCAGTCCGTTCAAGGACAAATGCCAAGCATATCAGAAACCAAAAAGTTGATTCAACGTGCACGGGCTCAGAATGAAGCATCCCTGCCAACACCTGCAGATCTCGGATCTCTCGTTGTACCAGACCAGTGCAAATTCTACGATCCTTCAACCGACGTCGACGAACTATTCCTACTCGGAGATAGTGGACAAGCTGATCCCAATCGCGTGATGATTTTTGAACGGGACAACCATCGCAACTGGGTCCAAGACATGGATCGCGTTTTCATAGACGGTACGTTTACCCTCGCTCCACCACTGTTTAGCCAGGTGTTTGCGATTCTTGCCAAATGTGCAGAATACGTGTTTCCCGTGATGTATGCTCTGCTACCCAATGAACGCCAAGAAGCATACGATGGACTATTCGGACTTATCAAAACGATGTGGCCACTTTTCAATCCAACGTCGATCTCTCTCGACTTTGAGATGGCAGTGATGAACTCTGTTCGACAAGCATTTCCAAATGCAGAACTTTATGGATGTCTATTCCACCTGACGAAAAGTATGAGGCGCCAGCTTTCCGAGAACGTTCTTCTGCAACGCTCCAATGCTGAACCACGATTTGCCCTCCATGCCAGAATGATCGATGCGCTCGCGTTTGTGCCAACTGACAATTTGGACGACGCTTTTGATGCTTTATCCAACCAACTGCCGAACGAACTCACGCCCATCCTGAACTGGTTGGAAAACAATTATATCGGTCGACCTGGACATAACAACCGCCGAAGCCGCCCCGCTCTCTTTCCGCCAGAGATTTGGAGCACGTACCAGCGCACAATAAGCGGCATTGACAAAACAAACAACCATGCCGAAGCAGCTCATTGACGTCTGAAAAGAGAACTTGACCTTGTCCATCCCTCAATCTGAAAGTTCATAGATGGTCTTCACCGCGTCGAAAATGGAAGAGATGTCACAAAAGAGCGATACGTTTGTGGTGAACCTGGACCAGTGAAAAGACGGGAATATATAATAGTTGACCAGCGGCTCCTCACAACCGTAAACAATTACAACAACAGAGACATCATAAAACATCTGCGTGGAATCGCACATAACTTCCTCATGGAATAAATAGCAAACTTCCAGGTGCAAAACTTTTCAACAATACAAAAGAAATTCTTTCAGGAGTTTGAGGAGTCATGATTGCGATTAATTCTGAATTGTAATTATGAGTTTGAAGCATTTGTATCTAATTGTAAAATGTCGATAATGATTTAATTTGCTTGCTGATGAGTGATGACAATGAAAATCATATGTTGATGCTGATTAATTCTTGGATCTTAGATCATGTTTGTGAGAAACTACATAGTTTTTTTAAATAAAACCTTTCGTTAATTTTTTGATTTCAGTATGTTTAAATAAAACTTTTCGTTGATCAGTGCCAGAAAAAATGCAACTTTTCTGGGAATCTAACTTTGATTTCCCGCGAGCTGTCGTGGAGTTTTCTTAACATACTTTCAACTATTGTTAAGTTTTGCATGAGCTGCACCTTTAAAGTTGCTGTTTCTTAAAGAAGAATTATTAACAGTTGAGACTTGACAATTCAACTGTCATAAAGCTCCTATCCACCCCCTCGTTTTTCTTTTCAAGCGCCGACGTCTGAAACGCCCCGTAATCTTTTGCGGTTAAACTAAGACAAAGGGCAAGTAGTGATCAAGACAACCAACACCTCTGACAAACAGAACGCAATAACAGGCAACAGAAATTGAATGAAAGAGTGCATGTCGCGGTCGCATTAACGAATAAAGACATGTCACTCAATAATGCGTTGACGAACTAGGCGTCAAGGTGCCGCATTCGTCGCAAAAAAGAGGTAGTTTATGGGTCGAACGTTACTTTATCGAACGATACTTTGATGTTAGGACAACAAACGTTTACGTCTACCTAAATTAGTTTCTCATTTGCACGCAAGCAATTGCTTGTCACTGCACTGCTTTACTATAAACTGAACTTTCTATCCACGTAAAGTCATCTTTACGCCAGTGACGTGACACGTTGTTCACGAACGCAAAAAACAGTGCTCTGGAACATTCGGTGTAGAGGCGACTCCAGGTCAAACGCGTCACTCGGGCTCAACAAGCCATTTATACCAAGGCCACTGACAGAATGCAATCGTTCGAGGCTTGCATCATTGAAATTTCCATTTGCTTTTATTCTGGCTAGCACTATCGTTGCAATGTAACGGTAGTTACGCAACAATGAATTAGAAGTTCTCACGAGAACTCGTCGATTGTTGCGTAACGTATGTTACAGAGCAATTATAATGCCGGTTAGTTCTCTGCACACTAGGCTCATTCATATTAGCCCGTTACTGAACAATGTTTTTGTTCGTTTGAAATTATTCTCGAACGGGAACTTGTCTATGCAAATCGATTGCTTCGAAAAACGTTCAATCTGATATGAATTATATTTGACCCTGCTCAGGTAGCCTCTAAACACAAACAGTTTCGTTGTCCTTGCCCAAAATGGACAGATTTTGTTTATTCGCTTATACTGGACTAACTGACAGGTTTAGACACGAGCGCGGGTTTTTGTATAACTTAGCAAGCCTTCTCAAGCTCATCCGATCAGAAAAAAAAACAACGTGTTGATTTTGGAAAATATTTTATATGATGAAGAACAAGAGCAAGTTTCCAAACGAAATGTGGGAAGTACTCTCAACAAATGATCGAAAAGTAAAGAAAAATCCAAAAATTTCGCCAGTAGACGTCATTGTTGGTCGGTTTAAGGTCTAAACAGCACCTCATTTCAAGCTTGTGGTTCTACCTGCAATAAAAGTAAATTAGGTTGAGACATGAAATTTTTTTATTTTCGTTGCAATTTTCAGCCACATTAATCGACCTTGCCCTAAATGGGCAAATTTTTTACGACAACCAGGCACATAAGGTAAATTTACCCAAAATGGGCAAATGCTTTACGAAAATTTTTGGGCAATCAGATTGATGGCGGCACTGCTATTGACTTTCATGTCTCACATACGGCCAGTCCCGTCGCCACAGGGGGGGTTTGGTGGGCTGAGCCCACCCAAACAATCCACCAAGCCCCCCAAATTGAAATATGAAAACTATAATTTAATGGAGTTTTGTCAATTTGTGCAATGTCAAGGCATTAACAGGGAAACCAAAAACTTACTCTAACCATAACGTCGGGTGATTTTCACCTCGGGACCACGTGGCCACCACTCCTGTCTGGATGGAAATCACCTGGGGTTAGTATTCCAGAGTTGTGGGTAATCTTTGCAGAAAACTTGAAAGTGATCAATGCAGACAAGTGCTCCCCATCGTTGGCAGTTGGCACGTGAACCTCGTTTTGTTCTGTTTTGATGGTGGACAGGTTCCACAACGTTGTCTGGTCTCAAAATTCATGTCGTCAATAAAATGCTTTGGCCTTTTACCACAAGTGCACGCACAACAAGGAGCAAGCCTTATTTGGCTAAGCCAAAGTTCTGGAAACTTCAATTAGGAAAAGAGAAGAACAAGGTTCATGTCCTCAATAAAATGCTTTGACTTTTCATCGCAAGTGCACACGGTGCAGGCCCTTTCTGGCTCCAATTTCTTTCCTCTGACGGAGAAGGCCTCAGACATATCAATGAAAACCATGAGCTGCGCAGGAGTCATTCGCGCCAAATTGATTTGTGTCGTCAGGGCCTGCACTCGTGTGATCTACTCCCGTGCTGGCGTCGGTCAAAGTTACTGGCGTGGCTTGCTAGTGAACTAACATGCACCAACTCCTTTTGCCCAAATTGGTCAAAATTACCTTAGGAGGGATATTTGTGAAGGAATTTTGTTACACCTCAGGTAACCATGGGTCAATTTGGGCAAATTTTTGTTCCCCATCGAAAACTACAAAACTTGTGCAGATTTTGACAGGACTGCCCGAAAGAGCGTCTAAAAAATACAGCTACTGAAAGAACCAGCTTTCTACGTGAACGTTAACTAAGTTTTAATTTAAATAGAAGAACCGTTTGCCCATATTGGGCAGAGGTTACCTGAGCAGGGTTATAAAATTCTTGTTTGTAGAGGGCAGCTCGGGCTGTAACGGGTGAGATGAGCCCAAGTAAACGTCTGCGTACTTGGTTCATTCATATTCCCGAATTGACAATCATTCGTTTGAAATTATTTTCGAATGCGAACTGTTCATTGGACTGGAATTCACATTCAATGTTCTATGGCAGAGGTTTTCAATGTAAGGGTAGCGACTCCCGGGGGCAGTGCTCCCTCTACGGTGCGCAAATGCGCAGTGCCAACAGACCACCTGTGTAGTGAAATCTCATTCTCGCGCACTAGCAACAGTCCAGATTTAATATCGTATATATGCCGCACAGTCTCTGTAACGCTTGAAACGCTTTACTGCCTATGTATGTGTTTACATGGTTGCGCAACTGCATGCGCACTAAAACAAACATTTGCTTAGTGTACATTTTTCTGAGGGAACACTCCCCAGATGGGTCGTGAACCATTTTTGGAGGGGTCACGAGTAGATTTTTGATGTACACAGCTATATTACATTTGGTTTGATCGAGTTTTAGATGGGGTCGTTGGTTATAGTGGGTTGCAATCAGTGGCGTAGCTAGAGGTTTGAGCCAGGGGGGTGAACTTTGCTGGAGGGGGCCCATTGGCCACCATTTAGGAATGCAATAATTAGTTCCCAAAAACTCACATACATTACATGAATATGGCCTTAAGTCTTCGCTTTTCGCGCCACATATATGTGGGTGTAAGTGTTCGCGCACACCCCGGTGTGGTGAATCGCACATTCAACGTCGAGCTACCGAAAGGTTGCAACAAAGGGTACTCGAATAGCACAAAAATGGTTATTTATAGCACAGTACAAACCAGATGTTACATTACAAACAATACAGGCATGCGGGCCCGCAGAAAATTTTCCACGGATAGGCAAAGTCGATACAGGCTGCTGACGATGCAATACAAATGGACGTTCACATAGCGCTTTACCCTGTCCGCATCACAAAGAAAATGACCCACGTTACGGCAACAGTCCCAAAAATACGCTTCGTTTGCAGATGTTTCTTTTCACGTAGTATGAAAGTACATGACTTACTGCAATCAGCAGTCATTGTCTCCCTGCATTTCCTGCCACAGATGTCTTCTTTCAACAGTCACATGCGGCAAAACCCGTGGCGTAATTGACGTGGGGACAAGGGTGCGCGCCGCCCCCGCCCCCTGCCAAGCTAAATGTGAAAAATGAGACCCCTCAGAGATTTTATGAACTGCAGAATATGAAAGTGCTTCTACAATTTTTGGAAGGCTGTTGGTCTTGACATTTTAAATACAGAAATAGTGCAGTGCCCAGCAAACCAACAACCATCAAATGAATCGTAAATTCAAAGTTGTTGCAGTGCAGCAGCGTGCATAGTACAATACATGAAGATATCATCTTGAACGTGCATACTGTGTATGATGTAACAATCGCCCGTAGGTGTGGAACGTTGTCGTCATTTGCGGCTTGATACTTCTACTTGCTTTGGACTATGTGATGGAGTTGTGAATAAGTTTATGACTGAAAGTTGTCATGTACTTTTCCTTGAGATTAGGCAGTAACCTTGAGATTAGAATACAGAGAAAGTTCTGTAGTAACACAACTATCCTTTTTGTTGTTGAAAGCCAGTTAACAAAGCATTCTGCAATTCACCGCTGGAGGTTGAACCAGCGGTGTTGATTTTACCATCTCGGCTGAAGACGATAACTTCGTTTTTCTGGCCATATCCCAGCGGGCACCGCGGCTTTCTTCTGCGTAGCGCACTTTACACCTCTTTGAAGTGAAGTAAGCGAATAAACTCATAGTATGGGTCGCGACCCAAACAAAAGTTGCGATTTCGCTAAGGGTCAGAAAATAGGTTGCGCCGAGGCGATCATAAAGCTAAACCTGAATTGTAATTTTTCAAACTTGTCTGTGTCTGTTTAACAATGTAGCGTAGGCACTTGAGGAAAGAGTGTAATGCTGACACTGAAAACGAACTTAGCAATCTACTGCCAAAAATCATCCATACAATCAACATTTTTGTCATGTTAACAAACGCTGTTTGAGGCTTGGGCCGCAAGATGTTCACCAAACTCAGATTTCAGTCGCGCTCGAAAAAGTTTTGGAACCGCTGGTTAATTAAGCAATTTGCAATTATTGTCAGGAGTCGTCTGATAAACATCAACATCAGGATTCATTATCATTTCTCAAATTTTTCTGAGTATTGCGAACGCTCTACATGGCAGTTTCGCACTAACGTTACCAATCAAAAATGTTTGTGTGTATCCCATCTCTTTACTTAGTGATCTTTTCAATGTTGATTATGCAGCACAGATTGCAGTTTTGACAACGCAGTGCGAATAAGTGGAACATAAATATACGAAGTAGGAGTAAATATGAAATCTGGTGCTCAAAAACGTAAAGAGAATGAAAGTTCTGCTATTAAGTCCAGGAAGCCGACAGAATTTTTTGCTGCTTTCATCACCCCTACTAACAACAATTTAGCTGAAACAGGTCAGTCTGAAAGGTTTTACCAGTAATTATCCAACTTCAAAGACAAAGTTTTCTTGCCTTTGCTGCTGCAAATTTATTGAATATTTCGTCAAAAAACTGTATAATATAAAAGGCCAAATGTATTAGCACAGGAAATATCTAACGCTGCAGACGCTGCATGAGAAGTTCTAGGTCAGCAATTCTGATATCTGAATTTCGACAATTATGTCCACGGAGATGTTCAGTTCATGGGTCAACTCAAATAGCACATGTAGCAGTAAGTGAAAAATTCGCATTTATGACTAGTACACTCAACGCTATTGCACAGCTTCAATTAATATCTTGAAAAAGTAGTCAGTGTTTAGTTGCATTTTCATGTGATTACTCTTTCACCCCCGTCATGTTGAGGATGTGCGCAAGAAAATACGTAATTAAATTACTTTTGTAATTAATGCCAACCGTCAAATCGTGTTTTAAATAAAATGAAAACAAATAGTTGCCCGCCTCAAGCTAAAAATATCTCACAAAAACCAAAACAATTTACATGCTTTTGGACGGCAGTGAGCATCCCCATCCGACGTTTAGCCATTTGCTTCAGAACCTGATGCTAAAATATCTTCATTTCTTCCCACAGCCGGATTACTATTTGATCATAAGTGAAAGTAGGTATAGCTGGTACGCTGTTTCAGTGTTTGGCATTCCCCTGTGTTCATGGGTGTCCGCAAGGGGGTCGAAATGGGAATTTGCCCTCACCTGGAAATTGGGACTAAGAACCAAAAATTTCTAGAAGCTTAATTGGCTTATTTCTTGCAATAACAGTTTTATTTTCTGATATGACACACACTGCGCAAGAGCCGGGTTCACTATTGTATGCACTTTTGAGCTTGCAGTTCACTCAAATCAGGCGCGGATTTACCATTAGGCTGAAAAGGCTTAAGCTTAGGGCCCCCGATTTTGGGGGGCCCTAAAATTTTTAGGAGTAAGAAAAATTTCCAGCGTTTTTGTAAATAATTACATTTGTATTTTTGTTTTGGTTCAACACACGTTTTCTTACCAAGCCGCTAGCAAAAGATCTCTACAGATTATAGAACAGGCTTGCACAACTCAGAAAGCTCGAAGAGCGAAATTATCAACATAAATTTGCCTCGGGCCGCAAAAGTCTATTTCATTTCGATGTGATTTCGTTGTAGTGTGGAAGACATTTTGGATCGACGATTAGTTATTCGAGGTCTAGCTTTTGTAACATTTTCTACAACTGAGAAACAGGCCCGTAACCAGGGAGGGCGAAGCCCGCCCTACAAAACTTTTCGCCCCTCTTGAAAAATGTGTTGAGCATAGTTATGAACTATTGGACATGGTTTAGAAAATTTGGGCCCCTCTCAGAAAACTCTTCGCCACCCCTGGTGTCCCAAGCTGGCTACGAAGCTCTCGCGGGTTGTGTGATGTGCAGGCCTGTTTCAGGAGAATGATCGCGAAAGATTGAAGTGATTGGCAATGAGAATTCTCTTTTTATGACGTTGAGAACTGGTTATTGCTGCGTATAATGCGTGGAAGAAAATGCCTGAATCAATTTTGTTAGATTACATGAGGCCAGTGAGGTACTTTGGCTCAGTCCAGTCCCGTCGCTACGGTGGGCTCTGGTGGGCTTAGCCCCTCCAAACAAAGCTTCAAAAGCAACATTATAAATCAGTGGAATTTTTGTCAAATTTGAATGTCAAGCCGCCCCCACGCACAAACATAAAGTCCCCCTATTGACGTCTTTCTGGCGACGGTTCTGGTTCAGCCCAGGTTTCTCTCTTGTTGCTTTTATGGGTAAGATACGGAGTAAAAACAAAACTAGCCTGCAATGTAGCCAAGGCTACAGACATCCAGTGGGACAAAATGTTAACTGTTTGTAATACCGCGCGTGTTAAGCTGAGATTTTCTTTGACTTCAATCGTTTTGAAGCAATCTTGGGCCATTCCTTCTACAGCTCAATGCATAGAAACAAATTTTAACTACCGTAGAACTAGACCTATATCTTGATGTATTAGTGAGGCGCTTTTGTAGCTTGAGCTTATTGACTTAGTAGGCTAAGGAAAGTGAACTTGACGTGTAAGTTTTTTTCTTTTTTTTTTCAAAGTAATCAGGATAACGGTAAATCTACAGTAGGCTTACTTGCATTAACTTGAGAATGTCGAAGAGTACATATGAGAGTGGTTCTAGCAAGCCAAGGAAAGCCGCTGCCAAAACAGATGCACTACGAGATGTTATTGGGAAGTTCAAACAAATAACCCAGTTTTTTAGTGTGCCAGAAGGGCCTACGCCAGAGGTGGCTACGGATTCGGAGTGCCGGAGTCGACTCCGGAAGGATCCTGCGTTTTGCTTTCAGACCCGGCGCCGGAGCCAAAAATTTCTGAAAAACCGGACCTGGATCCTGAGTCACTTTTCATTTTCAGCAGCAGGAGTCTGTGTGGTTTTCATATGTGGCATTCCTTAAGTATAAACATTGCTGAATTTCGGTTGCATCGATGGTTGCCTGAACAAGATTGAACAAGATTCGGATTTGAACAAGATTTGAACAAGATTTGGATTTTCACAAGATTCGAACTCTCAAATTTGAGAATTTTTTGGACCCAGATCCGGATTAAAAAATTTAGGAACAGGAGTGTATTCGGAGTCTGAAAATGTGACTACGGCTACCTCTGCCTTCCAGAGGGACCCCCAATTTATAATAGATTAGGGCCCCGAAAATGAAAATTCGCCTCTGCTTTGAGTGGAATGCCTCGACCTTTGCTAACCTACACTATGTTGATGGAAGGAGTGCGCTTTGAATCAAACGGCTCGTCTTTGCATTATATGAAAGATTTCTGCAAGATTTCATAGTTTGACCGAAATGTCCCGTGACCGAATCGGCCAGACTGAAATGGCTCAGACTGAAACGGCCAGACCATAAGTCCTGTTCCAGCCTAACCCTGTGAGTCATCTTTCTTGTCACGCTTTTGGGAATGCAGTCTTCCTTCCCAATTTGAAACCATTGCTATCATGTCACTTGTAAAGTCCAAAGAAAGCTTGAGCGGATCGCTTTTCGTTTAAGTCAGTTTGAACTGGTGAAGTAATCTTCTTTCTTTTGGTTGAGACGTCTCAATATTATTGGTAATCATTGCCTTCTTTAAAAGCTTTCATCAACACAAATCTTTCTTCAGCACAAATCCAGTTTCAGTGAAATCAATTATTTGAAAATGGCGTAATTATTTGAGAATTATTTGAGAACCACAAATCTTCAACATAAATCCAAGCTTTCTTCAACACAAATACAAACACAAGAAATCCATACCCTGCTTCATAAGCTGAAGAAGGCAATGTACTGTGCAGCAAACAAACTCAGAGGCACTTTTGATCAGTGCTCTCCTGCAGTAAAAACACTTTATTTCGTGCCTATTGCATGTCAATGTGTGCTTGCCAATTGTGCAGCAAATGCACGCAGACCAGCATGAAACGCTTACGTGCTGCATATAATAAATCATCATTACATGCTCAGAAATCTAAGTGTTCGCCCACACCAGGTTAGCCATTGTGTCAGGACATTTGATGCCCTGCTGAGAAACTATTTGTATCGATTTTTTATACGATGCGCATCTTCATCTATTTTTTATTGGATAGCTTCCAATGTCTGATGCATGTTACAAACCTTCCATTTTTCCTCAATTATTCAACGCTCCTGTATGATCGAGACCAACTGCAGCAGTTGTTGGTAAATTATATCGGTGTTCGCGTCTCATCAGTATGGCGTGTGTGTAGTAATAATAATAATTCTGTGTGCAACTGTTAGTGTTCTGCTCCTATCAGTATTGGTTGTGTGCAAACAGCGATTGTGTAATTTGTTATATGGCTAAACAATTTTTGTGCTCGCCTCTTGTGTTGTATGACTGCGTCTGCGATATGGACCACGCGTCTGTTATAAATTCTATTATTTTTACAGTATATTATTATTGCTTCTCGGAAAAATATTGGCTTAAATGTCGCAGTTGGGATTTGTGATTTACCCTTACTACTTCATCTTTTGAGCCAGTTCTTCAACCCACTGCTAGGTCGCACTAGATCTCGGGGTTGATGTTGAGCAGCCATTCGATTGTCTCATCGTCCAGAACCGTCAGGCCGTGCAGTCCATCAGGAGGTCGATGGATTGGACATTGGAGGACACGGTCGACGGTTTGTTCTTCTGCGCTACACTCACAGGTCGCAGAGGAGGCCATACCCCATTTGTACAAGCAGGAGTGGAAAAGTCCGACATCGGTGCGGAGGCGGTTAAGCTGGACCGTTACTGAACTGTCTTCACTGCGCTGTGGGTTTTGCAGTCTTTTCCGTTTTTTAGCTATACAAGTGGTTCAGATATTGGGTGACTTCGTTGTTGAGACAAATTTTGTTGAGTTCAACCATGATTTTGCAGTTTCTTGGTGCATAAGCGTAGCCTGGTAGCCCAAGGCGCCATGCCTCCCAAAATTTTTAGCATACCTAGTCATTTTGTGCTTTGAGAGGCGGTACCCCAAACAAATTACTGTTTCTCGCCTAAAATCAAAAATTGTGGTCCCCCCAAAATTTTGGCCTGGCTACGCCACTGCCTTGGTGTTGAAGATAGAATGCCCCTGACGCACATTCAAGAGCTTTAGTAACATTGCCCCTGCACAAGTTGGGCAAAGTGCTTTTATGTCTGCCGCCACACTGTGGTGTTTTGTCTGGCGGTCTTTTCCGGTTGAGCAAATCTGCAATGTATTGATGGTTATCTTCACAAAACTCGTCTGGGTCGGTTTTGCAGAAGATTGCGTTAATAGGTTTCAGCATAAATGTTAAAAATGCAGTGATGCGTGACGTGTCCATGTTCCCAGCAGATTGTAACAAGCGGACCGGTATGTCTTTCATACTCACGTTCAAAAATATCCTCCGGGATAAACTTCTGTGTCATGAAAAGCGTTTTTCTAATGCACCGCTAAACTTTCTGTATGAATTGTCCTTCCATTTCAGGCCAACTGTGGAGAGCAGCAGTTTGATACTAACTGTACTCATTGTATGGAGTTCAGTCACAAGCTCGCCACAATATTTTTTGACTTTGTCAAGGTGAGCGTCGGATCTATCTGTTGACTGATCCATTTTTTCAAACTGCTCTCGTTCTTCGATCATTACATTGTTGTAATCGTCGTAATTATGAAGAACAATTTTCTGGTTGTTATTCGCACGACAAATCATAATCTTCCTCTCTTGCATTTTTTGCTCACTTTGCTTAAAAATGTCTCTTTGCTTCTTCTGTAAATTGTTATTTAGTCAGTAGGCGTCCGACTGTTGGACGCAGTTAGGTGGTGGACACGGGAGACACGTCCCCCCATTTTTTCAGACGGTATGGATGTGGTATCACTGATTCTGATATTTTTATAAATTTTAGCCTCTATAAAATGATTTGTAGCATTTTGCAAGTTTCTAGAGACCGCGAAAGGTTATTAATTTGTCTGTCCGACATTTTCCCCTGCGTGGTATACACAGCAAATAAGGTCATTGTCTTGAAACAGTGCAAGTTCAACAGCTGCGCCTGTGAGAGACCACAATACAGTCATGATTTGTTTTGCGCAGAAATGTAACTTGCTTCGCAGTAACGTTCGTTGCCACGTATTGAGAAACAGGCAGCGTAAGTTTTAAAGATACAATTTACAATGTTAGAACTTACATTTTCAGGCAAATTTCTGCAAAGTTATTGCCGAAGACAAAAAACAGCACTATTGTGGAGACCTACAGTAGTTTTCTGATGGGCAGTCTTGCAAAATTCTGATGGGCAGTCTTGGCTTCAACCATAAGTGAGCAGGATTTCAATCAGAATGCTGGAGAAGCAGGGCCGGATTAAGGGGGGGAGCAACGGGGGCAATTGTCCCGCCCCCCTCCAAAGGGGCCCCCGTGATGACAATTATTTGTTTTAAATAAAATACTCGTTTGAAAAATTGTGATTCAGAAGCGATACAAGAATACAAATCTATATTCGGATAGTGCATTATATAAATCTACTGGTTTCTCTACACATTTGACTTTCTGCAGATTTAGTAGTCACTACTGAATGTAAATATTTTCGGTTTTGTTAAATGCAGTAATCGTTCTTTTGGCATGTGAGATTATCTACTCGTGCATGACGCCTATTGCACAAATGTCGCGAAAACGATGCTATTTGCGTGCTATAGCTAGTTCTGCATTGTGGTTGCTGTTTAGTGAATAGCAGTGGTTCTTTTAAGTAATTGTCATTTGTTTCAAGCCCTCTGACTTTGAATAAGCTGTAAAGACGGATGTGTTCATTGATAAATTTATTGATCAAATTATCCATGTTTTAGAGGTCGCAAGGGCTCGCTCACCCCTTGAAGTTTATTGATGTCCACTGGGGTGGTGCGTCCCCCAGTTACGAATCATTGGTGTATATCAGGGGTGGCCAACACGTCGATCGCGATCGACCGGTCGATCGCCGAGTGTTAGTTGGTCGATCGCGCCTGATTTGGATTGACTTGACAACTACAAGATACCTGAAAAGAACATTTTTAAATCAATATTTCAGAATGCACATAAAAATGAAAAACGTTGCATTTTATGACATTCCGTACTTATGTGGCTTTGTTACCGACCGGTCGATCGCGAGATATCAAGAAATTTTCTGGTCGATCCTAGTCAAAGACAAGTTGGCCACCCCTGGTGTATACCAAGAGAATTGAGAGCCAAGATGTTTTCAATCCTGTAAAACTTCAAAGACCAGGAATTGATTTTCCTGATCTAGTCAAGAAAGTACCAAAGCAGAATTTACAACTAACAGGAAGAGACCTCATGTGTATTTAATGAACCACCTCGTTAACAATGATGAGCGAGTTGATTCGCTTCAAATTTTAAAAGTAAATGCAACTCTTGAAGAAGCAAAGGTATTTCTTCTCAGAGCTGACACAGCTTTGCGCTTGGCTAATAAACATCTTCTTGCTGTTTCAATTGAAGCAGGCATTAATTTTGAACGAGCGTTTGAAATTCACCAGGCTGAGAAGAAAAATGGGTCGGTTCCTTACTGGGAACATCGGATAAATCAAATTACCCATCTTGGAAAGAGTCAAGTTGCAAGGCTTCGTCAAATAAGCAGGCTTCTTGCACCCAAGCCGAAGTTTAAGCAGCTGAGTGTGCCTTTTACAGAAATTTTTGAAAGGCGTCATTTTATTCAACACGTGTTGCAGGATAAAAATATTGCAAAAGAGTAGAAATAATTTGTAGTAAATTACAAAATTTGATAGATTTGTGTGTAGAAATTTGTTGTTGTGTAATTATTTTACTTAGAGATGCTACCTTAAACAAATTTGTGGTGTAATTTCAAATTGCATTGAAATGTTCACTTTGTCAGGTGTTTGAAATTCGCTACCCTCTGTAGATAAAAACGTGAGTTCAGTGGCCTCACGCCTCAGGTGGTGTCACATAACATTTTTTTCTTAACAAGAGAAAAAAGGCTTAGGGTGGGTGTTAGCAAGTAGGACAGAGTCCAGATCTTTTAAAAAAGACCAGAACTCTATACAATCACGTTTCTGTTGTTTGTTGTATAACTTTGTCATTACTATGTTGCATGCTTTCATGTATTTGTGTGAACGTTTTCAAATGAAATGCTCAATTGCTTCTGATGTCCTTACTTCTCTCGCTCCATTGCTGTCTGTGCATAATTCAGCTGTATTGAGTTGCATGACCTTGCTTTGTCCAAAAATATGCAGTTCATGTCTTAATAGTTTGTGAAAAAAGCAAACTTTTAAAGTGTGATGTTCATTTGTGACAAAACCACTTTCGTCAAAATATGTTTATAGCCTTGAGACTATAAACATAATCTGCTTTCAAGCATTATCACCCACCCCAAAATTATCTGCCACAAATTCAGCATGATTCATGTCAGCCAGTCTTTTCGAGAGATTTTCAAATGATTCTACAGAAATATTTTCTTCGCTGAAGTGCTTTGGTTTCAAAGTGTAGATTATTTTAACCCTTTTTGTCGTTGAATAGAATTTTTTTCTGGTGATTCACAACCGTTCTATTACGTTTGACTGCACTTTATAAGCTTTGCAAACCTGATTTGTAAACCTCTTCGTAAACCTGATTTTGAAATCCAAGAATGCTTGAAATTGAATGTCGCGCTCTGAAATCAACCTGAAAGTCACCTTGAATTTCCAAGACACTTTTCAAAGTGTTGGCGTTTGCTGTTATTTTAATAGATTCGTCGTTATGCCCATTTCGTTTCATCGCAATTTTTATTGTTTCCGCAATATCAATGAGATCGTAACTGCCTTCTGAAATTTGAACTTCGACCCATTGTCTTTGTCATGTTGAGTCGTCCTCGTCACCTCTCCCCACCTCAATGAAACCAGGAGAATATCTCAAAACGTTGTTTTCATCAGACAGATTCGGAAAATTATAATACGTCTCCAAATTCACCAAAGCCATCTCATATTTTCGCGTTCGATCCAACTCGAGTGGTGGGTTAAAAGACGTCTTTATTTTTGTCGAATTCTCTGAAACTACAATCTGAGTTGAAGTTTTCGGAGAAGTATTTCTCTCAATTTTTTCAAGAAGTTCAAGATCCATTTATTCTATGATATAAAAGTCGTCAAATCCGATCTGTATTTCCCATAGTTCTTTGGTGAGGTCAAATCAATCACAACAAAATTGTGTGGCTTCAACCACGCAGTTTTACAAAGTTTTTTGAACTGTTCTTTCGTCATGTCTTGACTGACATGGTCGTTAAATATATGGTCAATATTATTTTGGTCTTGGGGAAACAGACAAAAGAAATTTGCATTTTCTCGAATTGTTTATCGAGGTAATTTGAAATAATTTTGACTCAAATATAAACAATCACAATTTGAATGCCTTCCACCAACGTAATAGGCTTCACACTTGTTTTCTTTCTGAAGCAAGAGGTCATCAAATATCATCAGATTTTTATGCTCAGGGGAGATTTCTTTTGGGTCTGGAACATCGTCTGCCGATTCATAAACATTACACTCAGTTGGATCTTTGGAACGAGTCTTTTGATTTTTGCCATCTCATGAATCAGCTCGTTTGGTGAAATTTGTTCTTGCAGTATTTCATCTCGGTTTTCAAAGATATTCATGATCATCTCTTTTGGAAGTTGTTCTTCAATGCCTTTTCTCAAAATTTTATACTCTGGTTGAAACAAACTTTTTCCAAAAACTGACAATTTCGAATAGTTCAACCAGCTAGGTCGGAGAAGGTTCAGCAACAATGCAGTCTTACCACAGCCTGATTTGCCCACAATCAAGCCCCGCAGACTCTTTGGCAGCAGAGGGTGATTGTTTTTATTTGTCATATTTTCATTCCTTGAAAGGTTTTTATTTTCCATTTATTTTATAAAAGGATTTAATAAATGAATCAAATATATTGTGTTAAATGCCGGCGATTTACGGAAACGAAAGACATCAAACAAATAACGACCAGGAACAACCGCCAAATGCTTCAAGGCATCTGTGTTGTTTGTGGAACGAAAAAGTCAAAATTTATTAGCGCAAGTGGAAAAGGGTTTATCAATGACACAATCAATTCTTCACCATTTGAAATGCACATGCCAGGTCACAACTTCACAGGACCTGGCACGAAATTGAATAAAAGTTTGAATGAGGATATGACTCCAAAGGCATGGTCAAAACCTATCAACAGAGTCGTCAAGGCTGCTTATCACCATGACATTTGTTATGTTAAAAACAAAGACACAAAAACTCGCAACAAAGTTTGTGATAAAAATATGTTGACAGAGCTTAATGGTATTTATAACCCCACACTTCGAGAAAGGATGGAGAGAGGTGTTGTTTCTACGATAATCGGGACGAAAAAGCGCTTCGGACGGGGTTAAAAAAAAGACACAATGTGGACTGACCAGCTAGCTGATGAACTTCACAAACCCATCATCAAAAATTATCCAAAACGAAAAGTGTATGTGAACGGAATTGATAAAATTTGGGCTGCAGATCTCGTCGAAATGCAAGCATTTTCAAAGTTCAACCCTGGGGTCAGGTATCTTCTCACAGTGATTGACGTGTTTACAAAATACGGTTGGATGCTTCTCAGGGCCGGAACTAGGGGGGTGCCAGGGGGGGCCACTGCCCCCCAAAATTTTGCCTGGCCCTCCCAGTGGCCCCCCAAAATTTTTCGCGTGACGTCATGCCACTGGTGTAGGTCTCTTTCTGGAAGTCCTACACAGACCATTGACAGCTCCCCTTGTTGCAAAACTGGCCCCTCCAGTGGCCCCCCCAAATGAAAATGTCTGGCTCCGCCCTGATGCTTCTGCTCACAGACAAAACTGGAAAATCTGTCGCAGACGCGATCAAGGAGATTTTCAAAAAATCAAAGTGAAAACCAGAAAAGCTTTGGACAGACAAAGGTCGAGAGTTTTACAACAAACGTGTGAAGGAGTGGAGCGTTTAACTTTACTCTACTGAGAACGAAGAGAAATCGTCAGTGGTCGAACGTTGGAACCGAACGATGAAAGAAAAAATGTTCAAGTATTTCACAGCAAACAATACCAACAAATGTATTTACGTTCTTGACGACTTTGTTGAGAGACACAACAACACGAGGCACTCTAGCATAAAAATGACTCCTGTTGAGGCAAGCAAGAAAGAGAATGAAGTGAGAGTTTACAGAAACCTCTATCCAGACTTACAAGACGACCTATGAGAACAAAATTCAAAACTCCGAATTCTCAAGAAAGAAAGGACTCTTTGAGAAAGGGTTCACCCCAAACTGGACAGAAGAAGTGTTCACCTTTCCAAAAATTCAAAGAAACAGCCCAGTTACATATAAAATAACTGACTACAATGGTGAAGAAATTCAAGGGACTTTCTATGAACAAGAGCTTCAGAAGACATCACAAGAAGTTTTCAGAATTGAGAAGATTGTGAAGAAAGATTGTGAATTGAGAAGATGGTGCTTTGTGAATTAAGAAGATTGTGAATTGAGATGTTGCAAAACAGAAAAATATTCGAGGTTATTCAAAACTTTGTAAAGATCTGAAGACACTTCTGAGAAATCGTCTTCCAAGGATGGTTTTTGAAGAAATCATGGGAAGTGGAACCACAAGAAGTTTGCTTGACGATGACATTCCAGAAATGAGTCAACAACCACTTCAACCAACACAATATGTTCCCCCACCAAAAAAAGAAGGGGAAACACAAAAACTGAGAGGAGTGACAAAAAAAACTGAGAAGATGGCTTGATTGGTTGACAAGGTTTGTTCCTGAACCTGTGAAAAGACCAATCAACAGTGTTTTTGATACATTCAAGAAAAACGTCTTGAGTTTGTTTCCGAAACAACAATTAAAGTTTGAAGAAAATAAAAAATCAGTTTGAAGGGATTCACAACACACCATACAATCAAAGCACCATAAAATCAAAAGTTTGATCCCAAGATGTTTTTGTTGGTGGTCAAACAAAATGCTTTGGAAAAATTCAAACTGCAAAGGTAAGACTTGTTCTGAAAGTAAGGATGGAAAAAGTTTCACCGACGGACGGGAGCTCAATTGTCGAAGTTCGTAATTTCCAATCCAAAATGGCGATTGTCTTAGAATCCGCCAACTTGAACGAATTGTGGATAGAAATGGTTGAACAAATTTTAGAAAACAGATCAGTTTTTCAAATGAACGGGTCTGGCTGGACATTTCACTCGATTGTGAGTCTTGATATTCACACTGAGAAGTATAAGCCTTTGAGAGGTGGTTCGTGGGTTCCGACTCCTAAATTTCTTGCAAATAAAAAAGCACTGATGAACATGAAGTTTCAAAGTGAAAAGAAAAACAAGGAGGACAATCAGTGCTTTTAATGGTGTATTGTAAGAGCTTTGAATCTTGCAAAAATTCATCCTGAACGAAGAACAAAGCAATTGGAAGAACAAGCAAAAACACTCAATTTTTATGGAATAGCATATCCAGTGAGTTGGAAAGGGATTGATAAATTTGAAAAACAAAATCCTAAAATTTCGGTGAATGTTCTCGGTTATGAAGAAAAATATATTCATCCTTTGAGTATTTCAGAGATGACTGAAAGAGAACGTAAAGTAAATCTTCTGTTGCTTGAGGACAAACATTACGTCTTAATTAATGATTTATCAAGGCTTTTGACAAGTCAAATGACAAATCACACAGAAAAAAGGTTTTTCTGTTTGAGATGTTTGAATTCTTTCACACAGAAGGAAGTTTTAGACAGACATCGAGAATATTGTGGGAACCATGACTTTGTGAGAATTACGATGCCTGAAAAAGGTTCAACTCCCGAGTTTAAAAACCACAAGCATTCGATGAGAGTCCCCATTGTGGTTTATGCAGACTTTGAGTGCATGACAAAACCAATTCAAAGTTGTCAACCAAATTCAGAACACTCATATACAGAACAATATCAAAAGCATGAACCCTCAGGTTTCTGCTTTTATATTGTCTGTGACGGGAAAAAACTAGAACCAGTTTTGTATACAAAACAATCTGAGGATGAAAACGTGGCTGAAATATTTTGTAAAAGACTTTGGAACTATATTGAAAAAGTTTGTTCTTCTGAAGTTAAGCCAGTGATGATGACAGAGGATGATAAAATCGACTTTGACAATGCAGCACAATGTTGGATTTGCCAAAAAGATTTTACCAAGAAAGATAAAAGTTCGTGATCACTGTCATTTTACTGGGAAATACAAAGGTGCTGCTCATCAAAAATGTAGCACACTTTTCAGGAAACCAAAATTTGTGCCTGTGAAATTTCATAATCTCTCTGGTTATGACGCTCATTTGTTTGTTAAAAATCTTAACATGATGGGAGAAGGTGATATTGACTGTATTCCAAATCCTGAAGAGAAATACATCAGTTTCTCAAAAAGTATTTATGATGATGAAAAGAAATTCAAATACAAAATTCGGTTTATTTATAGTTTCATGTTCTTGCCAGAAAGTCTTGATAAACTTGTGGGAGACCTCGAACCAAACCAATTTAAACATACGAGAGAAACATTCGGTGATGAGTGTGATCTCTTGCTAAGGAAAGGCGTATTTCCTTATGATTGGTTCGATTCTTTCGAAAAATTGAACGAAACAAAACTTCCACCAAAAGAGGAATTTTATTCAAAATTGAATGATTCTGAAATAAGTGATTCAGACTATGAGCATG
>Ga0210059_1005865_pt1 | contig 19733 bp, 10 predicted proteins | sample Ectturendosymbi2_FD_188042 | JGI IMG/M metagenome (GOLD analysis project Ga0210059, IMG submission 188042) | Ecteinascidia turbinata endosymbiont from Florida, USA - Sample 2 (SPAdes) (version 2) | ecosystem: Host-associated > Tunicates > Ascidians > Unclassified | place: Key West, Florida... | reverse complement strand
ATTATTTCTGAAGTTTTTTTCCAAGTGTTCACTAGTAGGAGGCCTGTATGCCTCTTTCAGCTAAGTTTCTCCTATAGCTCAAGCCTCTAGTTCCGCCACTGGTTTGTTGATTGCACGAAAATCTTATTAAACTAATGTGATTTTTCCGGTGCATGATCCTTACAGATTAGTAATTTCGTTTATTGCATTTATTCATATCGTATGTTGTCTGAAAATATACTTATACATTAAACCATACAAATAGGGTTTGTTTTCGTTCTTAAGATGTTTCAAGACAAATGTAATCGCGATTGTAATCGTGATTACTTTCAATCGTGATTACTTTCGATTTCGTTTATTCGTAATTGATTACATTTGTGCTGTAATCACCCCATGCTTGCTGGATACTAACTGAAGCTACGTGCCGCAATGATCAGGTTGCAATTACTTAGCACAGTGCCTGCGTCATATTTATGTGTAAGTTACGACGCATACCCTAATACTCGTATTAAATTTTCATTAAAGTTATGTAGCATTACATGGTATGCAGGCCGAGCTTCGGTCATAATCACGTAGTACGTTGTATAGGTCAAATGTAGCACGAAAAAGGCAAATCGAACTGGTGCAGCACACAGTCCTGGCCAAAGTTAATGAGGCATATCGTTCGAGTCACATTTGGGTTGTGGGACAGCTCAAACTTTGGTCAACGCTATGTAGCACATTGTTCAGGTCAAAGTTTTGTCAAAGGTATCCAGCAAGCTATGCACGCAGGTCAACTATCGGTCAAAATTACGGAGCATACCGTACAGGCCGAACTTTGACCGAGCGACAGAATGCAAATGTAACATCTAATATACGGGTTAAACTCCAGTTGGTATGATGCAACGTTTTGTAGCAATTGCCCAAGTCAAATTTAGGAAGCAGATTGCTCGGGTTCCACTGACGCAGCAAAGCTAATTACAGAAATGTTTTCACAGTGAAGCAAATGCTGGGAAAACAAAGAGAGATGATGAACGCTTCAGCCCAGTGGCCTGCAGGCAAACGTTTTTCGATTTCCAGCAGTTCAGTAGGATGTCTATGTCACCGCTCTCACGTGCGATTCTACTTATTTTCAGTGGAATAAATGCGCATAACCTTCATACCCAGGAAACTTTACGAACCTAGTTTTACGGCAGTCGGGAAAGTTCAAACGGTTGCTTACCTTCTTCCAAGTTTCCGTTGGGTATAGTTGCGTAATCATTGAAATTACCTGGAACCGCAAAAGGAAATCTAAGTAAACTTGTCAACAAACAACAAGAACAAAATACGGTGGCGCTTAAGTAAGCAGGCAAAACTGACTAGAATGATCCATACGTACAGGTTTTTTAAGGGTGTGAACTTGCTGACCGCTGCGGTTTTGAAATTTGAAACGAAGACAGCTGAACAGAAGAATTCCATAGGCAGGTTTTTTTAAAGGTTTGACCTTGGCGACCTTTAAGAAATTTTGAGAGATTGCAACTATTTCATCTAAATACCAAGATGGTCGTAAAGTAAGGTTTTATTCATTTTGAGAGACTGTTGCGGTCTTTCAAAACACTTTTTCGCAGGGTCAGCAGGAGAGAGACCACGTTTGTAATCGTGTCACCATTTTGCAAAAGCGAAACGTACGTGCCGAGTTTTGAAACGCTTGTATTTCTACTACTTCGAGACAAAGTTCAAGGCTAGTGAACGATTAGAATCTGGACCACCACATGACACCATACTGCATGCCAATTCTGCAATATTACAGGCTCCGTTTTTAGCATCAACACCCACAAAGTTCTGTGAGTATCGACTCTATACCGACACAAACCCGTCATCTGCTTCGGACACGAAAATGGGCGCCATATCACGTGCACACACGTGCGTCTATCGACAGCGCGGAGGCACACCGACGCTGTGTACCCATCGATACGGAAACTTGCGACGAAAACTTTATTCAGCGCATCTCACCTTTTCTTTTCGCTTCCTTCAACGGAGACAGTGAAGGGGGGAGTCTTACATCATCGGCGACCGGCAACATTGATTCAAGACTGCGTTGCAACAAGCGCAAGTGTGAGACGCGCTTCGAGCAATCACCGCTGCTGGTTTTACAAACGAACAAACGACCAACAGCAGCATGTTGCCAGTGGGAACGGAACTGATCGATCCAAACGAATTTTTAGTGTTGGAATCGATCAAAACACGCACAGGAAAGTTGCAGAATATCGAAAATTGGCTTTCTAAATCAGCTCCGCTTTTTTTTCACGAACGAGTGAAATTCGGTCGCGGCGAAAGGCTGACTAACAGGCACAGAGCAGGGGTTAGGAACCTGCGGCCCGCGTGAACATTTGATACGGCTCGCATCAGCATTTCCGTTACCCAATTTAGAGTACAAAATCACGTTGAAACGAAGCTCCATGATAAGCAGGTACTTAGGTAGGATGTAATAAGAAGCCTCCATCCCTCACAGTAAGATAAAAGTAGAATTTTAGGATATAATCAGTTGTTATTTGCGGCCCGCCAGTAATAATCCATAATTTATGCGGCCCGTGATAGTAAATAGGTTCCCACCCCTGGCATAGACCATTTTAAATCTTGAACGCAGCGCCTCAAAAAATCAAAATACATCAGTGTTGGTCTGCGCTGCTGTTGTGACCAAAGTGAAACCTGGATTTTGAAGAAGTTGAACTCACCACTGGTTTTTGCTGACTTAGTATTTACATAAATGCTTACGTAATGTAACTTGAAACAGGTTCTGAACAGGACCTTTATAAAATAATGGGCGTATTTTCCTATTACTCTTTCGTATATTCCACAAACCACTCAGCAGTACTTACTTCGTAACGTTGTCGGAAACGTCAAAAGGCTTGTGCGACCGCTGATCTGGTTTGGACTCCACGTGGTCGTCGTAGAATGAATCTTTGGAAGGATGCGTCTTACCAGTTTCTTATGAGAATAAAAAATTGTTAGCCCCCAAATAAAGCCGCGATGACGCACACTTATAAAGTACAGCGTTACGCGTGGCTGAGGTGATTGAAAAAATGACGAAAAGCGTGTATACTATCAGATTGAGAGCCAAATGACGCCAAGAACACGAATCTTGTGTTTCGCAAAACCAAGGTTTCAACTTGTACTTTCGCTCAGTTGGTGAATCACAAAACTGACTACTTCCTTGCCCTGCATATGATGGTGTAGATTGCGGTCAAAGGTACAAGTACGAGTATTACAAGCAAACATCGTGAAAGTATACATACAACTTTGTGCCTGAATTTCTTTTTCGCTGAGACATTCCGGTTATTTGTCTGAAATCGATTAAAATCTTTGTCATTTTTTCGTTTTAGGACATTTTTGTATGACTGAAAAAGGTATTATGACCGTATTGACATAATTTTTTCAGTCGTTTAAAAAAAATTCCGTCAATGACCGAAAACAACCAGCTTTATTATTTTAGTATGTTTACGATTCGTAATGCATTGGTTCTAATAGCAACTTCCAAGAGCCGCCCTACAATATAGCAACAGCTCATTCACATACTTGACGGAACTTTAACGTGACTTGCAGCAACTTTGCTCTTGGCTGCGTCTGAAGCAGGAAGTCTTGCCCCCTTTGCAAGTTTATCCATTAGAATCGCCAAGTGTTTCTTCAACTGTGTAAAGAAAAAACAAATTACAAGTTTCCTGCAGACTAATCAGGGTAGATTTCTTGCAGAGCAGGGGTCACCAACCTTCTCGAAAATGCGAGCAATTTCTTGTGCACCGATTAATGTCAAGGGCAACTAGTTTGATACACACTTCTGAAATAAAAATTTTGCTCAATTTACCTTCAATTATTTTAGTATTGATATTCGTTAATGTTAAGACATTGATCATGCTAATGTTAATTTTAGAACAGGCCGGCGGGCGACCTACTTGGTCTTTGCGGGCGACCTGGTGCCCGCGGGCACCACGTTGGTGACACGTGTTGTAGAGCATACAGGTTACTACATTGTATAAGTTCGTACGAAAACCAACATGTCGCAACAATTGCTAACCCGGCTGTACCGGAACACAAATTGCAAAACTGGTGCCGATGAATACGAGATCGAGAAGTCGACAAGCCAATGATAAAGAAAGAGATGCGTCTGCAGTTAGTTGATTCCCCTCCGCCTCCCTTCCTTAGCATGTGATGACCCCAGTTTCCCATCTTCCGGTGTTCTTCCAGGAAGCCATGCAAACTTGACACACACGAGTCAGCCAAAGAACTTCTCGATTCAATGCTTTGAGCACTCCAGGTCGTATTTCATCACAACCTGCATCATTCAGTGCTTCGATAGCTGGGAAGAATTCGGTCGAAGCGATGGTATTTTGCACCCCTGAACGAACCCCTGTGTGTCTGATGGTCTGAGAGTCACTGGACTCAAAAGATCTTTGAAATACTCTCTCCGTCTACCAAGGATTTACAATTGCAGAATAAGACAACATTTTTGTCTTTGATAGTAACCTCAAGGTTACTTTTTGGCCATTATTCGCCACACCGAGTCGTTTCTGTTCACAGACCCGAGTAGAACACGATGTTACAATTGCAACGTGCATAGCGGGAACATTCGAAACAAGGACGATACGCTGTCTACGAAGGTCTTTCTTACATTCTTATTCACCAGGCCCTATCACTTTGTTTAGTAGGACCTCCTAGTCCTGTACGTTCTTGTAGGTCCTGTTGTTTTTTCCAGGCAAAAGTTGCAGACCACCAGTTGGTGATCGGTGGACAGGTCTGCACCCCTTTTGACACGAATGTGTAACAGTGATCGGAAATGAATTTCGGTACATCCGTTTCGGAAAACAACCTTTTGCGCAGGCAAGACTAGTATCAGCTAACATTCGTTTTTTAGGTCAATTTTTTGACTCATAGGCTGTTGCGCAAAATGAAATCCAACTTCATATTGTATGTTTCGACACTTCATATTGTTCAAGATTAAAGAAGATGACACGTACCTTTACTGTGTCAACAGGGAGTTCCAGACTGAGTTGACTGGTTGGTGTCACGTGATCTCGGGCTCCCGCACGTGACATCGACGTACGCAGCAAGGACGTTAAAGTGGTGTCCACCATTTCTTCCCAGCCCTGGATAACGTCATGTTGTAGGTTAAGCTAACATGAACCTGGAGTAAAGTTTAAAGACACACGTTCATCACGAAACCTGCATTACCAGCAGCTGAATGAAAATCTTTCTGCGTGAATCACTGCTAAAAAATTTCAGGACGGCGGAACAACTTGGAATCCGTCAAATACTACGCGCTTACTAAACAGAGATGAGACAGACAGAAATGGCTGCGGTAAATGTTGAAGGTGGCAAGCTTGTGGCCGATAGAGACGAACAGCGCCTAGCCATTTATCGTTGCCGATTTTCAAATACAAGTCTGCATATAACGACTTTGCGGCGGAGAGCGTCTTCTGCAAGGCCGTGGCTACAACTTTGACCTTCATCAAAGTGAAATCACGTAGTCCGTTGCGCGTCAGCATGTTAACAGCTCAGTGTATTTATTGCCGCGGCTTCGCATCGCACGATTTTATGGAGAATAGCAGCCGCGTAAATGTCTCAGCGATGAACAAACGCATGAGTGCTGCACGACAACCCGGCCTTTGTCGCCTGGTCATTTCCATAGTTGTCATTGCTAAAACTATATCAATAAACTCATTGGTGGTGCTTTGGATCTTGGTGCTCCTGCCACAAATTGTGCAATAGCTTCTCAAATTTTTTTTTATAAGGATTTGAAATAGACGTTTTTTCCTGTTTACACAAATTATTGCTGACCATTTCCCAAGTAACTTCACTATTCAAATCGAAAGTTTGAAAACTGTTTACGCTGATGGTTAATGCCAGTCTTTTTGGCGTTGCAAGAAATGTTTATCTTGGCGTGTTTTTCATTTATATAATGCAGGGGTGGGGAACCTGCGGCCCGCGTGAACATCTGATATGGCCCGCATCGGAATTTTCTTTATCCAAGTCAGAGTACAACATCGCGTCAAAACGAAGCTCCATGACAAGCAAGTAGATAGTACGTTAAGAGTAGTCACTCTTCCTCGTAGAGTAGTCACTCTTCCTAGTAGTTTCCTAGTACTCGTAGAGTAGTCACTCTTCCTCTTCCTACGTTAAGAGTAGTCACTCTTCCTAGTAGTCACTCTTCCTCGATAGTACGTTAAGAGTAGCCACTCTTCCTCGTTCCTCGGCCCGCCAGTGATAATGCACAATTCATGCGGCCCATGATAGTAAAAAGGTTCCCCACCCTTGATATAATGCAACACTGGCCAGTTATTGCCACTACTCGTGTACAGCACCTGGTAACACGTGATCATCGTAATGTGACGCTCAAAACAACCGGCGTGGAAACGTGGAAGTTTGTCGAATACGTTCCTCTGCGATGGTGGCGAAAAGTGATTGAACTAAGAAGGGAAAAAAGATTTTCAACTTACCAGACCATTTTTGCAGAACGTTTGCTCCACGCAGAGCATCGAAGTCAGTGTCATTTCTTCACCATCGGGCAACCCTCTCCAAAGTTTGGTTAAAAGCACCAATAACCGACAAGCGCTACTTAAACTGCTGCTGCATTTCCTCAATAGTTCTTCGTTTTCCATCATGGCATCTGCCACAGCCAGCAACTAAGAAGACAATACATGAGTTGACACAATGAACCCGCGGGGTTGGCTCACTTCCACAAAATACGCACAGTTAGAATTTACCAAACCGAATTCATTAATAACGAAAATTTGCAGTTCGAGTATTTGTGATTAGTACCACGACAAAAAAATAATTGTAAAATGGAGGCAGGCTTGGAGATATGTTTGGCAATGAACCGCGTGCAACCATCGCGATGCGGTGAACAATCCCAATGCTATCATGAAAAGAACAGTTTATTGATAAGTCAAGCTTCAAACAAATATCAAAATAACTTGTAACATGAGCGGAACTCGCAATGGCAACCGCTCAAGAGATTGGATGTGAGGCAAGTCAGGCAAGATAAAGTCGCACTGAGATCTCTTGTTGAGTTGAGTAAGAGTTATTTCACACAGCACTAGTCATTATGAACCAATTACTTTCGTTTACAACCAAAGAAGTCAAAAGCATGCTTGAGCACTTAATGCTAGCGAAGAGCAACCTCCTACTTCAACTTTAGATTCGACGATTATCTCATCCGACCTACAGCGATGAAAGCGAAAATGAATAAAACAATTATCATTTCGCACATTTGCATACCAAGTATTGTGCCCAGACTAAACACTCTGCAAGGGTTTACCTACCTGAGTGTGTGTTCCTTCCAAGAGGGTGTCCAGGCAATTCAGCGGTGCTGGAGTTTTGTCTTTGAAGCGGGCCAGCAGTCTGCGCTGTATCGCTCGGTACTGATGAGCTCGCTGTTCCAATAAACGTCGGATTTCTTCGCGTGCCACACGAAGCTGAAAAACAACGAACAGTGGCGTTAAAAACCGGACAGTAGGAACGAGCAAAACATCTTTCGAGCTTTCACTCCATCTCGTCAGAATCCAGCTTTAACACATGTAAAAAGAATCATTGCATTTTTACAATCAGTGACTAATCCGAACAAAGATGGGTATGTTACTCTAGTCTTGATATAGATTGTACTGTAAATATCCGATAGCCATATATCCTGCCTTTCCTGATGCCAAATAGATAACAAAGCAGCTTCCAATCCATGAGCTCACCTTCGGTATAGTACTTTAATGATTAAATCAGCTGCACCGTAACTGTGGTCCAAAGATCAAAGCGTCAGAAAAAAACAGTACTGTACTTGAAAGTGCTCATCAACAAGCAACGCCAGTTCACCCAAGCCGGGTTGGTCCTGAACGGTTAATCGCACGTCGGGCTGCATGGTGGTGACCCTGCGCACCAGCTCACTGGTGATCAGCCACAGACCTTCGTACGCGTCGCTCTGCACCCGGTAGCGATCTGTCGAAACATGATAAGCGATGTTGCTACGATCACTGAATAGAGAATAGAAACCATGCGACAACATTATTACAAGCGCTAGCTTTGCAGCAAGCCGTTTGAGGAATCTCCTGCCTGATGCTTACATCTTCTTGCGATGATTCAAGCTTGCACTTATCATTTCTAGCAATTATAGTCTTAAGTCACAGCAGTGACCCACACCAAGCCAATTAATTGTACAAATAGATTATATCTGAATAAGGACTGAAGATGTGAAACACACGAAACAAGTTTCCTTGTGCAAATAAAATGCGATTAATTGGCTTGGTCTGGGTCACTGCTGTGACTTTATTGCTAGAACCACGCGAATACGCTTGAGGTATGATAGAGTGGTCGTTTCACAAATCTCACCGATAATAACAGCAGATTATTTTGCAGAAGCATTACTCACAACCCCGGTCATATAATGGGGAACGCCTACTTGGCGAACTATAGCTCGAAACCACATCGATAGTGACCTTTGGCCGTCTGTTTGTAACTTAAGAATAAAAAGAAACACATAACAACTCACTTGATGACTTTGATGTAAGAATTGTCGTTACGATTCCATCAAAATACTCAAAAGCAATGCAGTTCGGGCCGCTGGTATCGCACACGAAATCTATAACAAGAAAACAGGATTTCGCACAAAGAGTTCAACAACACACCAGCATGAAAAGTGTGTAGCACCGAATGCGCGCATATGTTTGTAAATCATAACTGTGCTGCTGTCTCATAACACTTATACTACTATGCTATGGGAATGAATCTGGGGTTAGCAGAGTTTGTAAATAGCTGCGCTGCAAAACTTCACTTTTGCGCGGATATCAGTTAAATGTTATTCTCAAAAATTTTTTTCCAGTCGTTTGCTGGAGATTGTTGTAACAGAAATGAGCTACAACATGCTGCGATTATGGCAGGGACAAGATCGTTTTAAGGTAAGTTTTATTATAAAACCTTTTTGCAGGTGTAGCCAGTCTTGGAGTGCTGCAGTGTCATCAACACCAAAGATATTTAAACCACATTAAGGTGAACTTGTTTCAATCTGCATTAATACTTGCGTTGCAATGTGGCAGTGGCAGAATCTCTACGAGATGATGATTTATTTGAGAAATTTTCCAAAGCGACCCTGGGGAAGAGTTAGAATCACCGATTTGTCTGGTCACCAGCAGACCACACTTCGCATCCCCTAGATCAGGGGTCGACCTCCCCATGGAGTGCATGCTCTGACGGTTCTGGATGATGAGACGATTAAATTGCTGTCTAACACCTGCTCCGAGATCTTGTGCGGCCAAGCAGTGGATATAAAGAACTGACTCCAACGATGCAGAAGGGGTGGATAGCCTAATTACTATCAAGGGTCATATATGTTGTGGAATATCAGGGGCTAGCTAACCACTGAAAATTCAGATCTTATCGTTTGATGAAAAATACAACCAGGAACAAATGTTTTTTTATTACGCCGCAAATCCAGCACGTTTTTTTTTTTTTATTTAATACGCAAATCCAGCAAAATTTGGCAACGAAAATTCTGACGCGCAAGCCACATTAAATGGTAACGCGAGCCGTGTGCGGCCTGCTGGACGCAGGCTCCCAACCCCTGCTCTAGATTGTCCAAAGAAATCCGTGGCCAGTATGATGAGGCTAGGTTCAGTTTCAGGGACAGCCGGAGTGGAACCTGGCTATCGGACCCTCATACTTTCCTTGCATGGTTGAAGAGCTCAGATCACCCTCAGAAGACGATTTGATCCGCAGCTGAAGCCCTGCCAGGCGTCACTGCTTGGGCCAGAGTGGACCTGGGTTTCATGATGGCTAAAGTTATTCCTGTTTCCCCCCAAACTGTAGTCCTATCCTGTTGCATGCAGGCGTCACGGAGCAGTGTGCCCAACTTTGGGGACAAATACAGTTGTGGCCACGGCGTTACCTGAAGCTGTCCCGTTTACGCTCCGTGTTTTCTTTACGTCAAAATTAATTCGGCTTCAAATTTTTAACACACAGCTGGATGTTTGGGTATCGAGTGCGTCACAATTCTTATGAAATAATTAGAGCGTAAGGAATTCCTTCGTCTGTTGATTTTCTTATGACACAGTTCACTGCACTTCCAGCATTAAAAAGGACATGCACTTCACCCTCGCTATAACTAATACGTCATTTTCATTTGCTACAAACGATATACGACGCAGCGGCATGACGGCATAGCTGTATGTGAACGCAAAATGCCGAAAGCCGTTAAGTCTGGTAGATAAGCTCAAGAAAATCACTGAAAATAACGATTGAAAAATCACCATTTTATATCTTTATTTCGTGCAAAAACGTTCTATTTTTTTGATGACATGTTCGAGAATGTACAGTATATATCCTTAGTTTCATTGCACAGTATCAAAAAGCATTAAATAAATCGCTCATATCCCCCTAATTTGTAGGTTTCATTGTTAATAGTCATTTGTCAGGGGCTGATGAGAGCAGCTGCAGGATGCGAATAGGCTTCGGATATCATACCTGCAAGTAGAGAAACCGTAGTACCATAGTATCAGCCATCTAACTTAGCATTTCACGCCAATCTTATTAAAGCAAAGCAGGTTCAACTGATCGAAAAAAGATCGCGCCTGGTCGCTCGCTGCTCCACATGCAAGCCGTATATTCCACAGGTCAAAATCTGACGAATGGTTCATAAACGAAGCCTCAGTGCAGGTCTTCTAACAAGACAGACGTCACGCATTTCTGCGTTGGGACAAGACAGTCAAGACTCCTAACAAGGTTCGATGTTTCTTGGACTATTACAGTCGCTGACTAACACAGACCACTTGTGGCCGAACAATGCGGGCATGAGGGGTGAAACAGACAGAGACCTTCACGAACTCGACTTTTGATTCTAATTAGGACACAAAACGTTATTACGTTTCATGAAACTACAGACAAACAACCGCACCTGGGAAAAGTTCCATTAAATTGATGCACGGCTTGTTGCATTCCAACGTCACGCGATGCTCCATCTTCTTGACCGGCGACGCAGACCTGGCCACCAGTGACAAGGGCAGCAAGACGCTGGTGGTGACAACCCGCGGTGCACCTGGACACCAGAATTGCTAGCGTTTGTGATTTAAGTGACAATCACGACGACGGCATTTCGTAAACGCAATTGGAGAAGCTTTATTCTGTGGCCATGTAGATAATCTTCACAGCAACTCTCCTCTGCATCTCTAACAAAAACGACCGCCAGCACACAGAGGAATACTCGTGAAAAAGCGCTACCCTCCGTCTTGGGCTTGGTTGACTGACGCGTCAACCTATCCCGGTTTTGAAATTCGAAACGAAGACAACCGAACAGGAAAAGGATAAGTATACAAAATGCATTCCTGGGTGAAATTACGCAATATGAGTTTACTGGTCAACATATTGCAAAGGTTTGCTGTTATTACCGGACGCTTGTTGGTAATGCACAGTGACATCTTGATAAAGACTTGATGGCGGATAAGGGTCTTCCAGGAAAAACGAACATCTGATCAATGGAACAGGGTCGCTGTCCGCTGAAAAACATACAAGTTTAATCAGAAAAAAATGCAGCGGTAAATAAGCGTCTGCTGATGGAGTGGTTTTGTGCACAGAAGTGAATCGTGTCGAATTTAATGAACAAAGTTTGTTCCAACAACCCCCCCCCACGTCGCCCAATCTGATGTGCGGAAAGTCTGATGAAACGCAAAGAACACAAAATCATCAACAGCAGAACTTACACAGGGCTTGGATAGACAGTTGCTCGACATTTGACTTGATCGGTTTGCAACTTTCCACTGACAACTGCACACTAGTGACGCGCCGGGAAGCTTTCAACAAGACCTGAAAAAAACACGACGCGGTTCCAACTTACATAATTCCGGGATCTGCTTCGTCCGCAACAAAACCACGGCACCAAGCTGTATTTTGACGGCATATTGCAACGCATACGGACGTTACGTTAACCACCGATGGTCAGCTCGAGTTGCAAGCAAACTGTCTTCTCTACACACGCACTATAGTAATGTTTTCGACATGGAAATCATTTCAATCGTTGGGCGCAGAACTTCGTTTGACGTCATGAGCGACAACAATTTAGCGCTGCGGTCTTTGTGAGTCAAAGCCACAGAAGTCAGTTTTACTGTAGCAAACAAGTATTTCGCACTTTATGGTGATTTCACGAATAATTTGAGATTTGTACTTCTGAGCGTGTGCGAAAAATCGTTATCTAACAAGAACAGTGTTGCAGTGGCAAGGGCCCGTTTAACTGAAACCGTTTCAAGGTACAACGTTTGACCGCGATAAGAGCTTTCTAGCAGATTTGGCCCTGGGGATGGACGACTGCCATCAAAACTGAAAAAGAAGGAAATTTTTTTCACGCAAGCAACTAATTGAGATGTTAAAAACATATAATTACAGGACAAAATTATCTGAAGGAATTTAAAAAAACACCGTGGTTGTGAAACACTTTATTCCAGCAGAGAAAAATTCCAAGCTGAACTTACCTGCACTGTGATTGAAGGTATGTCCGCGGCAAGAGCGGGAGATTCAAGGGTTGCCACCTAAATTTTAAACAAATGAACAACAAACGAAGTTTTGCATTTAAAAAGATAACCGCCTAATGCTGCAAACACTTGCACTAGTATTAGCCAGCATTAAAATAGGAAAACAATAGATACGCATGTTTTCAAATAATCTAAAGCTTTGTATTTCTCAGCATCAGTTTCGTGCTATGAATATGTGCGTCACGGCCAGCCAATAAAGATTAGTATTGTACAGTGGGTTCGATGTTCTTTCTTTGTTTATTCACAACGGCGGAATCCACAAGCGATCCTTTCAGATCGACGGGTGGTGTTCACTGCTGTCCTACACCCTCAAAACTATAGGAGTAGCTCAACAGCCGACTTACGGATCGTTTATCCAAGTCACCCGGTACTTCCACGTTTAGTGCAAGATCTTCCGTACTCTTCTCCACAAGTATGTCGCTTCCTGTTGAAAGTTGCAAAACAGGAGGATTGCTTCAAATTTTCGATTTGAAGAAGCACCAAAAAGGGTTAATTGAATCAGATAGTATGGAAACAGACTACATATAACAGTGGTTTGATAACTGAATGACATAACGGAAAATTACCTCAACAATTTTCGACCACATTGACTTTAAACAGATTTACTATACACAGTGATTAATGTGATGTTTGCGGTTACCTCAAAATATTTTTGGGCGCTGGCAAGGTATTCTATCTGCTCAAGAAAATGTAAACGCAACTAGCGAAGAACGCCGTTATTTAACAATTCAGTTTATAAGACCATCTCACCTTTGGTCGCATGCAGCTCGGCAATTTTACCATTTAATTGGCACAGTCTAGAATCTAATGTATCTACATTCATTTCACGTTGCTTGGACCGGGGAAGGCTGAACATCACGGGAGCAGTTCCCAAGTAGCAGCACGAGACTTTGCAAGTATCGGTGATCAACACCAGCATACCAGCGATGTCACTGAAGAGCACAAAATTTAGAGCTTATAAAATATGCATCTCAGAGTTGTAATTAAGAACGTTTGTTGCTCTCTTGAGCTGGCAAAGATAAGGCGAGTTTACATTTAATGCTCACGACAAGTGAAAACAAATAGGGTTGTAGGGGAATAGACCGAACGGTTTGAAGAGAACTTTAATCAGTGCTAAGAACCAAAGACAACATCATGGTCCTCATTTCCCTAGAAACAAGGTTAAAACCCCCAGTACTACAAACAAATCAGCAGCAACATAAATTCAACCAAAACCATCATTCTAAAAATCCCAGTAAATTCTTTTGGCGCTGGGTCTAGGTCCAAATGGCAACAGAGTTCTCTTTATTCATTTTCGTGCCACTTAAAACCAAAGACGTACTAACTAATGCAACGTCTGCGGTCAGAAATGCTTACAACAGCAGTCTAGGTGCTTGTTTCACGGTAAAAGCTTTAAAATCCTCAAATTACAAGTCTGTTACTATACAACAGTCCTTGCGCACAACCAAAACAGCGGTCAGTCTACATTTATGCCGTAGGACATCACTTCTTGCGAAATTTACCTCGAGTTCTACCTGGTGTGTGGTGAGGTAATTATTGCATCGCTAACAAAGGAAAAAAGCTTATGATTATGTTTCAATTTGAAAATTATCAAGTTATAATTCTACCAGCACGTCCGGTTGTTCAAAAACCAAACAAGGTTCACGACTGGTAATCACATCACGAACCCCCGTCACAGGCAATCCACAGCTTCATAAAAGAAACACGACACATTCGCCAAACTTAGCTAGCGTTGCAAACACAATCGTAAAACATTTGTCACCGAGAAGGTTGTGGAGCGGATAAAAGGATGCCAACCAAACTTTCGACTGCTAGCTCGGACGTTTCAGTAAGTGCTTCAGCACAAGAATATACAGTTTTTACTGCTCAAAGAGGGGGCAAAGCCAAACCTGGTTAAAACAACGGCTGCGAATCTAATTCAATAGGCGAGGAGAAACGGTTCCTGTAGAAAAGCACGAGCGGAAAAAGCACAATGGTAAGCAAAAATAAACGTCTCATATTTGAGTACATGTTCGCCAGACTTCCACATTTTATTGACGATGTCATGCCGAAGATTCCACATTGCAGAAAGACGACGCAAAGAACTACGGATGACGGAAATCAGCTTCAAGCAACTTGGAGAGGGGTACGTATTGCTTTGTGACGAGGTTTTAAGGCAGAAGTTACGAAAATATCGTCCGTTCTGTCGCATTAAGCAAAATGATAGCGCAAAACATAACCTCTACTTCTCAGTTGCATTGATTGCTTCATGACTTCTCATGCAGTATACTCAGTGGACTCACGATATGCCCGCAACGCTTCCCCATTGACTTTTCCAGTTTTTTTGGCTCATTTGACATAGAATGACCCGTTTGGTTTTTAGGGGATTCCCGCAAGTGGAGACTGCACTTTTCGGTCGCTACACATCTGGGGAGGCGAATGGGGACGCCGACCTTGCTATATTAGTGATTGGGAACTGGAACATCACTTCCCTTAGAGCGAAAGAGCAAGAACTCGTTTAAGTAGAGACAAACGACATTCCTCATATGTTGTTGGCATATCTTCGACGAAGACCCGGGGTTCTAATAGTGAAGCTGGGCGGAAACTCATCTACTCTGTCGTTGAGCTAGCAAAATCCAACAGTTTACCTAGGATGGGGGTATTCTAAGAACATAGCTAGCAAACTGTGTTAATGAATGGATCGCACTGGGAGGAATGGTGTGCTGTTCAGGCTGAAAGCCTCCTCCGTTGGATACAAGTATTCCGCTCAACACAAGCGCACAGTACTCGGGATTCTTGGAGGGAACTGGTGATGCCTTGTGAAGGCTTTAAGCTAACGAATCTACGAACCTTTTGGCAGACTTTAATTACACGTTGGAAACGATGCAGGGGTATAGAAGGGTTTGATGAGATGACATAGCCATGCTGACCTATGCATCATAGCACTTTTTCCAACACGGAGATTTGCTTTAAGTACATCTGGTGCAGAAATTAATTGGGTTAACGGCCACTGGTTGATTTCTGCAACGTTTCAGTTGGTTTATTCTAACAACTCTCGCAACTCGAGAAAGTATACGACCAGGTTGCTCGAGAAACGCTTTGGGGAATTTGCCAGAGTACAGTGTTGACGACCACCTGTTAAGTCATTGTATTGCTGCTCAGAGGTTGGTGGCCGTGTCAGTGGAGTTGAATAAAAACAGGTTCAGCGTGGGTGTTTCACTCCGACGAGGGTGTGTGCTGTCATCACTTCTCTTCATGGTTTGTATCAGCCATGTCCAACCCGCGGCCCGCAATGGTCCCAGTCGAAGGTTTTGTGCGACCTGGTAAGCTTTTCATTATCGTGCATGTACAATACATGACAGCCTATCTTTATTTTCATAATATCAAAATTTGAAATTTTCGACGCAATGGTCCATACTGCCTGATTATCATATACTACGCTCTGGTGGAAGAGTTCTGCAATCCACTGACAATTCGGTGCAAAAGTGATTTCTAGTTTTCTCATCTCCACTCGTGTGTTCCTCTACACTAAACGGAAACAGCATGCCCTTTCTGTTCCATTAGCACGAAATTAGCCTATGGCAACACAGTTTGGGAGTGATGAAAAGCACCATACAGTCATACCATTGTGGCTAGTATGCCAATGCTCTCAGTAGCTTTAACCTAAACTTTGGTTTGCTACAGTGAAAGTGCGTGGCTCTCACGAAGATAGTCACAGAGTTTCGGCCCAGAAAGGCATTTCGGTTGGGCATGGTTGGTCTATATCAGCTATGTCCAACCTAATGGCTTACTGAGCCAAAAACTACATCACTATCTTGACCTGGGCCGCCCACTGAATGACATATTATCGAGGGTCGCCCATTGAATGGCTTACTTTGATCTTAGCAAACTAAATTTAGCTTTAACGAATATACTGAAAGTTTTGGAATCCTATATGCAACGGTAACAGATGTGACAAAGTGGCACTGAAGAGCACTTGCCTCAAAAATGTCAAATTCAAGATTATCAAAACATGAACAGGATGTCAGTGTGTAGGATACTTTTACTACAGCGAAAACTAAACTGGGCCACAAAACCCTCGACTGGGCCGCATGCGGCCCGCGGGTTGGACATAGCTGGTCTATATGAGCTGGATAGACAATTACAGCCGAGGCCACTGGAGTATTACTGTTGGAAGCTGCGGGACCAACTTACTTTTTGCGGACCATTTGATGCTGTCTGCATCCTCTGAACAGGCACTTGATCGGTTTGTAGCTGCGTGCGACCAAGCCGGAATAAAAATCAGCAGTAAAAAGGTTGAGGTATTATGTTTCTCGAGAAACCGAAGTCAATGTATGTGAGTAGTAAGCGGCAATACACTACAGTTGGTTGAGGCGTTCAATCACCTCGGGTAAGTATTCACAAATAATGGAAGACAGAAGGAACAAGCTGATACACGGATTAGTGAGCAAAACGTAGTTCTGCGTGAGCTTTATCGCTTCGTGATCACTAAACGGCAGCTTTCAAACAACACACAGCTTCAAGTTATAATGTCAGTCTTTGTTCCTATCCTCATTTATGTTCATGAATTTTGAGTAATGTCTGAAACGATGTTAGGTCAACTACAAGCGGCAGAGATGGAATTTTTGCGATTAGTTCACGGCGTGACATTCCGTGAGAACAGCTGTGAGATTCATAAAAATTTCACCCTGAATGTCGCCAACTTATCCTCCGAATGCAGAGAGATCCTTACCAGCGACCAGAATGCCCCGAGAAAGATTGGCGGGCAACCAATGCTGGCTACACCACGGAAAAGTGACCCAGAGGTCGACCAAAGAACAGGTGGTATGCTTAACATCTCCGACCTTGTTTGGTCCCGTCTTGGGTGTGGAACTAGCAGGGTTATCAGAGGTTGCTGGAAAGCCTGAGGCGTTTCGGGATCTCTTAGGACTGTTTTTCTGGCAAACCTCCCTAGAGGAAATCCGAGTGGAAAGTGCGTGAGCTTTAAGGAAACAAATATTTATAACCTTCCAGTTTTGTGTCAGCGCCTCCAGCGGCTGTTTAAATGACTCTCTGTTGCACAAAAATCATCCGGTAACTATGCAGAAAATCGTGGCAGTCGTTAAAGACAACCATTGGAAGCATTCTTGTTCACAGGGAAACTCACTTGCTCATTGACTGAACTATTGTAACGGTCGTTTGACGTTCAATCCTTACCTGAAGGTCCCGATGCTGACACTGATGGGCACAACGTCTAATTTGGCAGCCCACGTCAGCTTAACATCTTCGTAGACGAGAAGTTGCTGTGAGTTGGTGCAAATAAGTGACTGAACTGTACGGCTCTCATTCAATACTGATGCGCGAAAGCAAGAGACGCTGCACTCAAACTTCTTCATAAATCTCAGATCCCCGGATTCCTCGATACAAAAGAGCGACCGTTCTCCTGCAACGAGATTGGACATGGATTTTTTTTCTCGTTATCAACAGTGCTTCTTACTGTAGCCCGGAACTTTCGAGTAACGTTCCGTAATTCCAGTCACAAAAAAAAGTATTTGGCTAAACGCAAGAAGATTTTTTAAAAATCAACATAGTTGTTTGTGGCATCTATGCAATTGAATTTGCGTTTACGGGTCTGATTCTATAAGACGTTGATGAGCGCTTATATACGCGCGAGCTTCGATTACACAATAAATTATAATCTTGGTTCTAACAAATACGCCAGGAAGCTCCAAATTAGCGTTGGCGCCAAGCCTCTTCACGCCTCTCATCAGAGCTTTGTTTTTATTGTTGAAAACAACACTTGTTCCCGAGGCGGAAAATTTTTGTTTTCAACACAATTTTCTCCGAAACAGTCAAGACATTTTCATCATTAAAATTGACCGCTGCCGATAGAGTTTTGCCTGGCGTTGACTTTTTGTTGAAAACAAAATGAACTGACAATTTTTTTTCTCTTTTCTGGCAGCACTTATTTTTACGACAGCTTTGGCAATTTTTACACAGCTCCAGAAAACACAACGTCGCGTCATCACCAAGAACAATATTGCTCTACCACCAACTTGAAAAGAAAGAGCTCATATTAGCATCCAAACACTCTTACCGCAGTGAAAACACGCCTGAACGAAAAAATCATTTCTTCACCCCAACACTACAATAAACAAAAACTACAAGCAATTGGATGCTTACGTGGGGGTTCTACTTCATGAAAATGAATTTGTTTTAATTTCAATTTTCTTGGTTCCAGCCAAGTGTAAAACATAAAAAGGTTGATGATAGCAAGCACACGTTTGAAAACGTGTACACGAAAGCGACTGAATGTTCACAATTCGTAATAAAACAAGAGCATATTTGCAAACAGTAACAAGCACTGAGAGTTGAGAAAAACTCAGTACAGTCGGCTCTGATGTAGAAACTTATATCAGACGGTCTTCTGGTAAATCCTGCTTTATGCCAACTAAAGACATCAATAACAGAAATGTTCTAAACCTCTGAAATCTCCAGAATCCCAATCTGTGATGAAACCATCTTTAGTGGTTGTAATCTAGAAGCCAAAGCGTTGCTAGCAAAACTGTGGATTATGTTTCTGTATCCGTGCAACTCTGAAAACTTTACTGAAACATCACACCTGGCATCGAGACGATTGCCTTAACCCCAAGACTGCAAAGCTCAGCGATAATGCAATTGATTGTGTAATTGTTTCCACATTCCAAAAATTTTTACGCAGTGATATTGCAAGATACAGATCTGCTCTAATAACACCTTACCCAGAACCACAATGACCGACTTCTCGTTCTGCTCCAAAATAGCAATATCTAAAGCGAATTCCCCAATGTTCAGATTCCAGTCAACCTGCAGCAGATTTAAATAACAAGAGATTTTATAAAACAATCTAAACGTTTACGTAGCAACGATGGGGAAAATAAAACAAGAAATCTCACAGTGATTTTCTTCCCACCAGACTGACTTTCTTCTTTCTTGCTTGACTGTGATGACACGGCCAACACTTGGTAGCTGAACAATATTGAATTTAAGAAACGCTGATGTTCATTTCACGGTAAGGTATATTACTATACAAGCTGCTTTCGAAAACGACTGAAATAAGCAAATGACTTCACTAAACGATAGCAAGGTTTTTTCGCGGTGAGCTTAAAGGTGTTTTCCAAAGAATAACGAAAGGCAAGAGAAGTGGCGGAACAAACATAGCAAAGTGAGTGCAATCAAAACATAGTTGTATCAAAAACTTGCGTTTTTTAAAGAATTCTTTCAAATGGTTCAAAGAATTTCGGC